>Ga0187847_10003291_pt1 | contig 12451 bp, 7 predicted proteins | sample June2016WEW_4_10_FD_132458 | JGI IMG/M metagenome (GOLD analysis project Ga0187847, IMG submission 132458) | Peatland microbial communities from SPRUCE experiment site at the Marcell Experimental Forest, Minnesota, USA - June2016WEW_4_10 | ecosystem: Environmental > Terrestrial > Soil > Wetlands...
GCGCATCACGAAGAGGATCAACAGGCCGCAGATGGCGTAGCTGATGAAGCTGGCCGGTCCGCCGGCGATGATCGCCGTGCTGCTGCTGACGAACAGGCCGGCGCCGATGATTCCGCCGATCGAAATCATGGTCAAATGCCGGCCCTTGAGCGAACGGCTCAGCTCGTTCTTTCCGGACGTCGGGTCGGTCGATTTGGACGGGGTCATCGGCGGCACCTTAAAGTGATCGGTCGGGCATATTACTCCGCTTCGACGTTGACCCGCGGGTCTCCCAACGCCGGCACGGTCGGGCTGCCCCACAGCTGGCGCTCCCGGATCCACGGCAGAGGATACGCGGGATGGGGGCTGTCGAACTCCCGCGCCAGGCGATGGGCGTCCCACAAGGCTTGGTTGAGCTGAGTCGGCGCCTTGCAGTCGCCAACCCGAAACACATCCTGGATTTCGTTTGCCGCCCATTCGGCCTTGCGGGCTTTCAACTCGCGCCACAGGCCGGTATCCGAATGCCTCGAGGTGACCAGGATGACCGCATCGATCTCGAGGTCGAACTCGCCGCCGTTGTCCTTGCGCGGCACGGAGCCGGTGCTGGGTCCGATCAAGTCGGGGCCGAATCTGTACAAGTAGCTCAAGCGGACGCCGCCGGCCTCGACCTTCTCCAGCCAATGGTTGCAAAAGGTCTTGATGCCCTTTTCGAACAGCATGCGCTTGTTGTTGAACGACTCCATCGTGAAGACACCATACTCCGCCACATCGGCGGCGTCACAGACATAGGTGACTTCCTTGCCCTGGTTGGCCATGAGCTCGGCAAGCGTGATTCCCATGAAATGCGCGTCGCCGTCGAGAATCATGACGCGCCGCCCCGGGACGGCCTTGCCGCTCACGACCTGCATCGGCGTCAACACGTGCGCGAGCGCGTCATCGGCGCCGGGTATCGGCCCGGCCGTCGCGCTTCGCCCGTCGCGCGCCCAGTGCGAGCCGGTTGCGATCACGACGCGGTCCGCGCCATAGGCGAGAACGTCGTCGGCGCTCATGCGGCCGACGCCGAGTTGTACCTCGACGTTCTTTTTGAGCTTGGCGAGTTGCGTCTGCCGATAGGTGATCACGCGGCCCCATTCGCTCAAGCGAGGCAGCGTCGCGACCGATTTCCAATGGCCGCCGAGTTCGCGCTCGGCCTCGCGCAGGTGCACGGTGTAGCCGCGCTCGCCGAGGATGCGCGCACACTCCATGCCCGCAGGACCACCGCCGACGACCAACACCGAACAGGGCTGGGTCGTTTTCGTGAATTTTTCCGGATGCCAGCCGCGACGATATTCCTCGCTGATCGTCGCATTCTGCGTGCACATGATCTGGCCGCCCTGCTGGAACTTCGAGACGCAGATATTGCAGCCGATGCATTCGCGAATGTCTTCGAGGCGCCCCTCGGAGATCTTCGTCGGCAGAAACGGATCGGCGATCGACGGGCGCGCTGCGCCGATGATGTCGAGCACGCCCGCGCGGATCAGCGCGACCATGTCGTCGGGGCTCGTGAGCCGGCCGTTGCCGACGACCGGGATGCCGGCTCCCAGGATCGATTTTCCCTGTTTGATGAACGGCGTCATCCAGCCAGATTTGCGGTAGCGGGAGACGCCGGCGTCCTCGCCCCATTCGGCGTAGTCGCCGATCTTCAGTGCAACGAGGTCGACGACACCTTCCTTGCGGAACAGCTCGAGCAGCCGAACGCTGTCTTCGTGCGCCTCGACACCCTCGGGACCGTGCAACGTGTCCATCTCGAAGCGCGTCGTGATTCCACAGCGATCGCCGAGATTGCGCTTCAGCGCATGCAGCAGTTCGATGAAGAACCGCGAGCGATTTTCGAAGCTGCCGCCGTAGTGGTCGGTGCGCCGATTGAAGCGAGGCTCGAGAAATTGGATCGGCAGCGTGTCGTCGCCAGCAGAGACCTCGAGCAGATCGAAGCCCGCCTGTTCGGCGCGCTTGCCGGCCTCGACATACATGTTGATGACCGTCTGGATGTCGAGTTCGTCCATTTCATAGCCGTAGACGCTGCGCGAGGCAAAAATCGGCGACAGCCATTGGCTCGGGCTGCGTCCAAATTCGCGCGACTCGAGCGACGGTGCATTGCCGCCGCTGTACCAGAGTTGAATACCGGCAAGGCTGCCGTGGCGATGCGCGACCTCGCACAAATAGCCGAGGTTGATGACGTCGCCCTGGTCCCAGATGCGCGCGGACGTATAGGGGTACTCGTCGGCCTCCGGATGGATCGAACAGAATTCCGTGAAGACGACGCCCCAGCCGCCTTCGGCTTTCATGCCGCGCAGGTGCGCCTGGGCGCCGGGGCGCTCGGAACCGGGCCCCGCGCAATGCGAGGTCTGCCAAAAGCGATTGCGCGTCTTCTTGGGTCCGATCTGGATCGATTCGAACAGCACGTCGTGTTTGGGGTCGCGAGCCATGGGGCACCAACTATAATGGGAGTGACAGGGGGACGACCCCGGAACGCGCGGGGCCGCCGACGATGAAGTTTGAAGGAAAAGTGGCTTTGGTGACCGGATCGACCACCGGGATCGGTGCCGCCTGTGCGCGGGTCCTCGCCGAGTCCGGCGCGGCCGTCATGGTATCCGGCCGCGACGCGGCGCGGGGTCTCGCGGTCGCCGCCGAAATTCGCGGCGCCGGGGGCACGGCGGAATTCAGCGCCGCGGACTTGCGTGCGCCGGGTGCCTGCGATGCTCTGGTCGCGGCGACCGTCGCGGCTCTCGGACGTTTAGACATTCTGGTCAACAACGCCGGGATCCTCTACACGGCCGATGCGGTCGATACCAGCGATGCGCAATGGCTCGACACGATGGCCGTCAACGTCAACGCGCTGTTCTTCATGAGCCGCGCGGCGGTGCGACAGATGCGCCGCACCGGCCGGGGCGCGATCGTGAACATCGCCTCGGAATGGGGTCTCAACGGTGAGCCCAACCATGTCGCCTATTGTGCGAGCAAGGGCGCAGTGTTGCAGATCACGCGCTGCATGGCGCTCGATCATGCGCGCGACAACATCCGCGTCAATTCGGTGTGTCCGGGCGAAATTCATACCCGCATGGTCGACGAGATCTTGGCGAAGCGCGGCGGGGACCTCGAGTCCGAGCTGCGAGGCCTCGCGGCCGGCATCCCGATGCGCCGCCTCGCTCAGCCGGTCGAGGTTGCACGCTGCGTGGCATTCCTCGCCTCGGATCTAGCGAGCTATGTGACCGGGGCGAATCTGCCCGTCGACGGGGGCAATGATGCCACGGCCGGACCATATCCTTAAGCCCGGTGGATCAAATGCGCATCGCCTGCGGGAGCATTGCCTCGCTCATAGGGCTTCGCGCTGATCATATAAATGCCGCCGAGGATGATCACGCCGATCGTCGTCACGAGCATTCCGTAATCGACATACCAGGGGTCGTTCGGGCTGCGCGGCCACAATATGTTGATGATCGCACCCACGCCGTAAGCGAGCGCTAGCACATTGACCAGATATCCCCATTTGCCCAGCGTATACGGTCCCGCCGGGCGCCAACCCTTGTTGCGCGCGAGCAGCGCCGCCAGCACGATCATTTGGAACGAAATGTAGATGCCCACCGCCGCGAAGCTGATGATCGTTGCGATCGCATCCTGCAGCCACAATGCCGAGAGCGCGATGATCGCGGGAATCGTGCCCATGACGATCAGCGCGTTCGCCGGCACATGGCGGCCGGGTGACATGCGGCTCAAGAACTTGCTCGCGAAGATCATCTGATCGCGCGCAAAGCCGAAGACCAAGCGGCTCGCGGCCGCCTGCAGGCTCAACAGGCAGGAAATGAACGACACCAGCACGACGACGATGACTGCGCGGAAGCCCGTTTCGCCCATCGCCGAACGCAGCAAAGTCACGATCGGATCCTTGTCGGCGCCCGACATCACGGCGTCGATATTGGGGATCGCCAGCACGAACGCGAGGCAGACCCAGGTCGCCGCAGCGCCCCCGATGTAGATCGTCATGCGCATCGCTTTCGGAATCATGCGGCTCGCGTCGGGAGTCTCCTCGGCGACGTCGCCGCAGGCTTCGAATCCGTAATAGCAGAACATCGCCGCAAGCGACGAGGCGAGAAATGCCGGTAAATAATGGCCGTCCGTATGGACGTAGCTCGTGTCGACGAGCACTTTGAGCGGCTGGTGGCGCGCGAACATCAGCAAATATATGCCGACGACGATCGCACCGACCAATTCACAGACGAAGCCGAACATCGCGACGCGCGCGAGCAGCCGCGTTCCGCTCAAATTCAGAATCGTCGTGATGACGATCAAGACCAGTGCGATGACCGTCGTTGCGAACGGCGTGCTGTCCATGCCGAACAGCTGTGCAAGAAACGGCGCGACGCCGGTCGCGACGCCCGCCATCGTGCAGCACAGCGCCCAGGCATAGACCCAGGCCGCCATCCAGGCCCAGCGCTTGCCCATGAGTCGTCTTGCCCATGGGTATAGGCCGCCTGAAATCGGGAATTGCGAGACGATCTCGCCGAAGATCAGGCAGACGAACAATTGTCCAATGCCGACGCCGATGTAGGTCCACCACATCGGCGGACCGCCCGCGATGAACGCGCTCGCGAAGATCGTGTAAACGCCGACGACGGGCGACAAGTAAGTGAATCCGAGCGAGAAATTCTCCCACTTGGACATCGTGCGCTCGAACTTCGACTCGTAGCCGAGCGCCTTCAACTGCGCGGCATCGTGATCGACCGATGGTGCGGATTCGTCAATCGCCAAGGCGTAATCTCCCCAAGACTCTCGGGGGCCCCATACCCCCGAGAGTTTTATACCAGAAGCTAGTCTAACTAGAATTTATATTGGAAATCGACACCGATCGTGCGCGGCTGATTGGTCGAGACGCGCGTGATTGCGGAGGTCTGCCACGCAAAAACCGTATTGTCGATCGTCAACTCCGCGACTTTGTTGGTGAGGTTCGTGCCGACTAGATAGGCTCCCCAAGGACCGCTCGAGACGCCCGCGCGCGCATTCACCAAGTTGTAGGAGGGCAGAATTTGAGAGAAGGCTGCTTGGTCCCGCGAAGGGCCGATCCAAGAATTGGAAACGTTGAACGATCCATTCAGCGTGTCGGTAACCGCGGTGACGTAGTTGAGCCCGGCGACCGCGGTGTAGCGCGGCACGTTGAGCACTCGAGTGCCGGGCGAAATCCCTGAACCGATCGCGGCCGCGGTCGGATCGCTGATGTAGGCCTGGGTCCAAGCGCCGTTCAGATCCAGCGACAGTCCTTGGACGATGACTGCCGACATTTCGAGTTCGGGTCCGTAGGACTTTGCGTTTCCGGCATTCGTATTGTACGGATAGCCGCAGGACAGCGACAGCACCTGTTGGATGTTGGTCCATTGGATGTAGTAAACGTCCGCATTGATCGTGAAGCGCCGATCGTCGAATTTCGCCTTCTCGCCGACCTCGAAGCTCCAGACGGAATCCGGCGAGAAGTTCGGCTGGGCCGTCACAGTGACCGCGCCTACGGCGCAATTATAGGCGTAGGGATTGACCGCGAGTACCTGGGGGCTCGGCAGCGGTATCGGCAGGTTGAAGCCGCCGGGCCGCGATCCTTTCGCGATCGTGCCGTAAAGATTCAGATCCGGCGTCGGTTGATACGAGAGATTGACCCTCGGCAGCACTGCGTTGCCGCTGGCGCTCTGTGCGAGGATTGTAGAATCCTGATTTACCGAGGCCGTGCCGAGCCCGGATTGATCCGCAAAATTCGTGATCGCAAAGTGGAAGAAACGGACGCCCGCGGTGAGTTTCAAATCGTCCTGAATCTTGTAAGAGCCCTGTCCGAAAATGGCCGATTGCGTGAGCACGTCCGGATTGTTGTCGTTGAAAATGATGCCATTCGGGTTGGCCGCCTCGGGGCTTGAATATGGAGGCAGCGACGGGTCCGGGTATCGCAGCGGACTATTGATGAAGCCGACGTCGCCCGCGGGGCAGTAGCCGGCCCGCGGATTCGACGCCTGCGGCAGACCGCAGGTCAACGCGGTTGCATAGCCAGGAGCCTGATTGGTCGTGATGTATCCGGAGTTGAGCTTCGCAAAATACAAGCCGCCGACCCATTCAAGAGCGCCTGTCGAGTTGGAGGTCAGCCGCAATTCCTCAGCGAACTGCGAGGTCGGATCCTCCTCTTCGTAAAGGTTTTGAATGAAGTTAGGAACGTAGGCGCCGTTGACCAATTGGGTCACGTTGTTGATGTTTTGCAGCGCCTCGGTCGAGTCGGTCGACTGCAAGACATCGCGCTTCCAGTAGCTCGTCGCCGACGTGAGCGTCGCCCAGCCAAGGCCATATTCCAACTTGATGCTCGCGAGCTTGAAGGTATCGTGGTACGGCTCCTGCTCGTCGTAAGGCTGATAGATCGCGAGGCCGCCGGGCTGCTCCTGAAAATTGTTGTAACCGTCGGCGTTAATCTTCTGATACATCAACGTGGTCGTGATCGACAAGTCGTCGGAGGGTTTGACCAGCAATATCGCCCGGGCAGCTTCGAATCGCTCGAGATTCGAACCCGGAACCACCGTCTGCTCGGGCGCGGCGGCGACATCGCCACGCGTGCAGTAGTAGGCCGCGCAGTTGGCGGGCGCACCGGGAGTGCCGATCGGATTGGTCGGCGTTGGAAAGTTCTGGGGCGCAATCACGATGCGATCGATCCAACCGCTGACGTATTTGCCGGTGCCGACGAGGCGTAGCGCCGCGCTATCGCCGATCGGCAGGTTCACCATGAGACTGCCACCGCCGTTGGTGCTGCCATGGGATGTATCGGAAAGACTCATATCCGTCGCGGCCTCGTACGTTCCGAGTTTGGGTTGGTTCGTGACGAGCTTAATCGTGCCACCCATCGAGCCAGAACCATAGAGGGTTCCCTGTGGGCCGCGCAGCGTTTCGACGTGGTTCAGGTCGAACAGGTCCGGATCGATTACCGTGCGGCCGTTGAGTGCGACTGCCGATGCCGAAAGCGGGGTCTCGTCGATATAAAATCCGACGGTCGCCGCCGTGCCGCCGCCCGCCGATAGGCCGCGCATCTCGTACTCGGTTTGCCCGGGACCCGCGGTGCGAATCGACACGCCGGGTACCTTGGTCGTCATGTCCTCGATCGACGCGACGCCTTGCGCTGCAAGGGCATCGAAGCTGAGCGCAGTCATGCTGATCGGGGTTGCCTGTACGGTCGAGTCGCGCTTTTCGGCCGTTACGACGATTTCTTCGAGACTCGGCTCGACGGTCGCAGCCGGCGCCGCGTGTAGCGGCCGATAGAGTCCGGTTGCGCAAATGAGCACGAGCGCCGCAGCACAGGCGCCAGACAACAGCTTTTTCATGAACCCTTCTCCCAAATTGTAAAAAACCCTGCTCGCGCCATACCGGCGACGTGCGTACGCACGCATGTGTCCCGTCCAGGCCAATCAAAAAGCCCGGAGTCGCCAGCCGTTCTGCTCGTGTGGCACCCCTCGAATCGCGGAATCGTTATTGTTCTGTTCCCGACCCCGCCAATACGTAACATAGCGTTTACTGACACGCAAGTTTATTGCACCACAGGCATCAGGATTGCTCGCAGCCGGGTCAGTGGAACCGCTACACTGACACCCCGCACCGGCGGCTCGCTGCCCGCGCATGGAGCGTTGCCTTGCGGGTCATGCACTATAAATAGGCGGGAAATAGGCGGGTTGAAATGCTGGACCGCGGCTACGCGAATCCCCATGTGATGCGTGCGTCGCAAGCATGAAGCCTGCGTCTGCCCATCGGATTCTCGGCGCGGTATTTTCGACGAGCCTCGGCGTCGGACTGATCTTTGGATTCGAGCCGCCGCTGATCGCAATGGTCTTGAACCGATCTGGGCACTCGACCGTGCTGATCGGCGCTGTGATCGCCGTGAGCCTCGTCGCGGTGAGCCTGATCGGTCCCCTGTACCCCATCGCGATCGCGCGTCTGGGACTACAGCGTTCGGTCATGAGCGGGATCGGTGTCGCGGTGTTGATTTTGTTCGTGATGCCGTTTTGGAACAGTGTGCCCGCATGGATACTGCTGCGCGTCGCGACGGGGTGCGCACTGGGCTTGAGTTGGATCGCGAGCGAAATCTGGATGAATACGGTCAGCGGCGAGAAGTCGCGCGGCGCCGTCATGGGGATTTACGGTACGGTCTTTTCGATCGGCACCGTCGCGGGTCCCGTTTTGTTGGAGTTCACCGGGACGAGCGGCGCAGCGCCTTTCTTGATCGGCGGCCTTTGCCTCGGGCTCACACTGCTGCCGCTCGCGCTGCTGCCCGATGTAGCCCGCAGCAGCGCGAGTCATGCCGCGCAATCGGCCGAGGCGGCTCGACTCGCATCGTCGGCAACCTGGCGTTCCACACTGCGCAAGTTATTCGGGTTCTTGCCGGCCGCTCCGGTCGTGATGCTGGCCGCGGCCGTCGCAGGCCTCGTCGAGTCGGCCGATTTGTCGCTGCTGCCGCTGTTCGGCCTGCATGCGGGGCTCGACGAGCGCACCGCGCTGCTGCTGGTCACGGTGTTTCTCGCCGGCAATGTGGCGCTGCAGCTGCCCATCGGGCTGCTCGCGGACCGGTTCGGCCGTCGCTTGATGCTCGGGGTTTGCGCGGCTGCGAGTGCCTTGGGTCCGCTGTTGCTACCGGGCGTGCTCGACCGGCCGCCGCTGCTGTGGCCGCTGCTGTTCGTCTGGGGCGGCACGCTCTACGCGTTCTACAGTCAAGGCATTGCGCTGCTGGGCGAGGAATTCCCGGAACGCGACCTTGCGGGCGCGAACACCGTGTTCGTCATGGTTTATTGCGTCGGCGGCATATTGGGCCCGAGCATCGGCGGCACCGCGATGGATCTATGGCCGCACCGGGGCCTGCCGGCGCTGCTATCGATTGCGGCAGCAAGCCTGCTCACGCTGCTCAGCTTAGGCCGCCGCGCGCGCGCTATAGCTTGACCATGACGTGCCGCGGCACGCTGTAATCCTCGAGCGCATAGACCGATAGGTCCTTGCCGTAGCCCGAGCGCTTGAAGCCGCCGTGCGGCATCTCGCTGATCAGCATGAAATGCGTGTTGATCCAGGTGCAGCCGTACTGCAGCCGTGCGGCGACCTTGAGCGCTTTCGAGACGTCCTGCGTCCAGACCGATGAGGCGAGTCCGTACTCGGTGTCATTGGCCCAAGCGACCGCGTCGTCGGCATCCGTGAAGCGGGTCACCGAGACCACGGGTCCGAATACCTCGCGTTGAACGATTTCGTCGGATTGTTTCGTGCCCGCGACCAGCGTGGGCTCGAAGAAAAATCCGGCGCCCGCGCGTGCTTTGCCGCCGGCCGTGATCTGCACATGCGAGGCGCTCGATGCGCGCTCGACGAAACCGGCGACCCGGCTGCGCTGTTCCGCCGAAATCAGCGGACCCATCTCCACGCCGTCGTCGGTCTGTGCGCCGACTTTGAGCGAGCGCACGGCGGCGCTCAAGTCCGCGACCAGCCGGTCGTAGATCTTTGCACCTGCATAGATGCGGCAGGCGGCGGTGCAGTCCTGACCGGCATTGTAGAATCCGAAGGTGCGCACGCCCGCGACGACCGCGTCGAGATCGGCATCGTCGAACACGATGACCGGTGCCTTGCCGCCGAGTTCGAGATGCGTGCGCTTGAGATTCCCCGCGGCCGCGGCGAGTATTTTCTGCCCCGTCGACACGTCACCGGTCAAGGACACCATGCGCACGCGAGGATGGCTCACGAGCGGCGCGCCGACACTGTCGCCGCGGCCACAAATGATGTTCACGACCCCGGGCGGAAGCAGCTCGGCAAGCAGCTCGCCGAGTTTGAGTGCGGTCAGCGGCGTCTGCTCGGAAGGCTTGAGAATCACGGTATTGCCGGCCGCGAGCGCCGGCCCGAGTTTCCACGCGGCCATCATGAGCGGGTAATTCCACGGAGCAATCGAGGCGACGACGCCGATGGGATCTCTTCGAATCATGCTCGTGAAGCCCGGCAGATACTCGCCGGCCAACAGCCCGTGCTGCGTTCGAGCCGCACCGGCGAAGAATCGGAATACATCGGCGATCGCGGGGATTTCGTCGTTGAACGCCGCGGCGAGCGGTTTGCCGGTGTTGTCTGACTCCAGCTTCGCATAGGCCGGGCCTTCGGCCTCGATGCGCTCGGCGAGGCGCAGCAACAGGGTCGCGCGATCCTTCGGAACGGATTGCGCCCAGCCGGGCGCCGCGGCTTCGGCGGCCGCCACGGCCTCATCGATCTGCGTCCGGCTCGCCTCGGCGACGTCGGCGAGTTTCAGGCCGCTTGCCGGATCGAGCACGTGCTCGACCGCGCCCGCGCCGGCCACGAGTTCCCCATTGATCAGCAGCTTGGTTTGCATTTGCGCCTCCCGTTGTCCTCTCATCCCACGGCAGTACGTTTTTTCTTCTCGGGATCGTCGAACGGGAGCGTATGCGCGGTCGCCGCGGCTTGCAAACTCCTGCCGCGCAACTCGAGTTTCGTGCCGTGCACCGCCTGCGGCACCTCGAGGCGCACGATGGCCATCGATTTCTTCGTCAAGGTCGACACCATGGCGCAGGTGACGACGCCGACCTTTTTGCCGCCCGCATAGACCGCATCGCCCATGTCCGCGGCCTTGCTGCCCTCGACGAGCAGCCCGAATATTTTGAAGCGCTCCTTACCCTTGAGCCGATAGTGGGCTTCCGCGCCGTGAAATTCGTTCTTGCCGGGGCTCACCGTGAAGTCGAGGCCGAGTTCCCAGAGGCTATCGCCCGGGGGATCATGCTCGAATGGATACATCTGCGACATGTCGTAGGGATAGAACAGCAATGAACTCTCGACGCGCAGATAGTCGAGCGTCGTGAAACAGGCCGGCACGATGCCCTCCGGCTTGCCTTCGGCGAGGATCGTGTCCCAGATCAGGCCCGCATCCTCAGCCTTGCAAAACAGTTCGTAGCCGCGCTCCCCGGTGTACCCGGTCCGCGAGATCAGCACCGGCTTGCCGAACAAAGTCGCCGGCATGTGGTGAAAATATTTGAGGTCGCGGATGCCGGGCACGTGTTTGGCGAGAAAATCGACAGCGATCGGCCCCTGCAGGGACAAATCGTGCAAATCATCGTCGACGATCATCGCGACGTTGCGGCCGACGACGTATTTCGCGAGCGTCTCATGGCCAGCACCGCTGCCGTGAACGACCATCCAGGCATTTGGCCCGGTCCGATACAGCACACAGTCCTCGATGAAATGGCCGGCCTCGTTGAGCATGCAGGCATACACGGACTTGCCGGGATAAATCTTCGTGACGTCGCGCGTCGTCGCGTAGCTCAGCACCGCGGCCGCATGCGGGCCGACGAGGTGCAGCTTTTTGAGTCCCGATACGTCCATGAGGCCGGCTTTGGTGCGGATCGCGACATGGTCGACCGCAACCTCCTTGTCGTAGGTCCAAGCAGTTCCCATGCCGTTCCAGTCCTCGAGTTTGGAACCGAGGGCCCGATGCCGATCGGCCAGTACCGAGCTGCGCCAACTGAGTGCCATAAAGTCTTCTCCTAAAAATGAACGAATGTCGTGCGTTAACTTACTCGGGCGCCGTGCCGCTGGTCGTCGGCGACCCGTCGTCGTGGGGAGCCAGCCATTCGACGACCGCGTCCCGGTAGCGTGTCAGGCCTTTGTAATCGACGAGTGCGGGGTGCAGGTTTTTGAGGACGCGATGAACGCGCCTGGCCCATTTGGGGATCGTCGCAAGCTCCTGCACGGCGATCAAATAACAACGGATGCTGAACACGATGCCGTTGCTGCGCGGCAGGCGCCACAGTGCCTGAAGCTCGACGCGCAAGTGCGCGAGCTCGCCCGCATTCTGCGCCGTGACCTTGGTGCGATCCGGCCCCCACTTCGGATAGTTTTCGGGTGCGGTGTCGAGCCGCGGATTGATCGTCATGGTCCAATTGAGCCGGCGCACCGGCGCGCCGAGGCGCAAATTCAGCAGAAATTTCAGCGCGCGATCGAACACGTGCAGCTCGTGCGCGAGCGGCACCGGGCCGTGCCACTCGTTGAATCGCATGCCGACGTCGAAGTCGAGCGACCAATCCGCCTGGGTTGTCACCATGCCGGCCTCGGCCCACAGATCACCGTCGCGCTGATCCATGACGACCCAATCACCGGGCGTTTGGCGTGTGATGTATTCGAGCGGCGGCTGCGGTAGCGTTGCAACATCGCCGAACGTGAAAGACTGATCGATCTGCAAGGGCCGGTTGATCCAATGCCAGCGATTGCCCTGCTTGGCGAGCGAGAAATGCGCGGGGTAGTCGCGCGCCAGCGATTCCATGATCAACTCGAGGCAATCCCACTGTGCACTCAGCATGTGCGGCAGCGCCTGGAAGCGCAGCGGCTCGCCGGCCAGCACCAAGGCACGCTCGCGGCATTCCGCGACATAGTGTTCATCGACGTCGAACGCGAACTGCGTGACCGC
>Ga0187847_10003292_pt1 | contig 12444 bp, 14 predicted proteins | sample June2016WEW_4_10_FD_132458 | JGI IMG/M metagenome (GOLD analysis project Ga0187847, IMG submission 132458) | Peatland microbial communities from SPRUCE experiment site at the Marcell Experimental Forest, Minnesota, USA - June2016WEW_4_10 | ecosystem: Environmental > Terrestrial > Soil >...
CAGCTCCTCGGGCGATCCCATCGTCGGCGTTCCCGGCGGCTCGGAAGGTCTCGGCACCATTCTGCAAGGCTCACTCGAACAATCCAACGTCAACACCGTCGAAGAGTTCATCCAGATGATTCTCGCTCAGCGCTCCTATGAGGCCAACTCGCAAGTCGCCAAGGCCGCCGATCAAATGTTCCAGGAAGTCAATCAGCTCGGAAAATAACCATGCCCCCTCGCCGCCTTCTTTCGGCTGTAATGCCTAAAACACTCCGCACGCCATTGCGTGCGCTCGCCTGTACGCTCATCCTTCTGCTCAGCGTGACGCACGCCTCTGCCGTGACTGCCTCTGCCAATGATGCCTCCACCGCCGCTGACCGGCAGCTAGAGGCGCGGTGGCTTACTCAGCAGCTCCACCGCCCCATCGAGGCATCGCAGATTCTGGTTTTCCTCTACCGTGGCCCTCTCGAGGGCTGCGCCATTACCCGTGCCCGCCGCGAATCCATTGGCGCAACCTCGCTTTCCATGCGTTGTCCTGCGCAGGTTTTGCCACAGCTTGTGCTGCTCAATCTTCGCCTCGAACTCGATCCTGCGTCCGGCTCCACTTCGGCGCACTTCGCAGTCTTGCGTCCTCGGTCCCACAGCGCCCCTCCCATCGTGCGCTCCGGTGCTGTTCTCGCCGCCGACTGGCGCACGGACTCCCTACACGCTCAGCTTCCGGTGATCGCGCTCGACTCCGGCGCCGCCGGCGCCGAGATCCGTGTCCGCGTTCCCCAGACCAATCGAATCCTGCACGCCCGCATTCTCGGCGCCCACACGGTCGCCATTATCGTTGCCGGAGCCTGACCCGGAGCATCTTATGAATCGAAAGCTCTCCCGACTCGTCGTTCTCGCCTTCGTGCTTTTCCTGTTATCCGTCGCCTCTGTCGCAGAAAAGAAGGCCAAAGCCGACAAACCGCAGGACTCACTCGACCAGTACCTGAAGCAGCTCCCTTCGCCTCTGACCACGCTCACGGCCAACACCAGCGGCAGCCTGTTCGCTGCGGGCGCTCTGCTTGCCGATCCCTACTCTGACATCAAAGCCCACCTCGTAGGCGATTCCATCGCCATTCAAATCGTCGAGTCCACCACCATCGCGCAGAGCGGTAACGTTGCCACCCAGCGCGACTTCTCTCACACCAGCGGCATCACCGGCGTCGGTGGTCAGACTCCCGCTTTCCTCAATCCATTGCTTGCCGCCAACTCAAGCACCAAGCTCACCGGTGCCGGAGCCACCGCCTCACAGACTTCGCTCAATACCGTGCTCACCGCTCAGGTCGTCGCCGTGCTGCCCAACGGCTCGCTGGTGGTCGAAGCCAGCCGTCAGGTCATGGCCAATCAGCAGCATGAAAACGTAGTGTTGCGCGGCGTCGTCCGCCCCGCCGACATCTCCTCCAGCAACACCGTCTTCTCTTATCAGCTCTTCAAACTTCAGCTCGAGGTGAAGGGCAAAGGCGTTATCAGCGACTCCGTACGTCAACCCAACATCGTCACGCGGACCTTGTTGAAACTCATTGGTTTTTAGAGAAGCTTTCCAGCAAGCTGTCGAACGGGGCGACAACGATGGGATACAAACCGTTGAAAATACTTTCCATAACTCTGCTACTGGTAACTCTGCTATTAGCCGCCTCGACCGCCGCCATCGCCTCTCCCGGCGCTGTGCCCATGTCCTCGCGCCGGGTGCGTATTCGTGAGATCACCACCGTCGAAGGTGTCCGCGAAAACTCGCTCATCGGATACAGCCTGGTCGTCGGCCTGCGCGGCACCGGAGATCAGAAGCAGACGGTTTTCACGACCCAGATGCTTGCCAATATCCTGCTGCGCATGGGAATGCAGATTGCCCCGTCCGCCATTACGGTCAAAAACATCGCTGCCGTCTTCGTCACCTCGTCCCTGCCTGCCTTCGCTCGCGCCGGCACCCAGATGGACGTAGTTGTCTCCTCCATGGGCGACGCCAAATCGCTTGAGGGCGGCACTCTTCTGCTCACCTCTCTGCGCGCCGAAGACGGACAGATCTATGCCACTGCCCAAGGTGCTCTCTCCATCGGCGGATACAGTATCGGAGGCGGTGGCGGAGTTTCCAAGCAACTCAATCATCCCACCGTCGGACGCATCGCCAACGGTGCCGTCGCCGAGCGCGACGTGGCCCCGGATATGCAAAATCTGGCATCGCTTTTTTTGCAACTGCGCGAAGCCGATTTCGGCAACGCACAACTCATCGCCGAGAGCATCAATGTCGAGTTCGGCCTTCCCATTGCCACCGTCGCCGACAGCCGCCGCATCGAGATCGCCAGCGCCGGGCGAAATGTTCCCGCCCTACTTGCCCGCATCCAATCCCTGCCCGTCGAAATCATCTCGCCCACCCGCGTCGTCGTCAATGAAAAGACCGGGACCATCGTCATGGGCCGTGATGCCCGCCTCAGCGCGGTCTCCATTCTGCAAGGTTCGCTCTCCGTCGAAATCTCCACCAACTTTGAACTTCAGCCAAATCCGCTAAGCAAAACCGGCGAAAAATCCATAGTCCCCCAAACCACTGTGAACGCCAAGGACGCTCCAACCAAACGCATCGAACTCAACGAAGGGGCCACCGTCGAGCAGTTGGTCAACGGACTCCAGGCCATCGGAGCCACTGCCCGCGATGTCGTCTCCATCCTCCAGGCACTCAAAGCCGCCGGTGCCCTGCAAGCCGATCTGGAGGTATTGTGAGCACTCCTCAAATCACTCCCGCCTCCACCACGCTCATCTCCGATCCCAAACAACTGCAAGCCCACCTGCGCAACCAGCGCGCTACCAGCGGAGCCCAGGAGTTGGAGGCGTCCCTATTCAGTTCGGTCCTCGAAAAAATGGAGAAGAGCCTTTCCATCGAAGACGAACAAAACAACGATGCCGGACATGACACCTGGGCCGCCGTTGGCGTGCGCGCCGTCTCTCAGGCCCTCGCCCAGCGTCACGTACTCGGAATCGCCCAAATGATCGAACACTCTCTCGGCCTAAAATCCGCCGCCGATTCTCCCACCTTGGGAACTCCGCCCGCCGAGCGTCCCGGCGAAAAATAAATAGCGTTTTCCACTCATGGCGCTAAAGCCCTTCGGCGCATTGTCGATAAATACTTCAGGAAGTAGATTCAGGCAGCAAATAAAGGAGCTACATGGACCTTCGAATTCAAAACCAGAGCCAGTCCGATATCGACTCGCCCGCCACTCTCAAGAGCGCCAGCACCCAGGCCAGCGCCAGCCAGTCACAATCCGCCAACTCCACCCAAGTTGTGCTCAACGCGGCCGAGGACACAGCTTCCATCAGCTCTGCCACCAGCCAACTCTCCGGCGACGCACCCATTCGTCAAGATCGCGTCGATGCCCTGCGTGCCCAGATGGATTCAGGAACCTATAGCGTGAACTCCCACGCCCTTGCCACCGCCATGTTCCAGAACCTCTTCCGGAGCTGACCATGATTGCGCCCCAGGGCAAAGCCGCCATCGCTGCCGCCAATCCCGGCGCACCCGGCGCACCCAGCGAACTCGATCTCCTGCTTGCCGCCATCTCAGACGCCATCGCGGCCCTGGTGGCCTGGGACATCCATGCCTTCCAGCTTGCCAGCGACCGTCAGCGCGCAATCTGCGACCGCCTCGCCCGCTATCCCTCGAGGCCTCAACTCCCCGCCACGGCTGCCACCGCGCGCAGGATTCAAGAGCTCAACCGCGTCTATGATCGGCTTCTTCACCACTCCATTCAGTGGACGCGCACCCTGCGCTCCATTTTCGAGGCAGGCGGCCACTCCTTACCTGGCCGCGCCTCCGTGCATTTCAGGGGCTAGTCATGGGACTCACTTCTGACCTCAACGTTTCCGTCCAGTCCCTCATGGCTTCTACCCAGGCAATGGACGTGACTACCACCAACATCGCCAACGCCAACACGCCCGGCTATGCCCGCCGTACGGTCGATTTTGAGGAGACCGCTCCAGTCGGCACCGATGGCAGCACCGGAGTCGACGTAGCAGCCATTCAGAGTATGCGAGACACCGTTCTCGACTTGAGCATCGACGCCGCCACCTCGCAACAGAACATGAGTAACACCGTCGCCAGTTCGCTCTCGGCGGTGCAAACTCAGTTTTCCGATACTGCGTCGGGCTCCATTGGTTCCAGCCTCGATTCCTTTTTCAGCTCTTTGCAGCAGCTCTCCACCAATCCGGCAGATAGCTCGCTGCGCACCAGCGTGCTCACCACCGCCGGCAACCTGGCCTCCTCGTTCCAGAGCACAGCGTCGGCCATCACTCAGGCACAGCAACAATCCGATCAGGCCGTCGTCCAGGCCACCGGAGACGCCAACTCCCTGTTACAGCAGATTGCCGCCACCAACGCTCAGATCAATACCGCCCAGAGCCTTGGTCAGAGTGACAACTCCTTTCAGGATCAGCTCTCCAATCAGCTCACGCAGCTCTCTGCCATCATCGACTTCAAAACCGTCAACAGCTCCGACGGTCTCACCCTTACCACCGCCAACGGCTCCCCGCTTGTCGTTGGCGGCAAAGCCTATGCCCTTACCAACAGCACGACCTCCAGCGGATTCAACGATGTATATGCCGGAGGCGTTGACATCACCGGCGACATCCAGGGCGGCACTCTCGGCGGCGACATTCAGACCCGCGACCAGACCCTGGCAACCATGAATACCCAGCTCGACCAACTCGCCTTTCAGTTCGCCGGCGCCGTCAACAACGTCCAGGCCGCTGGCTCGGATGCCAACGGCAACGCCGGTGCCGCCCTCTTCAATCCGCCTGACACCACCACGGGAACTGCCACCGGCGCGGCTTCTTCGATCGCCGTCGCGCTCACCAGCGGATCGCAACTTGCCGCTGCCGCATCCGGCGGAGCGTCCGGCGACAACACCAATCTCGCCAACATGATTAATCTGCAAAACCAGTCCATCATCAACGGCAACACGCCGACAGACGCTTTTTCAAACCTCACCTTTTCAATCGGCAACACCATCTCGCAAGCCACCAGCAGCGCCACCGCCACCGGCAACATCGTTACCCAATTGCAAAACCAGCAAGGTTCGGTCGAGGGCGTCTCGCTCGACGAAGAGTCGTCCAACCTCGTGCTCTATGAGCGCTCCTATCAGGCCGCCGCAAAAGTCATCTCCACGGTCGATACCCTGATGGGAAACCTTCTCGATATGGGCGTCACCAACCCTGGGTATTAAACGAGATACCAACGAGCACCAAATTGCGAAAGCCAAACTATGAGAGTCAATCCAAACTTTACCGCCGACATGGTCAACCTGATGGATCAAGCGCAGCAGTCGGAAAACAACGCGGCCCAGCAACTCAGCACCGGACGCCGCGTCACCCAGCCTTCCGACGATCCTGCCGCCGATTCCGCCATGGTCAATGAAAACTCCCGCTCTGCCGCCGTCGACCAATACACCGCAAACTCTGATTCAGTCACGGATGTGCTCAACACCGCCGACAGTACATTGAGTTCCGTCACCACACTGCTCCAGCGTGCCGTTACCCTCGGCGTCGAGGGAGCCAACGGCACCATGAACCAGACCGATCTCAATTCCATCGCCGCGCAGGTGTCCGACATCAAGACCCAGATGCTCTCTCTCGCCAACGCCTCCTATGCCGGACAATACCTGTTCGCAGGTACCGCCACCGGGACCGCTCCTTATGTCGCCGACGCGGCCAATCCCAACCAAGTCGATTACGTGGGAAACTCGAAGCAGAATAAGGTACAGATCGGAACCGGTCTGTCGGTCACCACAAATCTGCCGGGCAGCAGCATCTTCTCCCAGCCCAATGCCAATGTTTTTGACGCCCTGCAATCGCTCGTCACCGCCCTCCAATCCGGAGACACAGCCGGCATTGCCACCGCCGAGACCAGCGTCAATACCTCGCTCAACGCAGTCGATACCGCCCAGGTCTTCTACGGCAGCACGGTAGACGAACTCACGTCCAACGAAAGCTTTCTCAGTCAGGAAAAACTCAACATCACCACCTACCAGAACACCCTGGTCTCCGCCGACCTCGCAACTGCCGCCACCAACGCAACTCAGGCCCAGGCCGTCCTTACCGCCACCGTAGCCGCGGCCGCCCAGCTAGACCAGCAGGTCAACCTTCTCACTTACCTTCACTAAAAGGATTGATAACTCAGGCAGGCATACAAAGCATGGAAATCTCGCGAAATACTTCTGAATGTTATTAACCCTGGATCCTACTAACTCTGAGGCGATTGGTCCAACAACCAAAAGTAAGTCAGTCGCTACCCGCGCCATGCCGCCACTGGTTACTCAGGCAGCATGGCCACAGCGGGCCACATCACGCCGACCAACTACAGCTTTGAACTTCCGTACCCAGGTTCGCATAGGGACCGGCGCCTTCGAAGAATGCTGGTACTTCAGTCGCAGGTGCCGACGCCGGAGTCACAGACTGTTGCCAGGCTTCGCGGAGTTGCAGAACGAACTCGATCTGCCGTTCCACGATCGCCGGATCCAGTTTGAACTGCGATTCCATCAGCTTGGCTCGAACATAGGAGTAAACTCGCGCGAGTTCTTTCGCCGTACTCCCGCCATTCTCGAAATCCAGCATCAGTTCCAACTCCTGCAACACGTCGAACCCGTGATTCGATTGCTTCACGCGCTCTTCGATATCCTGGACTCGGATCGCTGCAATAACCAGCTTCAAATCTCTAACCAGAGCGTCGTAGAGCATGATCACCAGTTCCACCGGCGAAGATGTCTCTACTTCCATCTGGCGATATGTTGTAAGTTCCTGATTCGTACCCATGTCTTAATTCCCCGAGGATGAGTCGTTGCCTAATTCCGCATTGATTTGCTGCTTCGTGGTGTTCACTTCTTGCAAAGCGATTTCCGCGGCATCGTACTCTGCGGTCAAGTTAGTCTGCAAGACGGAAATATAATTGGTTTCAAAGTCATTGATCTGAGTTTCCAGGTCGTTGTAAGTGGTCTTCATACTGCTGAGGTCGACGGTAAAAGCGCCATTGGATGCATCCGTGAGACCCTGCAATTGATTGTTCAGCGCGCTGGAAAAACCATTCAGAGCCGAGCCTTCGAAAAACTGCTCCACAGCGGTGGAATTATTTTGGACCGCGTTACCGAGAGTTGTGGAATCTACGCTCAGTGTTCCATCGTTGTTCATGGTAATGCCGAGTGCGCCCAAAGTGGAGATACCTGCATTGCCACCCGCAGAATAGCTGCCGGCTCCGAGCAAAGTGTTCTGCAGCAAGGAAACTGCGCTATCTCCCGCGAGCGGTGCCGCCGTGGAGTTGGTCGCGTTGTACGTAAACTCGGCGTTCACAGAACCGATCACGGTGTTGTAATCGGTAACAAACTGATTGATCGCGGATGTAATCGCGCCCGTATTCGATGTGATCGAGAGCGTCGTACTGGTCCCGGGGACGGCACCGGAAGTGCCACTCAAATTGATGGTCACGCCGGATATCACGCCCGTCACCGAGTTGGTCGCGCTCGTGACGGGGATTCCATCAACGGTCAGCAGTGCGTTCTGGCCTGGAGTCGACGACTCGGTAAACTGCGGGGACGTGTCAGGAATACTCATGCCACTGCCGTCGCCCGTTGCTGTGTTCACAATCTCCAGGTGCGAAGTACCAGTACCACTAGCGTCGCTCACTACGCTGGCGGTAACTCCAAGGGTACTTTGACCGTTGATGGCGCTGGCAAGTTGATTCAGGCTTTCGCCACTCGTAAAACTAATCGGGGTCGCGGTGCCGTTGCCCACCTGTATTGAGAAACCGCCGGCCGCCGAGAATCCTGTGCTGTCCGAAACGGACGCAGTGTTCCACGAGGAGGCAGCGGTTGCCTGAGAGATCACCGGAGTAATCTTGATATTGTTTGAACTGCCTGAATTATTGCTGACGATCGACAGCCGGGAACCGCTTGCGTCTGTGATTACACTAGCGGTGACGCCAGCGCTTTGAGTGTTGATGGCGCTGGCAAGTTGAGTCAGGCTCTCGCCAGCTGCAACGGTGATCGGGGTCGCCGTACTACTGCCCACTTGCAGGTTGAAGGTGCCTGCAGAAAGTCCGCTGTTGCCCACCGGGGTTGACGAATACCACGAGTCCGTAGTTGCAAGCTGGGTCACGTTCACCACGTGAGTACCGGCCGCGGCACCCAGGGTTGTGCTCGCTGTCGCAATGCTCGGGTCCGACGAAGTTGCCGAGAGCGTCGAGAAAGCACCTGAAAAGCTGTTCAGCGCAGCCAAATCGTTCTCGAGTGTGGTTACTTGGCCGCTGAGCGTCGAGAGGTCGTTTCCCTGGGTCGTTATCGTCGCCTGCTGCGCCTGCCATTGAACCTCTGGAGCTCGGGCGGCAGTGATCGCCGCGCTTACGGCAGCAGTTACATCAAGGCCTTCCGAACTGGAGCCGGTAGCAACCTCCAAAAGCGAGCTTAGGTCGATACCGGAAGACGGAGACAATGACGATGTTGCCGAACCCACGGAACTCATTAGAAACCTCCCCGGATGGGGTTATTGGAGAAAGGAAACGGTGGCGGGCTTTCGCACCCGCCACCGGAGTATGTTACTGAAGCAGCTTCAGAATCGACTGCGATGCTTGGTTTGCCTGTTGCAGAGCCGAAATACCGGTCTGTGACAAGGTGTTGTACTTCGACATATTCGCCACCGTGGTCCCGATGTCGGCGTCAGAAATGCCACTCGCCGCGCTGGTCAGGTTCGTGACTTGGTTGTTCATAACATTGGTCGCAGCCGTCAACTTGTTTACGGCGGCTCCAATCACGCCACGCTGTGAAGCAACCGTATTAATTGCGGTAGTGATGGCCGTCAATGCAGCAGCGGCGTCGGTTGTATTGCTCAGATCCAGGGCGGCTCCCGATCCGCCATTCAGAGTCCCGGCAGCCCCATTGGGATTGGTCCACTTCAATCCGCCCGTATTAACAGCATTTAGAGTGACGATGGTGTTGCCCGTGTTGTCGGAGACATTGGCCGTACCGGTCGTACCACTTCCGGAGGTGTCAGCGGTAACCGTTAACCCAGTCGCCGTGACCGAAGTAGCCGAGGCATCCAGGTTTGCAATGGTGCCGGTCGAGTATTGGGTTCCCGCAGCACCCGTGCCATTGATGGCGGCTGCAAGGTTCGCAAGTGTCGCAGCGATCGAGCCGCCCAGGGCCACCTTGACAGCAGTCGAAACATCGATGGCGGTGCCGGTCGTAGGCGAGTCAAAGCTGGCAGCGTTAGTTGCAGCGCCTACGGCACCATTGGTAATCGTGTAAGTCGTTTGGCCGATCTGGAACGTGTCGGCATTAGCTGCGTTTGTGGCGCCCGAGATCGTGTTGCTGGCGCTGGCTCCCAGACCCAACTGTGTGGCACTCAGCTGGTTAATGGTGACAGCCGCGGACGAAATGCCGGTGCTGGTACCGTCACTCATGAATACATTCAGGTTGTTTCCGGATGTGGTCGATCCGAACACTGAACCGCCGTTGAAGTTAGTAGTGGACCCGATGCTATTGATCTCGCTCAGAATGGAACTGAACTCGGTATTTAGCGCCGCAGCCTGGCTATTGGCGCCGGTGGTGACTCCCGAGGTTGAGGCCTCGGTGGCCAGCGTGGTTGCGCGATTCAGCAGTGAGGTGACCTGAGAAAGCGCGCCATCCGCGGTTTGCAGAAGCCCAGTACCGTTCGTGGCGTTCTGCACTGACTGGGTCAGCGAAGCAATGCTTGCGTTGAGACCATTTGCAATCGAGAGACCTGCGGCATCATCCGAACCGGAGTTAATCCTCGAGCCAGAGGAAAGCTGTGTCAGTGTCTTCTGTAGGGCCGCTTGCGTTGAGCTCAAATTGTTCTCTGCCGTCAGTGCCGAAAGGTTGTTCAGGATGCTGAGTGACATAATAGGTCTCCTTCTTGCCCCTTTGCGGCGTCGGCCAGATTGCCGATTCTGTCCGCTGAGGCCGTTGCTGTTTACAACCCTCACATCGGACCCACATCCTGAAAGCTTTACCCATTCCCGTTACTTTCTTTACTTTGTCCGCTTCGCTCCGGCCCCAATCCTTAACCGCGCTGTCGCTCTTGCTCTTACTTTTCCATTCTTCTCCTTATTAGTCAGGTTTCGCCTTTACGCAGTGAATAACTTCAGCAAAGCTCGGTCCACTCGTACCAGTTTGATTCTGTGCCGGAATTGGGAACCATTCCGCAGTTAGTTTTCGCTCTTACTCTCGATCCTTTCCACTTAACGTTTCCTATCCCTCTCGCCGATAACACTCAAGGAGAGTAGGTAACCTCGATGATTGAACTCACCAGACTCAATGGACACCCACTTATCCTCAATGCGGAGCTCATCAAGTTCATTGAGCAGAATCCTGACACCGTCATTACTCTCGTCACCGGAGACAAAATGGTCGTGCGCGAAGCCGCACCCGAGATCATCCATCGTGTCCTCGACTATCGCCGCAAGCTTCTCCAAATGCCTGCCCCGCTGTCCTGCTCCGAATCGCGGCAGGTTGCTCCCAGCGTCGATCCGTCCATTCAGGAGTAGAGGCCATCGTGGACAAGGCAACCGTATCCGGAATCGCGCTCAGTTTTGGCGGCATCACCGCCGGCCTTCTTCTTGAGGGTGGCAAGCTCAGCCAGATACTCCAACCCACAGCCGCCCTCATCGTCGCCGGAGGAACCATCGGCGCCGTCCTGTTGCAGTTTCCTCTTAGCACTGTCTTCTCCGCCGTTCGTAATCTGAAAATCGTTTTCTTCGAGCCGCGCTCCAGGGCCAGCGATGAAATCAACCGCCTCACCAGGCTCGCCCTGAAAGCGCGGCACGACGGCATCATTTCACTCGACAACGAACTCCCACAGATTCCCGACCCTTTCATGCGTCGAGCTCTCATGCTCGCCGTCGATGGCACTGAATCCAGCGAACTGCGCTCCATCATGCAGTTCGAAATCGATGCCAGCGCCGAAGCCGAAGACGAATTGCCGCGCGTCTATGAAGCGATCGGAGGCTTTGCTCCCACCATCGGCATTATTGGTGCCGTGCTCGGACTCATTCAGGTCATGCAGCACCTCGATAAGATTGACGAAGTCGGTCGCGGCATCGCCGTCGCCTTCGTCGCCACAATCTATGGCGTCGGCCTCGCTAACCTCATCGCTCTTCCCATCGCCGGCAAACTGCGCCATCGCCAGCGCGGACGCCAGATCCTTCGCGAACTCACCATCGAAGGCGTCATATCCATCCTCGAGGGCATCAACCCCCGCATGTTGGAGGTCAAGCTCAACGGATTCCTCCACAAGGCTTCGGACAAGGCTGGCTCCGGCAAGCTCGAACCCCGGACCAAAGCGCGTGGCGCCTCATGAAGAAGCCAAGAAAGCAACACAGCAACCAGGAACGATGGATGGTTTCCTATGCTGATTTCATGACCTTGCTCTTCGCTTTCTTTGTCGTCCTCTACTCCTCTTCCGAGGTCGACAAGGCCAAGATGGCGAAGCTCTCCAGCGCCATTACCGCCGGATTCCAGAATCTCGGAGTCGGCTCAGGCCCCGGTGCCGCTGCCGTTGTCATCCTCGGCACCACCCCCGCCACGCCTGCAAATCCCGTCCGCTCCCAGGACACGGCCGAAGCCATCCGCCGCAAGCTTGAACTCGATCTCGCCGAAGAACTCAAACGGCGCACCGTCTCTCTGCGCGAAACTCCCGAAGGCCTCGTCCTCAGTCTCCGCGAGGTTGGTTTCTTCGAAAGCGGCTCGGCAACCTTGCGTGCCAATTCCATGGACACCTTCGACCGCATCGGCTCGGTCCTCGCCTCTGTCGGAAGCAACGTACGCATCGAGGGTCACACCGATAACATCCCCATCCACACTCCTCAATTCCAGTCCAACTGGGAACTCTCCTCCGCTCGCGCCACCGAGATCATCCGTCTTTTTCTCACCCGTGAAGCCATTGCTCCCGGCCGCCTTTCCGCCGCCGGATATGCTGAGTTTCATCCCATCGCCGACAACTCCACCGAAGACGGACGCCGCCTCAATCGCCGCGTCGATATCGTCATCGTCGCCCCTCATGAAATCGTTCCCGCACCCCCAACCTCGCCTCCGCAATCCGTTCCGCACCAGTAAAGAATTCTCCCTCTTTAGCCGATTGGCTTTATGTGCGGAACACAGAAACGGAAGCGACATGGCAGACTTTGTTCCAGATGATCTACTGAAGGATTTCATTACCGAGAGCGATGAGCTTGTCCAACAGGTCGAACAGGACCTGCTCACCCTTGAGGATTCCTCCGACCCCGAAGTGCTCAACCGCATCTTCCGCGGAATGCACACCATCAAGGGGACATCCAGTTTTTTCGGTTTCGAAAAGCTGGTCGCCCTCACTCATCACGCCGAAGATCTTCTTAACCAGTTGCGCAAAGGCGAACTCGCCGTCACCCGCGCCATCATCGATGCTCTC
>Ga0187847_10003295_pt1 | contig 12432 bp, 13 predicted proteins | sample June2016WEW_4_10_FD_132458 | JGI IMG/M metagenome (GOLD analysis project Ga0187847, IMG submission 132458) | Peatland microbial communities from SPRUCE experiment site at the Marcell Experimental Forest, Minnesota, USA - June2016WEW_4_10 | ecosystem: Environmental > Terrestrial > Soil >...
ATCGAAGAGCTCATCGACGGGCCCGTGATTACGCAGGAGTCGCCGCGGCTCGGTAAGGCGACGCGGATCGACCGCAGCCGCACTCATTACCAGGAATTCTGCGCCTCGACGATTCCCGCCGGCATGACGCTCGAGGGCTATAAGATCGTGATCGACTGCGCCAACGGCGCCGGCTACAAGGTCGCGCCGCGCGTGCTCGCCGACCTTGGCGCCGAGATCGTGCCGATCGGTTGTTCGCCGAACGGCCGCAACATCAATGACAGCTGCGGCTCGACGGCGCCGGAATTGTTGCAACTGACCGTACCCGGCGTTCGCGCGCAAGTCGGTCTTGCGCTCGACGGCGACGGCGATCGAGTGCTCATGGTCGATGCGCTCGGGCGCATCGTCGATGGCGATCAATTGCTGTTCATTTTGGCCGTGGCGCGCCACGCAGCCGGCGAGCTCAAGGGTCCGGTCGTCGGCACCGTCATGAGCAACCTCGGCCTCGAGCACGCTTTCGCGCAGCGAGACATCAATTTCGTGCGTGCGCAGGTCGGCGATCGTAATGTGCTTGCGCTGCTCAATGAGACCGGCGGCACGCTCGGCGGCGAGACCTCCGGACATATCCTCTGCTTGGACAAGACCACGACCGGTGATGGGCTCGTGAGCGCGCTGCAGGTGCTGGCCGTCATGAAGCAGAGCGGCGCGAGCCTGGCGGAGCTCGCCGCCACGATGCCCAAGTATCCGCAGGTGCTGCTCAACGTCGAAGTCGAGCGTCGCTTCGATCCCTTGGCCGATCCCGCGGTGCGCGCGGTCGTGGCCGAGGTCGAGCGGCGTTTCGAAGGACGCGGCCGGATCGTGCTGCGCGCATCGGGCACGGAGCCCTTGATCCGGGTCATGGTCGAGGGCTACGACGCGGCGCTCGTCAAAAAAGGCGCAGCCGATATCGCGCGGGCGGTCGAGGCGGCTGCGAAGGGCCGCGGCTGAGCCGAGGACTTGCAGTTAGCGGCCTGCAAGGCTAATCTTCGCCGCCTTTCCCGCAGAGTCGAATCCTGAGGTAGGTGCCTATGCGTCGTCCGATGGTGGCGGGTAATTGGAAAATGAACGGGTTGCGCGCGTCGAATTCCGCGTTGCTCGCGGATTTGGAGCTGCGGCTGAAACCCCAGTGGCCGATCGACATCGCGGTATTTCCGCCCTATGTCTACCTGGCTGATGCGGTGCGGACGCTCGATGAGGGCATGATCGCGGTCGGTGCCCAAGACGTGTGCGCCGAAAGCTCGGGTGCGTTTACCGGCGAGGTGGCCGCGGCGATGCTCAAGGACGTGGGCTGCTCGCTGGTGATCGTGGGACATTCGGAACGCCGGCACTGGTACCACGAGGACGATGCGATGGTCGCGCGCAAGTTTGCGGCGGCTGCGGCCGCGGGACTCACGCCGGTGTTATGTCTTGGCGAGACGCTCGATGAGCGAGAGGCGAACAAGACGGAAGCCGTCGTGGCGCGCCAGTTGGATGCCGTGATTGCGTTGAACGGAGTGGAGCGCTTGGCGAACGCGGTGATCGCCTATGAACCGGTCTGGGCGATCGGCACGGGTCGTACCGCGTCCCCCGAGCAAGCGCAGGCGGTGCATGCATTCATTCGCCGTCGGGTTGCGGAACAAAATGATAGAATCGCGGGACAAACGCGCATCTTGTATGGCGGCAGCGTGAAAGCCGGCAATGCGGCAGACTTATTTTCGATGCCCGACGTGGATGGTGGTTTGGTGGGAGGCGCTTCATTGAGCGCCGACGAATTTTATGAGATATGCGCGGCTGCGGCCGCTCGCCATTGAGAGTTTTTTATGCTGCGTGCTTTTATTTTGGCTGTGCATGTGCTGCTCGCATTCATGATCGTCCTGCTCGTGCTGGTGCAGCGGGGCAAGGGCGCGGAGGCCGGTGCGGGCTTCGGCTCGGGTGCCTCCGGCACGGTATTCGGCGCGCGCGGAACGAGCACGTTGTTTTCCCGCCTGACCGCGGTGTTCGCCGCGCTGTTTTTCGTAACGAGTCTTACTCTCGCTTACGTCGGAACGCGCGCGAGCGCGGTGCCGACGACGCTGCTCGAGCGTGCGGCGCAGGCCGAGACGACGAGCGCGGTGCCGTCGACACCTCCACCGCCCTCGACCGAGCCGATGCAGGCGCCCGCGAATCCGGCGCCCGCGGCGGCGCCGACCGGATCAGCCGCGCAAGGCGCACCGGCGGCGCCGGCAAGCAAGCCTTGAACGATTTTGAAGCGATGATTTAGAAGAGATGATCAAGAGCCGACGTGGCGAAATTGGTAGACGCGCTAGTTTGAGGGGCTAGTGGGGCAACCTGTGCCGGTTCGAGTCCGGCCGTCGGCACCATCTCTTGCGATACGTGAAGCGGCGCGCCTGCTACAATATCGGCTTAACTAAACGTCGGAAGATTTACCGCAAAAAAATGCGCGGATCATGTTGCGACAATATCTGCCTATATTGATCTTTTTGGGACTCGCCGCCGTACTCGGCCTGGCGCTGTTCACGATCGGCTGGATCGCAGGTCCGCGCCGTCCCGATGCGGAAAAACTCTCCCCGTACGAATGCGGCTTCGAGGCGTTCGAAGATTCCCGCATGCGCTTCGATGTGCGCTATTACCTCGTAGCGATCATATTCATCGTGTTCGATTTGGAAATCGCGTTCTTTTTCCCATGGGCCGTTTCGCTCGGGCGCACCGGCACGTTCGGACTCATCGGGATGTTGGTTTTTGCCTCGATTCTGGTCGTTGCGCTGGTTTACGACTATAAGAAGGGGGCATTGGAATGGGACTAGATGCCGTCACCGCCGGGGCCGGCGCGGCGCCGGGATTCGAAGTCACGACGGTCGACAAGCTGATCAATTGGGCGCGCACCGGCTCGCTATGGCCGATGACCTTCGGTCTCGCTTGCTGCGCAGTCGAAATGATGCAGGCGGGCGCGGCGCGTTACGACCTTGACCGTTTCGGCATCGTGTTCCGACCGAGTCCGCGCCAGTCCGACGTCATGATCGTCGCCGGCACGCTGGTCAATAAGATGGCACCGGCGCTGCGCAAGGTTTACGACCAGATGTCGGAACCGAGATGGGTCATCTCGATGGGTTCGTGCGCGAACGGCGGCGGCTACTATCATTACTCCTACGCGGTCGTACGCGGTTGCGATCGCATCGTACCGGTCGACGTCTATGTGCCCGGATGCCCGCCGACGGCCGAGGCCTTGATCTACGGCATCATCCAGCTGCAGAGCAAGATCAGGCGCAATAAGGCAATTGTCCGATGACGGCGGGCGGGCCGACGAATGCAGAGAGCAGCGCTCCCGAGTCCATCGCGGGACTGACGCGCGTCGAGGAACTCGCCCAGGTATTCGCGCGGATGCTCGCCGATCAACTGATCGAAGTGCCGAGCCGTGAAGGGGAATTGACATACGAGGTGCCGCACGAGCGGTTGCTCAAGCTTGCGGAATTCCTGCGTGATGCACCCGAACTGAAGTTCGAGATGTGCATGGACGTTTGCGGCATCGACTATTTGGAATATGGGCGCGCCGAGTGGAAGACCGTCGCCGCGACCGCGTCCGGCTTCAGCCGCGGTGTTGCGCGAGTCGGCGCCGCGAGCGAGGATATCGATGACTCCACCCACGCAACGCCGGCCGCGGGCCGGCGCTTTGCGGTCGTCTACCATTTGCTGTCCGTGTCGCTCAATCAGCGCGTGCGGTTGCGGGTCTTCTGCCCCGACGACGAGCAGCCGATCGTGGATTCGGTGAGCGGCATCTGGGCATCGGCCGATTGGTTCGAGCGCGAGGCGTTCGACCTATTCGGCATTCTGTTCCGCGGACACCCGGATCTGCGGCGCCTGTTGACCGATTACGGGTTCATCGGCCATCCGTTCCGCAAGGACTTTCCGCTGACCGGCAACGTCGAGGTTCGCTACGATCCGGAGAAGGGTCGCGTCGTCTATGAGCCGGTCACGATCGACCCGCGAATACTCGTACCGAAGGTCATTCGCGGCGACAACCGCTACGATCCGCAGCTCACGAGCCCGCCACCGGCACCGTCGGGCAAGCCCAATGTCTGAGATACGCAATTTCACGATGAACTTCGGGCCGCAACACCCGGCGGCGCACGGCGTGCTGCGACTGGTGTTGGAGATGGACGGCGAGGTGATTCGCAAGGCCGATCCGCACATCGGGCTACTGCATCGCGGCACCGAAAAACTCGCCGAAAGCAAGCCGTTCAATCAATCGATCGGTTACATGGATCGACTCGACTACGTCTCGATGCTCTGCAACGAGCATGCGTACGTGCTCGCAATCGAGAAATTGCTGCGCATCGAGCCGCCGCTGCGCGCGCAATACATCCGCGTGATGTTCGATGAAATCACGCGCATCCTCAACCATCTGATGTGGCTGGGCGCGCACGGTCTCGACATCGGCGCGATGACCGTATTCTTGTTCTGTTTTCGTGAACGCGAAGATCTCATGGATTGCTACGAGGCCGTGTCGGGCACGCGAATGCACGCCACTTATTATCGGCCGGGCGGTGTTTATCGCGATTTGCCGGACGCAATGCCGCAGTACCAGTACAACGATTGGCGCAGCAAGAAGGACGTCGACCGCCTCAATGCGCGGCGCAGCGGCGGGCTGCTGGACTTCATCGAGGACTTCACGCGGCGTTTTCCGAAGTGCGTCGATGAATACGAAACTTTGCTGACCGACAACCGTATTTGGAAGCAGCGCACGGTCAACATCGGAGTGGTGAGCCCCGAGCGCGCGTTGCAGCTCGGCTTTTCCGGGCCGATGTTGCGCGGTTCGGGCTTTGAGTGGGACCTGCGCAAGAAGCGGCCCTATGAGGTCTACGATCGCGTCGACTTCGATATCCCGGTCGGCGTCGGCGGCGATTGCTATGCGCGCTATTTGGTGCGTGTCGAGGAGCTGCGCCAGTCGAATCGCATCATCGAGCAGTGCGTCAAATGGCTCAGGGAAAATCCCGGCCCGGTCATGATCGAAGACCGCAAGATACGGCCGCCGCGTCGCGAGGAGATGAAGGGCGACATGGAATCCTTGATTCATCATTTCAAGCTGATGACCGAGGGCTATAGCGTGCCGGAGGGCGAGATCTATGCGGCGGTCGAGGCGCCGAAGGGCGAACTCGGCGTGTATTTGGTTTCCGACGGCGCGAACAAGCCGTATCGGCTGAAAGTGCGCGCTCCGGGTTTCGCGCATCTCTCCTCGCTCGACGAAATGGTGCGCGGTCACATGTTGGCCGACGTCGTGGCCGTCATCGGCACGCAGGATATCGTTTTTGGGGAGGTCGACCGATGAGCATCGATCAGTCGCAGGGTTCCGAGAATTCCGCGGGCACGCCGCTGTCGGCTCATTTGCGCACGGAGATCGACCGCTGGGTCGCAAAGTTTCCGCCCGAACGCAAGCGCTCCGCGGTCATCGCGGCGCTCCATGCCGCGCAGCATGAGAACAACGGCTACCTCACGGTGCCGCTCATGGACGGAATTGCGGCCTACTTGGGGCTTGCACCCATGCAGGTCTACGAGGTCGCGAGCTTCTATTCGATGTTCGAGACACACGCGGTCGGCCGCCATCACGTCTCGGTGTGCACGAACATTTCCTGCATGTTGCGCGGCGCCGAGGACTTGGTGGCCCATGTCGAGGGCAAGCTCGGCATCAAGACGGGCGAGAGCACGCCCGACGGGCGCATTTTCCTGAAATGCGAGGAGGAATGCCTCGCCGCCTGCGTCGGAGCGCCGATGATGATGGTCGATCATGTCTATCACGAGAATCTGACGCCCGCGAAGATCGATCGAATCTTGGACGAATTGAAATGACGCTGCGAGACGAGCGATGAGCATCGAGCAAAACCTCTGCGTGTTCGAAGCATTGCGTCACGAGCGGTCGTGGACGCTCGAGTCGTATCGTGGTTTCGGCGGCTATCGGGCCTGGGAGAAAATCCTGCGCGAGAAGACGCCGCGCGAGAACATCATCGAGGACGTCAAGTCCTCGGGCTTGCGCGGGCGCGGCGGCGCCGCGTTCCCGATGGGTGTCAAATGGGGATTCATGCCGCGCAGCTCGCCGGTGCAAAAATACGTGGTCTGCAATTCCGATGAGTCGGAGCCTGGAACCTGCCACGATCGGGACATCCTGCGATACAACCCGCATTCGGTCATCGAGGGCATGGCGATCGGCGGTTATGCAATGACCGCGACCGTCGGATACAACTACATTCGCGGCGAATTCCTCGCCGAACCGATCCCGCGTTTCGAAGCGGCGCTCGCCGAGGCCTATGCGGCCGGCTTGCTCGGCAAGAACATCCAGGGGTCCGGCATTGATTTCGACTTGCACATGTTCGTCGGCGCCGGCGCCTACATTTGCGGCGAGGAAACGGCGCTGCTCGAGTCGCTCGAAGGCAAGCCCGGGAAGCCGCGCTTCAAGCCGCCGTTTCCCGCGGGCTTCGGCCTCTACGGCAAACCGACGACGATCAACAACACGCAGAGCTTCGCGTCGGTGCCGACGATTTTGCGCAAGGGCCCCGCGTGGTTCGCAGGATTGGGTCCGCCGAATTCCGGCGGTACCGCGATTTTCTCGGTGTCGGGACACGTCGCGAATCCCGGCAATTTCGAGCTGCCGCTCGGCACTTCGTTCAAGGACGTATTGGCGCTCGCGGGCGGGGTTTGGAAGGGGCGCAAGCTCAAGGCGGTGATCCCGGGCGGCTCCTCGGTCAACGTGCTGCCGGCGGCCGCGATCCAGGACATCAACATGGACTACGATTCCTTGAAGAAGGCGGGTTCGTCGATCGGCACCGGCGCCATGATCATCATGGACGAAACCACTTGCATGGTGCGCACGCTCGAGCGCTTGTCGCGCTTCTACATGTCCGAATCCTGCGGCCAGTGCACCCCGTGCCGCGAAGGCACCGGCTGGCTCGATCGCGTGCTCAAGCGCATCTTGGCGGGGCAGGGTCGCAGCGAGGACCTCACGATGCTGGTCGATGTCGCCAATCGCATCGAGGGCCACACGATTTGCGCACTGGGTGATGCTGCGGCGTGGCCGGTGCAAAGTTTCATGAAGCATTTTCGCCATGAGTTTCAGTACATGATCGAGCATCAGGGACGCTCGATCGTGACGGCCCAAGCGGCGGCGGCTTAAGAAGAGTCAGCAATGAGCGAAGATCTGGTCAACATCGAAGTCAACGGCATTCCGCTCAAGGCCCGCAAGGGCCAGATGATCATGCAGGTCACGGACCCGGCCGACATTTATATTCCGCGCTTCTGCTACCACCAGAAGCTCAGCGTCGCCGCGAATTGCCGCATGTGCCTCGTCGAGGTCGAAAAGGTGCCGAAGCCGCTGCCGGCCTGCGCAACACCGGTCACCGAGGGCATGAAGGTGTTCACCAAGTCGCCGCGGGCGATCGCCGCACAGAAGGCGACGATGGAGTTCCTGCTGATCAACCATCCGCTCGACTGCCCGATCTGCGACCAGGGTGGGGAGTGCGAGCTGCAGGACCAGGCCGTGGGCTACGGGCGCGACATCTCGCGCTTCGCCGAGCGCAAGCGGGTCGTCAAGGACAAGAATCTGGGGCCGCTCGTTTCGACCGACATGACGCGCTGCATCCACTGCACGCGCTGTGTGCGCTTCGGGCAGGAAATTCAAGGATACCCGGAGCTCGGGACCGCGGGGCGCGGCGAGCACATGGTGATCACGACCTACGTCGAACACAGTGTCGATCACGAGCTGTCGGCCAATATCATCGATCTGTGTCCCGTCGGCGCGCTCAACAACAAGCCGTTCCGCTACCACGCGCGCGCCTGGGAAATGACGCAGCACGCCTTGGTCTCACCGCACGACGCCTTCGGCACGAATCTGTATGCGCATATCTTGCGCGGCCGCCTCATGCGCATGGTGCCGCGGGAGAATGAGGCGATCAATGAAACCTGGATTGCGGATCGTGACCGCTTCGGCTTCGAGGGGATGTACGCGGAGGATCGCGTTTCGCGGCCGATGTTGCGCATCGACGGCGTGCTGACCACGGTCGATTGGGAGGTCGCGCTCGCCGCCGCAGCGCAGGGCTTGCTGAATCTGCGCGATACCAGCGGCGGCGCCGCGGCCGGGTTCTTGGCATCGCCGTCGGCGACCACCGAAGAGTTGTATCTGCTCGGCCGAATCGCGCGCGGCTTAGGTTCCGCCAATATCGATCATCGCTTGCGGCGGTTGGATTTCCGCGCGCAAGAACGCGAAGGCGCGCAGCCGGGTCTCGGGCTCAGTATCGCCGAGGTCGAACGGCTGCAGGGTGTCCTGGTCGTGGGCTCGAATTTGCGTCACGAAATGCCGCTGCTCGCGCATCGGATCCGCAAGGCCGCGGTCAAAGGCGGAGCGAAAGTCGCGTTCCTCAATCCGAGCCGTTTCGAATATTTGTTTCCGGTCGCCGCCTACGGCGTTGCCGACGAGAATCTGGTGCGCGAGCTTGCCGCGGTCGTGCGCGCCGCGGCTGCCGCGAGCGGCGCGGCGCTGCCGCCTTCGGTCCCGCAAGCCGAGGTCGGCGAGAGCCACCGCTCGATCGCGGCGGCGCTGCTCACGGGCGAGCGCCGTGCGGTGCTGCTCGGAACCTTGGCGCAGCGCCACCCGGCCTATGCGGATTTACTGTCGCTGGGCGCGATCCTTGCGGGGATCTGCGCCGCGAGTTTCGGCGTGATCACCGAAGGGGCGAACGCCGCGGGCGCACATCTCGCCGGTGCCGTGCCGCATCTCGCCGCGGGCGCGGTTGCGTCCGCCTCGATCGGACTATCGGCGCGCGCCATGGTGGAGGCGCGCCTCAAGGCCTATGTATTGTTCGGCGGTATCGATCCCGCGGTCGATCTCGCCGGTGACGCGGATGAGTTTGCGAGCGCGGAATTGCTGATCGCAATGACCACGCATCTGCCGGAGTCGCTGAAATCGCGTGTGCACATCGTGTTGCCGATCGGCTCGTTTGCGGAGACCGCCGGCACTTTCGTCAACGTCGAGGGCTGTTGGCAATCCTGGAAAGGCGCCGCGAAGCCGCCGGGCGAGAGCCGTCCGGGCTGGAAGGTGCTCAGAGTGCTCGCGAATCTGCTGAACCTGCCGGACTGCGAATATGCGAGTGCCGATGAGGTGCTCGCGGAATTGAAGACCCTGTGTGCAGGCCTCGGCGCGACGGACGTGCGCGCGAGCCTCGCGCCAGCGCCCGGCGGAGAGGCTCCCGTCGGCGAGTGGATCGATCTGCCGCCTTACCAAGGCGACGTGCTGGTCCGTGGATCGGGTGCATTGGCGAAGACCAGGGACGGGCAAATCGCCCGCACCGTGCTCTGACATGTGGCAGTGGAGTCCTTTGCGGGATTGGTTGTCCGGATGGATCACCGAGTACTGGGCGTCCCCCGTGCTCACGGCCGCCCAGATCCTCATGGTCATGATCGGCCTCATATTGGTGATGGCGTTCTACACGCTCGCCGAGCGCAAGGTCATCGGCTGGATACAATCGCGTCGCGGACCGAATCGCGTCAACCTGTTCTGGGTTCCGGGTCTCGGCCAGCCGTTTGCCGACGTCGTCAAGCTGCTGTTCAAGGAAATCGTGATTCCCGCCGACTCGAATAAATTCCTGTTCCTGGTCGCGCCGTTTCTGTCTTTGATACCGGCACTCGGCATTTGGGCGGTGATTCCGTTCGCGCCCGAACGCGCATTCTCGAACATCGACGCCGGTTTGCTCTACATCCTCGCGATGACCTCGATGGGCGTCTACGGCATCATCCTCGCCGGCTGGGCCTCGAATTCGAAATACGCGTTCCTGGGCGCGATGCGCTCGGCCGCGCAGATCGTCGCCTATGAGATCGCGATGGGATTCGCGATGGTTGGGGTGCTGATGGCGGCCGGCAGCCTCAACATGGGCGCAATCGTGCACGCCCAGCAGGGCGGGCTGTTTACCTGGAACTGGACCTGGCTGTTTCCGCTGCTGATCGTCTATTTCATATCGGGTGTCGCAGAGACCAACCGCGCACCGTTCGACGTCGCCGAAGGCGAGTCGGAAATCGTCGCGGGGTTCCACGTCGATTATTCGGGCATGGCGTTCGCGCTGTTCTTCATCGCCGAATACGTCAACATGATTCTGATCTCGGCGCTGACCGTGATTTTCTTCTTCGGCGGCTGGCTCTCGCCTTTCGACGGATGGTTGCCGGAGGACTCCTGGCTCGCGGCGCCGAATTTCTTCTGGTTCGGGCTCAAGACGCTGGTGCCGATGTTCGTGTTCTTGTGGTTACGGGCGACCTTCCCACGCTATCGATATGACCAGATCATGCGCCTCGGCTGGAAGGCCTTGATCCCCGTGACCTTGGTCTGGCTGCTCGTCGAAGGGGTGATGGTGTATATGCACGTCGGTCCATGGGGCAGGGTTCACTGATGCAACAAATCCGCAGTTTCTTCAAGACCTACCTGCTCTGGGAAATGCTGCAGGGCATGTGGCTCACGCTCAAGAGCATGTTCCGCACCAAGACCACGCTCAACTACCCCGAGGAGAAGACGCCGCAGAGTTCGCGGTTTCGCGGCCTGCATGCACTGCGCCGCTACCCGAACGGCGAGGAGCGCTGTATCGCCTGTAAGCTCTGCGAGGCCGTCTGTCCCGCGCTCGCGATCACGATCGAGTCGGACGTCAGCGATGACGGCACGCGCCGCACGACCCGCTATGACATCGATTTGTTCAAATGCATCTACTGCGGCTTCTGTGAGGAGGCCTGCCCGGTCGATGCGATCGTCGAGACGCGCCTCCATGAGTACCACATGGAGAATCGCGGTGAGAACATCATGAACAAGGACAAGCTGCTCGCGGTCGGCGAGCGCTACGAAGGCATCATCGCGGCCGATCGCGCCGCCGATGCGCGTTACCGCTGATGTTTCCGACGATCCTATTTTTCATCTTTTCCGCGGTGCTGATTGCGGCGGCGCTCGGCGTCGTACTCGCGAGAAATCCCGTGTATTCGGCGCTGCTGCTGATTCTGTGCTTTTTCAATAGTGCGCTTATCTGGCTGCTGCTCGACGCGGAATTTCTCGGGATCGTCCTCGTTCTGGTCTACGTCGGCGCAGTCATGGTGCTGTTCCTGTTCGTCGTCATGATGCTCGACGTCAACATCGAGGAATTTCGCCGCGGAATCGCCGGCAACTGGGCCTTGACCGTGGGCGTCGGGGGCTTCGTGATGTTCGCGATCGTCAACGTGATCGTCGTCAAGCATCTCGGCGGGGTCGCGCTGCGCACTGCGCCGCCGCTGCCCGTCGACTATTCGAACACACGCGAACTCGGCACTGCCTTGTTCACGCGCTACGCCTATCCGGCGCAGCTCGTGGCCGTGATTCTGCTGGTTGCGAGCGTCGCTGCGATCGTGCTGACGCTGCGGGGCCGCAAGGGCGGCAAGCCGCAGGATGTGTCGAGTCAGGTTGCGGTGCGCGCCAGGGACCGCGTTCGAGTCGTGAAAATGACAGCGGAGAAACGCCCATGATTGGCCTCGCCCAAGTATTGACGCTGTCGGGCATCCTGTTCGCGATCGCGGTCGCCGGCGTGTTCTTGAACCGCCGGAACGTGATCATCCTGCTGATGTGCATCGAGCTGATGCTGCTCGCGGTCAATTTCAATTTCGTCGCGTTCTCGAGATTCCTCGGCGACATCAATGGTCAGGTGTTCGTGTTCTTCATATTGGGCGTGGCCGCGGCCGAGGCGGCCATCGGGCTCGCAATTTTGGTGGTGTTGTTCCGTGAGCGGCGCAGCATCAACGTCGAAGATCTCGACACGCTGCAAGGTTGAGGGCGAATCATTTCCATGGAGCCGATTTACCTCACCATCGTTCTCGCCCCGCTGATCGCCGCGATCATCGCCGGGCTCGGCGGGCGCCTCGTCGGGCGCATCGGGGCGCACACGGTCACGATCCTGGGCGTCGCGCTGTCGTTCGCGCTGTCGGTCTATGTGCTCGAAAAGATGCTCTTCGAGGGAATGGGCACCGACAACCTGAGCGTCTATACCTGGCTGGTCAGCGACGGACTGAAGCTGGAAATCGGATTCCTGATCGATCATTTGTCGGCGATGATGATGGTCGTCGTGACGTTCGTCTCGCTGATGGTGCACGTCTACACGGTCGGGTACATGCATTCGGATCCCGGCTATCAGCGCTTCTTCAGCTACATCTCGCTGTTCACGTTCTCGATGCTGATGCTGGTGATGTCAAACAACTTCATGCAGCTGTTCTTCGGTTGGGAAGCGGTCGGCTTGGTGTCCTACCTGCTGATCGGCTTCTGGTTTACGCGTCCGACCGCGATCGTCGCGAACCTCAAGGCCTTTATCGTCAACCGCATCGGCGATTTCGGTTTCGTTCTGGGCATCGCCGCGGTGCTCTACTACACTGGGTCGCTGGATTATGCGACCGTGTTTGCCA
>Ga0187847_10003296_pt1 | contig 12431 bp, 9 predicted proteins | sample June2016WEW_4_10_FD_132458 | JGI IMG/M metagenome (GOLD analysis project Ga0187847, IMG submission 132458) | Peatland microbial communities from SPRUCE experiment site at the Marcell Experimental Forest, Minnesota, USA - June2016WEW_4_10 | ecosystem: Environmental > Terrestrial > Soil > Wetlands...
ACGTAAATCGGCCCATACTTCGTTCTCGTCCTCGTCTTGGAATCGCCAAAGCCTTCGTCCTCCGCCTCGTCTGAGCCGATTTTCGTCCGCAACGCAGGCTGCGGGAAAGCTAATAACAGGCTCTAGGGTAATCGATGCGAGGGAAGGCTGGCATGATGGGGTTCGCCGTTCATGCTGTGGCAAGAGCTTCGCTGTCTTCCCAAAGCATGGGTAACCGTCATGGGCAGTCCGCGTGACACTTACCTCAGCGCTGTCTTCGCGTTTGCGGTCTTGCCAACATTAAACAGCAGCCCGAAGGAAAGATGATAGAACGGATCTGAGGTCGGCTGTTCCCGTGAAAAGATCCCACCCAGGCCTGCTTCCATCACGAAGCGCGCGGTATCGGAAACGCGCGCAGTGGCGCCGATGACGCCTAGAGGCATAAGCGCGCCAGGCGGACGGCTGCCAGGTGTGCTTGCGGCGGGCAGGCAAAAGAGATTGATGCAGCCGTGGCTTCCCGCAAGACGTATGGAGGTGTAGTAGTTCCATATATTTTCGGGGTGCCCATTGGTGCCAATCACGGCGGCCAGGTCGCCATTCACGGCGCGGCCATCTCCTCCGTCGGCGGCGCCTATGCCCCCTTCCAGGCGAAGTCCTCGCGTAGCTTGATACCTCATGGCGATCTTGCCGGTGAATTCTTGATTGCCGTTCGGGTGAACCGCGACAAGGGCATCGAATCCGAGATCGGTGCGGCTCGTCATGCCACGCCGCCAACGCGTGAACCAATCTGAGGCGCCGGCGACATCGGTGATGGTGCATGAGCCGTTGAGTCCCTGGGCAAAGTAACCAACGGAAAGGCCCAGTTCAGTGTGGCCAGGCGTGGCTGTGGCAGGCCCGCCAAAGGTCGCCAGCGGGGGCAGCGCTGCTTTGTCTACGCAGGCCGTGGAAGCCTGCGACTGGCTCCATGCCAGCTGGTGGAGAACGGACGTGACCGAGAGTGCGAAAAGCACGCGCAACCCAGGCATCTGCCGAGTTGACTTGCGATTTGAGCGCCGCAAGGCTATCTGGGAAGCATGCAAAGCTTCAAGAATACAGTCCAAATTTTCCCCCAAGGGGTGGATCGGAAGCAGGTAAACTGAGCGCGTCGGCGCGACTGGAATTTTAGGTTAGCATTCCTCAAAAAGCGGGATGTAACTGTCACGTCAGCAAATTGTAATTCCATGCAGTCGGCGCAGCGGGCGAATCTCGAACCGATGGCGTTTTCGGAAATGGTATAAGCCTAAGCCGCGACTGCCGAGTGAATTTTCCCTCAAGAGAAGTCCACATGCACGGATCTCAAAAGTTCACATTCTTTCCGAAAACGCCCTAGGCACACGGTTGCGAGCCTCTTCGGCGGTCCGGCGTTGCTCACTGTTCTTTATGCGAATGGCGAAGTGGTAGGGCAGAACAAGGCGCCAGACGTTCGGATCACGCGCATTTGCGCGCCGTCTGAAAGTCCGCCCTGCGTCCGATACCCGAGTAGGATTTATAGGAATCGCATCCAGGCCACGCTTTGGTAACGGGCACTGTGAGGGCTTCGGCGGGAAGTGGCGTCTTGAGATAGATCGTGCACTCGGAATCCCCTTCGGAATCGCCACTCGTCTGTTGCACTGCGAGCGGTGTAGCAAAACCCAGTGCCAGGAGCACGAGAAACCAGGGCAGCTTCATGCGCTCCCCGATAGAGCAGAGGCTCTACCGCGGAAAGTAGACGCGATTGCGGCCCGCGCGACGCCGGTCGCCGGCTCAGACATTGCGTCCGGCCTCATCCGTCCGTCTCGCCTGTTTGCTCTCGTGGCAGACGGTATGCGGAGGCCACGCTGAAGCGTTTCAGCGTCGCAAGTCGCACGCCCCGGCAACTCTGCCGCGGCTGGTTTGCCGCGGACGGAGAGTTGCCCGGCTTTCAGGCATGCGACTCGCGGCGCGCCTCGGAGGGCGCATTCAGCTGCTGGCGCAAGTTGCCGGCCAGGTCCGCTACCATGCGCAGCCGGTCGGCCACGGCGGCGGACACACCGCCCCCGTTCAACGCCAGTTGAGAATGCAGCAGGAGGCCGGCCACCGTGCTCTTCAATTCGGTCTCAATGGCCGCGGCGGCAGCGCGGCGGGCCAGCCTCTGCTCGCGCTCGCGGCGGCTGAGGGCCGCGCGGATCTCGCGCACCAGGCGCGCTGCGCCCGAGACGGCGAAGTTGATCTGCATGGGAATGGCCAGACCGGCCTGTTCGCAGATCTTTTCCGCGGCCGCCGGATCGCACTCCGCCAGGGTTTCATCGATCACCACGGCCAGGTATTCGCGGCGCCGCAATGCGGTCAGCGCTGCCTTGCGCCCTTCGGCCACTTCGACTTCCATGCTGAGTTGTGCTCCCACTACCGTGGCGCAGTTGCGGGCGCCTTCGATTCCCGTCACCATCAGAATGCTCATTGTCAGCTCCTAGCTTCTAGTTCCCAGCTTCTAGCCCTTGTTTCCAAACCTCTCGCTGTCGTAGCAGCTCCTTGCCTTTGAGTGCCTGAATCCTGACGCAGGAATCGAAACCACCGTCCCGCGCAAGAACAAGCTAGAGGCTAGAAGCCAGCAGCTAGAAGATGTGTCTACTCGTCCTGCAGCGGGTCGGCGATACCGTACTCTTTCAGCTTGCGATAGAGCGTGGTCTTGCCGATGCCCAAAAGTTTCGCGGCCTGCAGCTTGTCGCCGTTCAGGGTGCGGATGGCACCCAGAATGGCGTCGCGCTCCAAGTCGGCCAGCGTCTTCAACTCCGGTGCGCCGGCTACCGTCGCGTCTTCTCCCGCGGCCACTGCGGCTCTGCGCGCTTCCAAGCCCTTTTGTTGTAATTGAGTAGGCAGGTCGCCCAGGTGCAGCACCGGCCCCGAAGACATCGCGCAGGCCCGCTCGATGGCGTTCTCGAGCTCGCGCACGTTGCCCGGCCAGTCGTGGCGCATCATGGTGCGCAGGGCTTCATCCGAGAGAGTGAACTTGCGGTTGTGCTCCTTGCTGATGTGGTCAAGAAAGTGCGCGGCCAACAGTGGAATGTCCTCGCGGCGGTCACGCAAAGGCGGCAGCCGCAGATTGACCACGTTCAGCCGATAAAAGAGATCCTTGCGGAAGGTGCCATTCTCGACCATGGCAGCCAGGTCGCGGTTGGTGGCGGCCACGATGCGCGCCTTGACAGGCACACGATGCGTGGCTCCTACCGGCCGCACCTCTTTTTCCTGCAGAGCGCGCAGGAGCTTGGCCTGCAGATCGAGTGAAAGCTCGCCGATCTCATCGAGAAAGACGGTTCCTCCCTCGGCCGAGACCAGCAGACCGTCCTTGGAACGGTTGGCCCCGGTGAATGCGCCCTTCACATAGCCGAACAGCTCGCTCTCAATGAGCGTGGGCACCAGCGAGCCGCAGTCGACCGGCAGAAACGGCTTCTGTGCGTTGGGGCCGTAGGCGTGGATGGTGTGCGCTACCAGTTCCTTGCCGGTTCCGCTCTCGCCCAGGATAAGGACGGGGTGCGTGCTCTGGGCGACCTTGGAGAGGATGCGGTAGATCTTCTCCATCTCCCCCGAGTGGCCGATCATGGCGCCCAGCCCCTCGGAGAGGCGCAGCCGCTCGCGCAGCTGGCGGGTGACGGTATCGGCGGTGTGATTCTGCGTGGCGCGATCGAGCACTGTCGAGAGCTCGTCCATGGCAAAAGGCTTGGTCAGGTAATCCGAGGCGCCGCAGCGCATGGCTTCGACGGCCGCGTTCACCGAGCCCGTTGCGGTCATGGCGATGACCGAGGTGTCTGGGTAGAGCAGTTTGACCTCAGAGACCAGCTCCAGGCCCTCGTTTGTCCCCGCAGGCAGATTCACCAGCAGGATGTCGGCGGTGTGGCCGCGCAAGAGGCTCCGCGCCTGAGCAAGGTCGCCCGTGCTTTCGACCGCGTAGCCCATACTGGCCGCGATCTCGGCGCAGGCCGAGCGAACCGCCGCGTCCGCGTCCACCACCAGCAGGTGCAATCGAACCGCCGGCTCGGCAAGTTGTGGCATAAACTCCATGGCCCGTGTGTTGAAGACTGTTTCCAGCATTGTAGTCGCCTCACGCGTGTTGGAACATCGTTAAATTGCAGATGACAGCAAGTAGTCAACAGCTTTCTGCGATGAACTCTCAGCTTTTGTTCTCAGCTGTTCGCTGTTTGCGGTTCGCTAATATCCCACCTTGCGCACTGGGAGCTCGAGGTTAAAGCAGGCCCCGCCCTGCGCCCGGTTTTGGGCGGTAATGCGCCCTCCTGCGCCTTCGACGATAGAGCGCACGATGGCCAGGCCCAGCCCACGATGGCTCTGCGGCCAGCCACCGGCCGTGGCTTCCTTGCCCCGCGAGGAGTACCCGGAGACGAAGATCTTCTCGAGTGCCTCTTCTGGAATTCCCGGCCCGTTGTCCTCGACTGTGAGTGACAGGCAGGGCGCCGCCGCATTCGCAGTCTCGACCTCGTGCAGCCCGATGTGAATGCGGCGACCCTGCTTCAGGGCCTGGGCCGTGGCCCGGGTCGGGGCCTGGGGCATGGCCTCGGCCGCGTTTTTCACCAGATTGACCAGCAGCCGGGTCAGATCCTCGCCTGTAAGGCGCACCGGTTGCGCACCGGCGTCGGCCTCCATGGTCAATGCAATCGAAGGCCCGGCCAGCGCCGCGAGCAAATTGCGGTTGGCCAGCAGCTCAGCGGCTAGGCTGGAGACCGGCAGAGCGGGCAACATATCCCAATGCCGGTTCCCGTTCCCGACGGCGGCCGTGTTTGCGATCGCGCTCGGCCTCGTGCCTTCCCATGTACGGTTGCCTGCATTTGCGCCGGACCGCGGGGTGATACTTGGGGTCGCAACGCTACTTGTAGCCGCAGTGCTGCTTGAGGCGTCCTTGCTTGAGGCCACGGCGTTCGTCGAGCCCTCGGAGCCCGCCGATGCGGCCTTGCGCGCGGCATTGGCCTCAAACAGGCTCTGCATGGCGCCGTCCGGTACCGCGTTAGAATCGAGCGCCACCAGTTTTTCCACCAGGCGCCGGCTGGCCGCGGCCACCAGGCGCAGTTCCTGCGCGTAATGCGTGAAGGGATTCGCCAGCACACCGGGCTCCTCCAGAAGGTCGCAGTAGAGCGCCAGGGCCGTCACCATATTGCGCGCATCGTGGGCCACCTCAGAAAGCGTCTCGCCCCGGCTGCGCAGCATGGCCAGGGTTTCGACGACCTTTTCCACGCGCCGGCGCTCCACGCCATTCCAGATGTTCGTCGTCTTGGCCGTCGCTGTTACCTGTTCGGTTTGCCGCATATGCTGCTTCCTTTCAAAGACAGTGGACAGTCTCTGTTCCCTAATCCTGGTTCCTGCCTTTTCCGCTTCCCATTTTGTTTCTGTACAGCAGGTTTTGTCCTGTTTCTATACACGTCGCGTGCCAAACTTGAACAAAAAACCTAAGTTCCTGATAAGGGAAGAGATCACAGCCAGAAGCTAGTGGACACCCGGTGCAGCGGGGTTTGGTGAATGTCCCGAAATGGAACGAAGAGGTTGGCGTCAATTCATATAAGGCTTTCAGTTTCATTAGCTTGCAAATCACTTCCCCTTCCGGCACTTCGCGTTCGGCGATTCCCATCCCGGGACGGCCCCCTTCTTAGCCCGTCCTGCACTGGGCCGAAGGGCTGCTCTCTCATCCCAGAACAGGCCCTAACTCCCGTACAATCCCTCTATGCACGCCTCTTTTCTCTCTCTGCGCCCCGGCGGCCGTAGCTCCGACCAGCTTCGCCCGCTCACCCTGACGCCTGGGTATGTCCAGACCGCCGAAGGCTCGGTCCTGGTCTCCTTGGGCAACACGCGGGTGCTCACCTGCGCAACGATTGAGCAAGGAGTGCCCGGCTGGCTGCGCAACTCCGGCCGCGGCTGGGTTACGGCCGAGTACGCCATGCTGCCCCGCTCCACGGTCACCCGGACGCCAAGAGAAAGTGAACGTGGCAAGATCGGCGGCCGGACACACGAGATCCAAAGATTGATCGGCCGGAGCCTGCGGTCGGTCGTCGACATGCAGGCTCTCGGCGAGCGCACGATTATCCTCGATTGCGACGTGATCCAGGCCGACGGCGGAACGCGCACCGCGGCTATCACCGGCGCGGCCGTGGCCCTGGCCCTTGCGCTCGACGCTCTGATCAAGGCGGGAACTCTCAAAACTTCGCCCATGAAACAACTGATCGCGGCGACGTCGGTGGGAATCGTCGACGGCGCTGCGCTGCTCGACCTCTGTTATGAGGAAGATTCGCAGGCCGAAGTCGACATGAACGTCGTCATGACCGCCGATGGAGGACTGGTGGAGACGCAGGCCACGGCGGAACGCGGTTCGTATTCGCGCGCCCAGTTGAACGGACTGATCGATCTCGCCGAAGTGGGCGTCCGGGAGATCTTCGCCGCGCAGCGTGCGGTGCTGGAAAAGCAGGGATGAGGGATTAGGGAACAGGGAATAGAAAAACCTCGCGGCCGAATCCCGTCGCTTCTCATACGGACCAGGCAAAAATTGTTGCGTCGCGCCGTGCGGCCAGCGAATCTACACCTTGAAGCCGGCATAGATTGCCGGCTCTGCTCCGGGGAGAATGATTCTCATGGCTAAGAAAGAAACCGCCGCAAATCGCGATGCGGCACTACGCGAGCACCTCGTCCAACTCCTTACTGGCGGCCACGCCCACGCAACTTTCGACAAAGCCATCAAGAATCTTCCCGTAGCCCTGCGCGGCAAGCGGCCCAAGGGCGCCGAGCACTCCCCGTGGGAGGTGCTTGAACACCTACGCATCGCGCAATGGGACATCCTCGAGTTTTCCCGCAACGCCGAGCACCAATCTCCCGCCTGGCCCAGTGGCTATTGGCCGGCTACGCCCGCTCCGCCGGATGAGAAGGCATGGGACAAGAGCGTGCGCGCCTTCCGCCGCGATTTGAAGGCTATGTGCGAGTTGGTTGCGAACCCGTCCACCGATCTTTACGCGCGCATTCCCCACGGCGACGACCAGACCATCCTCAGGGAAGCGCTGCTCGCCGCCGACCACAACGCATACCATCTCGGCGAACTGGTACTGCTGCGCCGGCTGCTGGGTGCGTGGTAAAGACAGGCAATAGCGCTAGCCAATAGGGAGTAGAGAACAGAGATCAGAACTCTTCGATGCGCTCGGCGCATTCTATTCCCAATTGGCTACCTCCTACCCCTGTCTTCCCCCGGCTGGCCCGCAACCGACAGGTCGGCCCATTCGAATCCCTGCTCCCGAATCGGAACTGCCACATGAGCGGGAACTTACTCCCAACTTCAGATGATGAGATGCGCTTTCGACCTTTTCCCGGAGTGGTTCGTCTAGGAGAATAGCGGTGGCAATCGGATTCTCTTCCGGCGCCCCTAATCCGTGGAGCATGACAATCATATGAGACCGAAAAGCAAGACGCGTGGATGGGCCATTTTGGGACTTGTCGTCCTGACCGTATCTCTGCTGGCAGCGGCGCCGGGCGCATACGCGCAAGTGGCGCGTTATCTGGGCAGCATCACAGCCATCAACGGCGATACGCTTACGGTGAAGCCCGACGCCGGTGACGCGCACCAGGTCCAGGTTCCCTCGACCGCTATTCTCAAGCGCATCGCGCCGGGGCAGACCGACCTGAGCAAGGCCGAACCTCTCGATTTCAGCAGCCTGGCTGTGGGCGATCGCGTACTGGTGACGCTCGATCCTAATGCCACCGGCGGCACTCCGCAGGCGGCGCGCATCATCGCCATCAAGCAAGCCGACGTAACCAAAAAGCAGGAAGCGGAGAATGCCGCCTGGAATCAGGGCGTGCACGGGCTTGTGAAGAGCATCGACGCCACGACAGGCGTCATTGTCGTGACCACGCGGACAGGCGCCACCAGCAAAGAGGTCACTGTCAACACCACTTCTGCGACGGCGCTCAAGCGCTACGCGCCGGGTTCGGTGGTTTTCGACCAGGCGCAGCCCGCGCCTATTGCCGCCATCAAGACAGGCGACCAACTGTGGGCGCGCGGAACCAAAAACGCCGACGGCAGTGCGATTGCGGCCGACAGCGTGGTTTCGGGAACATTCCGCAGCATTCCCGGCACCGTAATCTCGACGGACGCGGCGGCTTCTACCGTCACCGTGAAGGACCTTGTGACCAAGAAACCCGTTACTGTCCGCATCACGGCCGACGCGCAGTTGCGGCGGCTCGACGACACCATCGCAACCACGATTGCCGCTCGGCTTAAGGGCAATGCTGGCGGCCGTCCCGGAAACGGCGGACCCGGCGGGCAGCGCAGCTTTAACCAGGGCGGCGGCGCGGGCCCGGGACGCATGGATCTTGAAACAGTTCTCGAACGCGCGCCACAAATCCAGTTGAGCGCTCTCAAGAAAAACGATGCGGTGATGATCGTGGCCACGGAGGATGCCTCCGGACTGAGCGCGATCAAGCTGATCGCCGGGGTCGAACCACTGCTCGAAGCTCCGGAAGCGCAGGACTTGCTTGCCAGTTGGAGCCTGAGCTCAGGCGAATCCGCAGCCCAGTAAAGGGATTCATATTTCTCATTCATACATAAGCGAGGGAATCGTGTATTCGAAGTCGTATCCGTTGATTGCTCTGATGGTTTCTGCGTCCCTGGCATTGGTTGCTGTCGCGGCCAATTGTCAAACGGCGCCGGCTGCTACGCCGCCAGCCGCACCTGCTCTGTCGACGCCGGCAACGCCAGCTCCCGCGCAGGCCGCTCCGGCGACAACCGGCACTTTACGCGGCCACATTCTCGACGCCACCGGCGCCCTTATTCCCGGCGCGCAGGTCACGGTGACCACTGCCAAGGGTGCGGCCGTGGGAACCGCGACCGCGAACGCGGCCGGAAGCTATGCAGTGCGCGGCCTTCCGGCAGGCAGCTACGTCGTCGCGGTAACCTTCACCGGATTTGCGCCATTTGTCTCCGAGCCCATTGATCTAGCTGCGGGGCAGTCGAAGAGCGTGGACGTGAAGATGGCGGTCGAGACCACCGAGCAGCAAGTGGTCGTCACCGACGAGGGCGGGCCCACCGTGAGCACGGACGCCGACGCCAACGCCAGCGCCATGGTGCTCAAAGGCTCTGACCTGGACGCCCTCTCCGACGATCCCGACGAACTCTCGAACGAGCTTCAGGCCTTGGCCGGCCCTTCCGCAGGCCCCAATGGCGGGCAGATTTACATCGACGGATTTACTGGCGGAACGCTGCCGCCCAAGTCAGCCATTCGCGAAATTCGCATCAACCAGAATCCGTTTTCGGCCGAGTTCGACCACATTGGTTACGGACGCATTGAGATTCTCACCAAGCCCGGAACCGATACGTTGCATGGAAGGGCCTTCCTCCAGGGCAACGACAGCTCCTTCAACACCGGGAACCCGTTTGCCCCGCCTCCGGCCTACCACTCCATCCAGTACAACGGCACAGTCAGCGGCGCACTCAACAAAAAGGCTTCGTACTTCCTCAGCGTTGAGGGCCGCGATAATCCTGACGCCAGCATCTACACCGTCGGCATTCCCGTTCAGACTGCGGGCACAAGCCCCTACTTTATTCCCACGGACTCGAGTGGTAACGTGATCGACACAACCGGCGCTGCATACAGCCCGGCTTCGCGCGTCGAAGTCTCGCCACGGCTTGACCTGCAGCTGGGCCAGAAAAACACGCTTACCGTTCGCTATCAGTTTGAACGCGGCAGTACCAGCGGCAATTTCAGCTCGACGTCGGAGCCTTCGCAAGCGACCGGAAATACCACCTCGGAGCATTCCATTCAGATGGACGATTCGCAGATTATCAGCGACCGCATCGTGAATGAGACGCGGTTTCAATATCGCCTCGCCCCGACGGTCGAGACTTCAGTGAGCACTGCGCCCAAGGTCGGTGTCAGCGGGTTCTTCAACGGTGGCGGAAGCACCGCCCAGTCGTCCTCTGATCGCTCCTCGCACATCGAGTTGCAAAATATCACCACGATGACCGTGGGCACGCAAGCCATCAAGTTCGGCACCTGGCTGCGCGACAACCGCGACGCCAACACCTCCAGCGGCGGTTTCAACGGCAGCTACACCTTTGCCGACTTGAACGACTACACGGGCGCTTTGAACAATTACTACTACTACAACCCCACGCAACCCGGACACCCGGCACAACCCGTATTCTGCCCAACAGGTGGCCCGGTGACGAGTCAATGCGGCAAAACCAATCTGCCCATCAAGATGAGCCTCACTACCGGAAACGATAAATTTCTCGGTAATGTCTTCGATGCCGCGCTGTTCTTCCAAGACGACTGGAAGGTGAACAAGTTCCTGACGCTTTCCGGCGGCCTGCGCTGGGAATCGCAGAATCATGTCTCCGACCATAGCGACTTTGCGCCGCGCTTCGCCTTCGCTTATGCGCTCGACGGCCACAAGCAGGGCACCGTGGCAAAGACCGTGGTCCGCGGAGGCTATGGCTTCTTCTACGATCGCTTCCAGATCACCAGCCTGATGGGCCTAGAACAGAATCATGTCAGCACCACGCCCATCCAGCAGCAATACGTCATCTCCAATCCGACGAATCCGACCAATGAATCCTGCTTCAATCCCAACAGCATCACTTTGGCCGCATTGACCGCCTGCAACAACAGCACGGCTCCGACGCTGCAATCGCAGCAATTCAACCAACTATTGCCCACGTATCACTCGCCCTATAACGAGCAATTGGGTCTCAGCCTCGAGCGGCAGCTTACCAAGGTGTCAACACTCACGTTCACCTACTTGCACAGCTACGGCGTGCACCAGCTGGCGACTCGCGATTCGAATCCATACCAAAATGCGCCTGGAACTTTCAATTATGGTCCCAACATTAGCCCCACGCCCCTCCAGCGCCTGAACACCAACTTTGGGCCTGTCGATGAGATCTATCCTGAAGCCGTCTTCAAGCAGAACCAGCTGATTACGAACCTCAACGCCCGCTTCACGCCAAATTTCAGTGTTAGTGGTTTTTACTCTCTCAACTTCGCCAACGGTGATACCGGCACGGCATCGAACTCGTACAACCTGAAGCAGGACTACGGACGCGCCGCCTTTGTGAGACGAAATATGGTATTCCTCTTTGCCAACTACTCCGGCAAATGGGGGATCTCCTACAATCCGTTTTTGGTCGCCCAGTCCGGCAGGCCCTTCAACATCACGACCAGCACCGATCTGACCGGGGACAATTTCTTCAATGACAGGCCTTCCGTGCTTTCGTCTTCCTGCCCCGCGAACGCACAATACGCGCAAACCTCCTTCGGCTGCCTCGACACAGTCCCGCAATCGACAGAGCCGTTGCTTGCTCCAAACGTGGGCAACAGTCCCTCCTCGGTCACAGTCAATCTGCGCGTCAGCCGCTCCTGGGGAATTGGCCCCAAGGTTGAATCGCCGAGGGGTGCAGGTGGTCAACGCGGTCAGGGCGGTCCAGGCGGTGGTGGTGGCTTTGGCGGCCCCGGCTTCGGCGGTGGACCTGGTGGTGGCGGCGGCCGTGGAGGCGGCGGTGGTGGGGGCTTTGGCGGCGGCTTCGGCGGTGGTGGCCGTGGAGGTATGTCGAACACCGGCCGCAAGTACTCTTTGACTTTCAGCGCTCAGGCCTTGAACCTGTTCAACGACATCAACTACGGAACGCCGAACGGAAGCGTGGTGCCGACCCTCATTCCCGGATCCACCACCTACGGTCCCGGAAGCCGCTTCGATAAGTCCACCAGCCTAGCGAGCGGACAGTTCGCATCGCCTTCTGGCTCCGCGTCTCGCCGTATCTTCATCATGGCAGCCTTTTCGTTCTAAAGACAGGAGTAGCAAATAGGGAGCAGATAACGCGATTCTCCGATAGAGGCGCTCTTCTACTCCCTACTGGCTACTCCCTAATCCCCGCTCGTACAGCGCCTCCCACCAATCGGCCGATGCATCGACGCTGAAGTGGCCCACGATCCGCTCTCGCGCCGCGTCGCCCAACTGCACGCGTTCTTCCCTGCTCCGCCGCATTGTGGCCAGCATCGCGCGAGCCAACGCCTGCGGATCTTTTGCCGGGATCAGCGCGCCGGCGTCTCCCAGCAACTCGCGCACGCCGCCCACATCCGTCGCCACCACCAGCTTTTCCATTGCCATGGCCTCGCCCACAACCAGCGGCATGCCTTCCCACGCCGACCCCAGCACAAAGCCGTCAGCGGCATCGAGCAGCGCCGGCATGTCACGGCGCAGGCCGAGCCAGCGCACGTGTTCTTGCGAGCGCTTCTCCCCAGCCATCACGAAGAAGTGATGCGAAACGCCGTCGGCGGAAATCACCGTCTTCGCATCCATGGGAGCTCCGGCAATCCAGAGCTCCGCGTCGCGCATGTCGTTGCGCACGAGTTGAAAAGCGCGCAGCAAATTGGGAAAATCCTTCGCCGGGGTAATGCGCCCTGCACTCAACCACACAAAGG
>Ga0187847_10003297_pt1 | contig 12428 bp, 9 predicted proteins | sample June2016WEW_4_10_FD_132458 | JGI IMG/M metagenome (GOLD analysis project Ga0187847, IMG submission 132458) | Peatland microbial communities from SPRUCE experiment site at the Marcell Experimental Forest, Minnesota, USA - June2016WEW_4_10 | ecosystem: Environmental > Terrestrial > Soil > Wetlands...
AAGACTGTGGGAGCGACCACGTATCCGCCTTCACCCTGAATCGGCTCGACAAAAATCGCCGCCACTTCTTCCGGCGCGAGCACGGTCTTGAACAGCTTGTCTTCGATGTATCGAGCACAGCCGAGCGCAAATTTCTCCGGATCCTGCGAACCGGCCACGCAGCCCCGGTACACGTCGGGATAACGCACGTGGGTAACACCCGGCACCATCGGCGAGAAGCGCCGCTTCTGCTGCGGCTTCGAGGCCGTCAACGAGAGCGCGCCCATGGTCCGTCCGTGAAAGGCACCCAGAAAGGCGATGATGTGTTGCCGCTTAGTGTGATAGCGTGCCAGCTTCAAAGCGCACTCAATGGCTTCGGCGCCGGAGTTCCCGTAATAAAACTTGTGCGGTCCCGGCATCGGCGCGATCTTCGAAAGCCGCTCGGCCAGCGTCACCATGCCTTCGTAATAGAAGTCGGTGCCTGACATGTGGATCAGTTCGCCCGCCTGCTTCTGAATCGCCGCAACCACGTCCGGATGGCAATGGCCGGTCGAAACCACGGCAATGCCCGCGGAAAAATCGAAGAATTCATTGCCATCCACGTCTTCGACCACAATGCCGCGGCCGCGTTTGGCCACCATCGGATAAGAGCGCGTATAAGAAGGTGAAATATACTTTTCGTCGCCCGCAAGAATGCGCTTGGCGTTAGGTCCGGGAATCGCAGTCTTGAGTTTGGGGCCGGCAGTCAAAGTCTTGGTGGTCATGGAGTCCTCCAGATAGTTCTAAATTCCGGGTTTCAGTTCTCAGTGGCTCTTGAGCGAGTGTCGCATTCGTCCACGGAGAGGTCTCGCGTTGGCAAAGAGCGAAAAGCGAAATCGCGGTTAGCTAAGCAACGAAGAGAGAGTTAGTCGCCAAAGAGATTGGCGCGCGCGTGCGAAGGCAGCAAGGAGAGGTACCGGCGCGGACAGGCGCGTCCCTCAATCCAGCAGGCCTGAAAAAGCGGAATGTATCCGTTTGAGCGCATAGCAGCTACGTACAGTATATCCCGGGTTGGAGCCCGGCGTAACCCCCAAACCGTTCGTGCCCGCTGTTGGTCCTCGGCGAAGACACACCCCGAAAGGCAATTGGTGCTGTGGCGTTGTTCTCGATCGAGGTTCTCGGTTTCATCTGTAAGGTACTCGCCAAAACACAACCTCGCGGCGACCTTTCTGCAGACCGACTGAGAATCACGCCCTATTTACCAATTGGTAATACAGTATCTGCTGGATTTGGATTGTCCCTATTGTACGCTAGCGTACTTTTATCATTTATCTTTCGAGTGGGTTTGTTAAAGGCGACCACACTGGCCTGAATGCACTCTCAGTTCGAGGAGCCGGATGTTCCGAAACTCGAAGACTCGATTCAACAAGCTTCGAACGTCCTGAGTGAACGTGGAGGCATCCGGCGTTTTTTCACAACGATGTTGCTAAAGGCGGCCTATGATCAATATTGGGCAGTCCGCGGAGCCCAGCCGGGAGCTTATAGAAGGCGCCATCGTTGAAGTCCTAAAGATTGCCGGGCGCCAAGGTATAACGCCCGCTGATCTTATTCGGATGTTGGACTCCGGCATGCGAATATCGGAATTTCTGACCGCGCTGGACCCATTGACAAACGCCAATCAACTTAAGGATTGAGTGCCGCGCCCCACCTATCTGATTGCGAGAGTTCAGGCACCACCGAGACTTCATTCTTGGTTCGATCGTCGCGAACCAGTAAAAGGTATTTCAAATTACCTACCTCCGGCGCGGGCCAATGCTCGCTTGACGGTTCCTTCCAGAGCTTCTTTGGCAGTAGCGTACTCTTCCACAGTGATGGTGCCGAGCGACCGGTCGATTTCAAGCTGAAGCAACTCTCCTTGTAAAGCGTCTGCCAGAGATACCGTCCTTTCCTCGCGGTGTTGGGATTGTTGCACGATCTTCATTGTTTTGTTGCCGGCGAGGCGCTCCCTGTGCCAGAGCAAGAAACCGCAGGCACCAAGCACGACAACGCTCGCGCCCATCAACACCCACAGCAGCCGCGATTGCATTCGCGGCAACCCAGCAAGAATCCCGGGAGCAACTGCCGTATCCAGACCGTTCGCGTTTTGAGTTGGAGCGCGGGAACTGGCCGGGGCCGCAGGAGTCGGTTGATCCGCGATCTGTGGCTTGGTTGGAGATTGAGCCTCCGCTTGCAACGCGGGAAGCTCGCCAACTCCCGAGATTTCGAACCCGGGCCCGTCCCCTTTTTTGAGGACATTGGCAGCCTCTACTTGATAACGATCGTTGCCCGTTCGAAGCACTTGGAAAGCGGTGGACCGCGACGTGAATTTCATAGTCGGCGGAATCATCACTGCCAACTGCTGCAGCGCATACAGGTTCTTGGGGCGAAATGTGGCGTAGCCATCGTAGGGTAGATCGTAATTGAATGCGAACTTTGTGGCTCCCGGCCGCAAGGGAAAGTTCACAGTGTAGTGCCCAGGCTCACCGGGGACGGGTATTGTAGAAATCAGCGCGGCGGTTCTTCCTTGATTAGCAACTGGACTGGCGGCCGAACTTGCGGCCAAGACTGAATCGATCGTCGCTTGGGCGGGCAGGTAAACCTCGAATGTACGGTCGCCGGACTGCGTCAACGGTGGGCTGGAATCATTTTTGATCTCGATCATGTCGGAGACATGCAGCAGGTTTCCATTGCTTCCGATGCGAATGATTTCAATGCTGCCGGTTATGCCTTGCACCGTGACGGCCGCATCGCATACATCGACGGAGATCGCCTCACCTACGGAGGCCGGACGATCGTAGTTGACGCCCTGGTGAACCACACGCACCAGATGCGGCGAACCGGGATATCGGACACTCAGCGCAAACCAACCTTCCGAGTTCGTGCTGGTGCGTGCTTCCTCCTGCATGCCCGCATTCGGATCAGTTCGGTTCAAACCAACGTGGTTCGGATCAGCTTGATCGAGCCGAAGAAGAATGACTTCGTCGCCAGCCGCGAGCTGGCCGCGGGTGCGATTGTGCACCGAGCCAATGATGGTGTCTGCCGCCACCATGGAACAAAGACCAATGAGGCCGCCACAAACCAAGAGCGTTCTGGATCTTATGTAAGTCATCTGATGTATGTAATCTGGTCGTAAGTTGTCGGTTCCAGACTTATTCCGTTATTCCGCTTGCCGGGGATATCGCCGGACGGGACACTCGCCCGAACATAATGCCGGTTTCCACTTCAGTCGGATGCCCATCTTGCACGAGCGGCTTGAACTTCCATTGCTTGAGGGCATCGGTGATAGCTTTTGCCTGGCCAGGAAATGCGCTGAGAAAGTGGATGTGTTTAACCTTGCCTTCTTTATCGATGATGATCCGGACGGCTACCGGGTTAAACGTCTTCTCGGTAAAGACCGGATCAACCCGCGCAATCACGTTCTCGTCGCGGGCGTAATCCCTGACGCACACCGGAACCGCGCCTCCGCCCGTCCCCGCAGTGGGATCGGCTTCCTCGGGCACCTTCATCTTATTCATGTCCAAGAGCAAGCTCTCCAGCAGTTTCGTGTCCCGGCTGGTTAGCACAATTTCCACCGCATGACATCGGATCTGAGTAGCGGCGACATACCAGTGCAGCTCAGCTACTGGAGACTCATAGGCAAAAAAGCGGAAGGCGTGGCCACCGATCTTGAGCTCAGTCGGCGGGAGTTCCACTTTGTAATATGACTGCAGATTGTCTTTCGTGTAATTGATGAGTTCGAAAGCGTTGGCCACAGGCAGCGGCGTAAAGAACATGTCTTGAGCGGTGATCAAGATATTCCCTCGAGTTGGTCCCTTGTATGCGTCCGCAGGTCCGATCTGGGCCAGTACATAGCGACCGCTATCGGACGGAGGCGGCCCTTTATATTTCTCGGTCCAACCCGGAGGTAGAGCGTACGTTATTCCAAAATACTGGTTACTGAAGACGTTGTTGGTTACGCTCCCGCCTTCGGGCAGAGGAGTTACGGAGTCACTGGCGCTCGACCATGCGCCCTTTACCAGGATGACTCCCTCCGGGACCTTGGTGAGGGGATGCGTGTTGTCGGAGAAATCCCCGCCGTTCTTAACCGCATCTTGAGCGTCAAGTCTTAAGCCACAGGACAGGATTGATAAAGACCAGGCGAGAGTAAACAAGAAACGTGAGAATTGAGAACGCATATTTCTCCTTCGAAACCAGGTGAAGTTGCTGCCAGTCGTCGCGGCCCTTCAGACGCCCATCGTCTTCTGCTTTCTTATTTCGCTCTAACTTCGAGAAAACTGGCGAGACACGTTCATGTCTCGCCAGAAGGAACGCTGGTAATTACAACGAGCGGAGGAAATCCAACACCTCCTGTTGCTGCGTGGGGTTAAGGCTGAAGAAAGTTTGTTCGACCGTTGTGGCTTCACTGCCGTGGCTCGCATGATCCTGAATGGCCGTAAGCAGGTTCGTGGTGCGGCCGTCGTGCAGCAGGAAGATTCGCTGTCCCAGGCCCCACAAGGGAGCAGTGCGGAACTGGTCGCCGCCAGCAGTGCCTTGCGAGACGTTGTCCGCCAACCCGGTACCCATGTGATGGATCTCGATATCCGAGAACGCCGGCACCGGGGCGCCGCTCAACGCGGGAGCGAAGCCCGATGCCTGCGTCTTGCCGGGCGTCGGATTGTGGCAGGTAGCGCAGCCGATCGAATTGAACAAGGAACTGCCGGTGGCAATCGACTGTTCAGAGACCTGCTGTCCACTTAATACGACTCCACCCGTTGGCGGCGGAGCCAGAAAACGCATGAAGTTGGCAAACGCCGAAACGTCATCAAGAACTGCTGCGTTCGGCGATTGTTTTGGATTGGACGTGTCTTCTGGATAACCGGCGCCGCCAAGGTTAAGGCAATTCGCGGGTAGCCCAGTGAGACCGCTGCCGCCATTGCCGTCTTCCCCAGGCAACGGGCGTTCGTTGGGAAATAACTCGTTGGTGATGCCCATCTCCACGTTGTAAGCCTCGCCGGCAAAGATGTGCAGCGACTTGTTTTGCGCTTTCCACCCGAAACGGCTGATCGTGCCGTCGTTGCCGTTGTGGTTGAAGGTGCCGGCAATGCCGAAGTTGTTATTGAGATTGGCTGCCTGGTTGATTAGAAGGGTTGATTCATCGAGGTTCTCGATCAAGCCCGCTCCGAAGGTCGGGGTGGGAATGCGGAAGATGATGTTATTGGCTGCTTCGGCTGCGGCGAAACTCGGCTGCGACAGGCTACAGCTCCCCGCGTCGGAGCGGCCAGTAACTGTGAACAGGCCTTCCACTCCGCCATTGGGAGCGTTGGTGTCGGCCGAGCCGTTCGGATTGAAGAAGAACGGAAACCGGGCCTCGCGGGTCGGGCCATTGGCTGTGATGAAATACGGAGTCGTGCTGCCAGGCGCGACCCCGTTGCTGGCGAAAAGGAATTGGGGATTGACGGCGGCACCAGTTCCACCGATCGCAGGTTGCGCATGACATGAACTGCACTGATTCGAGTTAAACCGCGGTCCGAGGCCAACGTTCGCGGAGTTGGAAACCGTTTCCACTTCCTGAAAGCGAGCGAGTCCGTCCTCGAAAAAAGCGGTGAAGCCATTTGGGTCGTCCGCCGGATTGATGATCGTTGCGCCTGTGCCGCGACTGGCACTCTGAACTCCAGGGTCGGTTTGAGCGAATGCCATTCCAGCGAGGAATAGCACCGCCAACGCTAAGGCTGCTATGGATCTCTCTCTGCTGATCACGATTCCTCCTTGTGACGTCTCTCTCTTGACTAACTCCGAAACCCCGCTTCTGGATTTTGGGTTGAGTTACCCCGGGGCGGCATCGCCGGGGCGTGCAATGCCGTCGCCCTGCCCCATGGCAGACACGCCGGAGACAGAACTACCCTCAATATTCTTCAGACGATAGTGTCGGAGGTTAGCTTCCTCTTGAGGTCAGAAGATCGAAGAGGTAGCGTGCAACGCACAGTCCTGACGATAGGTCACAGACCCGCGTTTCTCGTTCATATTAAGCTCCCGCATTGCCTTGCAGTCGAAACTGTCAGCGGTCTGGCTGCGGGTTGACCCCCGAGTGAATCGCTCGCGGCCCTCTCGTTGATGAGAGAGTCGTGTTGCGGCGGCTCAGAGTGTTTGCGACTTGGTGCGAGATATTAGCACTTTCGAATGTGATGTCAAGTTAAATTAACCAACTATGCACTAATAGAACCAGCAAAAGGCTTGTCCGGCACCGGCTTTCAGGCGGCACCGGAAGAGACCGTGGAGCACAACCGTTCAAAAGTGCATCCTTTTGGATAGGTTCCGGTCGGCCGAAAATCCAGCAACATCCGTAACATCATCAGCTATATGGCCAATACCGCTGATGGCGCGAGAACTTCTCTGGCGATCTCCCTCGCTGAAGCCGACTTCTGTCCGACAACAGCGGAACGACTTAGGCTAACTGTCAGGATGTCGATGGGGCTTGTATCACGGGCAGCGCGGCTAACTTTGTATCTTCTATATCTTCATTGAGGAGACGTCCTTTGACATGGCCCTGGGCAGTGACGTTAGTCGAAAACAATTTTTTCGAATCCCAAACCCTGCAACAGGCTGTCGATGGTCGAGGCCGCATTTTTCTGGGCGGTTTGCAAAATTCCGTCCGCCAAGGCGGCCTCTTGCAGCTCACGCTCCGCCTCCTGGCGCACTTGCGTTTCCAGATTAGGGTCGGTGGGCACCAGCAACCCAGTTTGTCTGGAATACACGCGGGTTTTCGCGCTGTCGATCCGAGTCTGGAACACTTGCGACGCGGGAAGATGCAGGTGAATCTGCGTACCATTCACGCTGACATCTCCCGGCTTTAAATTCGAGAAATCAATCCCCGCGACAACTTCGCCGTGAACCATCATCAAAAGGCGATCTCCGGCAAGAAAATCCGGGAAGATGGGGTTTTCTTTCGCGCCGGTTACCAGTTTGTCCATGGTGTAAACCACAGTCTCAAGCCGCTGCAGCCGCTGAATACGATCGACCACAGTGGGCTGACTCATGTCGATAGTGAGAGCTCTGCCCGTCACGGCTGACCACATGTGGCTCAATAGAGCTCGCCCGGAATTTCGCGACCACATTAACCATCCAACCGAGCCTACAGACAAAATTCCGAGGAAGAGTCCGATGAGCAGAGCAAACACAATTGCCGCAGATGATCGAGCCGGGGCAGGAGGTGGACCCACGTCAGGATCGTGCAACGTCTTACGAGCAAAAGGTTCGCCGGGGGGCATTGAGTTTACCCGAGAAGCCCAGAATGTAAGGACCCAAATCAGGTGGCCGCACAAGCAGTTTTACTTTAAGTGATTCTACAACAGTCTCGGGTCGCGGCAGCGCGTTTCGAGAGTTGCTACCACATACGTTGTCCGCCGAGATCGGGGCCGATAGAAGCAATGTGCATGATGGTCACCCTGTATATCCACAGGCGTGAAGTCGGCCGATCGGAAAGACGCTGCGCCTGGAAAGCGCTAGAGGTTTCACAATACCTTCCGCTTTGGCGACAAACCCTCCGGGAATCACCGCATCCCTGCAGTTTGCCGTACCGGGCTATAATGACGCCCACGGATGGCACTTAACTCTGGTACAAAACTCAGGGGGATCTTACACAAGAGCAACGGTGAGATCTCGCGCAAGCCCAACCGGCGATCGACACGGTCTTCAACTTCCTTCGGATAACGGCTGGTTACGACCAGAATGGGTTTAGTCATACCCAGCACCTCTCCTGTGCGAGTCTCTAACCGGCCGCTCGGCTCAGACGATTCCCACGTTTCGCCCCATCTCCTTGATCACTGTATCCAGTCTGCCGCTCAGCTCTCTGCGTACCTCAAGAGTTCGCTCGTTGAGCTAAGTGCCGATTTTCCGGACCTGTTATCGATCCCGCGGTCCAACTTCGTTCGTCTTTTGAGTTTCGAAACGCAAAATGTACAAAGAAATTACTGCGGCAAATCCCGCCGATCGGGCCGATTCACCAGGCTTTTCTGACCAGCCTCGTAGGTAGTCGCAAGGAAACGTCGACACCGCCCACAGGATACGATTTGCGGAGTTTGGCTTATTCTGGTGGCCGTTGAGGGATTGTTGCGGGAGAATAGGAGCGGCGCGAGGTGCAATTGCAGTCCAGAGAGCTCGGCGTGACACATCTGCGACTGGTTCCTGTTCGAGGGGTGGTGAAAACCGTCTCGGCGGGTGTGATCCTGCGCGCGGTCGTCGCGCTAGTCTTTTGCTCGTTGGCGTTAGCACTCCCTCCGGACCGCCAAATTTCACAGTACGCGCACACAGCGTGGCGCATTCAGGACGGCGTTTTCAGCGGGACTCCCCAGACCATCACGCAGACCGCAGATGGATACCTGTGGATTGGAACCGAGGCGGGATTGGTGCGCTTTGATGGAATCAGTTTCGTTCCCTGGACACCACCGAAGGGCGAGGCGTTGCCGAGTTCCCGAATTCATTCGGTGCTGGGCACAAGCGATGGAAGCCTATGGATTGGAACTGCGAGAGGATTGGCGCGCTGGAGTCAGGGTAAGCTTTCCACTTTGCATGGCGAACCAGCGTTTGTCGAGGCCATCGTACAAGACTCTGACGGCAAGGTCTGGATGACGCGCAGTCAGGTGCGGGACGCGGAGGGCAGTCTTTGTGAAGTGGCGGGCAGCGCACTGCGGTGCCACGGTACGGCGGACGGAATTCCGTTTGCTTATGCCCAGCCATTGCTCAATGACGCCCGAGGGAATTTGTGGATCGGCAGCTCGGTTGGCGTTTGCCGGTGGAAAGCGGGCGACGCGAAAACGTACACGGTCAAAGCCTTGATGCGCGTCCAAGGCCTGGCTGGAGTGAGCGCGATTGCTCCGGGCAACGATGGTGCGGTCCTCGTGGGCATGAGGCAACAGGGGAAAGGACTCGGACTCCAGGAATTGCGCGAGGGGGTTTGGCGGGATTCTATCTTGCCTGGACTCGATGGTCCCGAGATGCAGGTTTCGACGTTGCTGAGAGACCGCGAAGGCAACCTGTGGATCGGCACCGCCAACCATGGACTTTACAGGGTCTACGCCGGCCGGGCCGACCACTTCGGGAGCCCTGACGGCTTGTCGAGCGATGCAGTGCAGGGTCTTTATGAGGATCGCGAGGGCGATCTGTGGGTGGCAACTTCCAGAGGTATCGACCGCTTTCGCAATACTCGCGTCGTGAGCTATTCCATCCGGGAGGGACTGACTTCGGAAGACGTTGATTCGGTGCTCGCGTCCCGTGACGGCACTGTGTGGATTGGGAACATACATGCGTTGGACGTTTTTCGCCTTGGGAAGTTCATGGGAATCGGTCGACAAAAAGGGCTGCCGGGCACGTTGATCACCTCGCTCTTCGAAGACCAGAGTGGACATGTGTGGATTGGAGTGGATCGCGGACTTACGCTCTACGAGAACGCTCGATTTCGCTGGATCAAAAAACCTGACGGCGGGTCCCTTGGAGTGGTCACCTCTATTGCCGAAGATGTTGATCACAACATTTGGGTGGCAACTACGGAACCGGCCCTTTTTCGGATCCAGAACCTGGCAGTGCGTGAGGAAATCAAGCCGCCACGAATTCCGCGGGTGCTCTCTCTGGCGGCCGACCCGAAGGACGGCATCTGGCTGGGACTATCGAACGGGAATTTGGCCCGCTACCAGCGCGGTCAGTTGGAGATGATGACGACAAATCGTCCCGGAAATGTTTCGGTTCGAAACGTGTTGGCAGACGCGGATGGTTCGGCGTGGTGGGTAACGCAAGAAGGCTTGTTCCGCTGGAAAACAGGCAGGGTAGAAACCCTGAATTCTCACAATGGGCTTCCTTGCGACGATATGTTCACCCTGGTGAGAGATGGCCGGGGTTCTCTTTGGCTGGATACGCAATGCGGACTCGTGGCAATCGATTCCGCTGAACTGGGACGCTGGTGGCAAGAACCCGATCTCAAGTTGCGAGTGAAAACTTTGGATGTCTTCGACGGCGCGCAGCCCGGTCTGACTAACTTCCGACCGGAAGTTTCGAGAGCGCCTGACGGCAAGCTATGGTTTGCCAACGAAAACATCTTGCAGGTGGTTGATCCCGAGCATCTGGACGGGAACGGCATTGCGCCCCCCGTGGTTGTGGAACAGATCATTGCAGACCGAAAAAAGTATGCTGTGAGCGATACGCTTCAGCTCCCAGCACGCACTCGGGACCTCGAGATCGACTACACGGCACTCAGCCTTGTAGTGCCGGAAAAAGTGAAGTTTCGCTATAAGCTTGAAGGGCGCGATGCGGACTGGCAGGATCCGGAGAATCGTCGCCGAGCTTTCTACAGCGATCTGCCGCCTGGGAACTATCAATTCCATGTCATCGCGTCGAACAACGATGGAGTGTGGAACGAACAGGGTGCGACCGCGCGCTTTACCATTCTCGCCGCGTTCTTTCAGACCGCATGGTTTCGAGCACTTAGCGTTTTGGCGGGGGCTGGAGTCCTGTGGTTGCTCTATGCTCTTCGAGTGCGGCGGTTGGCGACCAACATACAAGCGCGGTTCGATGACCGCCTTGAGGAACGCGTGAGGATCGCGCGCGACCTGCATGACACGCTCTTGCAGGGAATTTTCAGTGCATCCATCCACTTTGATGTTGCGAATCACCGCTTGCCCAGCGACTCCCCGGCGAAGCCTTCGGTCGAACGCGGCATGGAGTTATTAACGCAGGTGAGCAAGGAAGGGCGCAATACTCTGTTGGCCTTGCGCACAACCGCATCGCCGCAGAGCGATCTGGAAGAAGCGCTTTCGCGGCTTCGCGGCGAATTTTCTCTTCCCGCGGACGTTGACTTTCGAGTCATTACTGTGGGAGAAGCCGAGCTCTTGCGACCACTGATTCGGGATGAGGTCTACCTTATTGTTCGCGAAGCTGTGATCAATGCGTTTCGACACGCGAAAGCAAGCGCGATTCAAGTCAAGGTGGACTACATTACACGCAACTTGCGCGTGTCGGTTCGAGACGATGGTTGCGGTATCGATGAAGAACTCTTGAAGTCAGGAAGAGAAGGACACTGGGGCTTGACGAACATGCGGGAGCGGGCGGAACGGATTGGCGGCCGCTTCAAGGTGTTAAGTCGGGCCAAGGCGGGAACCGTCGTGCGACTTTGGATTCCGGGCAAGCTGGCATTCGAGCGCGCCTCCTCGAACGCATTTTGGAGTTGGCTGACCAGACTGTATCCTTGGCGGTCGCGGCGGATCATCGCGAAATCTAACGAGGAGCCACCCAAGTGAGCGATGCTCAGTGTATCCGTGTTCTCAGTGTCGACGACCATCCCCTAGTGCGCGAAGGGATTGCCGCGCTGATCAACAGTCAGGCTGAAATGAAACTCGCGGCCCAGGGGTCGACGGGCAAGGAAGCGATTCAACTGTTTCGGCAGCATCGACCGGATGTCGTGCTCCTGGATGTAAGACTGCCCGACATGAACGGAATCGACGCCATGATCACCATCCGAAGCGAGTTTCCAGAAGCTCGGATCATCATAGTCACATCCTCAGAAGGTGATGTTGAAATGCAGCGAGCTCTCGAAGGCGGAGCGGCAGGCTACGTCGTCAAGAGCATGCCGCCGCAGGTCTTGCTGGAGGCGATTCGTAAAGTGCAGAACGGCAAGAAGGCAATTCCTGCCGAAGTAGCGGCGCGGCTTGCCGACCACTACAGCGATGAAGGGCTGACAAGCCGCGAGATTGAGATCTTGCAGCAGGTTGCCGAAGGCAGCCGTAACCGGGACATTGCCGAAAAACTGTTTATCGCGGAAGGGACGGTCAAGGTTCACATCCAACATATCATGGCCAAGTTGGGGGCGAACGACCGTACCCAGGCAATCACAATTGCCGTTCGCCGCGGCATCATTCATCTTTGAGGCTCCCAATCGGGAGTATCACCGACTATTACTTTCGTAGTACTTCAAAACCCCAGATCCGGCAGATTCGCCTCCCGCGAACGCTCGATAGTCTGTTGTTCCGGCATTGCGGAGCAGTTGAGGAGGCCACTCTTGCGTCGGTTGTATTCCACATTTCCAGGCAGCTTGCCGGGAGCCGGGTTGTTGCTCTTGCGAGTCACAATCGGGGGAGGTCTTGTGATGCATGCTATCTCCTGGTTGATTGCGCCGCAAACTTCCAACAATGGAACGTGGGCTCCGGGCCTGCTCGCGCTGATAATTGGCATCTCCTTTATTGTGGGCTTCCTGACTCCCCTGGCAGGTTCCGTTTCGGCGCTGGCGGGCGTTGCGATCCATTCGCTGCATCCGGAGTGGAGCGCTCCGATGACGGGCCTGGCAGGTGTGATCCCGCTGGCTATGGTCGTTGCGATCACATTGCTGGGGCCGGGAGCATTCTCGCTCGATGCCTACTTCTTCGGGCGCCGTAGAATCATTGTCCCTCGCGTAACCAATACCTAAACCTTTG
>Ga0187847_10003299_pt1 | contig 12405 bp, 13 predicted proteins | sample June2016WEW_4_10_FD_132458 | JGI IMG/M metagenome (GOLD analysis project Ga0187847, IMG submission 132458) | Peatland microbial communities from SPRUCE experiment site at the Marcell Experimental Forest, Minnesota, USA - June2016WEW_4_10 | ecosystem: Environmental > Terrestrial > Soil >...
ATCAAGCGTATTGAAATGCTTGATCATCAGGAATAGCGCAATCAGGAATCCAAAATCGCCAATGCGGTTGACGATGAAGGCCTTCTTACCTGCCGCCGCCGCCGAATCCTTAATGAACCAGAAGCCGATCAGCAAATACGACGCAAGCCCCACGCCCTCCCAGCCAATGAACATCATCAAGTAGTTCTTGGCCAGCACCAGCGTCAGCATGAAGAACATGAACAGGTTCAGGTACGCCATGAAGCGATAGTACCCGTCGTCGTCCCACATGTAACCGACGGAATAAATATGGATCAGGAAGCCCACGCCGGTGACGACGAGCAACATGACCAGCGAGAGCTGATCGAGGTAAAAGCTGAAGTCTACGTGGAAATCTCCCGAGCGAATCCAGTGCGCGAGATCGAAATAATAAGGAGCCGACGCCGAAGAGAACTGGAAAAGCGCAATCCACAATGCCAGCGCGAAGGCCGCGCCGCAAAACGTCAGCGCGACCGCCGTAATGGCCTTCTTCGAAGCTTGCCGTCCGAAAAAACCGTTGATTGCCGCCCCCGCCAGCGGGAGGATGGGAAGCAGCCAGAGATACGGATTGAGAGTCGCCGTCATAACTTGAGCAGGTTCACCTGGTCGACGTTTAGAGTTTCACGCGTGCGATAGACGGCGATGATAATGGCCAGTCCGACGGCAGCCTCAGCCGCCGCGACCACCATCACGAAGAAGACGAAGATCTGCCCGCTGAGCGAGTGCCATTGCGCGGCAAAGGCTACGAACGAAAGATTCACGCCATTCAGCATCAGCTCGATCGACATGAAGATTGTGATGATGTTGCGCTTGATCAGAAAACCGAGCACGCCGCACACAAACAAAATTCCACTGAGCATGAGGTAATAGGAGAGAGGAATGTTCTCCATCAGTGCTCCTTCCCCGAGGCCACGAGTTCCGGCAGCTCTTTGTGGTCTGATTTCGCGGGACGATGCGCGACCGCTTCCGGCCGGCTGGCGAGCACCACTGCGCCCATGATCGCGATCAGGATCAGGACCGATGTGACTTCGAAAGGCAGCAGAAAATCATGGAAGAGAAGCCGCGCAATCGCTTGCGGACTGCCGGGCTCAGCGCCGATTGTGACCGATGAAGTGTGGCCGCGAAACAGAAGTGTCCAGGCAACCAGGACCGCGCCGGTGATCACGCCCGGAACCCCCAACAGGATCGCAACCCGGCTGCCTTTAGTGTGTTCCTCTTTGCCGGCATTCAAGAGCATGATGGTGATCACAAAGAGCACCATGATGGCGCCCGCGTAGACAATCACCTGCACGGCGGCGACGAACTCCGCGCCCAGCAGCAGGTATTCCGCCGCCAAGGCCGCCATCACCACGATCAGCGAAAGAGCGCTGTTGATGGGATGGCTCTGTGCCAGGAGATTGATGGCTCCTGCCACGCAGATTGCCCCGAAAAAGAGGAATAAGATTAAGTGCAGCATTTGTTCAGATCTCAGCTCTCAGCCGTCGACTCTCAGCAAACCCAGGCTTGAACCGGGAACAGAGAACCGGAAACTGAAAACTGGTTTACGCTCTCCAGGCCACAATCAAAGCCGTAACCACAATATTCAAAACCGCAAGCGGCAGCAGGACCTTCCACCCAAACGCCATGAGTTGGTCATAGCGAAAACGGGGAAGCGTCCAGCGCACCCACACGTACAGAAACATGAAAAAGAAAACCTTCAGGCAGAACCAGACTACCGGCATCACCGCCTGCAGGATTGGCGGGCCAAAAATCGGACCATGCCATCCGCCCAGAAACAGCAGCGTCGCCAGGCAGGCGACCGTCACCATGTTGGCGTACTCCGCCATGAAGAACATGGCGAATTTCATCGCGCTGTATTCCGTGTGATAGCCGGCAACCAGTTCGGACTCGGCTTCCGGCAAATCGAATGGTGTGCGGTTGGTCTCCGCGTACGCGGATATCAGGTAGATGAAAAATGCCAGCGTCTGCCCGTGAAAAATGTTCCAGCGGGGAATGAAATGCCAGAACACTCCACCCTGATAATCCACGATATCCCGCAGGCTCATGCTGCCGGAAACGATCAGCACGCCTACCAGCGACAGCCCGAGCGAAACTTCATAGCTGATCATCTGGGCGCTGGCCCGCAGGCCGCCCAGCAGAGAATATTTGTTGTTGGACGCCCACCCCGCCAGCGCCACTCCGTAGACGCCCATGGACGTAATTCCCAGCACCACCAAAAGCCCAATATTGAGGTCGGTAATCTGCAGGTACGTGCCCCAGGGCCCGAGGTTGACCCAGTTGCCAAACGGGATCACAGAAATGGATGTGATGGCAAATACCAGCGCGATCATAGGCGCTGCGATGTAGAGCGGCTTGTACACGTGCGGCTGCGTGAGGTCTTCCTTGAAGATGAATTTCGCGCCGTCGGCGAGAGGTTGCAGCAACCCGAATGGCCCGACGCGTGTAGGTCCCCAGCGATTCTGGATGTGAGCCGACACCTTCCGTTCCAGCCAGACGCTGTAAGCCACAGCTGTGAGCAGAACACCGATCACGGCGACCGACTTGATAATCGAAATAATAATGAACGTCGTTATGCTCATCGAGTCTATGTGGCCCGGGCGCCCTCGCCCGCGTGCTCTTGATCCTGGTCCGCTGCGACCGGGCTTTAATCCGCCGCAACCTCTGTATCCGCAGTCTTATTTTCGTAAACAGAATTCAAGGTCTTCGAATACCGTCCCAACGTTCCTGAAGTGAAAAGATCGTCGTTGGCCGGAACGATGAGTTCCGGTTTTTGGATCGCACTCGCTCCGCTTTCGGCAATTTCCAGATGCACATCATTTCCCGCCAGCAAATTCATGCGTGAAATGTCATACCCGGCAACCACGCGCTGAATCTCGTCGAGCATCGCCATCGGATCAAAGGGCGTCATCTTGGGCTCAAGGTTGTGCGCTTCGAGCCAGACGGCGTGACGGTCGGCTTCTCCCGATTGCGCGCCACGAGTCTCACCCATGTCGGAACGCGTGCCGCCGCCAAACGGAACTAGGCCGTGGACATCAAAGCCCATGGCGTCTGCGATGCGAACGATCATCTCGAAATCGGCCTTGCAGTCGGTGACCTCGCCCGCTTTCTTGACCAGCTGCAGATCGCCGCACGTGTTCGTGCAGGTTCCTGTTTTCTCGTAAGCGTTCGCGGACGGCAGAACCACATCGGCGATGCCAGCCGTTTCGGTCAGAAACATGTCCTGCACGACCACGAAGCTCTTCGACAAAGCAAACGGATCGATGCCGGAACGTCCGACCGGATTCGACCCTATGACATAAAGAGCTTTCAGCTTGCCAGCCTTGGCCGCGTCGATCATTTCCGGCAGAGCCAACCCTTTTTCGGCCGGAAGCCGGCCCCACTCCTGGCGAAACTTGGTGGCGCCATCCAGCGCCTCGTATCCGGGCAGAAGGTCGGGATAGAGACCCATTTCGCTCGCGCCGCGCGAATTCGAATAATCGCCAAGACAGATCAGTTTCGCGCCCGTCAACGACGAGGCAAATGCGACGAGCTTTTCAATGTCCCCACCGCGCACCTCGGAGCCAAAAGCGATCACGAGATTCTGTTCCCCGCGGATCTGATCGCGCAGCGCCAGCCAGGCATCGCGGTTTGTCGTGTCACTGACGAGCGCGTCGAGCAGGGAATCGTCACCGGCGAGAAATCCGACCGCCTTTGCCTCTGTACCTGGCGGCAGTAACCCGAATCCCGTCGCCTGTCTCTTCAACTTGATTTCAGCCGAATTAAGAATGTAGAGCTTGGCCCGGCGCAGCCGGACGTTGGTCCGAATCTGCCAGGCCAGCAGCGGGTGCTGATTTGTCGGATCGTTGCCGATCAGCAAAATGGCCGGCGCAGTCAGCACCTCCCGCATCGTGGCTGTCTTGCCGGGTTTGCCGTGAAGAGCCGCCGCCAAAGCGGGGAAGTCCGCTGTCCGGTGATGATCGACGTTGTTCGTTTTCAGAACAACGCGCGCAAATTTCGAGAGCAGGTAATTTTCTTCGTTCGTCGTCCGGTTGGACCCGATGACACCAATCGCCTGGCCGCCGTCTCTATCACGAATCTCGGCGAACCGCTTGCCGACGAGTTCGAAAGCCTCTTCCCATGTTGATGCTGTCAGTTTTCCATTCTTTCGAATGAGCGGGGTCGTCAAGCGCTCGCTGTGGTGAGCAAAATCGAAAGCGTAGCGGCCCTTCACGCAGAGAAAATCGTTGTTGATGCCGCTCTTGTCGCGGTTGTCGCCGCGCACAATCTCCATGCCAGTGTCGGAGCGGCGGACCCCCAGCGTGGTCTTACATCCGTCGCCGCAGTGCGTACAGATCGTGCCCACATGATTCATCTCCCACGGCCGTGTCTTGTAGCGATACGCGCCGGAGGTTAGCGCGCCGACAGGGCAGATGTCGATGCACATACCGCATTCTTCGCAGTCCAGATGATCGTTCTCATTAGGCGCAATGATGGAGCTAACCCCGCGATTTTGCACGCCCAGAGCCCAGACGTCCATGCCCTCGCCGCACACGCGCACGCAGCGATAACAAAGAATGCAGCGCGGCCGGTCAAAATACACCACCGGAGACCACTGCTGCTCCTCGCGATGGTTCTTCGCTTCGGTGTATTTCGATTCTGGTGCGCCGTAGGAAAAAGTCATGTCCTGCAGTTCGCACTCGCCGCCCGCGTCGCACACCGGGCAGTCGAGCGGATGATTGCCGAGCAGCAACTCGACCATCGCCTTGCGCGCCTGGCGTACCTCGTCGCTGTCGGTCGCGACAATCATCCCTTCGGCGACCACCGTCGTGCAGGCCGTCTGCAGCTTGGGCATCTTCTCGACCTTGACGACGCACATGCGACACGCGCCCTGCAATGAGAGACCGGGGTAGTAGCAGAACGATGGGACTTCAATCCCCGCGCTCTTGCAGGCTTCAATCAGCAGCGTCCCAGCGGGAGCCGTGATCTTCTTGCCATCGACAGTGAGATTGACATCAGGCATGAATTTTGTAATTGGTAATTTGTAATTGGCAATTCAAAAAACAAATGCAATCACAAATTACAAATCGCAAATCTCGCTACGCCAATACCGGTTCTCTCGCACCCGCCTTCTCAAACGGGCACGGCCTGCCTTCCAAATGGTCTTCAAACTCTTTTCTGAACTTTTTTACGAACGCCATCGTCGGCATGGCCGCCGCGTCTCCCAGCGGACAGAATGTTTTCCCCAGCATGTTTTCCGATAGATAATAAATGTTGTCGATATCTTTCTCTACACCAGCTCCGGCATGGAAGCGGGTTAGCGTTTTCTTCAGCCAGTCGGTCCCTTCGCGGCACGGAATGCACCATCCGCAGCTTTCATGCTGGTAGAACTTGATGGTCCGCAACGCGAACTTGACGATGCAGGTCGTATCATCGAGAACAACCACGCCGCCCGATCCGAGCATCGATCCTGCTTTCGCCACACCGTCGAAGTCCATGGGGATATCGATTTCCTCGGCCAGCAACACCGGAGTCGACGATCCCCCAGGCACCACCGCTTTCAAAGCGCGGCCATTCGGAATGCCCCCACCCACCTCGTAAATCATCTTCTTGAGGTTGTAGCCCATCGGCAGTTCGTACACGCCCGGTTTGTTCAGATGGCCGGCCAGACAAAACAGGCGCGTCCCGCCATTTTTCGGTGTGCCGAGTTTGGCATACCAGTCGGCGCCCCCCAGCATGATATGTGGCACGCTGGCCAGGGTTTCCGCATTATTAATGACCGTTGGCCCGCCCCAAAGACCGACGACAGCCGGGAAGGGCGGCCGGATCCGCGGAATGCCGCGCTTACCTTCCAGCGATTCCATGAGCGCCGATTCTTCGCCAACCTCGTACGCGCCCGCGCCGCCATGCCAGTAAATATCGAGATCGCGTCCGCTGCCAAAAATGTTCTTGCCCAGGAAACCCCTGGCGTAGGCGTCTTTAATCGCCTTCTGCATGATCACCGACAGGTAGCGATATTCGCCGCGGATGTAGATGTAGCCGGTGTGCGCGCCAACCGCGAGGGACGCGATCATCACTCCTTCAATCACGGCGTGCGGATCTTGCTCAAAAATCAGGCGGTCTTTACACGTCCCAGGTTCGCTTTCATCGCCATTGCACAAAACATACTTGGGCTTGGCCGACTGCTTGGGAACGAACGACCACTTCATCCCCGTGGAGAATCCAGCGCCTCCGCGTCCACGCAGGCCGGAATTCTTCACTTCATTAATAATGGCGTCCGGCTCCATGGCGAGAGCCTTCTGCACGGCTTTGTAGCCGTCCAGTTCGAGGTAGCGATCGAGATTCGTAGCGCCTTGCCCAAAGCGCTTCGAGACGACCCTTACTTCGTCGGGATGGGAAACCAGAGTTGCCATTTCAAATTTGTGATTTGTAATTTGTAATTGAAAGGCGAAACGGTAGAAGATCACGCTTTTCAAATTACAAATTACAAATTGCCAATTACAACTTTACTGCGTTCCCTTCTTTTTATATTCGTCCAGAACCTTGTCCAGCTTCTCCAGGGTCAGATTTTCATGAAAGTCGTAGTTGACTTGCGCCGCCGGAGCCCAGCTGCAGGCCCCGATGCACTCCACTTCTTCCACCGAAAAAAGGCCGTCCTGCGTAGTGCCCTTGTTCCCTACGCCGAGTCGTCTCTTGCAGTGTTCGAGCACTTCTTCGCCCCCGCGCAACATGCAGGCGATGTTTGTGCATACCTGCACGTTGTACTTGCCACGCGGCCTGGTGGTCAGCATCGAGTAGTAGCTGATTACATTGCGGACCTCGAGTTCGGTCAGATCCAGCCGCTGCGCGAGCTCCGCGATCGCCTCATCACTCAGATAGCCGACTTCATCCTGCGCATAGAGAAGTGTGGGTACGAGCGCGGAGCGCTTCGTCGGATAATGGGTCAGCATCTCGCTGAACCGTGTTTCGAATTCCTCGGAAAACTTCATGGAATTTGTAATTGGTAATTTCTAATTTGTAATTTAAAAATCTTCCGTTTCAATTTCGTTTCCGGACAGACTGCAATGTGGCCGTGAAAATAGCCGTCAATTCCCTGGACTCTTGCAAAATATCGTTCAACAAAGCGGCCCTTACAATCTCGGCATCGACCAACATCTCCAGCCAGAATCCGCTTTCATCGGCCTCTTCTGTCACCGCTCCAATTCGGGCCGCAAATTCGGCTCGGGATCGTGCCCGACAAGACGCCCGGTAGTTCGCCGCGACCGATGTTCCGCACCGCAAAAGCTGTTTGCCCATGACTTGAGCGTCGGCCGTTCGCGGCAGCGACCGATATAGTTTAACCACCCGCAGCGCAAACAACTTGGTCCGAGCGCGCAATTCCTCGGGTGTCATGAGCTTTTTCAATTACAAATTACAAATCACAAATTACCAATTCCCTACCGGTCAATGTCTCCCAGCACAACATCAATACTGCCGATGGCGGCCACGACGTCGGCAATCAAATATCCTTCGCACATCTTGGCCAGAGCCTGCAGGTTCGCGAAGGATGGGCCGCGCATATGCACGCGATAGGGCTTCGCTGTCCCGTCGCTGACAATGTAATAGCCCATCTCGCCGCGCGGTGATTCCACCGCCTGGTAAACTTCGCCCTCCGGAACCGAAAAGCCCTCGGTGATGATCTTGAAGTGGTAAATGAGGGCTTCCATCTGTGTCTTCATCTTTTCGCGATCGGGAAGCACGACTTTTGGCGCATCGGCTTTTACCGGACCTTCCGGCATCCCCGCCAGCGCCTGCTGCACGATGCCAATCGACTCGCGCAATTCCTGCACCCGGCACACATATCGCGCAAACACATCGCATCCGTTGGAAACCGGAACCTTGAACTTGAAATTCTGGTAGCCCGTGTAGGGATCATCGCGCCGGAGATCCATGTCCACGCCGCTGGCGCGCAATGTAGGTCCGCAGGCGCCGAGAGCGATCGCATCCTCCGCGCTAAGCTGGGCCACCCCCTTGGTGCGCATCATGAAAATGGGATTTCCTGTCAACAGCCCTTCGTACTCATCCACATTGCCGGGAAAGCGGTCGGCGAACTTCTTCACCTTTTCGAAAAATCCGAGGGGTGGTTCCAGCGCCAGGCCGCCAATGCGGAAGTACGAAGTCATCATGCGCTGGCCGCTCACCATCTCGAAGAAGCGCAAAACGTCTTCGCGTTCCCGGAAGCAATACAAGAAAACCGTCATCGCTCCCAGGTCCATGGCATGCGTTCCCAGCCACACCAGGTGCGAATTAATGCGGGTGAGTTCGTTCATCAGAACCCGCATCCACTGCGCCTTCGGAGGAATTTCGAGGCCCAGCAGTTTCTCTACAGCCAGACAATACGTCAGATTGTTGGTCAGCGGGCACAGATAGTCGATACGGTCGGTGAGCGGAACAACCTGCTGGTAGAACTTCGCTTCGCACGTTTTCTCGATGCCGGTATGAAGGTAGCCAATTTCCGGACGTAGTTTGACCACCGTTTCGCCGTCGATCTCAAGCACCAGTCGCAGCACTCCGTGCGTCGACGGATGCTGCGGTCCCATGTTCAGGACGAGTGTCTTATCGCCGGTTTCCGTGAAAGTGGCTGGACTGCTCGGCATGGCTACCGGTACCCCTCCACCGGATAATCTTTCCGCAGTGGGTGGCCTTCCCAGTCGTCGGGCATCAGAATGCGCTTCAGATCGGGGTGCCCGGTGAAGCGCACGCCAAAAAGGTCGAACACCTCGCGTTCGTAGTTATTTGCCGCCGGCCAGACCGACGTGACCGACTCGATCGCGGGATTGGAACCATCCAGTCGCGCTTTGAGACGTACGCGTTCCTTCCTGGGGATCGACAGGAGGTGGTAGACCACCTCGAACCGCGGTTCCGACGGATACCAGTCCACGCAGGTGAGGTCGGCCAGGTAGTTAAATGGGCAAGTGGCGTCGTCGCGCAAAATCGCGCACACCTCGCGGATGACGCCCTTTTCGATCCAGATGGTGAGTTCGCCTCGATCGAATTTCACGGCTTGCACGGCAGCGGCATTCCAGCCCACGAGGCGTCCAAGCGCCGGATGCGACTTCAGTTGCTCGACATCTGTGATCGGGGAAGGGATCGCCACTAGACATCTCCCCGCTTCGCCGCCGAGAGGCCCCAGTCGAGTACGCCCTTTTTCCACACATAGAACAGGCCCACCAGGACGATGCCGATGTACACCATCATCTCCCAGAAGCCAAACATCTTCAGTTCGCGCAGGATGACTGCCCAGGGATAAAGGAAGACCGCTTCCACATCGAACAGGATGAAGAGCATGGCTACCAGGTAGAACTTCACCGAGAAGCGCCCGCGGGCGTCTCCGATGGGCTGAACGCCGCATTCATACGGAGACATCTTGGCGAGGCCGGATTTATGCTGCCCGACGAACTGTGAGAGCAGTACGATGACAGTTGCCAGGCCCAATGCGATCGCGAAATGCATCAGGAGAGGCAGGTATTCGGCAAAATGATTGTCGGGCATAGGAAGAGCTATATATAATTCGCGCCAAGCACAATACTAAACCGTCTAGATTAGTTTTTGCTTGTGAGTACTGTCAAGCAAACTGAGTTTGACCAAATATCGGACAGAATTTTTAACAGCAGCTTAATTAGGTACCGGCAACACGGCAGGGCCAAGGGAAGCCTGAAACCCATGATCTTCGGTTTTAACACCGATATTCGCCACGAAGACACTGTCTACCACGTGCAGAGCGAAGCCCGCGAAGGCGATCAGTTGCTGCAGACGCAGGTCTTTGTCCGCGGCCGATGCGTGGGCAAACGCGCGATTTCCTACGCCTCCGAGGGAGAAGAGAAAGTTGTCAGCCGGAATCCTGCGCTCATCAACTCAACTTCAGCCGAGCCGAGCGACGCTGAGGCGGACTCGACCGCCGTGAACGCAGGTGTAAACAAAGACCAGTACAAAGAAAAACTCCTGCGCGATCTACATCGCCAGGTTCTCGACGCCATCCGCGAAGGCCGTCTTGATTCTGTCCTGGACAAGCGCGAAACGCCCGATGTTCTGGCCTCCGTGAAAGAGCTTGATGTGCAGTGGACCAATGCCGAATCTGTTCACTCGCACGGTGCGCTGATGATGAACCTTCAGGTGACCGAAGCGGGCATCCCCGTCGCAGGGGCGCGGCTGACATTTCGGTTCGCGCGTCCCAGCGCCGCTCCCTATTATGCCCAGGTTCTAACCGACGCCCAGGGTCGGGCCGAAATGAGCTTCCAGGTCACGGAAGAGTCATTGCCCGACTCTTCCGTACTGGTGCAGGCCACTTCCGGCGGTCGAACGGCAACGCGCAAGTTTCTCCTGCGGCAAGCCGGTTAACCTGCGATTGCTGAGAGCCAGCCCTTGAGACCTCGATGAATCTGACCATTAATGGCGAATCCCGTACCGCTTCCGCGGAAACCCTGAGCGCGCTCGTGGAACAGCTTGGGATGAAACCCGACCGTGTAGCCGTCGAACTGAATCGCGAGATCGTCCCTCGCGATCGCTGGCCGCAGACGCGGTTGAACGAAGGAGATCAACTGGAGATCGTGCACTTCGTTGGCGGCGGCTTGCATCCCGACTGCGCTTTTCCCTTACCGTAGAAATCTGCGGCCAGAGGATGGCAACGAGAGACTACTCGATTCGGCGCCTGGCGTTCTTGCTCCCTGACTATCCATGTCTCACAAACTTTAATGAAGCGGAGTTCATGCAGTACCTCAGGTAGGTGGGCTTGGGGCCATCGTCGAACACATGGCCTAGATGGGCTCCACATTCGGTGCAGGAAATTTCATCCCGGGTCATGCCCAGGCTCAGGTCACTCGACTTGCGGATGTTCTCTTTCGCGATCGGAGCCCAGAAACTTGGCCAACCGGTGCCTGAATCAAACTTGGTGTCAGAACTGAACAATGCATTCTCGCAACAAATGCACCGGTAGAGTCCCTTGTCGTGGAGGTTGTAGGTGTCGCCGGTGAAGGCTCTTTCCGTGCCTTGCTTGCGCGTGACCTCGAACTGCAAGGGCGTCAGTTGCCGCTTCCACTCGGCGTCAGTCTTGTGCACTCTCGGTACTTCCGCGGGTCCGAGGTTCTGGCCCGCGTCGCTGAAGCGAATCACCGTCACCGTCTCTTTGTTATCCAAAGAGTTCGTCTTCGCGACGCTCGCGCTGGGACTTCTCAGCCACGCAACGGCGCCGATGGCCGACACGGCTGAACTGGCAAGAAAACTTCTGCGGTTCATCTAAGATAGCTCCAATCTTCAGTGCTCCGATCTTCAGTGCTCCGATCTTCAACATCCCAGCCGTGATGGCAAACAGCAACCCTGATGAAACTCACTTCTTGTAGAGCGTTGGTAGCTGCTCGCGCAGATGCTCGACTTTGGGCGCATCGTTCACTGCGATGTAAGGATTGTCGGGATGGAGCGTCGCGTAATTCTGGTGATAGGCTTCGGCTTCATAGAACGCTTTCAGCGGAACGACCTGCGTGACAATCCGCTTGCGAAACGATTTTGCCTGTTCCAGTTGGGCGATATACGCTTCGGCGATGTGCTTCTGTTCATCATTCGCGTAAAAAATCACCGATCGATACTGGGTACCGGTATCGGGGCCCTGACGATTGAGTTCGGTCGGGTCGTGAGCTACCGAGAAGAATACTTTCAGAAGCTGGCCATAGGAGACCTGCGACGGGTCGAAGGTGATTTTGACGGACTCGGCGTGACCGGTTGTTCCGCTGCTTACATCTTCGTATCCGGGCGAAGCCACCGAGCCTCCGGAATATCCTGATGTAGCTTCCCTGACTCCTTTGACATGCTGGAACACGGCCTGGATTCCCCAGAAGCAACCGCCGGCTACAACTGCCGTTTGCGTGCCGGATTTGGCTGCAAGCGGAGCATCAACCGCAGGGTCGGGAAGAGCGGGCCCCGCAGAGGCATCCGCGCGCTTCCAGTTCAGGGTAATTGCAAGCATGATGATCGCGATTACAACCGCGATCTTTCCCACAGGAAAATTGCGGGGCTCAACACTCTTATCCAGGAAATTCCCAGTCTCAAAACTCATACGCCACCTCACACGGCATTGGATTCCTGCCGGCTGCGAAAGTTACAGACGGGGGCCGTTTACCCTCGGGGGGAATGCTGGAGGCCACCCGGGGTCTGCTGACGTGCGAGGACGGCGTGCCTAAGCGCTGCTACTCGCGGGACGCTCCAGACCCGGAGCGGGCGCGCCTAGAGTTCTTGTCTTCCGGTGCGAGGCTTCCTTGCCGATTCCTTTACGATTTGGGTGGGTACCCCCCTCCCCCTCCCTATGCTTCCTGGAACATGTATTTATAATCAATGATTTACGAAAAATTTCCGCCCAAAGTATTCATTCCAGGTTACTTACAT
>Ga0187847_10003302_pt1 | contig 12394 bp, 11 predicted proteins | sample June2016WEW_4_10_FD_132458 | JGI IMG/M metagenome (GOLD analysis project Ga0187847, IMG submission 132458) | Peatland microbial communities from SPRUCE experiment site at the Marcell Experimental Forest, Minnesota, USA - June2016WEW_4_10 | ecosystem: Environmental > Terrestrial > Soil >...
CACGCACAATCGAAGCTCCGTGCAGAATCGCGGCCGTCATCGCCGCCAGGCTGGCATTTTCGCGTTCATCCGGCGGCGCGTCGACGGGCGCATCGGGGCCGCCAAAGAGCGGCGCCAGCGTGTGACCGAGAAACGATTTGCGGCTCAGACCGGCGAGCAGTGGCCGGCCCAATTCGAGCAGTTCCGCCTGCCGGCTCAGCAGCACGTAATTCTCGTTGAAGCGCTTGCCGAATCCGTAGCCGGGATCGAGAACAATTCGATCGAAGTCGATTCCGGTCTGGCGCGCTGCGACCAGGCTTGCAGCCAATCCCTCGCGCACCGTGGCCAGCAGTGCATCGGGCGCGAATTGCGATTGCGCTCGCCACTCCTCGGGCCGGCCGCGTGTGTGCGACAGCACGACACCCGCGCCAAACTCTGCGCACACTCGCGCAATCGCCGGGTCCCACATGAATCCGCTCACATCGTTCACAATCTCCGCGCCCGCTTCGAGCGCCGCGCGCGCCGTAGCTGCCTTATAGGTATCGACTGAAATCACTGCGCGCGGCAGCGCCTTCCGTATTCCCTCAACCACCGGCAGCAACCGCGCCTGCTCTTCCTCAGCACTCACCAGCGGGGCCGCCAACGACGGAGTCTTGTCGTTGGGGTGGACAAGCGCATCCGCGCCGCCCGCGCGCGAGCCGGGCCGCGTGCTTTCCGCACCCAGATCGAGGATGTCGGCGCCTTCCTCGATCAGACGAATCGCGTGAGCTACGGCCTTATCCGAATCCAGGAAAAAACCGCCGTCTGAAAACGAGTCGGGCGTAATGTTCACCACGCCTATCACAAGCGTACGCCCGCCCAGCTCCAGGGTGCGCGTGCGCAGCCGCCAATGTGCGAGGTTTCGCATCAATCTCGATGGTACGCCGCGCCGTGCCGTTGTTTTGCTACACTCCGGGCATGACGATTTTGCGGCGAGTCCATGCGATTTCGTGCGGAGTTTTCCTGATTTGTGGTTCTCTTCTCAGCGCGCAAACCCCCACCCACCACATACCTCATGCGCCCCTGCGTCCGGCGCCCACCACCGGCCCACTCGCCGACCGTATTAAGACCATCCTCGCCGATCCTTCGCTCAGCCACGCTCAATTCGGCATTAGCGTAACCACACTCGACGGTCAGCCGCTCTACGGATTGAACGACGCCGAACTGTTTACGCCCGCCTCAACCGCCAAGCTCACCACCACCGCGGCTGCATACGCCCTGCTGCCTGTCGAAACCCTCACCTGGACGACGTTCGTGGTGGCCAATGGCGATGTGGACGCGTCGGGCACGTTGCACGGCGACCTGATTCTTCTCGGCGTAGGCGATCCCACGATCAGTGCGCGCCAATATCCCTATGCCGAGCCTGGAACAGCTCCGACACCACTGTCGGAAGCTCCGCTTAGCGCCAATCCAGCCAGCGCCGTCCCGGCTGGCCAGGCTCCGGCCGCCCCTGCAACGAGCGAGATCTCACCCGAAGAAGCAGCAATCACTGCGCGTACGCTCAAAATTTTGGCGCCGCTCGATCTGCTCGCGGAGCAGGTGGAACAGTCAGGCGTGCGCGCGGTGGATGGCGCCGTGGTGGGCGACGACACGTTTTATCTTGACGAGCCTCGCGGGCTAGGCTGGGCCTGGAACGATCTGCAGTGGAGCTACGGTGCGCCCGTCTCCGCGCTCACCTTCAACGAAAACGCCGATGAGTTGAATGTTTTCGAGAAGCCTCCGGCGAGCGGCCACACCATTGCGGAGTGGGCTCCCGACGTGGACTACTTCACGCTCGATAACAGCATGAAGCCCGCTGCACCCGGCGAAGAGGCTCACCCCGGTTTGGAACGCCGCCCCGGCTTGACCCTGGTTCGCGCATGGGGCACGATCCCGTCGAGCGGCTTGCGTGTTTCCATGGCGGTTGAGGACCCCGCGGAGTTCACCGCCGACGCATTCAAGCTGGCTCTTTTGCGCCGCGGCATCAAGGTGAGTGGAGATCCCGAATCGCGCCACAAGTACGCAACAGGAACGGGCAATTTTGCCGATGAGCGCGAGAAGCCATTGAAGCTTTCGCCCGTTCAGCTTGCAACCATTTCAGGCGCCGCCGAAGGCCGCCGCGTGCTGGCCGCGCGCATCTCCGTGCCCGTGGCCGAAGATATCACCGTGACCAACAAGACCAGCCAGAACCTGCACGCGGAGATGCTGCTGCGTCTGCTGGGCAAGGTTTACGGCGCCGACGGCAGCTTTGAAGAGGGCGCGCGCGTGGTGCGGCAGTTCCTCGTCGATGCCGGCGTCGACAACCACGACTTCTTCTTCTACGACGGCTCGGGCATCAGCCCCACGGACAAAATCTCTCCGCGCGCCTTCACGCACCTGCTGGCGTACGCATCGCATCAATCGTGGGGTGCGGCCTGGCGCGACACCCTGCCCGTGGCCGGTGTGGATGGCACGCTCGATCACCGCTTCACAAACTCCCCGCTCAAGGGCAAGATGTGGGCTAAGACCGGCACGTTGGACGAGGTGGAGGCGCTTTCCGGCTACGTGACCACAGCCACCGGCCGCACCGTAGCTTTCTCGATCCTGGTGAATGGCCGCTATCCCGGCAGCAGCACGGAGCTGCAAGCCATCGACCGCATCGCCGAAGCTATTGCGGCTGCGGAGTGACGGCCCGTCTACGTCGCAAACTTGTCGAGCTTCGCGCCGTAGGTCCGCAGATATTTCATGCCTGTATCGCAAAGCACCGTGACGACCGTCGCCTGCGGACCCAGTTCCTCAGCCAGCCGTAGCGCCGCAATCACGTTAGCCCCGGTGGAAGCTCCAGCGAACAGCCCTTCCTCGCGCGCCAGCCGAAAAGCCATCGCGATGGCCTCTTCAGTGGATACGCGGTCGATGCTGTCGGCCAAATCGTTCGACCACAACGGCACCACGAATCCCGCACCTATGCCGTCGATCTTATGCGAGCCCGGCGCTCCACCAGAGAGAACCGCGGACTCCGCAGGCTCAACCGCAACGATTTTGATCTGCGGTTTGCGCTCGCGCAGCGCCTCGCCTAATCCGCGCAGCGAGGCCGCCGTGCCCACGCTCTGCACAAATCCATCAATCGCGCCCTTGGTCTCGGTCCAGATCTCGTCAGCCATCCGGTGATAGGCGCTCAGCTGATCGGTGTTCTTCATCTGGTCGGTCCAGTAGGCGCCGGTCCGCTCCGTCACCACGCGCGCCGCTTCAATCATGCTGCGCGTGAGTTTTTCCGTCATGCCGCCGCTTTCGCTGGGAACGATCTCAAGCTCTGCTCCGAAAATTCGCATCTGGTCCAGCTTTTCGCGCGCAAAGGCATCGGAGGTGACAATGTGCAACGGATGCCGCTTCACCGCGCAGACAAAGGCCAGCGAAACCCCTGTGCTGCCGCCCGTGTACTCCACCACCGCACCCCGCGCCGGCAATCGTCCGTCGGCCTCGGCCGCTTCAATCATGGCCAGCGCCATGCGGTCCTTCATGCTGCCTGTGGGATTCTCACTTTCCAGTTTCAGCAGAATGCGCGCATCATTCGCAGGCACAATGCTGCTTAGCGTCAGCAGCGGCGTATCGCCAATGCAATCCAGAATTCCAGTTCCCGTTCGGTTCACCGCAACTTCCCCCTTCACAAATGCGTAGGAAATCGGGGAACAATCTCCAACTGTCCATGCTACACGCCGGGAAATGCGCTGTATTATGGAAGGCAAATGTTCGTGCGCAATTTTCTTATGCTTTCTGCATTCTCCACTGTGGCATTGGGTCTGGCCGGCTGCCGCCAGCTGCCGCCGTCGAAGCCTGCCAGTGAGTTCACGCCGCAGGAGGCGAGCGGTGCGGCCATCTACCAGGCCAAGTGCGCGCGTTGCCACTATCCCACAACAACGCAGCCGCTGCATGGACCCGGGCTGCAGGCGCTCACCAAACTCAAGGCCATGCCCTCGGGCGCGCCGCCCACTGACGAACGCCTCACAGCCGTAGTCCTGCACGGGCGGCAGGAGATGCCAGGCACACCGCTCAGCGACGAACAGCTCAACGATTTGCTTGCCTACCTGCACACATTATGACCAACGAATCCAATTCGAATCTGCATGCCGCCGGCCTGCCCGCAGGGCAAGTCGAACCGAAAGCGCCGCGGGCGGCTCTAATGAAACTCCCCGGCCTCATCGCCATCAGCCTCTACATGCTCCTGCTCGCGATTGTGGTTGTGGTCTTCGTGGTTCAAGGCCGCGTGGGGCCGTTGTTTCTTGTTTTTCCAGTCTTGTTCATCGCCGCCGCGTTCGGCCTCATGATGCTGTTGCGCTGGGCGTGGGCGCTCACGTTGGCCGCGGTAGCGCTCCTGGCGGGTTCATTCTTTTGGGCCTGCGTTAGCCAGCACATGCCCCAGTTCCTCCTCCAGGGTCTGCTCAATCTGGTCTTCTTCCTCTACCTGGTGCGAACCGAAGTACGCGAAAAGTTGAGGTGAGGCAACCTACTGGCACAGATGCGCTAGTTGCTCGAATGGCTTTGGGCCGGCGGGCGGATAAGGTAAGTGCCGCGAATCCATGAATTGATCGGGAAGCGTGCCGCCGTATCGTAGCGCCGCGTCAGGATCAAGACTGTACGCGGGATCGTCTTCCACCTGCGCCAACCCCTCGAAACTGAACCCTTGGCTGCGCAGCAGTTGCAGCAGATCGGGCAACATGAGGGTAGTAAACGCTGTGGCATGCAACAGCATCACATTGGGAATCTCGTGCCCGAACACAATCAGTTGTTCCTCGCGCCCCAGCTGGATGTACTCCGTCGCGTTTTCGAGATAACTTTTCCTGAGCCAGTCGATCACCGCCGTATCCTTCGTGGCCACGCACCGCGCGTAAGCATCGTTCCACGCATAGTCCTCAAAATCGAGCGAAACCTGTGCGATGCGATAGCCGTGGTCGTGAAGATAAGCACGAATCGCGCGGCGTTTCTCCACCGTGTCGCCCTCCCACAGAAACGGATAGCGAAACCAGTGCCAGTCGCGCATTTCTGCGTACTCGGCCAGCGCCGGCTCGTTGCGAGCGATCTCCTGCTCAAAGGCTTCCGGCGTGTTGTCCGGCAATGACATGTGCGACCACGTATGGCTGCCGACATTCATTCCCGCATCCACCCAGATATGAAGCGCCCGTTGCTCGTCCGTGCCGTTTTCGAGCTTTGCTGCGTTCACCAAGCCGTAGGTGCCTGCCAGATGCGCTGTCCGTAGTTCCGCCGTCAGCCGCGTTGCTATGCCCGACCACGAATCGCCCGGCGGCAATTTGCCTGCGGCCGGCAAATCGTCGAAGGTCAGAGCCACCACGGGATGCGCCGCGAGATCGAGCACAATGGGTTGGCCCGCGCTTGTCCACGATTGCTTCGCAATCAGCCACTGCCCGTCTTTCCCCTTGCGATAATCCGTTTCGTATCCGCCCCACATCAGTTGCCGCTTGCCTGTTGCCCGCATGGTCAGCACCTCGCGATATGTCCCGGTGTCCGTGGCCTCGTCCGCGGAAATCTCAATATGTTTTGAGTCGAACACCAGGTCGCTGTCGAATGTCGTAGTCACCATTTCGTAAAGCTGGCCGAGCGCTGCTGCACCCGTCACGCGGCTTCCATCCGGCTCCACAAAGACCGCATCCGGCGTGTATTGCGCCACGCATGCCTGCACGTTCTTCTCCCGCAGGTGTTGCGCCCAAACCGTGCGCAGCGGAACAAATGCTTTAGCATTCGGCTGCACAGTATCTTTCGGCGTCAACGAAGACTGGCCCCACGCACTGGCGGCAACGGTAAACACCATCAACTGCAACACTCCTCGGTTCATCCCGATCACACTCCATCTATGTTGTTCAGCAGTGTATCAACCCACCGCAAATCCGCACGACTCGCCGGGAATCGATGCCTGCCGTCTGCTCATTCCTTCAAACGCTACAATTAAGCTGTGATGGAACTAGTCCAGATCGAGCCGATTCGCCGCACGCCTGCGCCCAAGCCGGAGTGGCTCCGGGCCCGCGCGCCGGTAGGCGAGAACTATCATTCGCTCAAGCGGCTGGCCCGTTCGCTCGGCCTGCACACCGTGTGCGAAAGCGCCCAGTGCCCCAACATCGGCGAGTGCTGGCACCACAAAACCGCCACCTTCATGATGCTCGGCAACCTGTGCACGCGCCGCTGCGGGTTCTGCGCCGTGCCCAAGGGCCGTCCCGAGCCCATCGACTTCGACGAGCCGCGAAGGATCGCGGAAGCAGTAGCTACGTTAGGCCTGCTCCACGCCGTGATCACCAGCGTGAACCGCGACGACGATCTGCTCGGTGGCGCGCGCGTCTTCGCCATGGTCATCGAGGAGATTCGCCGCCAAGCCCCCGGCTGCCGCATTGAAGTTCTCATCCCCGACTTTCAGGGCGACCGCGAAGCCATCCGCACCGTCGTCGACGCAAAGCCTGAAATCCTCAATCACAACACCGAATCCGTGCCGCGCCTCTATCGCGTGGTCCGCTCCGGTGCTCGCTACGAGCGCACTCTTGAATTGCTGCGCTACTCCAAAGAGCTGCGGCCCGAAGGGCTCACGAAGTCGGGAGTAATGGTCGGCCTGGGCGAAGAAACCCACGAGCTCGTCGAAGTCTTCCGCGATCTCGCCGCCGCCGGTTGCGACATCCTCACTATCGGCCAGTACCTGCGCCCCTCGCGCGACCACCTGCCCATGAAGCGCCTCTACACGCCGCGCGAGTTTGCCGAGCTCAAGGCCGAAGCTCTCAAAATGGGATTCCGCCACGTCGAGTCCGGCCCGCTCGTGCGTTCCAGCTACCACGCGCACGAGCAAGCCGCCTCCGTCACATCTTCAATCGCCTGAAGCTGCGGTCGACGCACCAGCGGTAGCTGGTCGGCGCATTCTTCTGAGAGAATGGCATCATGATTTCGAAGGCCCTCGATAAAGTCTTCGACAAACTACCTGCGTGGGCAAAGTTGATTTGTGCTCTCTTCCTCGTCCTCGGAAGCGTTTACTATATCGCTCATTACGGCTTCCTCACCTTCTTGCTGCACGCGATCTTCAGTCCCTAACTCCGAAGGTCCAAACTGACATGCAGCGCCAACACGGTTACTAGCCGCCGGAGTTGTAGAATAACGGTTGGCAAATTGCTGAGAGCGGGGACCACTTACGATGACAGCCTTCATGGCCGGTATTCCGGCGCTCAAAGACCTTTCGAACGACCTCAAGCGGCGCATGGACCATGCGGTGGCAGCCTTCCAGGCCAGCCTGGCCGCCACGCGCACCGGCCGCGCCAGCGTGCACATGCTCGACCAAATAAAGGTGGACTACTACGGCACCCCCACGCCCATCAACCAGATGGCGCAGGTCTCGGCGCCCGAGCCGCAGCTCATCACCATCTCGCCCTGGGACCCCGGCATCCTCAAGGAGATCGAAAAGGCCATCCAGTCTTCCGATCTCGGCTTCAATCCCATGTCCGACGGCAAGCTCATCCGCATTCCCGTGCCGCCCATGACCGAGGAGCGCCGCCGCGACGTCTGCAAGCATCTGAACAAGGTTCTCGAAGAGCACCGCACCGCGGTCCGTAACGTTCGCCGCGACGGCAACGACGCCCTCAAGAAGCTCGCCAAGGACAAAAAGATCAGCGAAGACGACGAGAAGCGCGCCCTAGAAGAAGTCCAGAAAATGACCGACGTAGAGATCCGCCGCATGGAAGAGCTCTCGCAAAAGAAGGAAGCCGAAGTCATGCAGGTCTGACGCCGGCGAAGCCCGGATGAACGGTGGCGCTACTTGGCCTCGCAATCGCTGTCAATGACCCTGGGGCTCCCTTTCACCAGCAACCCATTGAAAATCACGGATAAGCAATTGTTTTAGAAAACTTACTCCTTCGACGAATCGGCAGGAATCCGCAGCAAAACCGACTAAATCCGCACCAATTCCTGCTGAATCCGGCCTGTAACCCACGCTTTTGCAGGCGCAGTAAGCATGTTCACCTCGCTGCGTACGCCGAACTCGGGCAAGTAAATTCCGGGCTCGACAGAGAAGCAAGTGTGGGGAAGAATGCGGCGCACGTCGTGAGTTTCAAGGTTGTCCAAATGCGCACCCGATCCGTGCAGTTCCTGCGCGATGTTGTGGCCGGTGCGATGCGTGAAGTACTCTTGAAAGCCCGCCGCGCGGATCACGCTGCGCGCCGCATCGTCGGCCTCCCAGCCCCTGATCTCGCGGCCCGCGGCAAAGGCTTGCTCGACCGCAGCGATCGCCGCATCGCGCGCCTTACGCACGGTCTCAAACACCAACTGTTCTTTCGCAGAAGGCTCGCGCCCAATCACTCCAGTCCACGTGATGTCATAGAAGATCGAGCCAGGCTTGTCGGGTCGTCCCCAAATATCGATCAGCAAAAAGTCGCCCTCGCGAATCGGCGCTGAATGCTCTTGAGTCGGCTCGTAGTGGGAGTCGGAAGTGTTGGCATTCACGCTCACGTCGGGTCCGTTCGCCCAAACCAAACCTTCCCGACGCATAGCTTCGCTGAGCCAGACAACGACATCGAACTCCGAAAGCCCGCCCGTGCGGCCCGTGCCCGAAGGCGGCCGCAAACGCCGACCGATCTCAAGCCAGGCTTCGGCAACAATCGCATCGATAGCGCGTTGCGCGGTCTGGTGGCTCGCGATCTGCTCCTCGCCGAGCACGGCCTCGAACTGGCTCACAAGATCCGCGGAGGTCACGATCTCCTTACCGATGGAGCGCAGAAACTCCACGGTTCCCGCATCAACCATAGACACGTACATGATGTCGTTCGCGGGCGAGTACTGCATGGCAATGCGGTGCGCGCCGGCGAGGATAAAGGCGAGACCGGAGTGAAGCTCCTGCCAACTGGAGTAAAGGTTCTTCGTGCCGGGCAGCGAGTCGAGCCGTCCTTGCTCGACGCGATGCACGAGCTTTGCCGGCTCGCCAATCGCGGGAATGAAGTAGTACCAGCGGCGCGTAACGTGCGCCCGAGGGTCGAGCGAAAGAATGCGCGTCGCGATGGGATCGCGATGGTGATGATCGTAAAAGAGCCAGCCGTCGAGGGAAGCATCGCGCAGCGCGGTTTGGATTTGATCGAGGTTCATACGGGAATAGGATAAGCGAGTCGGCGAGTTCGCGTGCGCTGGCGTGTACGTCGCGGGTGCGCGTTGCCGCACGAAAACGATCAGGCGGTGGCGCGGCGGCCAGCGTCCTGCTGCTTCCCCTGAATGCGTATCGACACGTGCACCAGACTCAATGCCGCCGGCGTGACGCCAGGAATGCGGCTGGCTTGGCCGAGGGTCTGCGGGCGCACGCGCTCAAGTGTCTCGCGCATCTCGCGCGAAAGGCCGCTGATGGTGCCGTATTCAAGCCACTCGGGAATGGCGACGGACTCAGCAGCCTTCAGCTTTTCGATGGACTTCTTCTGCTGCTCAAGATAGCCGGCGAACTTGATCTCGGTTTCGACGGCACGTGCCGAGCTCCGCGCCTCCGGGTTTTGAACAAGGGCCGTGAAATACTCGGCGAGCAACGGATCGCGGACGAGGTCGTCGCGGAGCACGGCGAGGAGCGCCTCGATCGAAACTTCAGGACGCTTGAGGAGCTGAGCCCAGGTGAGTCCGGCGACAGCGGGCTGCTCGCCAAGGCCTGCGGCCTGCAGACTTTCGGAGTTGACCTTGCCAGTTACTAAAAAGCGTTCGAGCGCAGCCATGCGTGCCTGCTTCTGCTCGTATTCGTCCCAGACCGCGTCATTGATGAGGCCCAGGCGGCGACCATGCGGCGTCAGGCGGCGATCGGCGTTGTCGATGCGCAGATGGAGCCGGAACTCGGCGCGCGAGGTGAACATCCTATACGGTTCATTAGTCCCTTTCGAAATCAAATCGTCGATCAGGATTCCCGTATATCCTTCTGTCCGGTCCATGGTGAACGGCTGTTCACCCTTGAGCCAGAGCGCGGCGTTGATGCCAGCCATGATGCCTTGGCATGCGGCCTCTTCATATCCACTTGTTCCGTTGATTTGTCCCGCGAGATATAGCCCTGTGAAGGCCTTCACGCGCAGCGAGCGGTCGAGTTCCGTGGGATCGACGGAGTCGTACTCGATGGCGTAACCGGGGCGCAGCATCTCTGCCTGGTCGAGGCCGGGGATGGAGTGCACGATCTGCCACTGCACTTCCATGGGCAGCGACGTGGACATGCCGTTCACGTAAACCTCGTGTGTGTTGAGGCCCTCGGGCTCGAGAAAGAACTGGTGCTGCGTCTTGTCGGGGAACTTGACGATCTTGTCTTCAATCGACGGGCAATAGCGCGGGCCAATTCCCTCAATGCGCCCCGAATACATGGCCGAGCGGTGCACATTTTCACGAATGAGGCGCAGCGTCTCCGGCGTGGTGAAGGCGATGTGACAGGAGATCTGCGGCTGGACAATTTTCTTCGTCCGAAAGCTGAAGGGCGTGGGATCGGCGTCGCCGGGCTGCTCTTCGAACGCGTCCCAGCGAATGGTGCGGCCGTCGAGGCGCGGAGGTGTTCCAGTCTTGAGTCTGCAGGTCCGAAGCCCAAGAGCGCGTAGCGCTTCGCCAAGAAGAACAGAGGCAGGCTCGCCCGAACGGCCGGCAGGATAGCGCTCTTCCCCGCAGTGAATAAGGCCGTTCAGAAAAGTTCCCGTGGTGATGATCGTGGCGCCGGCAAGAAGATTGCGGCCATCGCGGAGCTTGAGGCCAAGCACGCGGCCGCGAATGCGCGCTGGTCGTCGCGTCTCTTTCAGTTCCTCAGTACCAAGCCCCTTAGTTCCTAAGTCCCGAAGTCCCTCGTCCTCTGTCACCTGCTCTTCGATCACCAGATTCACAACTTCCGCCTGGCGGATGTGCAAGCCGGGTTGGGACTCGAGAACCTCGCGCATCTTGACGCGGTAAAGCTGCTTGTCGCACTGGGCGCGCGGGCTCCAGACGGCGGGACCGCGCGAAGAGTTGAGAAGCCGAAACTGGATGCCGACGGCGTCGGCCACTTCGCCCATGATGCCGCCGAGAGCGTCGACTTCGCGGACCAGATGGCCCTTGGCCACGCCGCCGATAGCCGGATTGCAGCTCATCTGGGCGATGAGGTCGAGGTTCATGGTGATGAGAGCGGTTTTGAGGCCCATGCGTGCAGCAGCCATGGCTGCTTCGCAGCCGGCGTGTCCCGCGCCCACCACGGCGACGTCGTATTGTTCCGTGAAAGCCATCTGCTTCTATTCTACGGAGTGCGCAAGCCGGCTGCGAGTACCGAATTTGGCCGGTCATCGCAAAGCGTCGCGAATTCCCTTGACAGTGCTACAACCCTCCGGTGAAATGAATCTACTACCCAGAGAACGAAAAATGAGACGAGATCTTCCTGTCTGATCGCATGGGGAATTGGAGGCGGAAATGCGCAACTATCGAATCTGCTTAGCAGTCGTTCTGTTGTTGATGGGCGGTGCCGTGTGGGCGGCAGGGCAACAGATGCAATCCTATTCCTCGAGCGAGGGAAGTTTTTCAGTGCAGTTCCCTTCGGGTGATGTCAAGCACGACACCGACCAGGTGGCCCTGAAGGAAGGCAGTTCATCGACCCTCTACGAGTTCTGGGTGGAGCAGGCGGGGGGGAACATCTCATATATGGTGATGTACAACGATTACCCAGCGAACTATCCCAATGACGGAGCAGATGCCACACTCGCCCGGACCCGCGACGGCGCGGTGAAAGGCAAGACGCTGGTATCAGACATCGCGATCAATCTGAATGGTGTTCCTGGGCGCGAGTTTACAGCGACAGACAGCACCTGGAACTTCACGGTGCGGCAGTTTCTGAAAGGCAAGCGCCTTTACCAGTTGATTGTTGTTTCATCGACCAACCACCCTGCTACGCAAACCTCGGATTTTATGAACTCGTTCAGGATTGAGTAAACGCGCTCAATAGATCACTTGATAGGCGCTGGCTTCGAGAGTCGCCGCGCTCTTTTCGTCGCAGAGAATACGCACACGTAGAGGAATCCCCGGCGTGAGGTCGTTGACGTCGATTTCAGCAACGGCCCAAGAGAGCCTTGCATTGAAACTGCTTTCGCCATCGCTTCCGACAGATTCCGGGCGCAGAGGGATGGGACGGTCTGCCTGCGTGATTTCGAAGGTGAAGCGATGGTTTTGGCCGGCGGGGTAGGCATCAGCGCTGTCGAGTGAAGAGCCTTCATCCGGAGCTCTCTCGCGCACTGTGACGCGCAAAACGCCTTCGATGGGCGGATCGAAGCTGGCTTCGAGTTCACCGGATGCTGCAAGGTGAAAATCCGCGTCGACCGGCTCTATGGATTTGGGAATGACAACATCCTGCTGAACACCGAAGTTGAATTTCGGCGCGGCGTAAGCGCCAAAGCCCACCACTGCCATCTGGCCGGGACCGAGAGTGATC
>Ga0187847_10003307_pt1 | contig 12385 bp, 12 predicted proteins | sample June2016WEW_4_10_FD_132458 | JGI IMG/M metagenome (GOLD analysis project Ga0187847, IMG submission 132458) | Peatland microbial communities from SPRUCE experiment site at the Marcell Experimental Forest, Minnesota, USA - June2016WEW_4_10 | ecosystem: Environmental > Terrestrial > Soil >...
AGGTACGCCTGCTCCCGGCACCGGAACCCAGCGCACCAGCACCCAGTAACCGCCAAGCAGGCAGACCAGTAGCAGCACCTTCGTCCACACCCGCCGGTCCCACAGATAAAGGAGCGCCACAATCAGGTAGCAGACGGCGATGCGCTGCAGCACGCCGTAGATGCGCCAGTGCTGGAGATGGAAGTGGGGAAAGCCATTCGAGAAGACCCCGAGCGCAAACAGAATCGCAGCACGGCGCAACGCATGCCACGCAAGTTTCGTGCGCGAGTCTCCGCGCCGCAGCCGCGCCTCGGTCGAGAAAACAATCGAGACGCCTACCAGGAAGAGAAACGTGGGAAAGACGAGGTCGGTGGCCGTCAAGCCGTTCCACGCGGCATGTTGCATCTGCGGCCACGCACTGGAGCCCGAGTTGTTCACCATGATCATAAAAGCGATGGTGAGGCCACGCACCACATCGAGCGAAAGCAGGCGCTTTGTGTGTGCCTGAGCAGAAGGCAAGTTGATCATCCGGCTCCCCGTTCAAACCGATTTGAGCGATGCTCAATACGCTACGCGCACGGGGCTCAATCAGCCAAGTAAAAAGCTGTCGACGTTTCCCATCTTCCGGCGTTCTTGGCCCAAACGGTGGAATCGCGGCGCCGGTCTCCTGTGACGTCCACCCCCTCCCGCTGGTACACTCGCCCTTTCAGGTATTTCTGAATTCTGGTTGCCGTCGTCCGGAGGTTTTCGTGTCTGAATCGCAGCCCGCTTTTCGACCCTTCGTTCCACCGGAAGAAGCCCCTCCCGAATTCACTTTGCGCGCGCTTCTTCTCGGTTCGTTCTTCGGTCTGATCTTCGGCGCCGTCACGGTTTATGTGGGACTGCGCGCCGGCCTCACCGTCGCGGCGTCGATTCCGATCGCGGTGCTCTCCATCAGCATTCTGCGCGCCTTCGGCCGCTCCTCGATTCTCGAGAACAATATTGTTCAGACCACGGGAAACGCCGGCCAATCCATCGCTTCGGGAGTCATTTTCACGCTGCCCGCGCTGGTTTTTCTCGGTTTCGATCTTGAATACTCCCGCATCTTTGTGCTGGCGCTGATCGGCGGCTGGATCGGCGTGCTGTTCATGATTCCGCTGCGCCGCCAGCTCATTGTGCAGGAGCACGCGACCCTTCCCTATCCCGAAGGCACGGCCTGCGCCGACGTGCTCATCGCCGGAGAGCGCGGAGGGTCGCTCGCCAGCCGCGTTTTTCTTGGTCTGGGACTGGGCGGCCTTTACACGTTCTTCCAGAACGGAAATCTTTTTGCGGCCTGGCCGGAGCAGCCATCGTATCAACCCGACTTCGGGCCGCAACATGTCCTGAAGGGCGCATCCATCAATGCCGACGCGACAAGCGAGTATCTCGGCGTGGGCTATATTATCGGGCCGCGCGTGGCGGGCGTCATCTTCGCCGGCGGCGTACTTTCGTGGCTCGTGATCATGCCGCTCATTTACTTTTTCGGCAAGGAGATCGCCCACCCTATCTATCCCGGCCTTGTGCCCATTGCGCAAATGGGGCCCAGCGACCTTTGGTCCACCTACATTAAACCGATGGGCGCAGGCGCAGTAGCCGCTGCAGGCGTCATTACTCTCATCAAAACTCTGCCCACCATCGCAAATGCGCTCACTGCGGGATTCAAAACTATGCGCCCCGGCACGGGCGCGCAGGCCAAACCCATCCGCACGGAGAACGACCTCTCCATGCGCGTGGTGATTCTGGGATCCGTGCTGATCGCCGCCTTGATGTTCCTCTTCCTCGAGTTCAAGCCGGTGCCCGGAGCGCAAGTCGGCTGGGCCGCGAATCTGGCCGCCTCGCTGCTGGTCGTCGTCTTCGGATTTCTCTTTGTCACCGTCAGCTCGCGCATCGTCGGCCTCGTCGGCTCGTCGGCCAGCCCGGTGTCGGGCATGACGATTGCAACGCTGATGGCGACAGCGGCGATCTTTCTCTTCCAGGGTTGGACCGCTCCAGCCTTCGGCGCGCTCGCCATCACAATCGGAGGCGTGGTCTGCATCGCTGCCTCGAACTCCGGCGACACTTCGCAGGATCTAAAAACTGGTTACATCGTCGGTTCCACACCGCGGCTACAACAAATTGCGCTCATGATCGGCGTGGTTGTGTCGACGATTGTCATCGGGTTCACGCTGAACCTGATGAACACCGGCCTGCAGGAGTTCGACGCCGCATCGCAGCCGTGGACTCTCAATGCTCCGCATCCCGGCGTGGCCCTCCAGAGCGACAATGCACACCTGCCCAGCCAGATTCGCGTCACCAGCGCCGACAAATCCGTGACCGTGCATCAGAAGTCCGAATACGTTGTGCTCAATGCCATCGGATCGACTGAGCTGCAGGACGGAAAGTATCTCTACTCGCCTGCCACCGGACGCATTGAGGTGCATTGGATCCAGGGCATCGGCTCGGCAGCCGCTCCGGCCCCGCAGGCGCGCCTGATGGCCACCGTCATTAACGGCATTCTCACACGCAAACTGCCGTGGGGTCTGGTGCTGATCGGAGTTTTTCTCGTCGTCGCGGTGGAGCTGCTTGGCATCCGTTCGCTGCCCTTCGCTGTGGGAGCGTATCTGCCGATTGGAACCACCCTACCGATCTTTGCCGGAGGCGTGGTGCGCCTGCTCGTCGATCTAGCCGCGAAGCGTGGCGGCGCCTCTGAAGCCGAGAGCGAAATTTCGCCGGGCTCACTCTATGCTTCAGGCCTGATCGCTGCCGGCGGCATCGTGGGCCTCTTCGGCGTAGCGCTCAAGGCGTACGAAGCCACCACCGGCAAGGGCGACATCCTCAACTTCCCGCATACCTTCCTCGATCACGCGGGTGTTTCTGTCGCGGCCTTCGCGCTGCTGGCGTATTCGCTGTTTTACTTCGCGAGGAAGCCACTCAAGAAGTGAGCTGAGCGTCAAACGAGCAACTGCTATCCGCTCCGCTACAATAGTGTGAAGCTCCTGCCAGCCGGGAACCCGAGTACCTGGTCCGCCAGGAGCCTTCACATATTATGCTGGCTGATAATCTTCTTGAAGCTCTTACGTTCGACGACGTTCTGCTGGTGCCCTCCTACAGCGAAATTGTGCCTGTCCAGGTAAGCACGCAAACCCAATTGACCAAAGCAATTACGCTCAACACGCCGCTGATTTCGTCGGCTATGGATACGGTGACGGAGTCGCGCATGGCCATCGCCATGGCGCAGCAGGGCGGCATCGGCATCGTGCACCGCAATCTTTCGATCGCGGACCAGGCAGGTGAGATCGACAAGGTGAAGCGCTCCGAGAGCGGCATGATCGTCGATCCCGTGACCATCGGCCCGGAGAAGACCATCGGCGACGCGCTTGAGATTATGCGCCGCTATCGCATCTCCGGCGTGCCCGTCACGCAGGGCAAGCTACTGGTGGGCATTCTCACCAACCGCGATCTGCGCTTTGAAACGCGCACCGATATTCCCGTCGGCGACGTGATGACCAAGGAACACCTGATCACCGTGGCAGTGGGCACCACGCTCGAAGAGGCGGAGTTCATCCTGCACAAACATCGCGTGGAAAAACTGCTGGTGGTGAACGATCAGTACGAGCTGAAGGGCTTGATCACCGTCAAAGACATCCAGAAAAAACTGAAATATCCCAACGCCAGCAAGGACGATCAAGGCCGGCTGCGTGTGGGCGGAGCCATTGGAGCGACCGGTGATTTCCTTGAGCGCGCGGCGGAGCTGGTGCGCAACCGTGTGGACGCACTGGCCGTCGACTCGGCGCACGGACACTCCTCACGCGTGCTCGAAGCAGTGCGTGAGGTGAAGAAGCGCTTCGGCGATGTGGCGCTGCTGGCCGGCAACGTAGCGACCTACGAAGGCGCGATGGCGCTGATCGACGCGGGCGCCGACGCAATTAAAGTCGGCATTGGGCCGGGATCGATCTGCACCACGCGCATGGTGACCGGCGCAGGCATGCCGCAGATTACCGCGATTGCCGAAGCTTTCCGCGCCGCGCACCAGCACGGCATTCCGGTGATTGCCGATGGCGGCATCAAATACTCCGGCGAGATCACCAAGGCCATTGCCGCGGGCGCGAGCTCGGTGATGATCGGGTCGCTCTTTGCCGGCGTCGACGAGAGCCCCGGCGAAACCATTCTCTACCAGGGACGCAGCTTCAAAACCTATCGCGGTATGGGATCGCTTTCCGCAATGAGCCAGGGCTCGGGCGAGCGCTACTTCCAGGGCTCATCCGATCTGGCGGGCGCGGATCGCGGACCTGCGGATGTGGTGCAACGCGAGCGCGCCAATGAAAACCGCCTGGCCAAATTCGTTCCCGAGGGTATCGAAGGGCGCGTTCCCTATCGCGGGCCGCTCGAAGCCATGGTCTTTCAACTTGTCGGTGGGCTGCGTTCCGGCATGGGTTATTTGGGTTGCGGCACGATCGCGGAACTCAAGGAGAAGGCGAAATTCGTGCGCATTTCCGGCGCCGGGTTGCGCGAGAGTCACGTGCACGATGTGATCATCACACGCGAAGCGCCCAACTATCATGTCGAATAACTGTCGCGGCGCAACCGCTGTTGAGCCGATCGCACGCCCTGGCCCCGCCGCTGGCCGTCGGCAAGGCCGCAGGGGCGTTGGCTACTGGATCAGCGCGTGGCTGCCGGTACTGATTGGCGTTTGTGTGATCGTTTTAGAGTCCACGCCGATGTTCGGCGCGGACCACACATCGGGCCCCCTGCGAAGGATCTTCCAGGCTCTCTTCGGTCCGGTTGGCGACGCGCGCTGGGATCTTATCCATCACTACATCCGCAAGACCGGACACTTTATTGGCTACGGACTCATCGGTCTAGCTTGGTTGCGCGCCTGGCGAATGAGTTGGCCTCGCACCCGATTTCGATTTAAGGCCGGCCTCGCGCTGCTGGGAACGGTGCTGGTGGCGAGCTGGGACGAATGGCACCAGACCTTCCTGCCCAACCGCACCGGCTCCCCATGGGACGTTCTGCTGGACTGCTGCGGCGCGCTGACGATGCTACTGATCGCATACATGTTTGTGCGACTCTTCTGGCCGGCGCAGTTGAAACGCGCATAACCTGCATTCGCCGCGCACCCGAATTCCGGCTCCAAAACACCGTCCCTGGCCGTTGAAGACCCCAAACGAAGGAATACGTTAGGAAGTTAGACCGAAGGCGAATATATGGGAAAATAGCGAACGCGGAGCCAACTTCCGGACAGAATTACATCCCAGTTCGTTCCCCATTGGCCCCGCAAAATCAGCGTCTCAACCCCCTCAGTTGCTACGTTATGATCTTTGTACTTGACACGAGTTCGGGAAATCTGGCGCAATGGAGCTGTACCCAGTCTGCCGGGTGCCGACATTTGAGCGGCCTAATCCTTCATGGTGAAATTACGGCACTACGAGAGCATAGACTAAAGCCAAAGGCAAAACGTGTCGATAACTGTATAGGCAACCTTGTTTGGAGCGTTTCGCATCGCTCAGATTACGGCAGGAGAGTGATATGTTTGGACGGAGACGGGGTACGTGGATCACCTTTAATCTTAAGGACCCAAAGGCCAAGACCGCACGAATTGGCACTGCCTGCATCTCCACGTCTGCGGAAAGCGCGGGCCATTTCCATTCGACAATTACCTCGGGGCGCGTAGCAGCTGTCAACGATTGGCTGGTGAGCGATCCCCCTATAGCTCCACCCCAAACTGTTCAAGATGAACGCGAACAAGCGCAAGTGTAAGGCCATTAGAGTATACGGCATAAACACTATCCAGGTACTCGGCTGACATTCCGTCGGGAACCGGAATGAGCTTACATGTCTCTTTACGTTCCGCTATCTTGATTGGCTTGAACCCTTCAACAAAGGCCATCACTCTTCCGGTTTCAGCATCGAAAATCGGCCCGCCGCTATTTCCGGGCACGAAAAGAAAGTTTACCTCCACAATTTTTACGTCGTTCAGTATTTGCCCATATCCGTTGTTGAGGACGGTGGTGTAATAAGCAGTTACGACGCCTTTTGCCACTCTAAAAACGGCCCCACTTACAGTGGTATTTCCATTCGAGTCAGCAATGATCTGAGCGAGGGGGTAGCCCGCTACTCCAATCTCTTGTCCTACTGGAACGTCTGCGTAGCTGATAGGCAGGAATGCCTGCCTCGGATGCGAGTCGGAAAGAAGAATTGCAAGATCCTGTTCGAAGAAGAGGTGTATATCCTTTCCCACGCCTTGCCTCACCTCGTGAACAATTCCGTTTTGCCCATCGAGATTATTCACGAGCGCATAGAAGTCACCCTCTTGGTGGGGATTCGTCGGATGGTTAATCACGTGCCAGCACGTCAAAAACACCCGCGAACTCACAAAGAAACCTGACCCCAATGCTGTACTTAAGTATTTACCGTCGCCTATCGGCCGATTTATAACCACCGAGAATACAGCGTGTCGGACATCCGCCACCACCTTAGGGAATGTTCTCGCCTTGCCGCTAAGACGACCCGTTGGGATGAAAATCCTTGTCATATGGCCTTACTCTATTTTCTTCTTTGTTCCAGCTAATATCGCCTGTGAATAACCCGTCATATTTCTTGGAGCGCCGAGATTGTCACTTCGGACGCTCGCAAATAAAAAAATGGCATCCGCCGCAGCGGATGCCCGTGATCTTGCGTGAGACTTGATGGAAGATGGTCGAACCTAATGAGCAGCGCGTTACGCGGCCTGTTCGCCGCCTTCGGGTTCTTCCGTTTCCTTCTTTTGCTCTTCGAGCTGCTTTTCTAGCTCGGCGCGCTTCTTGGCCTTGATGTCGGCGCGCTTCTGGCGCTTCACTTCCAGTTGCTTCTCCGCGCCCAGCAATTCGATGAACGCCTTTTCGGCGCCGTCGCCCTGCTGAAAACCGATGCGGACAATGCGCAGATAGCCGCCCTGGCGGTCACCATAGCGCGGAGCCACGACGTCAAAGAGACGCTTGACGGCATCGTCGGTGCGGAGGAAGGCGTGCGCCTGGCGGCGCGAGTGCAGATCGCCCTTCTTGCCCAGGGTGATCATCTTTTCCACGTGCGGACGAACCGCCTTGGCCTTAGCCACGGTGGTCTCCACGCGGTCTTCTTCGATAACGGACGTAGTCAGATTGCGCAAAAGTGCATTGCGATGACTGGTATTGCGTCCGAGCTTGAATCCTGCATTGCGATGGCGCATGATGAAAAACCCTCTTTCAGCTTGAGCTTTTAGCTCTTAGCCTTTAGCCGTTAGCTCATTGTGCCGGAACTGGCTGTCTCGTCCCGCACAATCAAGCTAAAAGCTGAAAGCTAAGAGCTGGTAGCTGCTCTTAAAAATTCTCCGTCTCGGTAGGCAACTGCAGGTCCACCGAGTCAAGCGGCTCGTCTTCGTCGTCGTAATGGCCAAAGCCTGCGGCCAGCGCCGTTTGCGGCGGAATGCTGGTGGGGCCCGGCACCGCGTTGCCCTGCTCGTCGATCTTCATGCCCAACGACAGTCCCATCTGCGCCAGGATTTCCTTGATCTCGTTCAGGCTCTTGCGGCCGAAGTTCTTGGTCTTGAGCATCTCGGCTTCGGTCTTCTGCACCAACTCGCCGATGGTCTGGATGTTGGCGTTCTTCAGGCAGTTATAACTACGGACCGAAAGCTCCAGTTCCTCGACACTCCGATTGAGATTGTCGTTGCGGAGCAGAATGCGACCTTCCTCACCGCGCGCTTCGGCTTCGATCTCTTCCTCGAAGTTGATGAAGATGTTCATGTGGTCCTTGAGCAGTTTGGCGGCCAAGCCGACGGCGTCGGCGGGCAGCACGGCTCCGTTGGTCCACACTTCGAGAGTCAGCTTGTCAAAGTCGGTGATCTGGCCCAGGCGGGCGGCGTCGACCACGTAGTTCACGCGGCGCACCGGCGAGTGCACGGAATCGACAGGAATGAACCCGAGTCCGAGGTCGGCGTCGAAGTTCTTGTCGGCCGAGACGTAGCCGCGGCCGCGCTTGAGGCGCATCTCCATGTCGAGCTTGCCGCCTTCAGAGAGCGTCGCGATGTACACGTTCTTGTCGAGAATGTCGACGTCGCCGTCAGCCTCGATCATGCCGCTCGTAACCACGCCGGGCTGGTCGGCTCGCAGGTAAAGCGCCTTGGGGCCTTCGCCCGCGAGCTTGAAGGGAATCTGCTTGAGGTTGAGAATGATGTCGGTCGCGTCTTCGACCACGCCGGTGATGGACTGGAACTCGTGCAGCACGCCCTCGATGCGGACGGCGGTGACGGCAGCGCCTTCAATCGAGCTAAGCAGCGTGCGGCGCAGCGCGTTGCCGATGGTCGTGCCAAAGCCCCGTTCAAAGGGCTGGGCGCTGAACTTTCCGTAGGTGTCGGTAAGCGTCTCGGCATCGACCGCAAGGCGCTTCGGCTTTTGAAATCCTCTCCACAACATATTCGTCTCTTTTCCCGCGCGGCGTGTACGTCGCGATGCATTTTGCGGCGGCCGCGCAAGTTCTCCTTTGGTTGGAATGCAGCCGGTAGCCGATAGCTCGTAGCCCGTAGCTTCGGAACTGCAAGCTACAAGCTACTGGCTACAAGCTCAAGGCTGTTACTTCGAGTACAACTCCACAATCAACTGCTCATTGATCGGCAGGTTGACGTCCGTGCGCTTGGGCAACTGCAGCACGCGCCCGGACATGTTTTCAAAGCTCGCTTCAAGCCAGGCGGGAACGGGGTTCTGCGCCGCGTACTGCGATGCCTGCTCGACAATTACGTGCTTCTTCGCATAGTCGCGAATCGCGATCTCGTCGCCCACGCTCACCTGGTACGAAGGGATGTTGACCTTTTTGCCGTTAACGGTGACGTGGCCGTGGCGGACTACCTGACGCGCCTGCCGGCGCGAGATGGCGAAGCCTAGGCGGAAGGCAACGTTGTCGAGGCGCCGCTCGAGTTGCTGGATCAGCAGTTCGCCGGTGACGCCCGGGGCGCGGTTGGCCTTCTCGTAGTATTCGCGGAACTGGCCTTCAAGCGTGAAGTACATGCGCTTGGCCTTCTGCTTTTCATGCAACTGCAGGCCGTAGCCCACGATCTTGGCCCTGCGGTCCTTGCCGTGCTGTCCCGGCGGGAAGTTGCGCTTCTCCAGCGGGCAGCGATCCGAGGTACACTTGGTGCCCTTTAAAAATAACTTGGTGCCTTCGCGGCGGCAAAGGCGGCATACTGCTCCGGTATAACGTGCCATTTCTTCTCCTGACTTCGGATGACGGCCGGTTTACGCGTAATGCAGCTTGGAGCCCGTAGCTTCTCTTCCAAAATCGAAGCTAGGTCACACAGACTTCATTTTCTGCATGGGACGTGTCGTCCCGGCCCAGTTATTCAAAAGCTCGTGGTCCCAAGCCTTTAGCTACAAGCCACCGGCTACGGGTTACAAGCTACCTCTTACACGCGCCTACGCTTCGGCGGCCGGCAGCCGTTGTGTGGCACCGGCGTTACGTCACGTATGGTCTTCACTTCGATGCCCGCCGCAGCCAACGCTCGGATGGCAGACTCGCGGCCCGAACCCGGACCGGCGACCCGCACATCCACGGCGCGCACGCCGTGGTCGCGTGCCATGCCGGCAGCGTTTGACGCCGCCTGCTGCGCCGCGAAGGGCGTGCCCTTGCGCGAACCGCGGAATCCCAACGAGCCCGAGCTCTTCCAGCTCAACGTGTTGCCCATGGGGTCGGTGATGGTAACGATGGTGTTGTTGAACGACGCCTGAATGTGTGCAACGCCGAACGGCACATTTTTGCGCTCGCGCTTCTTGAACTTTTTGGTCTTGCCCTTTTTGCCGGTCTCGGCCTTCTGTTCTGGTTTCGCCATTAGGTCTTCGCCGTCGCTTTCTTCTTGCCGGCAACCGTGCCCTTGCGCGGGCCCTTGCGAGTGCGGGCATTGGTGTGAGTACGCTGGCCGCGCACAGGCAGAGACTTCCTGTGGCGTAGGCCGCGATAGCTCTGGATGTCGATGAGGCGCTTGATGTGCATCGAGACGTCCTTACGCAGGTCGCCTTCGACGTCCCCTTCGTCCTCAATTACCTGCCGGACGCGGTTCACCTCGTCCTCGCCCAAGTCCTGGATCTTCTTGAAGGCGTCAACATTCGCCTTCTCCAGAATCTTGCGCGCGCGAGGCTGGCCGATACCGAAGATGTAAGTAAGCGCGATCCTTGCCTGCTTGTTGCGGGGCAGATCGACGCCAGCAATACGTGCCATTCTGATTCCTCTGCTGCTTCAGGTTATGTGCCCCCGGCCTCAACCGGTTCGCACGGGTTATACGGAGCGCCTCCTGAGGTTCATCGCAAGCCTTGACTCAAGCTAACTAGCCTCGTTGCCGTGGAAGTCTCCGTGCCTGCCAGGTCTTGCCTATCCCTGGCGCTGCTTGTGCTTTGCGTTTTCGCAGATGACCCGCACTACACCCTTGCGCGTAATCACCTTGCACTTGACGCAAATCTTCTTGACCGATGCCCGAACTTTCATGGCTCTTGTTACCCTTCTTTGCGTTGTAAAACAGTGGTTAGGGGTTAGTGATTAGTAAGACCGGCGACTAACCGCTAATCACTAGCCATCAATCACTTGTATCTATACACGATCCGGCCACGATTCAGGTCATATGGACTCAGTTCTACGGCCACGCGGTCACCGGGCAAAATCCGGATGAAATTCTTGCGCATCCTTCCCGAGACGTGGGCCAAAACCTCGTGGTTGTTCTCGAGCTTGACCTTGAACATGGCGTTGGGCAACGTCTCCAGGACGGTTGCCATTACCTCAATCGCATCTTCCTTTGACAATCAGTGTCCACTTCTGGCGCTCACGCGCCTTTGGGTTTTGGCGCTCGCGCGCCTTTGCCTTTTGGACCTGAGTATTGCTACTCGGTCAAAATTCTCGCTCCGTTTGCGGTCACCGCAACCGTGTGCTCAAAGTGCGCGCTCATGCTGCCATCGGCTGCCACGGCCGTCCAGCCGTCGTCCAGCACTTTCACATCCGGCTTGCCGGTGTTCACCATGGGCTCAATGGCAATCACCATTCCCACCTTCAGCTTCATGCCCTGGCCCGCTTCGCCAAAGTTAGGCACCTGCGGATCTTCGTGCATCTGGACGCCGATGCCGTGGCCCACAAAATCGCGCACCACGGAAAATCCCTGATCCTCGACCACCTTTTGCACCGCGGCTCCCACATCGCCCAGGGTCGCTCCCGGACGAACCGCCGCAATGCCTGCCTTGAGCGACTCTTCGGTCGTCTGCAGTAGCCGCGCAGCTTTGTCGTCAATGGCACCTACCGGCACCGTAATCGCCGCGTCGCCGTAGTAGCCATCGACCACCACGCCAAAATCCACCGAAACGATGTCCCCTTCTTTCAGGACCCGCTTCGGCGACGGAATGCCGTGCACCACTTCGCTGTTGATCGAGGTGCACAGCACGCAGGGATACCCATGATATCCCTTGAAGGCTGCCTTCACGCCCAGCTCCTTCAGCCGCGCTGCGGCGGCTTTCTCAAGATCGAATGTGGTAGCGCCCGGCTTGACCTTGCTGCGCACCAGTTCCAGCACCTCGCGGACCACCTGCCCGGCGCGGCGCATCTTCTCGATCTCCTGGGACGACTTCAGTACAACGGCCATAAAAACAGTTCGTAGTTCACAGTTCTAAGTTCACAGCCTCAATGTCCCGGTTCCAGCAAACTCTCACTGTGAACTTTGAACTGTGAACTGCCACACACACAAACCCGCCCGATGGCTACGCTTGATGGCGCAACCCTTCGACGGCGGCAACGATCCCGGCTGCGATCGTAGCGATCGGCCGGTCTCCATCCACTTCCGCAAATCGTCCCAAAGCCCGGTAGTGATCGACAACAGGCGCGGTAAGGGCTACATAAGCGCGCATGCGCTCCTTGAAGACCTCTTCCGTGTCATCGGCTCGCTGGACCAACGCCGCACCTTCAACATCGCAGAATCCATCTTTTTTAGGCGGATTCATGTAGATGTTGTAGATGGTCTGGCAGACGGGACAATTCCTGCGCCCCGTAATGCGGCGCAATAATTGATTATAGTTCACTTGGATGCTGACGGCAACCACTGGCATCGACTCGGGTTGCGCCGCCAGACGGCCATCCAGCCAATTAGCCTGGCCGAGCGTCCGCGGGAAGCCGTCCAGGATGTATCCCCGGGCCGTATCTGGTTCCAGCATCCTGATCGCCACCATCTCGTTAACCAGAGAATCGGGCACCAGCTCACCCCGACCCATGATCTCCTTGGCCACCTTACCCAGCTTGGTCCCCTGGGCCACGTTGGCTCGGAGCAGGTCGCCCGTAGAGATCTGCGGGATGTTCCAGGTCTTGACGAGTTCCTTGGCCTGGGTCCCTTTGCCCACGCCTGGAGCTCCCAATAAAAGAATCGGGCCGGGTG
>Ga0187847_10003310_pt1 | contig 12377 bp, 9 predicted proteins | sample June2016WEW_4_10_FD_132458 | JGI IMG/M metagenome (GOLD analysis project Ga0187847, IMG submission 132458) | Peatland microbial communities from SPRUCE experiment site at the Marcell Experimental Forest, Minnesota, USA - June2016WEW_4_10 | ecosystem: Environmental > Terrestrial > Soil > Wetlands...
AGGATCGCGCGTGGGCCGCACGTCGTGCGCTTGATGGCAGTCCCAGCAGCGCGCCGTCTCCACGTAGCCGCCCAGCGAACCGAGCTGCGAGTGGAAGGTATCGCGGTAGGTGGAAAATTTGTCTTTGTGGCAGTTGCCGCAGATGGGCGTCGACTGCATGCGGAAAGCCGATTCCGTCGGTTGCAGAATGGCGTGCGCGGTGTGGCAGTCCGAGCAGACCGGCGCTTTCATGTCGCCCCTGGCGATGGCCTGCCCGTGAACGCCGGCCTGGTAATCGGCATTGATCTTGGCGTGGCAGTTGCCGCAGGTTTGCGGAATATTCGATTTGTAAGTCGGGCTTGCCGGATCGGTGTGACTCAGAATCTTGTGCGAGCCGTGGCAGCTCTGGCAGTTGGCCGCCACCAGCAGCCCTTCTTTGCTCAACGCGAACCCGTGAATGGAGTCGATGTAATTCGGATAGACGCTCGCCAATCCATGCTTGCCCGCCATGCCGTTGTTGCTATGGCATTGGCCGCAGGTCTTGGGCACGTTGAGCGGATAGACGGCCGAGCGCGCGTCGGTCTTGGGAAAGATTTCGTGCGCGTTCCCGTGGCAGCTCGTGCACGGATGATCTTTGCCGTCGGCGTGCACGCTGCTGCTGAGCTGTGTCGCCTCGTCGGCATGGCAGGTCTTGCAATCCACCGGCGCAACTTTGTCGGGATGCGGATAGCCCTTGATATCCGCGTGACAGTTGGCGCATTGCAGGCTGCCGTGAATACTGTCGCCGAAATGTTTTCCGTCGACAAAGATGCTGTGGCCCGCAGCGTCGGTCATGCTCGAGTCGCCGTGGCAGGTCAGGCAGTCCTGCGCGCGGAGTGTGCGCGGCGCAAGCGCTAAAACCGCCAGGCAGGCTATGAGCGCGAGGCTGCGAACCATTGAAATTGCGTTCTTACGTGCGGCTACATTCATTCCGCCGTCTTCCTTCCCTTGAGCGAACGGGGGACACGCGCTCACCGGCAGTTCCCTGCCGATTCCACCATTGCGACAACTTTGCGGGGGATCGCACTTCCAAGGTCGTTCTTTTAGGAAGGTACTGGCAGTGACAGGTGTCACAAGCGGCACGATATAAATCACATAAAGGACGGCCAGGCTCGGCAATCATGAGGAAGATCACAGAAACCGTGGGATAGAGCTCGGAGTTGAGACCTCCCGAACACTGCCATCCAGCATCTAAGCGAACATAGAAAATCCCTGCTGAGGTGAACGATGAAACGGTCTTTCATTGCGTTGTTTTTGCTCGTATGCTTACCGCTCCTCTACGCTCAGAAGTATCGGTACGGACAGGAACCTCCAACGGCCAAGCCCGGTGTCGACTACCCGATCAAGGTGCACGTCTCCGCCGTTCGGATTCAATTTCAATACGATCCGAGTAGCAACGAACTCCGCACCGGTCCATACGGAGAAGAACTCCATGCCAACGTGGTCCTTGACCAGGAGAAGCTAGAGCTGACCTGCGGCATTCTCTACGATCCTCGCCGCTACTCTCTCAACCTCGTTCCTGGCGACTACACCGCTCGGCTCCTAAAAACTGCTCACCAGGGAGCCACAACTCCTTTCTACGATGAATACGAGCTTCTCCTGCCCGACCGCCATGTCTGGCGCTGCACGGTCACAGGGATGTTCGAGTAGCGCGGCTTCAGGACCGAAAATATCCCTCTGCCCCAAAGGCCGGCCTGGTTCCCGTCGTCTGATGATCGAAGCGAGCCCCGACGTTCGCCAACCAGTACGCCCCAGGCCTCGATTCTGGGACCTGGGATCGGACTCCCGCTCACAATTCATTCGCCATTTACATGCAGCGTGACTTGCCTCACCGGGCGCTGGATATTTCCAGCTTTTATGCTTTTTCACCCTTGGCGAGGCATGGCCGCTCATGTATGCTTGCCAAGCAAATTAAATAGGGCAGGAGGAAGGCACGTGGCACTTACGCGGCAGGTTATCACCTCACTCACCAACGACGGCACCGACATTCTTGGCACCAAGGTTCTGGCCGTCAAAATAGCCGATGAAAGCATTGTCTCCGGATCGTTGCTCACGGTTGAAAGCAATCATTTCTGCGTACTGAAATCGCGCGGTGCGGTTTTGAATGTCTACGACACCGGCCAGTATGCAATTACCACTCCCGACAAGCCGCTGCTCGGCTCCATCGCGCAAGGATTCTTCGGCGGCAACTCGCCGTGGGTCTACGAAGTGATTTACATCAACCGCTCCAAGCTGCTTGTGCGCAGCGAGGGAATTGCGACGAGCGAAGAGATGGCCGAAATGGCCTACCAGGTGGACTACTACATCCATGTGGACACCAAAGACGCCGCTCTCGAACTCATCACTCACCTGCCGTTCAATGGCCATCTCATCGACTTGAAAGAAGTGGCCGACTACGCCGGTCCGGCGATCGAACAGTCGATCAACCAGATCGTGCAGGTCACCAAGATGGAAGACATCAACGAGCACATTCAGGAAGTGCGCGAGCTGGTGAAGAACCATCTTTCCGATTTCCTGAAGATCTACGGCATCACGCTCAACGACCTCAAAGTGCTCATCATGCCCAAGGACGAACGGATGCGCGAGCTGATCTCACTGCAGGCTATCGGCCTTACGCCCATCGAGGCGGTGCGCTACTATCTCGCCCTCAAGATGGCCGACAAGGGACTGGTTTCAGCGCCCAACGCCGCGGCCGGCGTGCCCTTCTTCATCGGCGGACAACCTTCCGGCTTCTATTCCCTCGGCGCCGAGGCGGGACTGCCGGGGCCAACCGGAGGTAAATAGTGGCGGGAGAGTATTTTTACGCTGCCGACGAGCTTGAGCAGATTGCGATCAACCTGTTCTATGGCTGGGGATACAACTTTTACAAGGTTGAGAACCAGCTTCGCGCCGACGATCAGATGGTCCGCTCAAAGGCCTCATGGCTTTTGGGCGAGGCTGCGTCTCAAGTAAGCGCGGCCGAGAGCGATTACCGGCGCGAGTTTCTGCCCGCCCCGACGCGCGCCAAACCGTTTCCCGATGCTGCGGCGGTTGCCTCGGCGCAGAAGCTGGAGCGGCTACATGGCGAGATCAGTGGGCTCGAACAATTCATCCATCAATTGCCAGCGCCCGCAAACGACCGCATGACGCAGCGCTACCGGCTTGAAGCGCCAACACTGGCGAATCTGATTCGTTTCGATTCGCTGCTGGTGGGTCAGTGCGAATTGATGCGCAAGTCGGTTACGGGCGCGGACGGGTTGGCGATCCTTAAAGCGCTGCCGGACCTCGAAGCAGGGATTACGGCGATCCGCGCCACTCTGCACGACCGCGAAGCGGTCCTCATGAATTAGGACTGGCTCTCGGTTCTTGCGGGCCGCGCGACTCATCAAGTCGCGCGGCCCGCGGTGTCTTGGGATACGTGGCATCCCACCCTTGTATGTTGAGTTTCGCGGCGTAACGTAGAGTTGCGTTTTGGCTATGCGGTCACCAACTCTTCACCAACCCTCTGGTAGTCTCCCGCGCTGCTTCCCTCGCATTTGTCCATGATGCCCACTTGGTGTCAACCGCGTCGCGCCATTCGCCTTCCCCTTCCTGTCCAGGTGATACGGGTCACATGCTGCCGCACCCCCACTCGAAGAAAATATAGGCGCTAGTCAGGAGACCTTCCCATGGGCACAGTTGTGATGCCTGAAACGAAAACGATGCTCACCCTCCCCGGTGATGCGGTGCGGCAAATTTTGTGGCGCTATGCCGAGCGGTTCGAATTGCAGATGCTTGTGGCATCGGCGCGCGGCGTGGCGCGCGGTACTGTGGCCCGCATGGTGGCGGCCGGCGAACGCAATACACACGAGTGGACCCCGGCCAAGGACGAAATGCTCGAGGCCTTCGATCGCGCCGGCATCACTGCGGCCTTCATGGAGCCCGAAGAGGGCGGCTTCATCGTCGGGCCCAAAAATCTTGCGCTCGGTCTCGCGGCCTTCGAACTTGCATGGGTGGATGGCGGCGCGGCAACCGCGAGCCTCGCGGGATTTCTCGCACTCTCGCCCATTCACGAGCGCGGCACACCCGAGCAAGTCTTTCGCTATAAGAAGCTCTCCGCTCCGCCGCAGCCCGGAGAAGACCGTAAGCCCTGGCGCGGCGCATTCGCACTGACCGAACCGATTCCCTACGTGGGCGTGGACGCCGGCATGTTGAACGGCAAAGTCCGCATCGCGGAGTGGAAAGACGGCGAGGAGCCCCTGCTTGAAGTAGACAAGCGCGGCCGTTTCATCACCGGCATCGCCTTTGCCAACTTCGTCACCGCCGCGGTGAACACCGACGACGCGCGCATCAAGGGCAGTTGCGTCGTGATTCTGGAAGAGACCGACCCCGGCACCTTCGATCGCGGGACTGCGACCAAGAAGCTGGTGCATCAGCTCTCATCGACCGGCGATCCTGTCTTTAATCTCCGCGTTCCGGCCAACCGCATTGTGGGCGGATACACGGTGAAGGACGGTGTGATTGTCCCCAACTTCAATCACGGCGAAATCATCGAAGCCGTCTTCCGGCGCACGCGCGTGCCCGTGGGATTGATGACGGCGGCGAAGCTGCTCTCGGCCGTCGAGCCGGTGATCCGCTACCAGCGCCAGCGCTTCCGCGGCGCCGAGGGCGCAAAGCCCGGATCGGTGCGCTACGAGCAGGGCCTGCAGCAGCGCGAAGACGCGTTGCATCGCCTGGTCGACATCTGGGCCACGGGCGAAGCGGCATCTTCGCTGGGCTTTGCCACGGCGCGATTGTTTGATGAGCTGGACCCACTGGAAAAACAGAAGATTGCCATCATGCGGCAGCGCGGCGTCGCAGGCGGGCGCGCTGAATTGAAGGCGCTCAAAGAGAGCGAACAACGCGCCATCGAATTACTCAGGCTGAAGGAAGGCAATCCGCACCGCGCCGTACTCGAGGCCGATCCGCTCGTGCAATACGTTCTCAAAGATGCCGAGGCCAATGTGCTCTGTCCCGCAACCAAGCTCTGGAACACCGGCCACGGCGCCAACATGCTGCGCGAGGCCGTGAGTCTGATGGGTGGCTACGGCATCACCGAGGACTGCCCCGGCTTCCTGGCCAACAAGTGGATGGATGCGCAACTCGAAGCCACTTACGAAGGCCCTGAAGCTGTGCAGCGCCGCCAGTTGACCGTCACCATGACCAGCGAGGTCTTCCTGGCGCAGTTTGCCGCGTGGACCGCGGAGATGCGCAGGATTGCGTCGGCGCGTCCCGGCACTGGCGCGTGCACGCTGGCCTCGGCCATGAACCTATGGGCGTGGTCGCTCCACTATCTGCAAAACGCAGTCGATCCTGCCGGCGGCAAACTCTATCACGGGCAGCGCCAGGGCGTGACCTTTGCGCTCGCCGATGCTCTCAGTTGGTTGATGGCCTCGCGTTGCCAGATCCTCGATGTGCTCGAGCTCGAATCGCGCGGCGCTGCCGATGCCGTGGCCGCCGAAGGCTTATCGGGAACAGTCCAATTCCTGAGCGACCTCTGTCACACTCAGGCCGCGCAAGCCGCCGGCGAAGTTTCGCGCATCTGCGCTGAGCTGGTCTTTGGCTACACCCGGCATCCGTCGTGGGAAGAGGCGGACCACCGAAACTGTTTCCTCTCCGGCGAGCTTGAAGAGCTGGAGGAAACGATGCCCGGCATCATGGCAATGGCCATTGATGTCCTTAAGGCCGACGGCAGTCATCCGCAAAAAGCCGGACCGTGCGCGGGATGCGCTGGCTCGAGCGAATTCCTGCGCCTGCAGAGCAAGTTGACCACGTGCCTGACCGGCTCGCGCCTGGCCAAGGATCGCGCCGGCGACACCGTCAGCAAAGTGATGATCCCCGAAGCGCTGGATTATCCCGCATGAATTTTTCAATTGCACAAATCTGCGTGCCCCTGAAGAACCGGGTGCCCCACCTTCGCGGCGTTTTTGTTTTTGTCGCTAAGGTGGGGGGGATCTCGCAGCGATCAAGAGGCCTTGCATGAGTCATGCCATACAGCCCATCGAGATCGACCGCCAGACGATTGATGTCGACATCGCCTGCGTCGGTTTCGGGCCGGCGACTGGGGGCTTTCTGACCACGCTCACCCGGGCCTGGACTGAGAACCCGAGCGATCCTGTATTTGAAAGCCGCGTGACATCGGGCATGCCGCTGCAGGTTGTCTGTTACGAGCGAGCCGACGACCTGGCCGCGGGCGTAAGCGGCGTGGTCACGCGCGGTGCAGGCATTCGCGCGAGCTTTCCCGCATTCGATCCCGCGCAAATTCCCATGGCCGCTGCCGTGAAGCAGGAGCACATTCTCTACCTGCTCGATCCCATCGGCGCCAGCCGGCGTTCCGCGCTCTTGCGTTTTGGAGATCGTCTTCTTCGTTCTGGGCCCGACCGCTGGCTGAAAGACCATGCCTTCGAGCTGCCGTGGGCGCCTGCGTTTCTCCACAAGCACGGCGGCTTCGTTCTCTCCATCGGCCAGTTCAACCAATGGGTCGCGTCGCAACTGATGTCGAGCGGCTTTGTGCAGATCTGGCCCGGCACGCCCGTCGCCGCTCCCATCTTCGCCGGCGTAGCGAACTCGCAGCACCGCGGCCTTGCGGGAATACGCCTTGTCGATCAGGGCGTCGACAAGCTCGGCGCACCTGCCGAGGACTTCATGCCCGGCATGGACGTGCGCGCGCAACTCACCGTGGTGGGCGACGGCCCCGTAGGCGCACTCGGCCAGCGGCTCGACGAGCGCTTCGGCCTGCCCGAAGGTCACGCGCGCCGCGAGTGGGCGCTGGGCATGAAGTTCGTCATCGAGCTGCCTGAAGACACAACGCTCGAACCCGGCACTGTGTGGCACACGTTCGGATTTCCCGAGCCCGAGATCTTTGGCTTTCTTTACGTGCACCCCGACCGGCTCGTCTCTGTCGGCATCTTTGTTCCCTCGTGGCTCGGCAATCCGCAGCGCACCGCTTATCGTTACCTGCAGCACTACCTCCAGCATCCCGCGCTGTGGCGTCACCTCAAGGGCGGCGTGCTGCGTTCCTGGGGCGCAAAGTCGCTTGAGGAATCCGGACTACACGGCGAGCCCTTCCTTACCGGCGACGGCTTTGCGCGCATCGGCGAAGGCTCCGGCTCGACCAATATGCTCACCGGCTCCGGCGTCGACGAGGCCTGGACCACCGGCGTGCAACTCGCCGAAGCCGTCCTCGAGCTCCTCCGCGCCGGTCTCCCGTTTTCCCAGGAAAATCTCTCCAAAACTTATGAGAAACGCCGCCGCGCGAGCGCCGTCGAGCGCGGTGCGCGCCAGGCGCAAAACGCCCGCAACGGTTTTCACAAGGATTTCATACGCGGCCTCGTGGGCATGGCGCTCGCCGGTCTCACGGGTGGACGCCTCTCGCTGCGCGCGCACATTCCGCCCACGCCGCGCCAGATTCGGACCATCCCTTTCGGCAGCGAAGCCGATCTCGAATTGCGCGAAGCTACCGCCGTCGCCCTCAACTCCGGCCGCCCGCTCCACGATGCGCTGATGTCCGCGCGTGGCTGGCCCATGATCGCCTTCGACGGCCGTCTCCTTGTCACGCACCAGGACGCCCTGCTGATGGGCGGCAAAGTGCAGGCCATGCCCGGCTACGCCGATCACGTCCTCTTTCTCGACCGCCAGCGCTGCATCTCCTGTCAGGAAAAAACCTGCCTCTGCATGTGCTCCGGCCAAGCCATCACGCTCGGCCCCGACGGCGCGCCCGCCTTCGAGCGCGAAAAGTGCGTCCACTGCGGCGCATGCCTGTGGAACTGCCCCCACTCGCCCGACGGTGAGCGCTCCAACATCGAGTTCCAGGCCGGCGCAGGCGGACTGCATTCCGGAGAAAACTGAGTGCAGCTATCAGTCATCAGCTCTCAGCTTTCAGGCGGTCGCCCTACCCTCAGCGCTGTCATCCTGAGCGGAGATCGCGTAGCGATCGGAGTCGAAGGATCTGCGGTTGCTTTTCGGCGAACTTCGGCCGCACCTCCCAAGCTCGTCTTATAACAGAACACGATTTTTTGTTCGTGCTGCAACAAACCGGAAAATGAATTCAGACTTTCAACCCTGAGGAATTCAGAAAAAATGGCAACCGCACTAAATATCGTCGTTTGCGCCGGCATCGTTCCGGACCCTCTGCAAACTCTGGAACCAACAACTGGTGCGAACGGTCCGGGAATCAAAAACGAATTGGTTCTTCCCGCAGTCCTCGATCCATGGGCCGCGAGCGCGCTCTATGAAGCCGCAGCTCTTTCTGCTAAGAACCCCGGCAGCAAGCTTTGGCTCGTAGCACTCGGTCCCAAGGCCAAGCTGCAACAGGTGATGATGACGGTCGCGCAAAAGGTCGCCTTTGAGTTCGTCGCCGTCGACGGTCCCATCGGCGGATTCCCCGACGCGCACGCAACCGCCGCGGCCCTTTCGTCCGCCATAGAATCTATTCCAAAACTTGAAATAGCGAATCTGTTCGTATTTGGTGGTTGGGAATCGGCCTCGCGCGGAGCAGGCGTCACCCTGCAACTCATAGGCGAGCACCTCGGCATTGCCGACCAGTTCTTTGGCGTCGACCAGATCAGCCTGCGCGACGACGGATCGTTTGAAGTCCTGGAGCGCATTGAAGGTGGTCGCCACCAGGTCTCGGTCTGTGCCGGCGCACCTGCCGTGCTCGGCTGGGCCACGGGCAATCTGGCAGAGCCGCGCAACAATCCGCAGATCGGCATGGCGAATATGCGCACCATTATGCCCGCCCTGCAGAAAACCGCTGCCGCCAAACTCGACGCGAATTCGCTCAGCTATGTTTCGGTAAGCCTGCCCAAGCAGCAGCGCACCACCCGCGTCGAGAAGAATATGACTCCCGACGAAATCGCCGACGAAATCGCCGCCTGGATGGGGAAAGACAGCTAGAAGCTAGCAGCTATCGGCCAGAGGCCGCACGCCGGAAATTGAAAGCTCCAGAAGAAAAGCTCAAGGAAAAAATATGGAATCGATCCTCGTACTCACCCATGCCGACGAATCCGGCGCCGCTCTCACCAAGGCTTCGCTCGAAACCGTTACCGCGGGCAAGGAACTGGCCGCGCGTTTGGGCGCTCCGCTGAAGGTCGGCATTATCGCGGCCGATGCACAACCCTTGTCCCAAGGTCTGCCGTGCGTAGCACTCGTCGCGGAAGATCCGGCTTTCGCCCAGCCGCGCTTCGCCTCCGACGCCGCGGCCTGCGAAGCTCTTTGCCGCACTGCCAAAGCCAGCATCGTCCTCGCGCCCGAAAGCTCGCGCTTCGCTCGTGTCATGGCCGCGGTTGCGCATCGGCTGGGCGGAATGATTGACACGCACATCACTGCTCTGGCCGGCGCAGAATCCGTCGAGGCCACGCGCTGGTTCTATCGCCAGCGCATTGAGGCCGTAGTCACGCGCACCGCGCGTCCGTGGTTTTTGCTTTTGGATTCCGGAACCCACGCGGTCTTTGCCGGCGAGTCCGCGAACACACAAATCGAAACTGTCCCAGTCACCCTGCCCGCGCTGCGTACCGAAGTCACCGGCATTCGCGCCCCCAAACAGGACGAGCAAACTATTCGCCCTGACGCCAAGCTCCTCTTCGTCGCCGGCGCAGGCTGGACCAAGAAACAGCCTGACGGCGCAGTCCACACCGACCAAGCCGCGAAGCTCATCCTCGATTTCCTGCGTTGCTCCGGCGCGTCGCTCGGCAGCAGCAAGTCACTCGTCGATCAGGGCGGCGAAGGCGCGTCCGTTCTTCCCTTCCTTACGCATCTCAATCAAGTGGGGCAAACCGGCTCCACGCCGCGACACGCGAAAGGTTTCTCGACTTGCTGCCATGGCGAAGAGCCGCACGTTGTCGGCTGGCGTTTTATTGGCGAGCGCCGCGCCATCTCGCTCGATCCCAACTGCGGTTGGACGCGCGGCAAAGCCGACGTCGTCTACATCGCCGACGCCTTTCAGGTGATGACGAAGTTGAACGCTCTTCTACAAGCAAAGAGCTAGCTCGTAGCTTGAGACTTGTGGCGTCTCGCCCTTAGCTACTGGCTGTCGGCTTCTCCGTAATGTGCCGGGGATTCACAGGGCTTACAACGGGCTGATTTAGGATGGAGGATTGGAGCCGTCGAAACCCCATGAAACCCATCACTGAATTCATCAAGCACCATTACCGTCACTTCAACGCCGCGGCCCTTGTGGATGCTGCCGAGGCCTACAACAAGCTGCTCGCCGAGGGCGGCAAGATGTTTGTCACCATCGCCGGCGCCATGAGCACGGCCGAGCTGGGTTTGTCGCTCGCAGAGATGATCCGCCAGGACAAGATTCACGGCATCTGCTGCACGGGCGCCAACCTGGAAGAGGACGTTTTCAATCTCGTGGCGCACGATTTTTATGAGCGCGTCCCGCACTACCGCGACCTGACGCCTGCCGACGAGGCAGCGCTGCTCAAGCGGCACATGAACCGCGTGACGGATACGTGCATTCCCGAGATGGAAGCGATGCGGCGAATCGAAAATGAGGTGCTGGCGGAGTGGGTGAAGGCGGACCAGGCCGGCGAACGGTTTTTTCCGCACCAGTTTATGTACAAGATTCTGCTTTCGGGCGTGCTCGAAAAGAGCTACCAGATCGATCCCAAGAATAGCTGGCTGTTGGCCGCGGCGCAAAAGAACCTGCCCATGTTTGTGCCGGGCTGGGAAGACGCGACGCTGGGCAACATGTACGCGGGCCATTGCATCACGGGCGACGTGGAGAAGGTGCACACCGTTCGCACCGGCATCGAGTACATGATGGTGCTGGCGGAGTGGTACACCAACACAACCGCCAAAACGCCGCTGGGTTTCTTCCAGATTGGCGGCGGCATCGCGGGCGATTTTCCGATTTGCGTGGTGCCCATGTTGCACCAGGATCTGCAGCGGGATGGCGTGCCGCTGTGGGCGTACTTCTGCCAGATCTCCGATTCGACGACGAGCTACGGGTCGTACTCGGGCGCGGTACCGAACGAGAAGATTACCTGGGGCAAGCTGGGAGAGAAGACACCGAAGTTTATTATCGAGAGCGATGCGAGCATTGTGGTGCCGCTGGTGTTTGCATATGTGCTGGGCTGGTAGCGGAACAGCTCGTAGTTCACAGGTCGTGGTTCACAGTGAAGGGTCGTGAATCGTGATTCGTGGGTCGTGGGCCAGTGAAGAAGAGAAAGGGTCGAAGAGTGACGATTCGGGCTCGGATTACCGTGATGCTGGTGCTGGTGGGATTGTGCATGGCAGCGCACGCGAGTGCGCAGGAGGACCGCGGCTTGTGGAGCGCGGCGAGCAAGAATGCGCACGCGATTACGGGCGACATTTCAATCGGCGAGGCCAAGGTAACTATTAACTTTGCCACGTTTCCGCTTGCCGTAATTCGCCGGCTGAAGCCGGTGGAGGTGAGCGCGGTCTTCGATGCGGACGTGAACGCGGGGATCGAAGGCACACTTTACCGGCTGCGCGTGCCGCCGGGCCAGTACATCGTGAAGAAGAATACGCTGTGCGGCGGCGAGGAGACGCAGTGGATGGCGACCTACGCTACGGGACACACGCTCAAGGTGGCGTTCTTCTCCGGCGACGACATGCCGGTGTTCACCTTCGACACGATGCAGAATACGACCACGCTATGCGGGACGTATGTGTACGGGCGGTAGCGCCGGAGTTTAGTTGTCAGGCAGCACCGTGAACGTGCCGCTTCTCCCGGGTCCGCCGGCGCCTTCAAACGCAGCCTGGCCCAATCCGGGCATTGCAATCTCCCACTTCGGCCCTTCGAGTTCCGGCATGGGCCGCGCCTGGAAGAGCTTCTTGCATTGGTGGGCCGTCCAACGGGCCCAGCGCTTCGACTTCTTCCGCCGCGCGCTGTCGGTGGAGATCCCCGTGCCTGCGTACATCTGCCGGTAGAGTTTGGAGAGGAAGATGAATCCGAGCCGGGCGCGCAAAGTGGGAGTGCAGGAAGACCGTTCCCAGATGGCGGGCCATGAGTAGAACCGGTCCCACACTTTTTGCGTGCGCATGCGGATTTCGTCGGGACTCATGGTGGGATGCGGCGTAAACATCTTCGGCCGCACTTCAGTGGGAATCATCCAATAGCGCGTAATGGGCACGCCGCCCACCATCATGGGGTCCGCAGCCTGCTCTTTTTCCCAACGCCCGAAATCGACGGTGCCGGGAAACGGAGTCATCATGACAAATTGTGCAAAGGTGACACCGGCCTTGATCGCCATTTCGACCGTCGCGGTGAAGGTGGCGGGTCGATCGGTGGGCAGGCCGAAGATGAACGAACCGAGAACGTGAACACCGTGCTGCTTGAAGGTTTGCAGTTGCTTGGCCAGAGCCTCGCCGGAGTAGTTCCAGTCCTTATAGAC
>Ga0187847_10003314_pt1 | contig 12368 bp, 13 predicted proteins | sample June2016WEW_4_10_FD_132458 | JGI IMG/M metagenome (GOLD analysis project Ga0187847, IMG submission 132458) | Peatland microbial communities from SPRUCE experiment site at the Marcell Experimental Forest, Minnesota, USA - June2016WEW_4_10 | ecosystem: Environmental > Terrestrial > Soil >...
CACGATCGAGTGCTCCTGCAGGTTGTGACCGATGCCGGGGATATAGGTCGTAACTTCGATCCCGTTGGTCAACCGGACACGCGCTACCTTGCGGAGGGCCGAGTTCGGCTTCTTGGGGGTTTGCGTATACACGCGGGTGCAAACGCCGCGCCGTTGCGGCGACGCCTGCAGTGCAGGCGATGCCGTCTTGTAGCGGGGGGCCGTGCGCCCCTTGCGGACGAGCTGATTAAAAGTAGGCAAACTGAAACTCCTTACCCAAAACCCTGAAACTTCACTCTTCAAACAGCCGCGCGCAGAGCCTTCAGGCTGCTCTCGTTTGGGACGGCTGAACCACCGTACAAACACAGAGACGCCCTATTTGCTGCTTCGCGTCTGTCTTCGTTCAAAACTCAGACGAAAACCGGGACGGTGGCCGGGCGTTTCCCCGACTTCCGGCGGGAAAAGCCAACTCCGTTTCGCGGTTCCGGCCCGCATAGCCCTCCAAGGTGGAGAACGCGCGAGCACCGTAGCGATTCGCCCCTACTCCCCAACGACGAACACCTGTCTTCGGGGACCCCGTCTGCCCTTCGCAAGAAAAAGGCCATTCCGGGGAACTGTCTGGCCGGCCTGCTGCGCCTGACCGTGGGATTCAACCCGTATCGTATTGCGTGATCGGGCTTCCCGTACGCATATTTCGTTAAGACACACGAACGTAGGCGTTCTTGCGGAACCTTCTAACAATAGCAAGAAACCGCGGTGCGGTCAATGAATTCTCGACCCTCCGACTTGGATTTTTACCGGTCTAGCTAATCGAATGCAGCTTCCAGGCTCCACCCTCCAGGGAAAAGTCGGCGTGACGCTTCCTGCTCAGTTTGTTTCCGGGGTTGTGGGCGATATCCTGGAGCGGTCCGGGCACCCCATCCAGATTCACGCCCTCGGTATAGTCGGCCCCCTTTGCCGTGTCCACCCCGGGGACTATTTCGTCTTGAATATTATTGATATCGTGCGCCTTGAGATGATTGGCGGTTGCGGTGACAACGACGATTGAATAGTTTGTGTCCGTCGCACTTTCAGGCCGCCACTCGATCACATCTCCGCCGCTCGACAGCTTGACCACTTTCTTGCCATCGTCGGTAAGAGTGAAGTCTGCCCAGTAACGATTGGGATACACCTTGGTTCGCGTCCAGTACTTAGCGGTGATTCCCTGTCTCATACCAAGGTCGTTCACTGTGATGCTTGCGCCCACCGGCGCGGTTTGGTCATAACTGGCCTGGATCAGCGCCTGCGCGTCGGCGGCGGTCAACTCCGGCACCGATTTGCAACCAGTTAGCAGCATTCCTGCTGCCAGAAACGCCAGAGTTCCCAGAGCCTTCAACATCCCTGCGTTTTTCATCTTTCCTCCGTAGACCGCACAAAGCGGCCTAAGTTTAATCGACCCGCCATTTTTCACCTACTGTTATCCACTGTCAATCGAATTGCAAGTGACGGCCGGCACGTGCGTTGGACCTCTTCCAGGAGGCGTTGAAGGTTCTGTCGCGGAGACGGGTTACGGCTGCGGCTGTGCCCAACCGTGGCGCTCGCTGAGCGGCTTGGGGAGTTCGATTTACTGCGCTGAAACGGGTGTGACCGGAGTGGCTGCCGCAGGATCGGCTGTGATTCGCCCTAGCAGGAACGCAAGAAAGGCCTTTTCGTCGGATTGCAGACAGACCTGGGCGTTCGGGGACCCGTCGACTGGCCGCGTGAATCCCTTGTCGTCCACGTCCAGTCGCATGGGTGTCACCGGACACAGTTGGGGACGGATAGCATAAGCCACAGCCACTGGATCAAACAGGGTTGGCGTGTCAGGGTGCCCGCGGCTGCCGTCCACCCACTCACCGTAGAGGAGCTTTAGCTGCTCGGTGAGCGGGGATCCATGGGTGAAGACCGTATATCGATCATGTGCCTGCAGGTGGATCTGGGTGGAATCGAGGGGCATCATGAAGACCGGAACCCCGGAAGCAAGCAGCGCGCGTGCCCCGGCGGGATCGCGGTTGATGTTCCACTCCGAACTGGGCGAGCGAAGGATTTCGGGGACCATTCCATTGAGAATGTTGTCGTATCCGCGGTGGATACTGCCGCCCATGAGCACTACGCGCTTCAGCTGTCGAAAGGTAGCGGGATCACGCTCGATGGCTGCCTGCACATTGAAGAGAGGGCCGATGGCGATGAGTGTGATTTGGCCAGGATGGGCGCGAATCTGGTCGAGTAAGAACTGGACCGCATCGGGGTGCTTTTGAGGATTTGCACCCACCGGCATCTGCGAGGCATAAGCTGCCTGGGTGAAGACATTGGTGTGCGGCGTGGGAATACCGGCAGCCACGGGAATATCTGTACGACCCACTGCGGCGAGATAACGATCCAGCAAGCGGGCGCGCAACTCTGTATCTCCATAAGCGGTCGTGATGCCCAGTAGCTGCAACTCCGGGCTGCGCAGCGCCAGTGCCAATGCGAAGGCGTCGTCAATGTCATCGCCAATGTCGGTGTCGAGGATCGCCACCTGCGGCTCTGTCGGTACGACGGCCTGGGTTTCCCCGGCAGACTGGTCGACGCTCTGAGCCGAATGCCTGCATGCGCCAGAGATGACGACGGCCCCAAAGGCCAGCAAGATGACCGACGGCATGAGTTGCATAATCTTCATGGACAATACTCTAAACCGATTAGTGGAAGACCGGTTTCGCGCCCGAAACTCTGCAACCGAGATGCCCGCCGATGGGCTCATTTCTAGTTCATCGGAGCCATAACCACGGCGACAAGAGAGTCGGCACAACCGTAGTAGAGGAACCATTGATTGCGGAAGTACACGAGCCCTTCGGCAAACGTCGTGCCCGCTTTATATTGGCCAGTCTTTTCGTATGGGAGCTCTGGGCTGAGAACCGGGTGTTCCGTCCGCGCGATCAGGCGGGCGGGGTGATTGGAGTCGAACAGTGCTTCACCGGCCGCATAGGCGTTGGCACCTAAATCTGGATCGCCGGCGTTCTCCGCATTCTTGCCGTTGTAGAGCATGACGATTCCCGATCCATTTTCCACTGGGGGAGGGCCAGTCTCGGGAAATGTGCTGTCGAAGTGGCCCGGACGCGGCCTCAATAACTCGACAGGCGCTCCTTGCGGATCTTCGACAGGAGTCCAGTGAATCAGGTCAGTCGAGATGGCTAGTCGAATAGAACCCTCGCCCCAGTACATCCAATATTTGCCATCGATCTTCGCTGCGAGTAATCGGCCTTTGGCCTTGTCGAGCTTGGTAACAATCCCCGCCGATTTGTACTGAAGCTGCGCATACTTGCCGCCAGCCGCCGTAAAAAAGGCGGGGCCATGCTTTGTCCAGTGCATCAGGTCGGGAGAGGTGGCAATTCCCACTGAATACGTCTTGCGGTTCCACTGCGTGTAGGTCAAAACGTAGGTACCATCTTCCGATTCGACGATGCGCGGATCCTCGACACCTCCCGGCCATTCACGCGCTTTCTGCGAGTCGTCCGACGGATAGAAAATTGGATTGTCTTGCCGTGTGAAGTGAATGCCGTCTTCGCTCTCGGCCAGGCCCAGCCGCGAGGTGTGCCCGCCGATTTCCATGGCTCCGGAATCGTCTTCGGCGCGATAGAGGACGTAGATCTTGCCCTCGCGCACGATGGCGGCAGGATTAAAGGTATGCAGCGCCTCCCAGTGAGCGGGCGTTTTAACGATGGGGTCAATAAAGGAAGAATCTGGGCGCGGCACAATGACGGGGTTGCCGGCTGACGGATGCGTGAAGGGTCCGATCTCCCAGGTCTGCTCCGTCTGCGCGTGAAGAACTGGAGTGCAAAGCAGCAGCGCCGCCAGTACGAAACTCCTACGAATGGTCATGGCGGTCCTCAAATCCCAGAGTCAATCTAAGCTATTGTTGCCCTGAGTGTATACGGAGCGGTATGAACGCAGATGCGACCATTTACTTGTTGGGATCAGCGGGGTTAGCCGCATAGAAGCTCAAGGCTGCGTCGCCTTGCTCAAGAAGGCGTGCGCGTTGCAGGGCGCCGTATTCGTCTTCCAACCATTCCTTGCGCCGATGTTCTGCGATGACCAACGCACCGGCAGCCAGCAGCGCAGCAAGCTCTCCGCCCAGTATCCCCAACGTGGACGCATATTCTTTCGCTGCATCATAAGGAGGATCGAGAAACACAAGATCAAAGATTGAACCCGCACCGTGCTTCATCCGCCGCAACGCCGTTCCCACGCTGCCGGCATCAATACGGTACCCGGCCGTCAGCCCGAGTTTGGCCAGATTGCCGCGCAGCACGGCCACAGCCGCGGGAGCACGCTCGACAAGCACCACGTTTGCTGCACCACGACTAAGAGCCTCGATACCCACCGCGCCTGAGCCGGCATATAGATCCAGAAATGTTGACCCTTCGATCCGCGGCGCCAGCACATTGAAGAGCGTCTCGCGCAGCCGGTCGCTGGTGGGCCGCGTGGCGAGGCCGGGCGGGGCCTGCAGTAGGCGGGAGCGAAGTTTTCCGGCAATGATGCGCATTGCAAATCAGAATAGCGGAAGCGAAACATGGCCGCGACCCTCTACAATCTCTCTATGCGAGGTTGGTCAATCCCGCTCGGCCGGTGGATGGGTGTTGAATTACGCGTCCACGCCTTCTTCCCTCTGCTGGCGGTTGTGTGCCTGGTGCTGGGCGCCAAGGACGGCGCATTGCGCGGTATGGGCCTGTTCGTCGTGCTCACGGCGGCCGTTGCCGTGCGAGAGGCTGCACGACTGCTGGTGGCCGCCTGGTTTGGCCTGCGTCTGCGTGCCGTTTTGCTGCTGCCCATCGGCGGATTGTTTGCCTACGCCAATCCCGAAAGCCAGGAAAACGCCAACCAGGGCGCCGCGCAGTTTGCCATTGCGCTGGCTGGGCCGCTGGCCAACGCAGCTACAACCCTGATGCTGGCCGCCGCTTTTCTGGGCGCCGGCGGTAACATCAGGCTTCTGGGCCAGCCGCTCATCACTTCCTCAAATCTGTTGCGAAGCATGGTGTGGATGCAGGCTGGCCTGGCTCTGCTGCACCTGGTACCTGCTTATCCGCTGGACTTCGGGAGACTCCTCAGGGGTAGCTTCGCCCGCAAGCACGGTCTGGCTCCTACCGGCCGTGCAACCACCGGCCTGAGCCAGGTGCTGGCGCTTGCAGCCATGATCGCCGGCATGCTGTTGCAGAACTACTGGCTGATCATTGCCGGTTTTTTCATCATGATTGGTGCGCAGATTGAGGATCAGGGAGTCTTTTTCCAAACCGTCGTGGACACTGTTCAGATGCGCGAAGTAATGCTCACTGATTTTGCCACCCTCTCGCCCTCTGACACATTGGCCGATGCACTGGTTCGCTGCGTCCACTCCCTGCAAGAGGATTTCCCCGTCGTTCGCGGTCCGCAATTGGTAGGCATTGTTTCACGTCAGCGGATTGTCGACGCGCTGCGCAATGACGGCAACGGCTACGTTCAGTCTGTTATGTCACGCGCTTTCCAAGTGGCGCGACCTGAGGACACACTGGGCACCACCATCCGCCGTCTCACTGCCGGACGCGGCCTGGCACTTATTCCAGTGACCGAGAGCGGGCGTGTGGTTGGCATTGTGAGCGTGCAAAACCTGATGAGCTCAATGTCACTGCTTGCCGAACAGCGCCGCATCGAGCGTGAGGATGCCAGCTAGGAGACCAGCTGTGCAAATGGCAGACGACACCGATACGCTGGACAGCCTCGCACCCGGTCTCTATTTGGTCGCAACCCCTATCGGCAATCTAGGCGACATCACCTTGCGAGCCCTGGACGTGCTCAAACGAGTAGACCGGATTGCCTGCGAAGACACTCGCCAAACACAAAAGCTGCTCAATCATTTTGAGATCGCGACGCCTACCGTGAGCTGCCATCAGCACAACGAACGCGAGCGCGCGGCCGAATTGATTGAAGCGCTCAAGTCTGGCGGGCGCATCGCCATGGTTTCTGACGCGGGCATGCCAGGCATCAGCGATCCCGGAGGTTGGCTGGTCTCGGAAGCAATCGCAGCCGGAGTCGCGGTGATTCCTATTCCCGGCGCCAACGCAGCATTGAGCGCATTGGTGGCCTCTGGACTGCCCACAAACGAATTCTCCTTTGAAGGCTTTTTACCGGAAAAGGCGGGGGCCCGCCGCAGCCGGCTGGAAACTCTGGCGGAAGAAGCCGGTCGGCGCGAGACGGCATGCACGCTGATTTTTTATGAGGCGCCGCATCGAATTCTTGAGACGCTCGCCGACCTCGAAGCGGTATGGAGCCCGGCCTTGCGGGTGGTTGTGGCCCGCGAGCTGACCAAGATGCACGAGGAATTCCTGCGCGGAACAGTGGTCGAGTTGCGGCGGGAACTGGCTTCGCGCGAGCGCGTCCGCGGCGAGATCACACTGCTGGTTGAGGCGTCGGGGCAATCCGGTGGCCCCACTCGCGGAGATGTCGCGGCCGCGGCGCACGAGAAGATTGCGGCTCGAGTTGCGCGCCTCCAAGCCGAGAGCGGTGTGGACGAAAAGGAGGCGCTCAAGCGGCTGGCACGAGAACTCGGACAGTCAAAGAGCGAACTCTATCGCGAACTTCAGCGCGAACGTGCGCGGTTGAAAACGGGCTCACGTTGACTCCGCACAACGAAGAACAGCGCGCCTAGTGGAATGAGGATTAAGGCTCCGTCTTCGGGCTCATGGGTGAAATCAGCATCTCCTTCAGCATGGGCATAGAGCTGCCAAAGACTCCTGCTGCACTTTTCGTCGAGCGCTGCGCGTAAGCTACCGAAGGATCGGGGTGAATCTTATCTGTTACTGCCAGCTCCGACTCCTGCTGAATCCGATACGGATTCACTCTCACCCTGGCTAGAAAGAACCAAGGGTACTTCGTCAGCTCGATGCGGTTCACTTCCACGGCATTGGAGTGGTCGCTCATCTGTTCAAGAACGAGTTTGAGCGCGCCGCCAATGGCTTGTTGTGACGTATCGCCGACGCCGCTTCGAAGCCATCCGTCGGCAATCCTGATGAAGTTCCAGCCCCGTGTCTGAATCTTCTTCTTCAGGCGACTTGCATCCGATTTCTTAACCAGATTCCAGCCATCACGGAATTCCTCAGTCGTCAGTTTAAGCCCGTCTGGCAGGGTGATCTGTTCGCGTAACAGCATATTCAGTTCTGCGATGGTGCGCATCTGCATAACCTCTTCCTCAAATCAGTGGTTAACCTGGGGCGAGTGGAAAGACTGTGGTGTTTCCGCGGTCCGGAGCCTCTCACGAAATTGAGTGGAGCCGAGATCAGCACGGCGTAGGGAGCTTAAGATGATCAATAGCGAGCTCATGTTGCTTCCTTTCTGATAGAAAGCGTCTGCGGCGATCCCAGAGGGTGCCTCATTGCTTTGAAATGCCCCGCTCATGGCGATGTTCACAATCGCGGGAAATCTACTCCTCACCACTGAAAGCAACTCGAATCCCGACATACCCGGCATGTTCAGGTCTGAGAGAAGAATATCGGGAAGTTCCATCTGCATCTGAGCTAACGCAGATAAGCCATCCTCGGCCATCCGCACGCTGTACCCCATCTCCGCCAATAACAGCGACAAGGAGGTGCGGACTGATTGATCATCGTCGACAATCAGTAGCTTTGGTTTTGAATCCCGCATATCTGACATCACTCAGCGAACCGACTGATGGGCTCAATATGAGTCTCCCAAGAATCGAGTCTTTTGGCAGGTCAAACTTGAACAGGTCTTTTTGAGGCGACCGTTTGGGGAGTAGGGCTACTCTTGCGGATTTTCCGCATCTATCGGCTGCTCAGCGTTGTCTTCAGGCAGGTGGTCGAGCAAAACCACATTTAGCAGCGACTTGTGGACCTTGATGCGTCCGTTGTACTCGATAAAGCCGAGTTTGCGGAAGCGGTTCATGAAATAGCTCACGCGGGAACGTGTTGTCCCGATCATCTCTGCAAGGGTTTCCTGCGAAATCTTGGGAATGAACGGTTCCGGCTCGCCCGGCTTGCCGAACTCGGCCATCAGCAGGAGTATCCGTGCCAGCCGCTTTTCACTCGAGTTGAATAGCTGATCCACCAAGTCGGCTTGTATGCGCATGCTGCGCTCCAGCAGAAACTTGAGAAACATGTCGGATAGACGGTGCTCCTCATGCATAACGCGGATCATGTCATCGCGCCCTATTTTGAGCGCTGTACAGGCAGTAATGGCGGTGGCTGTCGCCAAGCGGATTCCACCTGTCGCCGCGAGCGACTCCTCGCCCACAAAATCTCCCGCACTGAGAAGCGTGATAGTGGCTTCCTTTCCTACTGCCGAAACAACCGTGATCTTTGCTCGGCCTTTCTGAAGGTAGAAGACAGAATCGGCGGCGCCTCCCTGGATAAAGAACGTCATCTTGGGGGCCAGTTGCACGATTCTTCTTCCGAGGCCAGCATTCATCAGGAACGCGGCGGTATCGAATGCAGGTTTGCCCGGCTCGATCATCGGTACGCCCCTTCTCAGATGCGCCTCCAGCCATTGGAAGCTGCAAAATCTCACCGCCAAACGCCGGCTTCGGTTAATGCGCCGGACTGCAACCGGCGAACGAGGTCCGAGCGACAGCAATCGACGCTTTGAATCGCCGCACGACGCCCGGTCAATTGAGGTTTTATGAACACACTCAAAGCCGCATGCTGACATAATGTCGCATCGCCGTTAGCTCAAGACTGTACAATTCTGGACATCACAAGACAATGATTTTGATACCAGAGAAATTCCTTACCTGAAAGCAACCAATGCAATCGCTATCATATTATTGATTCTCTTGGAGATACCAGCGCACCACAGGGTAAAATCCTGAGTTGGCCTGCGATGCACATTCTTCAGATGTCGAGGGCTCTATATCATAAGGTGCGTAGCCCTAAACGCCCTGAATCGAATCGCCAGCGTCAGCCGGTTTTGCGATCTTCGGTGCTGCACGGGTCTCCTCAATTTCCTGAATCAACTGGTCTACCTGCTCCCGCTTGCGGAGGCTCATGTCCAGGAAGCGAATCCCCACCAGATGGCGGCCTTTGTCATGCAGGGCTTGTATGACACCACCCAGCCTGAACGGCAGCCCCTCAAGCCGAAACTCTGTCTCAACTCTTGTGTAAATGCCCAGCGGAAAGCGTTCCTCGGTTTGAATGCGGCAGCCACCGACACTCAGGTCCTGAATACGCCCGCGCACTTGAGACGCAATATTGATAAGGAAGATCACAGCTGTGGTATCCACCGCATGCCGAGACTGCGCTCGACGATCTCGTCGCGAAGAACTGGCCACCTGCGACGATGCAGCCGGGGGCGTCGACGCTTCTTGCTGCGGATCGGGTAAAGGTTGAGACCTGGGAAGGGTCTGCGTCTTAGCGATGAGCTCCTGTTTGGGCACTACCATATGAGTGGAATGCGCTTTCGAAACAAGCTGAGGTCCCAAAGCGACGAACTGAGCTGGACACGCCGGTTTCGGTTGTACGCGCCGTAGCTGCGCCAGTTGTTGATTCTCTTTCTCTTGGGAAGAGATCGGGTGCATGGGCACCGCCTGTGCTGGGTCTAATTCGGCAGATTCCTTCTCCAGCTTGGACGCCCTCTCCGCCTCGACCTCACCAAGCACTTCGGCAAGCTCATCACGGCGGCGCCGAGGAACATTCAAAAAGTGGATTCCGACCACTTGCTTATCGAAGGTCCATTTAGTAACACCGCTGAACCGGAAGGCGATGCCCCGAATGGTGAAGGAAACCTCGACTCGAATCTGGATGCCCGCCAGAAATGGGGCACCGGTGCGCAGCCGGCAACCTTCCACACCCAGATCAATCAACCGGCCGGCGATACGGGAGCCCTGGCTCAGAAGAAGAAGCGTTGCATCTACATCCACATCATGCCGGGGATGCGCGCGGCGCTCTGGGGAGCCAGCCACCAGGCAGCCCACTTGTTTTTCCGTTTCCATCACAGGCTCCCACGCCGGGCCGGGATGCAATTAGTGCCCTTCGGCCAGTTCCCAAGGCCGATGGGGCGCAGGTTGCGGTTCCTCGCGGCCCTTCAACCGATCGTATTGATACAAATCGCTGGTGGTTCCCAGCGATTCGTTGTAGAGGCTGATGGCCCCAGTCAGTTGGCTCAGTTCCTCACTGAACAGATGGATTGCCTGCAATTGGAGCGCCGATGCTGGAAGTTCAAATTGAGAAGTCTTAATGAATTTCTGATAACCCCGGTCCAACAAGCGCGCCACTTCACCGCGCACCAGCGCTCCCGGGCGCTCGAAAAACCTGAAGGCGTTACTCCCGGCCGTATCCTTCTCGGCCTTCGCTGGAACCAGGATTGCGCCGGCCCCATGCTTGCTCACCAGCACTCCCCCGGCGACTCCGGCATAGGGTTGCACATCAAATGAATGGGCGCGCAGGATTTCCAATGCTTGATCGAAGTTCGGATTGCGGGATTTTCGGGCCATGTTCCCCTTCCAGTCTGCGAGGATGGTGAAATAGGGATCGGCGGAATCTTCCCCAAAACCAGGATCGCATAATCAATCTTGCATATCCGGAACACAGGTTGCAATTATCCGATGGAATCAGGTCAGACAATTTCCACACCCGGCGCTCTCGTCTCTACGCTCGGCACCTCGCTGCCGGAACGTATCGGCTCCACTCCGCTGATCCGGCTTGATGGGCCGGTTCGCCACCTTAGGGGAATCACCCTGCTGGGCAAGGCGGAATGGGCAAACCCCGGCGGCAGCGTGAAGGACCGAGCGGCTGCGGCGATGATCGCGGATGCGCGAGACCGTGGCCTGCTCACACCAGGCAAGACCCTCCTCGACGCGTCAAGCGGGAATACAGGCATCGCCTTCGCCATGCTTGGTGCAGCTCTCGGGTTCCCGGTTCACCTGGCCATGCCATCCAATGTCTCACCGGAACGGAAGCAAATACTGCGCGCCTATGGCGCCAAAATGGACTGGACCAATCCGGACCTGGGTTCAGACGGCGCGATTCGCCGCGCCCGTGAGTTGGCAGGAAATGATCCGCAACGCTTTTACTACGCGGACCAGTACTCGAACGACGCCAACTGGCTCGCTCACTACCGCACCACGGGACCAGAAATCTGGGAGCAGACCGGAGGCAAGGTAACGCACTTTGTAGCTGGCCTTGGAACCAGCGGCACCTTCATGGGTACAACGCGCCGCCTCAAGGAGTTCGATCCGGGCATCCAAGCCATAAACTTTCAGCCGGACTCGCCCTTCCACGGACTGGAGGGCCTGAAGTACATGGGCTCCTCGATTGTCCCTGCCATCTATAACCCTCACCTGGCCGACCGAGCCATGGAAGTGGAGACCGAAGCGGCCCACGAGATGGCCAAACGCCTGGCGCGCGAGGAGGGCCTTTTACTGGGGATCTCGGCAGCCGCGGCAATAGTCGCATGCTTGAAAATTGCTGCTGAGGAATGTTCGGCGGAGAGACAGGCTGTCATCGTTACTGTGCTGCCCGACAGCGCCGACAAATATCTGTCTGAACGATTCTGGGAGGAAGGCGGATGGGCGTACTCCATTTGACTCGCTCGGTGTACGATGCAATTCGCGCCCACGGCGAGGAAACCTATCCTTACGAATGCTGCGGGGCGCTACTGGGTCGGTCGCTGCCTGGAGATGAGGGTTGGAGGGTGGAGACTGCTGTGCGCGCTGGCAACACGCGCACCGACTCGGCGCACAACCGCTACCATATCGCACCATTGGAACTAGTGAAAATTGAGCGCGAAGCGCGCCTCCAAAGCCTTGGCATCGCCGGCTTTTATCACTCGCACCCCGACCATCCAGCACAATGGTCGCAGACCGATTTGGCTGAAGCGCACTGGCTCGGCTGTTCGTATGTCATCACCGCCGTCGCAAAAGGCAAGGCTGCCGAGACCAATTCCTTTCGACTTGCCGGCGTGAGTGAGGAAGACAAGAGCTTCGAGCGGGATCGGATTGTCGTCGATGATGAATCGATTGAACGGGACTGAAATTCCCTGGATTGACTTTGGTCCGAATGCGGCCGTAACTGAATCTAAGAGACTTGAAGCGAGGAACAAGGACACATGACCATATTCATCCCCACACCATTGCGCCTTTATGCCGGCGGGCAGGATGCGGTTGAAGTGGAAGCGGGCACGGTGTCTGGCGCGCTTGAATCGCTCACCCAGGCGCATCCCGATCTGCGCAAGCACCTGTTTACAGGCGAGGGCAAACTGCGCGCTTTTGTTAACCTGTATCTGAACGACGAAGATGTCCGCTACCTGCCCGCCAAGGAGGCCACGCCCGTCAGCGCAGCCGACACGCTCTCTATCATCCCCTCTATCGCCGGGGGTTGCCACCCGGGCATACGCGCCTTCAGCGCCTCAGC
>Ga0187847_10003315_pt1 | contig 12367 bp, 12 predicted proteins | sample June2016WEW_4_10_FD_132458 | JGI IMG/M metagenome (GOLD analysis project Ga0187847, IMG submission 132458) | Peatland microbial communities from SPRUCE experiment site at the Marcell Experimental Forest, Minnesota, USA - June2016WEW_4_10 | ecosystem: Environmental > Terrestrial > Soil >...
CCAGGCAGCCGTGGTGATCGTCGCTGAGAAATTGTCCGCATAGTTGAGCACCTGCGAGCGCGCCATGAACGCGGCCCGGTCGGCGGGGAGGTCGGCTGCGAACAATGCATGAAATTGTGTCGGATCGATGTATGTGAAACCGTCCGGTGTTTTCTTTATGGCGCCTGACTTTGCCAGATCGCTCGGGAAGCGATTTCCGTCCTCGGACTCTTTCTCACCGGAATCCGGCATGTGGGCCGCGATATACACCAAGCCGACGACCGATGGATCGTTGCCCGCTTCGGTAATGACAGATCCTCCATAGCTGTGAGCGACGAGAATGCACGGCCCACTTTGAAGAGCAAGTGTGCGCTTCGTAGCGGCCACGTCTTCTTTAAAGGACGTCTCAGGCTCTTGGACGATGCTGACGTTGTAACCATCTTTGATAAGAATGTCGTAGACGCCTTTCCAGCCGGAACCATCTGCCCAAGCTCCATGCACCAGAACAATATTCTTGACGCCACGCTCGGGTCTCTGCGCTGAAAGCACGCCGCAACTCAACAGCAATAAAATGACGCAAACGGACCGGCAAATTCCTCGCACTGCTCGCATAGGCTTCATCGGATTACTCATTTGTTGCTCCTTTTGTTACGCATCAGCGCTGAACGTTTGTCACGGATAGCCGTTGATGCCAGACGTTCAACTTATCCACCACAATTATCGAGGCGTTGGCGGATTTGCACGCCTCGATGCATGATTTGGTGAGGGCAGCTTTGATTTCCTGCTCCCACGTTCATTCGGCAAAATGACAAATGCAATCGAGTGACCAATGCGATGGCGCTGAATTCACTGCCCTTGCTGCGGAAGAGCGTGCCGAAAATTCTGAAGTGCTGAAATTTCAGAGGGAAGGGATCAGAACGCTGAGGAGGTCAGGATCATACCGGCATGAGGAACGTTCGCTATTGTGCTGCTTGTCTATCTGGGTTGACCCCGTAAGTGGCACAAAACTTTAGGCACAGTCCCGATTTGCGTGGCTCGCTAACTTTTCAGGTACCACGGCGCGTTGATCACAAATGATGCGCTGGTTGCCCTTCAGATACAGCAATGCTTTGAGCACCGACCCACGTTGATTGTGCAAGAATTGAAGGAACCAGTGCCGTTCGACCATCTCCGGAATCATCACAGCGATCTGGCATCGAGGGTTGGCTTCCATCGAATCGACCGTGTAGTAGTACGTTGTCTCGGGTTTCAGTTTTGGGGCGCCCCTATTTCTTCGAAGAGCCTGGAGGAAATTGCTTAAGCAATTTCTCGACGCCTTTATTCAGGTTCTGGATGTTCTTGTTGGAGTTGCTCGAGATCGTGTCACTGGAGCTGCCTCTCCATACCAGTTGCTTCGTCTTCGTGTCGAACAGATCGACCACCAACGTCCCTACCTTGTATGTATCTGTTGTTGTCGTTGCCTCGCCAAAGCCACCGCCTCCAAAACCTCTCCAACCCCAGCCTCCTCCAAACCCGTCGTAGAAGGTATTGAGAGTCTGCTGATCGTGGGTCATCTCGATGGCGATGATCGAAATATCGCCGCCCGAATCCGCCTGGGTCCATCCTTTTGCGGCCAGAGCGGCGTTTACGGAGTTTTTAATTCGGTCGACAAACAGAGGGTCTTGCGTCTTCACGCGCTCCCATGAGTAGGTATGGTATTGGCCGAAGTTCGCGCTGCGGTCATAGTCGGTCTTTACTTGCTGTGCCGACGCCCCGTCTGCGAACAAATACATCATCCCAATCAAAACGAACATAGCTTTTTGCATTTTCATAACTCCTCCTTTTTTGAAATTTCGATAGAACATCGTTCATCGACCCGTTATGCGAATCAGCATTTCTTGACCGCTATTCAAGGTGATCTTCTGATGTCCGTGGAAAGCCGTTGTTCCTAGACCAGCGGCTCCGCCGATTACTGAACCGATGCCCGCGCCCTTCCCAGCCCCGAAGATTCCGCCCAGCAATGCTCCGGCTCCCGCCCCGATCACAGTGTGCTCGATAGTGTTGCGGCCTCGCCCACCCGATTCGATGGCGCCTTCCACATCTACCTTTTCACCCGAGGGCGCGTGATAAAGCTCTACAATTTCGGCGTGAATCGGCGCGCGGCGTCCGTCGGGCATGACCAGCCGGTCGAACCGCACCACCATGCTGGTATGGCCCTTGATCTTGCCCGACATGTCAATTTGCGTGATGTGACCGTAGACCCGGGCGTTCCGGTAGTCGCCCTCGTCGACGACGGTGGCACTGAAGGGGTCACCGACTTGGGAGTCGGTGCTGGTTAGTGTGTCATCGAGGCGAATCCGGAGTGCGACATCATCCGGAACGCTGAAGCTCTGGGTTGAGCCAAGCAGTAAAGAGGAGGTAATTGTGAGCATTGCCACAACTAAACCCAGGCCCGCAGCATAGCCCAGAAGCTCGAATCTCTTCAGACGATTACCCACTGATGCTTCTCCTTTTATGATCACCACTCAGCGCGCCAGCCACAACGCATACCGAATCGCTTGGAACATGGTCCACTGATGGTTTGCACGCAGAATGCGATACCAATCGAGAATCGATAGCCGCGTCATAGGTGCGCCTTCCTTCGGTGCCTACTCTGCTTCGAGAAGGGGGTTGCGGTGATTGGATCGCGACAGGGCAGCTTCTCTCCTGTTGCGACGCCCGTTTCTAGATTCAACAAACAAAGAGCGGACGGCTTTGGGCCGACTCAGTCCCAAACGCTCAGCCAGCTTCCGACGGAGCAATCGTCGTGCGCGGAAGGCGCTCGCCTTTACCGTTCCCACAGGAAGTCCGAGAGCCTTTGCTGTCTGCCTCGTGGTCAACTCATCGAGTTCCCGCAGCTGAACTACCTTCCCCAGAATGGGCTTCAGTTCTCCAATCGCCGTACTCAAGATGTCGCGGAGCTCCCGCGCCTCGCACAGCTGCTCCGGGGTTATTGCGGCGTTGTGGGTCTCAACCGTCATGTCCTCTTTTTCTAACGCTTCGCTTTCGTCGATGGACACACAGCCTGGGTGCCGTTTGCGGAGCAGCATCAGGGCATCATTGATCGCGATGCGACTAAGCCAGGTGGAAAATCTTGATTGCTGTTGAAAACCCTTTAGGTGAACATATGCATGCTCGAAAGCCTGTTGCGCTGCATCTTCAGCGTCCTCGTGGTTCCGCAACACCCGCCAGGCGACACGCAAGACCCGGCGCTCATATCGGTCGAACAAGACGCCAAACGCCGCGGCGGAACCGTTAATGGCCTCTTCCACCAAAAGGTGATCCTGTGTTTCGGTCAGTTTGGCTTCTGAGATGTCTGCCCTCTCTACCATTACGGTTCGAGCTGCTGTTTCGACTCCCATCTTTCCCCCTCGTGGGCTTGTTTCTGGCGTTCGTCTAGGCCCTTCTCGACGCTCAACACGTACATCACCGGGCAATGAATACGGCGGGTTCGCTCGCCGTTGTGAACGCGACCGCAAATCCTCCATAGCCAAGCATCGATACAATTCGTCTTTAAAGCCTGCCCAAAAAATGCAACGCTGACTCCGCTTTCCCTTATACGGCCGCTCCCTGTGCTGCTGGGATCTTAAGGAACGCGAGCAACGCGGCATTGATTTCGCCTGCGCGAGTTGTACACATCCCGTGTGGCGCACCTGCGATGACTTTCAGCGTCGCGTTTTTGACGATTTTCGCGGTCAGGAGACCGGAGTCGGCGATCGGAACGATTTGGTCGGCGTCACCGTGCAGGACCAACGTCGGGACATCGATCTTCTTGAGGTCCCCGGTGAAGTCGGTCTCGGAGAATGCCTTGATGCAGTCGTACGCACCGACGATGGAAACCTGCATTCCCTGTCGCCAAAACGAGTCCCGCACGCCTTCGGAAATCTTTGCGTCCGGCTTGTTGTAGCCGTAGAAGGGCAGGCTCAGATCCTTGAAGAACTGAGAGCGGTCCGCCACCACGCTAGCGCGGATCTGGTCAAATACCGACAGGGGCAGGCCACCCGGGTTGTTCTCTGTCTTCAGCATGATCGGCGGCACTGCGCCAATGAGGACAGCCTTCGACACGCGCTTGGATCCGTGCCGACCAATGTAACGCGCAAGTTCGCCCCCTCCAGTAGAGTGCCCAACGAGAGTGATGTCCTTCAGATCGAGCTTTTCGATGAGCGCGGCCAGGTCATCCGCGTAAGTATCCATCTCGTTGCCATTCCACGGCTGGCTGGAGCGGCCGTGGCCTCGGCGGTCGTGGGCAATGGCGCGATAGCCTTTTTGGGCGAAAAACAGCATCTGCGCGTCCCACGCGTCCGCATTCAGTGGCCATCCATGCGAGAACACCACGGTTGGTCCAGCTCCCCAGTCTTTGAAGTAGATTTTCGTTCCGTCTTTCGTGGTGATCGTATTCATTTCCGTTTCTCCTTGATCATTCCCATGTGGATTGGCAAAAACTTCGCCGATGTGTGCGCGGATTTCGTCGTAATACTCGGGGTGGTTCACGAGAATCGCGGAAATCTCTTGAGCGAGTGGGCTTTCGGCGGCCCATTTCTTTTGTTGGTCAGGAAACAGTGGTTCCGTGAGTGGCTTCGCCTCTTGTAGCAAGCGCATCAACTCGAGATGATCCGGGTTTTCGTTTTCACTCATTTTGAGTCCGCCAGATGCCTTGGTAGCAAATTGGTCCATGGCTTTGTCCCTCCAGTTTTAGGTCCCTGCGTACTGCCGCTGCCAGATGACGCCCACCCTATACAAGTGCAATCGAGCGGCCAACGCGATTGCGTTGAATCCACTGCTCTTGCTGCAGAAGATCGTGCCGAAGATTCTGAAGTGCCGAAATTTCAGAGGGAACCAATCAGAACGAGAAGGCTCGGCCTGTCATGCAGATAAGAACGAGTTTACGCAGATGCCGACAGGATTATGGAAGTCGAATCACAGCTCGAGGAGATCGCACCAAGGACTGAGCTGGAGTACGCCAGCAAGGCATGCGTTGTTCTTTTACAGCCAAGCCCACAGTGACAAAAGGGGAGATGACCGGCGCGGTCGAAGGGAACACACACATTACGAGTAACAAGATTCCGTCATCGTCCCCGACGGTCGTGTCAATCGGATGGCAAGAGACTTGCGCTTTGCTGCAGGTTGTGTGAGGTCGCTCCTTAGATGTCGTTATCCAGGGACGACGTCACGTTTTCAATGCTGCGGGACAGAGCAAGAAAGGTTCGCAGTTCTGGTGCAAGTAATCCTTGCGGTCCTTTGGAACAGCAAGACAGGACCTTCTTTTCTAGGTCCCCGAATGCATCTTCGAAGTCGTCTTTCCTCTCCGATGCTTTGCCCTCCAGCCGGTCGGCCATACCATCCACCACATCGGCGAGGCCTTTATCGAACTCTTGTTGCGCCCTAGCCACCGGCGCAGGCAATTCAAAACCGGGAAGCCCGACGCGGTATCTCCACAAAGTAACTCGCGTTATAAAAAGCATCCGCAGCCGCGGCTGCCACCGCACGATTCGACCGCGCAAAGCAAGGTCCTGCAGCCGCGTAGGGCCGAGTTCGAGTAGGAGGCCATCGGCGAGCGCTCTCACTTGGTCGAAACTGCTGTTGATCATTTCACGCAGCGAATAGGTCTGTCCGACGGCAACCTTCGGATCTTTCGAAACTGGTTCTCGTATGAGTTGGGCGAGTAATCGCAGGCTGGAAATAAACGTTTTTTTCATTTCCACCGCAATAGGTGCACTCCAGAGCCGATCAAATACAAGCCACATCATGCATAGTCCGAGGCCGACCCCAACGATTCGGTCCCTTGCCGCAGCGAGCGATGTCTGCCTCGCGAACTCTTGAAGGTTAATGAGGCAGAAGACCACAGCGATCTGAAATCCGAAATATGACAATCGCGGGCTTGATGTCATGAACCATGAGACCAGCGCCATGACAAGTATGAAGAAGATTGCGAATCCGCCAATCGAATCCAGATGCGGGAGAATGAATATCTCCGAGCCTATCCCTATAAGGAGCCCGCCCACCACGAACGCGGCGAAGCGCAGAATCTGTCTTTGTCGAGAGGCTCCGACAGCGGAAATCGCCGTCAACAGGCACGTGGCTATAGCGGGTGCGCCGATGTTTGGCCACGCGATGGAGTTGTAGATAATGTAACAGCCACTAGCCGCCAAGCACCCTCGTAGTGCGAACTTAAGATGCTCAGGGTTAACGAATGCATCTGGAGCCAAGAGTTTCGATTGCAGCGCGTCGGGCGAGGGCGGTAGGTGCACTTTCGTCGACTCCGAATACGTGAACGCTTGTGGGATGAGCGAAACCGTATGCTGCATTTCGTGCAATAGCGGAACATGGGAGGGGGCATGGTCAGGGTCAAAGTGAATCGTGCTCGAGATTCGCCGATTCATTAGATCGGTGCGAATGAGTGCGACGGCCATCCCCAAGGTTCGCAATTGCTCCGCATCGGTATCAGTAAGCTCGAAGCTGAGTCCGGTCAAGGTGGCGGTAATGTCGACCAATCTTCCAACCAGCGCAACAACACCACTCATCTGTGCCCTGTAGTGAGTCGAATAGTCCGCGCGGCGGAGAAGCCCCCGCAAACTCGAGGTTCCAAGCATGCCGAACCTGACGATTTTCTTTTTACTTGGGTCATCTGGAGGACAGCGTTTGGCGTAACAAACCAACAGACTCTCGATCGCAGACAACCGTTCCGCGATGGGCAGCACAATATCGTCGCCTGGATTCACACGAGCAAACGCCAGCTCTATTGCCGCAGTAACCAGAGCTCCTACCGATACCGCCAAAGTGAGCCAGAGCGTATCTTCGACATTAGTTTCGGCGGAGACATGCCGTTCCCATATGGGAATGCCAACAGCGATCACCAGGGCGAATGTTGAAGCCGCGCCGTAATTTGTCATCGCACTGAGTGCATAAAAAGTCAGAACGAATGAAGCAATCACCCAGAGAAAATGTAAGATGGGAACGCTGATAACGAAGCCCGCCGAAATCAAAACATAGGCTCCCCCAACCCCGACAAAGAGGAATGTTGTTCCAGCTGATTGCAGCGTGGCCCTTGGGCTTGCGCGCGAAATGATGAGTGTGTAAATCGCAGCCTCGAAGGCATAGGGAATACGAAAGGTCTCGCAAATAATCATGACCAGCGCCGCGGCAATTACCATCCGCGCTACTATTCCTGCCCGGCCTGGATATGGAGCGAGCTCCTCCTTGAGAAAATCTAGGAACCAAGGCAGAGCGCCGGGCGATTCGTGTAGGCTTTGCACAATTGTGGCCATTCTCAATCTCCGCGAATTGTGACAACGGCGGACTCGCCAACTCGAAATAATTCGGGGGAGGGATTTTGCACGCGGACCCGAACCGGATACCTCGAAGCCAAATGCACCCAGTTGAGCGTTCGTTGCGCGTCTGGAAGGCCGGGTTCGAGGCGGCCAAAGACATCCGGATCAGGAGTGACGCCAAAGGCGACGCTGTCCACGACACCGGAAAATCGCAAACTAGGTTTCGACAGAATGTAGACGTCTGCCCGCATACCAGGCAAGATGTGTTGGAGTTCACCTTCGCGGAAGTTACCGATCACCCACCAGGTCCGCGCGTCAATCAGAGTGAATACCTGCTGCCCCACATGGGCGTAGGCCCCTTCGGAAAGGTTGAGATTTGTTACGAGCGCATCGAACGGCGCGTAGACCCGGCAGTTTCCGAGGTTATATCGGGCGGTTTCCACGGCAGACGCTCGCGCGCCGCGCTGATTTGTAAGCGGATCAAGCGTGGTGACAGCGTGCTGGGCTTGCTCGTGATAGGCCTTGCTCTCGTCGACAGCGGATTTGGACCGTTCGTATTGCGCCAAGGCCGACTGCAGCCCTGCCTGCGAAAGCCGCAGTTGCGACTCCGCTTGCTTCAGAGCTTCTGCCTCGGCGATTTCCGAAGTTCTGGCTCGGTCCACCTGGTCTACCGTGACGAACTGTTTTGTGAGGAGAGGTTCGAGACGATGCAAGTTGTTACTCGCATAGGTCCACTCCGCCTTTTCTCGGTTCACGCCCTGCTCAGCATTGGAGACATCCGCTCGGGCCTGATCGACAGCGGCTGCCCATCGGTTTACGTCTGCCTGCGAACTGTGAATGCCTGCCTGCGACACTGAAACCGCACTCACCAGTGCCGCAATTGTGCGCTGTTCGTCTGTAATTTGGCCCTCGAGAGCCGCCTGCTCGGAAACAGCTTTTTCAAGAGCATATTGATATGGCCTTTCGTCGATTTCGAATAGCTGTTCGCCCTTCCTTACAAACTCGTTGTCATGCACATTCAGTCGCACGATAGGCCCTTCGACTTGCGGTGCGATGCCTATGAAATTCGCAAACACTTCGGCATCATCCGTCCGTGGATAGTGGTTGGCGCGGTAAAGTGCCACCAGCCCCAACAGGACCGCGCCTACTGCGATGGCCACGCTAATTCTGCGGCTAAGCACCCTCGGCGTTCTGGAAGCCGTCTCGAAATTCATAGTCTCTATTCCTGCTTACCTAGTGAAAGAAAATCAGCCACAATGCAAACGTGAACAATGCAGCGAGGCTCGGATAAGCCAGTACCGCTAAATCAAGGTTCATGTGGAGCCGCAGCAGCACCAATCGGGCGAGCGCGGTGAGCAGGATACCCAGCGTCAAGCAGATGAGCCATGCCGGGAAAAACGACCCCAAGAGATCGACGGAAGGAGCCCGCGAACAACTCGAGAGTGGCAACGCAGAGAGCGAGACTAAGAGCCCGAGCCGCACAGTTCGATATTTTCCGGTGGCGCGCATTGTCAAGGCCTCGTCGCTGCAGGTTGAATCGAATCACCCGTTCGGAATGCCAGATCCGCTAAAGCGGTAAGCACTTGAGTGCGGGCAACTACGTCCGTTGAGCGGGCCTGTGCGAGAGTCCGCTGAGCCGCAGTAACGTCCAAAAAGTTGCGCAGACCGTAGTTATAGGATTCAAGTGCAGAATCGTAGGACTGGCTGGCGGCTTCCAGTAGCGCGGTGGCTGCCTGGCGCTGGCGAAAGGCGGTGTTCAGGTTTGAGTAAGCTGCCCAGACCTGGTTAGCGATCTCATCGCGCGCAGCGTTGGCTTGCGCTTCTGCCGCGCGGACGTTCGCTTCGGCTTGCACAACATTGTTTTTTCGCGCGCCGCCATCAAACACCGTCCAGCTCAGAGTCAAACTTAATCCGCCCGTGAGGCCGGCTGTGTGGCCCCACGGTAGCGTTTGCTGCAACCCGTACAGAGACTGCGCAACCGGGTTGACATTAACACTCAGGGAAGGATAGTAGGCGGCGCGCGCCTCCCTCACCGTAGCGATCGACGATCGTATTTCGGCCACCAACCGCATGAGGTCGGGACGCTGTGCGAAGGCGCGGTTGATGGCCAGTTCCACCGAGTCTCCAACCGCGTTGGGAGTCGGCAGCTCCTTAAGAGTTTCCACGTGAATCGCCTCCGTTGGAGAGGTTCCCAGCGCGGTTGCCAAATTTCCTTGCGCAATCTCTTCCGCACCGAGTACGGCTTGCAGCTCGTATTCTGCCTGTGCGGTTGCGCTTCGGGCTTCCAGCACGTCCGGAAGGGTCGCCAAGCCATTCTTCAATCGCTCTTCCGCGGATTGCTGCACGGCCTGGGCATTAGACAGGCTCGCTCTGGCAGCGTCCTCCTGACCTGACGCATTCAAAAGCTGGTAGTAGGCTTGCTCGACCTGGTAAATGACTCTGCGGTGTGTGTCATTAAACTCGAAGTTAGCTGCAAGGACCTCTCCTCTCGCGGCATCGATCCGGCCAGCCCGCGCGCCGAAGTCAAAGACCGTGTAGTTGAGATCCAATGCCACCTGAAAGTCCTGAAATGTTTGGCGGTAAAAAAGGGTTCCGAGATAGGTCTCTTCCCGGCTGGTCTGGGATAGTGCGGCAGCTGCCAGCGTGGGAAACAACTCGCTGCGCGCGATGCCCAAAGCTGCGGCTTGAGCGCGGGCCCGCTCCCAGGCGAAATGCGTCTCGGGATTGTGCGTTTCCGCCAGGTCGATTAGCTCGGCCAAGGAGTAGCTCTTGGTCGGGTCTATGCTGAACCTGGGCTCACGAAAATTCTTCGCATCCGCTTCGATGCTTTGTTCGCCGACGCCGTGCCACGGGTGATCGGAAGAAACAGGCGCGCCCTGGGCAAGAGCTCGGCTTCCATGGAGCAAGAGAACGCACAAGATTGCCGGGCGCGCCCGAGTTCTCCCGATAAGTCGTCGAAAGAGCATCTCTAGCATAGGGTTCCATCCGACACCGAAGCGGCAGAAATGGGAGGCCGTTCCAGCCGATCATCCAATCGGATTTTCTTCGAACAATCGGGCCACCATCGCCGAGTCGAGGTATGCGCGTACACGTGCGATCACCCCGCCCTTGAAATAGACCACCCAGCAGTAGCGATTGTCGAAGCGCATGCCATTCTTGGCCGTCGCTAGAGAATGAAGCTCGACGACCGCCTGATTGTCTTGAACGATTACGTTCTCAATATGGAGCTGGGCGCCCTGCGGAAGGACCTTACCCAGCTTGGTGAAGGTACCTTCGATAAAGGCCTTCTTGCTTAGGTAATGACCGGCGAGCGGGTGTGTCCCCTCCACGACCCAGTCCACGTTGTCTGCCACATGTTCGAAGAACGCAGCACCGTCACCGTTCTCAAGTCCCTTAAAGATTTCGCGAACACTTTCCGATGTGATTGTCATTCGAGTCTCTCCTTTTCTTTTGTGACCTGTACTTTGTGATCTGTCTTCCGCAGTTTCTTAGGCCGCCGTCGATGACGATGCCGTCTTTCGGCCTACCTTGACCGAGCCGAGCAGTTTGATCAAGTCCCTGACCTGGATGTTTTCGACCGAACGTGCGGCGTCCTTGATCTCACCCGATAGCCCCTCGTCAACGCGACCGGCCACGAGCGCGTCGAACTTCTCGACGGACTCCTCCCACGTGAACGGATGGGATGCAAGGCCCGGGTAATCCTGAACCTCGTGCTCGACTATTTTGCCGTCCGATAGCCGGACAGTGATCTTGGCCGGCATTTTCCCGGGATATTCGGCCGTGTATTCGTGGTTCGGCCGGACCGAAACCTTTTTTAGCAGGTTCTGCACGTCGGGCTTGATGATGCGGTCTGGTTTGAATTGCACCGGCATCACGTTGCCGTCAAGCAGGGCCACCGCAAGCAGGTATGGCAGGCTATGATCCGCCTGTTCCTTGGTGCGGATGACTTTGTCCACGCCGTAGAGGCCGCCGCCAGCAAAGTCGTAGGCGAGTTGGAACACCTCTGCCTCAATCGAGATCACCTTCGCGGGGTCGATTTTGTTCTGCCTGGCGAGTTCGACCATGCAATGGACTGCGGACTGGGTGTGAATCATAGAGTTGTATTTTTTTATGGTGCTCTCCGTGACTCCCTCGTACCCCTGTTTGTCCCAGTCGATGTTGATCTTCATCCTGAGGAGGTGGTCAATCCCCAGTGGACCCTCGATCACTTGTAGCGGTCCCTCCACGCCGCGACGCGCGAGGAACAACGTGTTCATGGCACCGAGCGCTGACTGCGCCGAAGCAAGGCCCTTCCACTGTGATAGCGGCTTTGCTCGAACGACGGCGAAGGATGCATCGCTGACCGCAGCCATCGCCATGGCATGGCCAATCTGCTGCTCGCTCAGGCCCAGCAGCCGCCCAGCGGCGGCGTTGAGCGAGAAGGCCAATTGCGATGTATGGTCAAAGCCGCTGCTCATGAAGTTGGCATGATCAACGAAGCGCGACTGCACCGTGTAGCCCAGTGCCACAGCGAGCATAAGGTCGCGGCCACTGGCTCCCACGTAGTCGGCGATCGTCAGCGCTACTCCGAAATTGTCCGCCGTGTGGCAGGTTTCCGTCGGCGCAAGGAAGTTGTCCATGAAATCGACGTAGCGCACGAGTGCGGTGTGCCAGAACGCCGCATAGACGGGGTTCGCCTTTCCGCCGCCGATCAGCGTAGATGGTCCGGTGCCGCCGAACTCAGCGACCTGCTCGCGGCAGGCCTGAACAGGGCCGGCACCCAGAGCCGCAATGCAGCAGCCCAGAGAGTCCAGGATGTGGATTGGTAATTGCCTGTGTGATTCGGCCGAAAGGTCGGCAAAAGAAGCGCGGGCGGCATACTTTGCGAGTGCTTCAACTTGAGTCATCATTTCGATCCTCCATTTTGAATTAGTGAATTCATTTCTTTAGTGCGTTAATGCGATGAAAATCCCCATCGTGACGATCGAGCTCATCACGCTGAGGAACACGGCGGAGGCTGCCTCCGCTTGTGCGGTGCGGTACTGCAGAGCCAACATAATCACAATCGGCATGGTCGGAATGGCCGTCGTCAGAACCGCCTCGCTGGCAATGGGATTGCCATA
>Ga0187847_10003316_pt1 | contig 12365 bp, 8 predicted proteins | sample June2016WEW_4_10_FD_132458 | JGI IMG/M metagenome (GOLD analysis project Ga0187847, IMG submission 132458) | Peatland microbial communities from SPRUCE experiment site at the Marcell Experimental Forest, Minnesota, USA - June2016WEW_4_10 | ecosystem: Environmental > Terrestrial > Soil > Wetlands...
AGATCCGCATTTTGCGATGGGTTATCTGGTGTGGGCGCGCTTGCTCGGGGCGCAAGGTCAACGCGAGCAGGCGCTGCAGAAATTGCAGGCGGGGCGGGCGGCGAATCCGGATGCGATTGATGCGGCGGAAATCGATTATTTCTCCGCCACCATTGCGGGCGATGTGGAAGGGCGAGCCAAGGCGCTGGGGGCTCTGACGCGTTTGACTCCCGCTAATGCGAACTGGTTCAAGGAACTGGCTGGATTGAAGCTGGCGCAGCGTCGATTTCAGGAAGCGGCGCAGAATTATGAAGCGGCGGCGCGGCTGGCAGGCGATGACGCCGAGCTTTGGAACCAGTTGGGGTACGCGTACGCATTTGGACAAGATCTAGCGAGCGCGAATCGGGCGTTGGAACATTATGAGCGAATGCTGGGACCTGAGAATTCGAACGCGCTGGATTCTTTGGGCGAGGTGAACTTCTTTCTCGGCGATTTTTCCGAGGCGGAGAAGTATTTTCTAGAAGCGGAGGAGAAAAATGGTGGGCGGCGCAGGGAAGAATTGATGAAGGCTGCTGAGTCCCGGTTGATGCTCGGAGATCTAGCGGGGGCCGACGGCATCTTCCAGAAGTACCTCGGGCTGGCACAAGCTGGGCAGCGTCATGCGGCTGGATTTGAGCAGGCGCAATGGGAGTTTTTGTCGGGGCGGCGCAAAGCGGGGATGGCAAGACTGGAACATCTGATTCCGTCGCTTGAAGCGGATGCTCAGTCGCTCGCATTATGCCAGCTTGCGATTTGGAAATTGCAGACTGGGGCGGCTGGGGAGGGTGCGGAGTTGGTTCGGAAAGCGGAGGGATTGGCGAGAAGTCCACGGACACGCAGTCTGAGCGCGATTTGCCGGATTGTTGCCGGAGGGCCTGGGGGCGCGGCTGGTTCTGGGGTGGCGTACGCCTATGCACTGCTCTTCGCGCGGAAGTTTGCGGACGCTGTGGGTCCGCTCGAGGCTATGTATAGCCAGACGAATCCTGCTGTGGACGGGCAGATCCGGACTTTGCTGGCGTGGGCTGATGTGGAAACTGGGCAGCCGGCGGAGGCGCGGAAGCTGGTGCAGATTTATCCGCTTCCGTTGTCGGCAGGCGATCCGGTGTTCGCTTCGCTTATATTTCCAAGGTTTCTTTATTTGCGGGGGGTGGTTTTGGAGAAGGAGGGGAAGAAGTCGAAGGCGAAGCAGAGTTATGAGCTGTTTCTGAAGTACGCGGGGGACGTGCCGGATGTGTTTGGGGATGAGGTGCTGGCGCGGCGGGCGGTTGGGGCTGGGGGTTAGTTGCTGGTGGCTGGTTGCTGGTGATTGTTGATTACTTGGGCATGCTTTTCACGTCGTGGTTGGCGTTTCGCTCCCTTCCGGTCGCAGCTCGGAAACGCTCGGCGTGCGGAAACGTTCGGTGTGTTGTTACGCGCTGGCGGCGGGTTTGTGGTCCCAGGGTTTTGGGGACGGGGGTTCGTCGCGGTGTTCTACGCGGTCATAGAGGTGGAGGTCGGAGGTGGTTCCCAGGCTTTCGTTGTAGAGGCTGGGTAGGCCTAGGGCTTCTTTTAGATCTTCTTCGAAATTGTGTAGCGCTTTGAGGTGCGTGGCTAGGGCGGGGACGCGCTTGCCGTTCGGTGTTTGCCAGAACATCTGGTATCCGTGGTTGACTAGCGCGCCGATTTCATCTCCGACAATCAGGCCGGCTTTGTTGACGTGGGAGCGCTGGCCGGGACGGTCCTCTATGATCGCACCGATTCCGTCGCGGCTCACTTGCGCGCTTCCGGAGTTCAAGAGATTGATGGTGAATCCAAATTTCTTGAGGCTCTCGATGCGTTCGGCGAAAGACGGCTCGCGCGGGGTTTCTCGGCGGAAGAACATGTCACTTACTATAATGCCAGAGTGCCATTTCTCTTGTCGCTAGATGAAGGAACTACGAGCGCGCGGGCGGCGCTTTATGACGAACAGGGGCGACGGACGCTCATGGAGTCAGTCCCGATTGAATGCCGCTATCCGCAACCTGGGTGGGTGGAGCAGGATGCGGAGCAAATCTGGAGATCGCAACTTGAGGCGGTGCTGCGCATAGTTGCGCGGGAGAGCGGGGGCGCGCGTTCGATTGCGGCTATTGGGGTGACGAACCAGCGCGAAACTACGATTGTGTGGGATCGCAAGACTGGCAAGCCGGTAGCGCCCGCGATTGTATGGCAGTGCCGGCGGACCGCTGGCTACTGCAATGAGCTGGCTGCTGGGCCCGGGGCGCGGATGATCACTGAGAAAACCGGGTTGGTGATCGACGCTTATTTTTCGGCGAGCAAGATCCGGTGGATTCTCGAGAATGTTCCGGATGGGCAGCGTCGGGCGCGGGATGGCGAGCTGCTTTTTGGCAACGTGGATACCTGGCTGATCTGGAGGCTGACCAACGGTGCGGTACATGTAACGGATTACTCCAACGCGTCGCGGACGATGCTGATGGATCTGGCGTCGGGGGAATGGGACCAGGAGTTGCTGGAAACTTTTGGAGTACCGCGGGCGATGCTGCCGAAGATTGTTCCGTCGAGTTTCGTGGTGGGCGTTACGGCGGCGGAGCACTTGGGCGTGGAGATTCCGATCGCGGGGATTGCGGGGGATCAGCAGGCGGCGCTGTTCGGGCAGGCTTGTTTCCGGCCCGGGCTTTCTAAAAACACGTATGGCACCGGATGTTTCGCGTTGATGCATACGGGAGGGCGCCGGCCGGTATCGAAGAACAAATTGCTAGCGACGCGGGCAGCATCGACAGGTGGTGCGGAGTTCGCCGTGGAAGGGAGCATTTTCATTGCGGGCGCGGCGATACAGTGGCTGCGCGATAAGTTGGGAATAATTGCGAGCGCTGCGGAGAGCGGGGAATTGGCTCGGTCGGTGAAGGACACGGGCGGAGTTTATTTTGTGCCTGCTTTCGTTGGGCTGGGTGCGCCGCATTGGGATTCCAATGCACGGGGGATGCTGACGGGGTTGACGGCTGCAACGGGGCGGGCGGAGATTGCGAGGGCGGCGCTCGAAGGGATCGCGTATCAGACTCGGGAATTGGTAGAGGCGATGGAGGCAGACAGCGGCGAGACGCTAAAGGAGCTTCGAGTGGATGGAGGAGCGGCCGCGAGCGATTTCCTGATGCAGTTTCAGGCGGACATTTTGGGGAAGAGAATTGTTAGGCCGGCGGATAGCGAGACTACGGCGCTGGGCGCGGCTTATCTGGCTGGGTTGGCCGTCGGGTTCTTTAAGGGGTTGGAGGAAGTGGAGCAGTTTTGGAGGGCGGAAAAGGTTTATGAGCCGGCGATGGGGGTGGAGCGGAGGGAGGAGTTGTATCGAGGGTGGAAGGAGGCTGTCGCGCGATGCCGCTTTCAGGCGTAAAGAGATTTGCCACGGATGGACACGGATAAACACGGATAAGACATCAGAGGTGTTTGGATAGGAAGTCGGCGGCGGCTTGATAGGCTTGGAGCCAACGCTTTTCAGTTAGGAAGCCGTGGATTTCGTCTGGGAAGATTAGTTCGTCGAATTGGACGTTTTGCTTGCGCAGGGCTTCTACCAGCATTACGGTTTGGGAGAACGGGACGTTGCGGTCGTCATCGCCGTGGATCAGTAAGACTGGGGAGTGCCAGGTACTGACTGAGGCCATGGGAGAGGATTCGAACGCGGTGCGGATGGCGTTCTGGTCAGCGGTGCGATCGGGGCCGCGGAAGGCGCTCCAGTCGTGAACACCGTGGAAGTCCACACCGGCGGCGAAAAGGTCTGAGGCGCGCGCGAGGCCGAGCGCTGTGAGATAGCCGCCGTAGGAGCCTCCCCACAGGCCGATGCGTTTGGGATCGACATCCGGGCGGGTGCGGAGATACAAGCCGGCGCCGAGGACATCGTTAAATTCGCTGGCGCCGAATGCGCCGTAGTTGAGGGCTTCGCGGAAATTCAGGCCGTAGCCGATGCCGCTGCGGTAGTTGACTGAAAGTACGACGTAGCCGAGGCTGGCGAGATACTGATTCATCCCGTAGGCGTTGTGATAGTAATCCATGTAATGCCATCCGAGCAGCATCTGCCGGCGGGAGCCACCGTGGAAAAAGATCATAGCGGGATGTTTTTCACCGGGGGCGCTGTCGGGGGGCAGAAAGAGCTGGCCGTGGATACGCATGCCGTCGGCGGCCGAGAGGATGACTTGCTGCGGGACTATCAGTGAGGCGGCTGGGAATTCTGCGGGGATGGAGTTGGGAGCGAGGTCGCGGACGGTGTTATTGGCGGCGGTGATGGCTGCTCGCGCGGGATTCTTGGCGTCGGAATGGAGCATGACGACGGACTTTCCGTCGCTGGTTTCGGTGGGGGACCATTCGATTCCATCGCCGCGCGTGATTGGAGTTAGATTCTCGCCGAGGACCGTGACGCGCCACAGATGCCGATGATCGATGTCGTCCTGGTTGGAAGAGAACAGGACGGTTTTGTGGTCGGCCGATATGGAGACGTGTTCGATTTCGAAATCGCCCGCGATGTTTAACGGCGTGGGCGCGTCGCCGTGGGTGGAGATGGAATAGAGGTGTAGCCAACCGGTGCGTTCCCAGGGGAAAACGACGCGGTCGCCTGCCCCCCAGAAGAGCTGATTGTCGGCGACCATGGCGTGGAAGGCGCTGCCGGGGCCTTCGGCCGCGCGCCAAAGTTGGCGGCCATTTCCGGAATCGACGTCGGCGAGACGAATGGACCAGGGTTGCTCGGCTGTGCGATGGGGGCCGAAGAAAATGCGGCTGGTGGTGGCTGCCAGGCGGATGAAGGCGATCTGTTTTCCATCGGAAGACCAGGCGGGGTTGGTATCGCGGTCGACACTGGGGTCGAGGTAGAGCAGAGATTTCGCGGCTAGGTTATAAACGCCGATGAAGGAATGGTCGGTGCGGGTGGTGACGAGAGCGAGGCGAGATCCATCGGGTGACCAACGCAGCTCACCGGCCTCACCCTTGGTGTGGATGAGTTGTGCGGGCTTGGAGTCTTCATCGAGGCCAACGGACCAGATTTCGTCTTTCTTCAAATAGGCGATTAGATCGCCTTTCGGCGATACAGCGGGCTGGCTGCCTTCCGCGATTTTGCGCGGTGCGCCGCCCGAGACGGGGATGATCCAGATGTCCTGCTCGACACCTTGCGGGAGGCTGGCTGGATTTGGATTGTCGCGAAAGGTTTCGAAATCGCCGCCGCGGACATAGATGATGGAACGGCCGTCCGGGGTCCAGGCGATTTGGGCGATCTCCTGGCCATCGTCATCGTGATAATCGGTGAGGCGGCGGCCTTTGTAATCCGGCGCCTCGGCGACCCAGATGTTGCGGGCTCCATTTTGATCTAGGACCCAGGCTACTGCTCCGCTCTTCGGGGCCGCGGTTAGATCGGTGGGAAATGGGGCGCTCATGATTTGTTCCAGGGTGAAGCGCTTTGCTGGAGCGGCGATGGTGGTGGCTGCGGCGAGCAGGAGGATCAATGGAATGCGGAGGGTCATAGGGTATGTTATACACTGAAACGGCTGGACAAGTCAGAGACTTGTCCTACTTATGCTCAGTTACGCAAAAGGTCCGGATGCTGCGTTGTTGGAGACCACTATCTCGGAGGCTTTTCAGGAGACAGTGCGGCGGCTGCCGGAGCATCTTGCGCTGATTTCGCGGCATCAGAATTTACGCCTCACTTTCGCGGAATTGAGTTCGGAAGTTGAGCGGGCGGCGCGAGGGCTGGCTGGGCTGGGGCTTGGAGCGCGGGACAGGATCGGCGTGTGGTCCACCAACTGCGTGGAATGGGTTGTGTTGAATCTGGCTTGCGCGAGAATTGGCGCGGTGCTGGTGAATGTCAATCCGGCGTATCGCGCTTATGAACTGGCGTTCGTGTTGCGTAAGTCGGGGATGAAGGCGCTGTTTCTTTGGGAGCGGGACTCGCGGGCGGATTACGAGGCGATTCTTCGGGAAGCTATGACGGCGGGGAATCACGCGATGGAGCACGTGGTTTACTTTGGGACGGAATCGTGGGATCGAATACGGGCGAATGGCGCTGAGATCGCGAGGGTGGATATCGCTGCGGACGACGTCACAAATATCCAATACACGTCGGGAACGACGGGATCGCCTAAGGGTGTGCTGCTGACGCATTCGAATCTGCTGAATAATGCTGCCGTGATTGCGGGCGGGATGAAGATCACCGAGCGGGATCGGGTTACAGTGCCGGTGCCTCTCTATCATTGTTTTGGGAGTGTTGGGGGGACGTTGGTGATGGTGGTGAGTGGCGCGACGATGATTCTTCCGGCAGCTACGTTCGATCCATTGGCTACGATGCAGGCAATTCACGATGAACGGGCAACCACGATCTACGGGGTACCGACGATGTTCATCGCGGAGTTGGATCATCCGGAGTTCGGCGGACTCGATTTCAGCTCGCTGCGGACGGGCGTGATGGCGGGCGCGCCTTGTCCGATTGAGGTAATGAAGCGCGTGGTGAGCGAAATGCATTGTGCGGAAATGACCATAATGTACGGGCAAACGGAAAGCTCGCCGGTGATCACAATGTCTTCCGTGGAGGACAGCCTGGAGCGCCGCGTTTCCACTGTGGGAGGCGCGTGCGCTAACACCGAGGTGAAGGTTGTAACGCCCGCGGGCGAAACGGCTGCGGTGGGGGTGCAGGGCGAGCTGTGCACGCGTGGATATCTGGTGATGAAGGGTTACGATCAGGAGCCGGAAGCAACCAAGCGCGCGATTGATGATGACGGATGGCTGCACACAGGTGACTTGGCGACGATGCGTCCGGACGGATATTTTCGCGTGACGGGACGGGCGAAGGACTTGATCATTCGGGGCGGCGAAAACATTTATCCGAGAGAGGTGGAAGAGTTTTTGTATACGCATCCAAAAGTAGCGGATGTGCAGGTGATTGGTCTTCCGGATGCGAAACTGGGTGAGACGGTGGCGGCGTGGATACGGTTGAAGGAGCCGTGCACGGAGGATGAGATTCGAGAGCATTGCCGGGGGAAGATTGCGCATTTCAAGATTCCGCAGTTCATTCGCTTTGTGGATGTGTTTCCGATGACGGTGACCGGAAAGATCCAGAAGTTCAGGATGCGGGAGGTTGAGATTCAGGAACGGGGCTTGGAGGCAGTGTCGAGGATTCAAACGGCGTGAGGCTGAAGCAGAAAGCAGGCGGCAGGCGCCAGAGAAGCAGATGGTAGGGAAGCAGGTATGAGGCGATTTTCGATTTTGTTTTGTTTGTGTCTGGTTGCGGCTCAGACGCGGGTTTCCGTTGAGGAGAGATTGTGGCAGCATCGCAATCTGGGGAAGGCTTACTACGAGAATCAGACCACCTACGCGCAGGCTGTCGGGGAGTTTCAGAAAGCGTTGTTGCTGGCGCCGAACTCGGTGCGGGAGCGGCTGAATTATGGATTAGCGCTGCTTAAGGCGGGGCGGACCAAGGAAGGAGTGGCGGAATTGGAGAAAGCGCAGAAGCAGGACCCTTCGCTGCCGCACACGTGGTTTAGTTTGGGAATCGTTTTCCGGAAGGATGGGGACTTCGAGCGCGCGATCACGCAGTTCGAAAAGATGGTTGAGCTGGTGCCGGGCGAGCCGGTTTCGCACTACAACCTGGGTGTGCTTTACAAGCAGGTGGGCAAGTTGGAAGACTCCGCCAAGCAACTGGAGACCGCGGAAAAGCTGGATGCTGAGATGGAAGCGCCGCACTTTCAGCTTTACAACATCTACCGGCAGGGTGGACGGCGCGAGGATGCCGCAAAGGAGCTGGCGATCTTTCAAGGGCTCAAGAAAGAGCATGAGGGCGCGGCGATCCCTCAAGATCCGGAGTGGTGCGCGTACGCGGAAATTTACGATCCCATCGATATAAAGGATGGGCGGCGTCCGGCGGAAATCGAGCGTCTGCTGTTGCCACCGACGAGCGAAGGGCAGTTGTTGATTGATGTTGACGGAGACGGCAAGGCGGAGCTGCTGGTGTGGAATAAGGATGGTTTAACCGTGCTGCGCGGCCACGAAGCGATGAAGAATACGGGCCTCGAAGATGTGCGGGAGGTGGTGTCGGCGGCGTCAGGCGACTTCGACAATGATGGCTTGGCGGACTTGTGCGTTCTTACGGAGAGTGGGCCGCTGTTGTATCGGAATGCGAAGGGAAGGTTCGAGAAGGTGGACGCGAATTTTCCGGCCGGGAGATTCGAGAAGGCAGTCTGGCTGGATTACGATCACGACTACGATCTGGACTTACTGTTACTGGGCGAGAAGCAGGTGTTGCTTCGGAACCAGGGGACGGCGGGGTTCGTGGATCACACTAGTGATTTTCCCTTTGTTGAGGGGCACGCCATGGACGCGGTGTCCTATCGCCGGATGGCGGACAGCAAAGCCTTCGACTTAGTGGTGAGCTACGCGGACCATGCAGGTGTTTTGTATTCGGACAAACTAACTGGGAAATATGAAGCGATTCCGCTGCCGGAGCTGCCTGCTGGAGCGAAATGGCTGGATGCGGCGGATGTAAATGACGATAGCTGGTTGGACATTGTAAGTTCGGCTGGGACGTTGTTGAATCGGCAGGGTAAGTTTGAGCGAGCGACGGCACCAGTAGGTAATGGGAGTGTCGAGGATGCGGCTGCTGCCCGCACGGGTAAGTGGATTCGAGTTGCGCTCACTGGCGTTAAGAATTTGAAGCTGGGCTACGATTCTGAGGTGGAAATCAAGGCGGGAGCGTCGTACCAGAAGAAGATGTATCGCGGTGTGCCGTTGATGTTTGATCTGGCGGGCCGCCTTGCGGCGGACACAGTGCGGATCACTTGGCCGAATGGACTGATCCAGAACGATGTCAAGCAATTGGCCAATCATTCTTACACATACAAAGAGGAGCAGAAGCTTTCGGGGTCCTGTCCTATGATCTGGACTTTCGACGGCAAACAATTCCGTTTTATCAGCGATGTACTGGGTATTGCACCGCTGGGAGCTACATCCGGCGACGGAAAGTATTTTCCGGTGGACCACGAGGAGTATGTACAGATTCCAGGCGATGCATTGAGGGCTGTTGACGGTAAGTATGAGGTTCGAGTTACTGAGGAGTTGAGCGAGGTGTCGTATCTGGATCAGATCGAGTTATTGGCAGTGGATCATCCGGAGGAGACAGATATTTTCACGAACGAGAAGTGGAAGGGACCGCCGTATCCGGAGTTCCGATTGTTTGGAGTTAAGGAGCGAACTTACCCGAAGAGCGCAAGGGACGGTGATGGCCGGGACGTCTTGCAGGCGCTGCTGGCACGGGATCGGAAGTATGTGGATACGTTCCGGCGCACTCGGGACGGTAAAGCGGAATTGCATGCGCTTGCGCTGGACTTCGGGAAACAAGCGGCGCCGCACAATCGGGCGGTGCTGGTATTGAATGGTTGGGTGGATTGGGCGGACGGAAGCACGTTTCTCGCGGCCGCGCAGGAAAGCAAGGAAGGATTGATTCCTCCCTACTTGCAGGTGAGGGATGGGGCGGGGAATTGGAAGACGGTGATTCAAGACATGGGGATGCCGGACGGCAAGCCGAAGACGATTGCCGTGGATCTTTCGGGTAAATTCCTGTCAGAATCGCGGGAGGTTCGAATCGTTACGAACCTATGCGTGTACTGGGACGAAGTTTTTCTCGGCAATGATGTGGATGCGCCAGAGGCGGTGATTAGCCGGGTACCCGCGGTATCTGGCGAGCTTCGATTCCGCGGATTCTCGGCGACGAAGATCGATCCGGACCGGAAACAGCCGGAGGAGTTCATTTATGCAAAGGTGGGAGCGGCGTCGAGCTGGAACCCCACGCCTGGGCTCTATACGCGCTACGGGGATGTGAATGAGCTATTGGAGAGCGTGGATGACCGGTTCACGATTCTAGGTTCCGGCGACGAGGTGCGGCTGCAGTATCGCGCGGATGAGTTGCCGGGCTTGAAACCCGGGTGGAAGAGGGAGTTCATCTTGAAGGTGGATGGGTGGGCGAAGGATCGCGATGCCAACACGGCATTTTCGCAGACGGTGGAGCCGCTGCCGTTCCATGCGATGAGCGCGTATCCTTATCGTCCGGACGAGCATTTCCCGCAGGACACGGTGCACGAACGTTACCGAAGGGAATACAATACTCGGTCTGCGCTGCGCCTGATCCGGCCTCTTGTGGAATAAATGACGCCGAAGATTCCCATTGCGGCAATTACTGACGAGTTCTCTCCGGATCTCGAAATCGCTCTTAAGGCGATGCAAGAGATCGGAATGGGCGCGGTGGAGCTGCGCGTCATATCCGGGAAGAACATCATGGATTTGTCGGACGAAGAGTTAGGTCGGGTCGCTGAAGTTGTGCGCGGATTCCGGGTGATCTCGATTGCGTCTCCGTTGTTCAAGTGTCTGCTACCGGATTCGCCGCCAGTGGACAGCCGGTTTCAGCACGATGTTTTCGCGGCGAAGCATACGTTTGAAGATCAGCCGCGCTTAGCGGAACGTGCGTTTTTTATTGCCAAGAAACTTGGGGCCAAGATCATCCGCGTGTTTTCTTTCTGGCGGGTGGTGCAGCCGGAAGCTTGTTTTGACAGTGTGGTGAGGGAGCTTGGCCAGCTTGCTGAGAGGGCAGCGCGGCACGGTTTGACGATTGGGTTGGAGAATGAGCACGCGTGTAATATTGCTACTGGTGCAGAGACGCGGCGAGTGCTGGATTGTTTGAAACATTCCAGCTTAGGGGTGGTTTGGGATCCGGCTAATGCGTATGTATCGGGAGAGAATCCGTTTCCTTTGGGTTATGAATTGCTGCCGCCGGATCGGATCGTGCATGTGCATGCGAAGGACTGCCACATGGAAGGGTACACGCCGGTGTGGGGGCCGCTGGGGACGAGGGCCATCGATTGGAAAGGGCAGATCGCGGGTTTGTTGAAGGATGGATACGCGGGGTACTTGAGTCTGGAAACACATTGGGCGGGACCGGGGGGAGACAAGTTGGAAGGCAGTAAGATCTGCGGGTGGAACCTGAGGGGGCTGGCGAGTGGTTAGGTTAGCGGCATACTGAAATGCAACATGAATCTTTGGCACCCATTCAATTTGTTGTGCGATTGTTTCTGGCGCTGGGGTTGGGAGCGTTGATCGGGCTGGAGCGTCAGGTCCGCAATCACGAGGGTGGGTTGAAGACGAACGCGCTGGTGGCGATGGGGTCGGCGATGTTCGTGATGATGGCACAGACATTCGGCACTCCGGACCGCATTGTGGGACAGATACTGCCGGGCATTGGTTTTCTTGGAGCGGGCATGATCATGCGGGATGGGCTGCATGTGCGAGGGCTGAACACGGCGGCGACAATGTGGTGCTCGGCGGCGGTGGGAACGTTAGTCGGGGCGGGAGAACGGGCCATGCCGGCGCTGGCCGCGGTTACCGTGGTAGCGGCGAATGTCTTCTTACGAGAGTTAGCGGTGTGGATCGACAAGAAACATGCTGCGAGCGGAGCAAAAGACGGCGCGACGACCGGGCAATGAGGCCGAAAACGAACGATGACGACAGATTCGCTTAATTCTGCCTAGCGTTTTCAGTTGTTTGGCGGATACTCGTGATTAGACTTAGTATCCCGCTGATAAGTTTGGTGCAGGAGAGAGTTGTTTTGGGGCGCTTCCGAAAGGGGCGCCCCGTTTTTTTGAGGGTTGCGATGCCACAAAAAACGAAGGTGCACGGTTTTTCGATCCGCGAAATTCCGCGGAAAGGCAAAGCCGGGGCTGAAGCGAAGAGCCGCAAGGAGCTGATCACGGCCCTACTTTCGAGAATAGAAAAACAGCTCGACTCGGAGAAGACGAGAGTCACGCTGGGGGACTTCATCCGGCTGATCCAATTGCAACGTGAGTTAGAGCAGGAGGAGCAACCGGCGGAGGTCATTGTTACGTGGAGAGAAGGGCCGGAGATACAAAACGCCGCGAAATAGAGTATAGCCCGTTGCCTTCGCAGCGGAAGTTTCACTGCTCGACGGCGAGGTTCAAGGGTTTTTCGGGTCCGATCGGATCCGGAAAAAGCCAGGCGCTTTGCCAGGAGGCGATTCGGCTGAGTTATTTGAATCCAGGCAGGCAGGGATTACTTGGGGCGCCGACTTACCCGATGTTGCGTGATGCGACATTGACGAGTTTCTTGGAGATTGTGAGTGCGAACGGTCTGCCTCACGTGTTTAATAAGGCGGAATCGGTGTTGGTGATGAAGGACACCGGTTCGCGGATCTATTTTCGCGCGGTGGATGATTTCGAAAGGCTGCGGGGCACTAACCTGGCTTGGTTCGGGCTGGACGAGTTGACTTACACGGCTGAGGAAGCGTGGCTGCGGTTGGAAGGGCGCCTGAGGGACCCCAAGGGCTCACGGCTTTGCGGATTCGC
>Ga0187847_10003317_pt1 | contig 12364 bp, 6 predicted proteins | sample June2016WEW_4_10_FD_132458 | JGI IMG/M metagenome (GOLD analysis project Ga0187847, IMG submission 132458) | Peatland microbial communities from SPRUCE experiment site at the Marcell Experimental Forest, Minnesota, USA - June2016WEW_4_10 | ecosystem: Environmental > Terrestrial > Soil > Wetlands...
AATTCCTTCTCGCCGAAGATTCTCGTCGCCGTCTTCGGAAGGCGTGAACAGCAAATCGGCGAGCTGATCGGTTACGAGGCGGTTGATCTCTTCCGGCATGGTGCGATCGAACGAGCGCAGTCCAGCTTCAACGTGGCCGACTTGAACGCCGAGTTTGGCGCAGACCAGCACGGTGGCAACGGTCGAGTTGACATCGCCATAGACCAGGACCATATCGGGCTGGCGCTCGAGCACGACAGGCTCGAGCCGGATCATGATCTCCGCCGTCTGCTTCGCATGCGTGCCCGAACCGACGGCCAGGTTTACATCAGGCGCAGGGATGTCCAATTGCTGAAAGAACACGTCCGACATATTCACGTCGTAGTGCTGGCCGGTGTGGACGAGGGTCTGCGTCACATTCGTCCGCTGCTTCAGGGCATTCAAGACGGGGGCGACCTTCATGAAGTTCGGGCGCGCTCCCACGATGTGAAATATGTTCACTGACTCTCCAATAACAGACTCAAACAGCCTAACCTATTCAGGCACTGGCACAGGACAGCTCGGCGGCATTTGAAATTCCGTTCGCCGAAGGATCCATAAGAGCACCACTACACTCCCGACCGCAATCGCGAGGAAAATGATCCCTCCATTGTGGTGGAGCTTTCCGTCGAGAAACGCGGGGTCCACGCGCGTTCCGAGCTCGGCGATGGTAAAGATGCGAAGTCCGTTCTTGGCCACGGACAATGGAAGGGCCACCGCGACGAGCAGAACTTTTCGCCACCACGAGCGCAGGAACAGATGGGCCAAAACCAGGGTGGTGACAACCAGCAACAGACTGGACCGAATGCTACTGCACTCCCGCGCAACTTCGAGGTCCAGTCCGGGGATGGACACCATGATTCCATTCTGCGTAACCGGTACTCCCACTGCCCGGAACATCATTCGCGCTGCTACCGCAGACTGCTGCTGCAAGATTGCGACAATCCAGTTCAAAGCGAACTCGGGGGTCGGGACGATGAAGAATAGAAAGCAGAGGGGAAAGAGTAACGACCGGAAAGTAGCTGCTCCAAAACAGAATAAAATGCTCGCAATCCACCAACTGACGAGGGCGAACATGCTGAGCGAGAGCTGCACATCGCTAGGCGCGGACGTCATTCCCCATCTCGCATAACAGGCAAAAAGCAGCGCGAGAACCATGAGCGACGCACCGATGCGGGGGCTTGGCTGGGGATCGCCGCGAAGCGCTTTTGAATTTGTGGATTTCAAATCCTGGCGTTTTGAATCGAGGTAAATGAGCGCGAGACTCAGGGGAAGAATCAGAAGGATGTGGGTGTAAGCATCGTTCGTCAACGCCAGGCCCAGCGTCATGGAGAGAGAATGCCACGAGGCCAAGATCGACACAGTGCACAAAAAGACGAAGAGCGGAAATCGATTTCGTGGCGGCATCTTGGATTCTTGTCGTCTGGATTCAATTTAACAGGTGCGGACCAGGCGAAAGGCGCCTCACTGCCGACTTCCTGCCTTGGCAGCCTTGGAGATCTCTTTGCCATCGCTCGGTGTGGTGCGCACCTTCGGTGAGTCTTCCGATTGGTCGTTTGGGACATCGTCTTGCGCGACGTTCCACGTATCCGCGACTACGTACAACGGCCTTCCCTTCCCTTCCTCGTAGATCCTGCCCACATACTCCCCGAGGATGCCGACCGCAATCATTAGCGCGGCATTGCTCAGGCACAGGACTACCATCATTGATGTCCAACCCTGAACGGTTTTGCCGGCGAAATGCTCGATCAAAGCACGAATCGCCTCTTCGATCGCGACCAGCGTCATGATTCCTGCTCCGAAGAAGCTGATCCTGAGGGGTAGCGCGGAGAACGAGATGGCTGCGGTCCACGCCAGCCGGATCATTTTTCGTAGGGGATATTTTGTCGTTCCCGCCACTCGTGGCTGCCGTTCGTAAAGCACGCAAGTCTGGGGATAGCCCACCCAAGCCACCATACCCCTCAGAAAACGATGGAGTTCTCGCATGGAGCGAAGGCTTTCGACGCACCGCCTCGACATCAAACGAAAGTCGCCAACATCTTGCGGCAGAGTCTTCAGGAAAAAGAGCCGCATCAACCGATAAAAAAACCAAGCGGTAAATTTCTTAAAGACGCTGTCGCCGGAACGGGCGACCCGCTGGCCACAAACAACGTCGTAGCCATTGCGATACTGCTCAACCATCTTGTGGATGACCTCTAGCGGGTCCTGCAGATCCGCATCGAGCAGAACAATTGCGTCGCCAGCGGCATGGTCAATTCCGGCTGTAGCGGCATATTGATGTCCAAAATTTCGCGACAAGCTCAGCACTTTTATGCGATCGTCCCCTTGGCACCAGTCCGCAAGCAGTTCTATGGTCCGATCGGAGCTTCCGTCGTTTACTAGAATCACTTCACAGGGATAAGGGGAATTATCTATAAACTTAGTGATCTCGGTGCGTAATAGCGGTGTACTCTCTTCCTCGTTGTAGCAAGGGATCACGATCGATAGGAGGTTCGGATTCGACCGCGGTTTGAGAGTGTTAGGTGCCATGTCTCTTTCCCACCGTTGCCGCTTAAGCCTGCTGCCTAAGGTTTGGAACGCGAACGGCCAGTATTCGGCGAATAGCAGCGGAAATTTCTTCCGGGCTCAGGTTTTTGAACGATGGGCTACAGTTCAGTTATCCCACAGGTGAGCGAGGGAGGCAGGGTTACGAAAGTCACCAGGCATCTTTTCATAAACATAAACGACCACGAACCAAGCTCCTTAGCGAACAACACATGTTACTTCCGTAAGTGACAGGTGCTTTCAAACTTCAGGGAGAAGGGATGACGGCATGGACGATGTTTGAAGGACCGCTGTCTGGTCGTCCTGCATTCGCGACGGCGGTGACGAAGTAGCAATACTCGTGTGATGGCTGGACTTGTCTGTCGGTGTAGCTGGTGCCGGTAACGGAGTCGATCACAGAGGTGTTCGCGGAGCAAGGGCTGCCCGGAGTGCAACGATGTACGTTGTACTTCACTACTCCGGGAGAACTGCTAGCTTTCCAGGACAAATCGACATAGTGCGGTTTCACCGGCGTGGCAGTCGTCGTTTGTGACCGAGCCGGGGCTGCATTGGGACCGGTTGCAATGCACGGTATTTCATTCGCCGTCTGCGGCGTCTTGTCTGGTGGCCTGTTCGCAGCAGATTGGGGTTGGATGGCGGAGAAGTGCGGACCGGTTTTATTCTGATCACCCAGTTGCAATAGGATCAAGAGAATCGCCACGAACATCCCCGCTCCAGTCAGCACCGTCTTCATTGATTTCAGATAACGCCGCATTCAAAAGTCTTTTCTGTCGCCTGCACCTCAGCTTTCCTCATGAACCATATACCGCATTGCTTGTAATCCGCATCAACCGCGAAAACTAGTTGAATTTCTCTGCATCATTGAACCCGACACCGAGACGATCCTTCGCTGAAACAATCGGTGCGCTCTGCAATTCCCAGTTAATGCTCAGTTGGGGGTCATCCCAGGCAATGGTACGTTCGTATTCAGGTGCGTAGAAATCGGTGGTTTTATATGTCACGTGGGTTTTTTCGGAGACGACTCGGAATCCGTGTGCAAAACCAATCGGCACCCATAGCATGCACTTGTTCTGGCCGGACAGCCGGAACGATTCCCACTTGCCGAATGTGGCCGAGCTCTGGCGGAGGTCAACGACCACGTCCAAAATCTCTCCTGTGATTACCCGGACGAGCTTCCCTTGCGGCTGGTGGATCTGGTAGTGGAGTCCGCGCAGGACATTCTGGCTGGAGCAGGAATGGTTGTCCTGGACAAACTTGTCGCGGATGCCGAGCTCTGCAAAGACGTGCTCGTTGTAACTTTCGAGGAAGAATCCCCGATCGTCGCCGAACACGCGCGGCTCAAGCAGCAACACTCCGGGCAGCTTCGTTTCTCTTTTCTTCATTGAAATGTTCTCGCGATTCATCCACGGTAAACTAAGCGCTAGAACACTTGCTCTTTCAGTAGCTGCAGCAAGTATGCGCCGTAGGAATTGTTTCGCATCGGCTGTGCGATGGTTTCCACTTGTTGTGCAGTAATGTAGCCGGAGCGATAAGCAATCTCTTCCGGACAGGCCACCATCAGACCCTGCCGCTTCTCCAACGTCTGGATAAAGAGCGCCGCTTCCATCAAGGCTTCGTGCGTGCCGGTATCGAGCCAGGCCATGCCCCTGCCCATGACGCAGACATCCAGTTGGCCACGGCGCAGATACTCGCGGTTCACGTCGGTGATCTCCAACTCGCCGCGAGCGGAGGGCTTCATTCCGGCAGCGATCTCCACGACCTGAGGATCGTAGAAATAAAGTCCCGTGACGGCATAGCTTGACTTCGGCTGCCTGGGCTTTTCTTCAATGCTGAGAGCCTTGCCCTTCTCATCGAATTCCACTACGCCGTAGCGCTCCGGATCTTGCACGCGGTACGCGAATACGCGGGCGCCGTTGAATTTCCGAGTTGCTGCCCGCAGTTCCTTCGCGAGATCGTGTCCGTAGAAAATGTTGTCGCCTAAAACCAGCGCACAGCAACTGGTGCCAATGAACTCCTTGCCAATCAAGAACGCCTGCGCGATGCCTTGCGGCTTAGGCTGCACGGCGTACTGAATGCGCAACCCATAGCTACTGCCATCGCCCAACAAATGTTCGAACTTCGGTACATCATCGGGCGTCGAAATAATCAATATGTCGCGGATGGCCGCCAGCATCAGGATGGAAAGCGGGTAGTAAATCATGGGCTTGTTATAAACGGGAAGCAGGCTCTTACAGACAGCTTGCGTCACGGGGTACAGCCGCGTCCCGGAGCCGCCGGCGAGAATGATGCCCTTATAGTGTGGCTGCGATGAGGTTGTCATGATGATGTTTTTTCAGCTCAGACGGAGTAATGGTCTGCAATCCACTGCCGGTAAGCGCCGCTGGTGACGTCGCGTACCCACTCTTCATGCTGCAGGTACCAGAGTACCGTTTTACGGATCCCGGTCTCAAAAGTTTCCTTCGGCCGCCAGTTTAGTTCGCGCTCGATTTTACGCGTGTCCATCGCATAACGGCGGTCATGACCGGGACGGTCTTTCACAAATGCAACCAGGTTGCGGTGTGGAAGCACCGGATCGCTGGGGCGAAATTCATCCAGCAACGCGCAAATCGTATCCACGATTTCGAGATTCTTTTTCTCGTTACATCCACCGATGTTGTAGGTTTCGCCCTCGCGTCCTTCGGACAGTACTGTCCGAATCGCGCTGCAGTGATCTTCAACGTACAGCCAGTCGCGCACGTTCTTTCCATCTCCGTAAACCGGGAGCGGTTTTCCGTTGCAAGCATTCAAAATCATTAACGGGATCAGTTTCTCTGGAAACTGGTAGGGGCCGTAGTTATTCGAGCAATTGGTCGTGAGGGTGGGCAATCCATAGGTGTGATGGTAGGCGCGGACGAGGTGGTCGGAAGCGGCCTTTGAGGCCGAGTACGGGCTGTTCGGAGCGTAGGGAGTAGTCTCGGTGAACGCCGAGTCGTTCGGGCCGAGGGAGCCATAGACCTCGTCGGTCGAAACATGCAAAAAACGAAACATTCGCCGATCGGCCTCCGGAAGGGCGGACCAGTATGCGCGCGCCTCTTCCAGCAAGCTGAAAGTGCCGTTCACGTTGGTTCGGACGAAATCGTCGGGGCCATGGATCGACCGATCCACGTGACTCTCCGCCGCGAAGTGAACGATGGCTCGTGGCCGCTCGCTCTGGAGGAGGCGGGCCAACAGTTCACGATCAATGATGTCACCCTGCTGAAACCTGTATCCGGGATGTTCGGCCACGGATTCCACGTTCCGAGGATTCCCGGCGTAGGTGAGTTTGTCGAGATTGACGACGCTCGCCGACTCGTGCGCGATCCACTGCAAAACGAAGTTGGACCCGATGAAGCCGGCGCCGCCCGTCACAAGGATCTTGTTCTGCATGTTAATTCGTCCGTTAACTTCTAGTGAATCCGCATTGGCACATTGGGAGATCTATAGAGTACCCAGAATAGCTTAGAGCTAGAACCTAGTAGTTGCTAAACGAGTTCCAAACTAGGTTCGTGTGCGGCGGTTTTCGAATTTTCTATCGCCCGGTCAAGGCAATCGCGCAGGATGGGGGCGAGTTGGCCTACATAGGGCTCTACGAGACTGCCACGCGGACTTATGGGGAGCGAGAAGAGTCGAACACCTCCCTGTGCAACTTCTCCCCAGCCACCTAAATGAGCGTGATAGCCAGCCAGGTGACGTTCCGCGAGGAAAACCGTCAATTCTCCGGGATAGGGCCTGACGTCGTATTGACCCAATGCCGCTTCGTAGATATCCGCAATTTTGGCTTGAGGCGTTGGCGCAGCGGCATTTGGCAGGAGGCGATGCCGAAGGCCAGCCCAACCGAAACGAGCCGACGCCTTGATTCGCGCAGTCTCAACGCGCAGCTTTTCTGTGAAAAAAGCACGTTTGCCTTCGCCCTTCGCTGCGATGAAGTTCTGCAGGTGAAAATAAGGGTTGAGGACAAAACGATTCATCAACCTCTGGTGCAACGGTAGGGGCCAGCGCATGGCGCGGATGTTGTAAATCTCGATGAGAGCTACAAGACCCACGGTCTCGCCAGAATCGATAAACTGCCGTGCCATTTCCAGGGCTAGAGTGCCACCCAGACAGTACCCTCCGAGCATATAGGGACCATGCGGTTGCACTTGGCGGATCTCATCGATATAGCGGCGCGCCACGTGTTCGAATCGGCCATCGATTGGGGAATGCCCATCGAGACCGGCGGACTGCAAACCATAGACGGGCTGATCAGCACCAAGATGAGCAGCCAGGGATCGATAGAGCAGGACATTCCCTTCCGCGCCGTGCACTAGAAAAAGCGGCGGACGATCATTGGATCGAGGTGGACGGGATGGGGATGGCCGGGATCGATTAATGGCCACGAGGGATTGCCAGTCTTCTGTTTTGGTACCGCGGCTCAGAACGGTCGCCAGCATCCGCGGGGTGGAGGCGTCGTAAAGGATCGCGAGCGGCGCGGTGCATCCCAACTCCCGCTGGATCAGGTCAAACAGCTGCGCTGCAGCGACGGAGTGTCCACCCAGGGCAAAGAAATCATCGTCTGGTCCAATTTCGCGAATATCCAAGACGCGCTGCCAAAGAGGGAGCAGCGCTCGAAGCATTTCAGTTTCCCCGGTCGGAGAACCGGCCGGCGAATCAGAGAGTTGTCGTGGCAACTTTGGGGTCACGGCCGAAACAGCCGAAGAGAATTCGTCAGAAGTCTCGCGATTTGAACTCCGAGTGTAGAGAATCTCAGTTCGGGGAGAAGTATCGGCGCACTTGAGACTGGCAAGATCCAGAACTTCCCGAGAGGGGTCGGCCGCAAGATCCTGAAAGATAGAACCGAGAGCCTCGAACCATTCTCGTATCGAGACTTCCTCAAAAAGGTCAATGTCGTAGTGGCAGCGAAGCTCCAGATTCTCTTCCGTCTCGATCGCATTCAAATACCACTCGAACGATTCGTAGCCTTTGGGGTTGGCATCGTAGTCGACGGTAAACCCGGAGTGCGGCAATTCGTCCTGCTTGAACTTCTTGACGTTGGTGAGGCCGACCGAGATCGGAGAAACTCCCAGCGCAGGCACGACGGGATGCAGGTCTTCCAACAGGCTGACCATGGTGAAGATGGCGTGATCCTGGGCGGTAAGAAGCTCGCTCTGCACTCTTTTGAGAAAAAAGCTGACGGTTTCGCCTTCGCGTAAGTCCACTAAAAAGGGGAGCAGATTCACACAATGCCCTACGAGGTTGGGCTGTCCGATACCAGGCTGTTCCGCGGTTGGCAGAGCGATCACAAAACGACGCTGTCTTGAAACGCGGGCGAGGAGGATGGCTAAGGAACTGAGAAGGACGGAGAAGAAGCTGCAACCCTGTTGTGCGCCCAGTGCCCTGAGTTTTTCGACGACCGGGGCGGGAATGGGGTGATCGAGACGACGCGCGCTGAATTCACGTCGCGCAGTCCGTGGATGATCGGTCGGAAGCACGAGCACGGGAAAACCATCTTTGAATTTCGCATGCCAGTAGTTGCCCGCTTCTTTGAACTCGTCAGAGCGGTCGCGGTCAGTGACGCTCTGCACGTACTCGGCGTAACTACTGGCTTGATCAACGGATGCGGATTCGGGCGTGCCCGAGATTTCCTCTGAATAGAACGCGCAGAGATCGTGGATCAGGACATCGAGCGACCACCCGTCGCAGATGATGTGGTGAGCCGTGAAGATCACTGCCGCGCGATCGGGCCCAAGCAAAACCATTTGGCAGCGGAACAACGGACCCGCGGGCAAGGGGAACGGTAAGGCGGTCTCATCGGCAATCAGTTTGCGGAGACGCTCCTCTTGTTCGGCCGGCGCGTTGGTCGGAGACTTGACGGTAGAAAGGTCGATGACAGGCATCGCGATTTTCAGTGCCGGAGCGATCTTCATCGTCAGACCGTTTTCATCGAAGCTAGCGCGAAGAGCATCATGCCGCTCGACCAGGCGTTCGATGGCGCGCGCCATCTTCTCGACCGAGATGTTGCCGGTAAATCGGACCGTCATGGACTCGTTGTACGAGGCCGACAAATGTTCGGACAGACGCGAGGAAGCATAGATGCCGCGCTGCGGAACCGTAGACTTGACTTCACGCGGGCCGGAAACCGCCGTCGGCAGTGCTGCGGCCACGGGCGTTCCAGTGTCGGCAGGGATGCCCGCAGTTAGATTATTGATGCCGCCTCTTTCGAGGAGCGTAACCAGGCGGGCGATCGTGCGCGCTTGATCGGCTACAACTCCCTCGAGCGTGCTGCTCTTCGGACTAGCATTCCCGGCTGGAGGCGTAGCGGGTTGTGGGGTAACAGGCAGAAAGGCCGGGATGGCAGGGGTTTCCGCGAGAATGGCGGCAGGCAGGGTGGTATCAAGATGCGCCGCGAGCAGGTCAACATTGGGCCATTGATTCATGAGCTGACTGAAGGTGACCTTGGCGGAAAACTCCTTGCGGAGGGCGAAGGCGACCTGCGTCAAGGATAGCGAGTCGAATCCCTGCTCCATGAATGTGGCGAAAGTGCTGATTTGCGAGCGTTCGCGGCCGGAGACTGGTACGAGCAGGTCAAGCACACGCGCAGCGATGCGGTCTTTGCGTGAAGCTGCCGGACTGCCCGCGGGAACGGTCGCGGCCAACGCGCACGAGGCTAAAGACTCAGCTAGTTCTGTTGCGGAGCGGGTGGCTGAAGCGGAACTTGCGGCAGGGAGACTTGGTGCAGCCGATGCCGCTATGGCAGGGTCTACCCAAAAGCGCTGCCGCTGAAAAGGATAGGTTGGCAAAGGTATGCGCCGGCGGTCTTCGTGGGCGTAGAAAGCGTCCCAATCTATCGATACCCCGCTCTGCCAGAGAGACCCTAAGGCGAAAAGCAACGTCGCCCACTCAGTGTTGTTCTCATGGGTATCGGAAAAGGTGGGAATGGCTGTGCACGGATGATCGGGCGTGAAGTGCTGGCGAGCCAAGGAACATAGCGTCGACCGAGGTCCACATTCGAGGAACAGGTCATGACCTTGGGCTTGGAGATATTGAATCGCTTTCGAAAATTCCACGGTGGCGCGGGCATGATTGGCCCAATAGGCAGGATCGGTCGCTTCCGCAGCGGTGATGGGACGGCCCGTGACCGTCGAGACAAAGGGGCGTACCGGAGCGCGTAGCTGGATTTTGGCGACGGTCTCGCGCAGCGGCTCAATCATCGGATCCATCATTGCGGAGTGGAAGGCATGCGAGGTGTGCAGGTGGCGACAAACCACTTCTTTCGCTTCAAGTCGCTCCTGGAATTCCACGACCTCCGCTTCCGGGCCCGACACAACACATAGATTCGGAGCATTGTTGGAAGCGATCCGAAGCGCAGCTGGAAGAATTTTCGCGATCGAATCTGCACTGCCGTTCACCGCCATCATGGAGCCGCGCGGCAGGTCCTGCATCAGGCGACCGCGCAGAGCAATGATGCTGAGTGCGTCTTCAAGATCGAACACTCCGGCGAGCGTGGCGGCGACAAATTCTCCGATACTGTGTCCGGCCATCATGGCAGGCTCGATGCCAAGACTCTGCCAGAAACGCGCCAAGGCGTATTCGATTACGAAAATCGATGGCTGCGTGAAGAACGTGTCCTGCAGGGAGATTTGAGCGGTGTTTGTATCTCCGCTTTGGGGATAAAGAAGTTCACGCAAGTCGCGACCGAGATGAGGTTTGAGGTATTCGCAACAGTCGTCCACGATGGCGCGGAAGAGAGGCTCATCCCGATAGAGGTTTAAGCCCATGTTGACATACTGGGTGCCCTGGCCACCGAAAAGAAAAACGACGGAAGGATCCCGGCGTTCACAGCGTTTGCTGCTGCAGCGCAAGGGATTCGGTTGGGCGAGCAATTTAGCGGCTTCGTCGGCATCGGCAGCGACCACGAAGCGCCGGTGAGCCATCTGTTTGCGGCCGGTTTGAAATGTGTAGGCCGCATCCGCAAGAACCTCCGGTGCGGCGTTCGCGAGGTGCTCCGCCAATGCGCGGCTGTAGGCATCGAGCGCCGCGGGGGTCTTAGCGGAGAACGGCAACAAATGCAGAGGACGCGAAGAACTTCCGGCTTTCGACTTGGGGGCCTCTTCCAGAATGACGTGGACGTTGGTCCCGCCGAAACCAAAAGCGCTGACCGCTGTGCGGCGCACTTCCTCTCCGCGAGGAAATGGGATGAGCTTGTCGGCAATGAGAAAGGGGCTGCTAGCAAAGTCAATTTTGGGATTGGGCGTTTTGAAATGGAGAGTTGGAGGTATTTGCTCGTGGTGGAGAACGAGCGCTGCTTTGATCAGACCTGCAACTCCGGCAGCGTTGGTGGGATGCCCGATGTTGCCTTTGATGGAGCCGACATAGCAGAATTGTTTCTTGGTCGTCTTGCTCTCGAAAACTCTTCGCAGCGCTTCGAATTCAATGGGATCGCCAACCGGAGTCCCCGTTCCGTGCGCTTCGATGTAGCGGATGGTCTCGATAGGAACATTTGCATTCGACTGGGCCAGCGCAACGGCATCCGCCTGACCGTCGACGCTTGGAGCCAGGAAGGACGCGGGACGCGCCCCGTTATTGTTCTTGCCCGTGCCGCGAATGACGGCGTAAATGGTATCGCCGTCGGCGAGAGCATCAGCGAGCCGCTTGAGGACGACCACACCGGCGCCGTCGCAAAACATGGTTCCAGTGGCGTCGGCGTCGAAAGGACGGCAGTGGCCGTCCTTGGCAAACGTGCCGCCCTCTTGATAGAGGAAGCCGCTTTTCTGCGGGACGGTGATGTCAACGCCTCCGGAGAGCGCGACGTCACACTCATAGTCGAGGAGCGAGCGGTAGGCCTGGTCGACCGCGAGGAGTGTGGTTGAACAAGCGGTGTTGAGGCTGATCGCGGGGCCGCGTAGATCCAGGAGATAGGCAGTGCGAAGAGCGATGTAGTCTTTTTGGTTGCCGTACTCAACGGCGAGGTTGCCGGCCATGGCCAAGAGATCAGGCTGGGTTAGGAGGTTGGTCGTGTAGTAGTGGTTGTCGCCGATTCCTGCAAATACGCCGATGCGTCCTTTGTAACGCTCGGGGTCGTAGCCTGCGTTCTCGAGCGCATGGTGGGCGAGTTCGAGAAAAACGCGCTGCTGCGGATCCATGACCCTGGCTTCGAGCGGACTGATGCCAAAAAAGGCGGCATCAAAAAGATCAGCGCCCTCGATCAAACCGCGAGCGCGGATGTAATCCGGATCGTGGCGAAGATTTTCGTCAATGCCGGGCCCCAGTTCCTCGGATGTAAACAAAGAAATGGATTCGACGGAGTTGCAAAGGTTGCGCCAGAGTTGATCGAGATTGGCTGCGCCGGGGAAACGCCCAGTCATTCCGATTATCGCGACGGCATTGTGCGTTTGGTCGCTATTTTCTTGCGACTTACGCTGAGAATCGCGCGGCAAGTTCTGCCGACGCCGTGCGCGGTTGTCAGCTTCGGCAAGAAAATCGGACTTGGTTTCGCGCTCCTCCGTTTGCAAGAATTCTGAGAGCTTCGCGATTGTGGGGTATTGAAAGACCTTGACCGGCGGAATCTCACACCCGAAGCGAGTGTGATATTGACTCGCCATGCGGACTGCCGCTAGCGAATTGCCTCCGAGGTCGAAAAAACTGTCGTCGATGCCAATCTCTTCCAGTTGCAGCAGTTCGCGCCAGAGATTCGCCAGTTGCTTCTCGGTTGCCGTCCGCGGGGCGATAAAATCCTGTGCGAGGAGTGGGCGTTTGCCTTCGGGCCGTGGCAGAGCTTTGCGATCGACTTTGGCGTTCGGAGTCAGGG
>Ga0187847_10003319_pt1 | contig 12351 bp, 2 predicted proteins | sample June2016WEW_4_10_FD_132458 | JGI IMG/M metagenome (GOLD analysis project Ga0187847, IMG submission 132458) | Peatland microbial communities from SPRUCE experiment site at the Marcell Experimental Forest, Minnesota, USA - June2016WEW_4_10 | ecosystem: Environmental > Terrestrial > Soil > Wetlands...
CATCTTGTCGACGAACGAGACGAAGAGATAGACGAGTGCCAAGACGGCGATGCCACCGAGAATCCTCGAGCCCAGGCGACGCAGCGCGCTCCGATCGGCCACCGCGCACCGCTACTTCGGCCGCTGAGTGACGAGACCCAGTTGCGAGATATCCAGACGGCCTAGCAGATCCAGCACGTCGACCACACGTTGATAGGCGATCGTCGAATCCGCCTTCACGACGACCGGCAAGTTCGGATTGACCGCTTTTGCGGTACGCAGCGCCGATTCGAGTTCCGGCATGCTGACAGGATACGTATCGAGGTACATCGTGCCGTCAGCCGTGATCGTGATCGCCTTGGTCTGCGGCTTCGCGAGCGATGGCGTATCACTAGCCTTCGGCAAATTGACCTTGATGCCCTGGACCGATGCCGTCGTCATGATGATGAAAATCACCATCAACACATAGGCGAGATCGAGCATCGGGGTGATGTTGATGTCGTCGTACACACCCTTGTCGTCATCGATGGGACCTGACATGTGCCGCGCCCCTAGCTGTACTGTTCAGCGATGCGAGTGACGAACTCGTCGACGAACACGCGATTGTCTGCTGTGATCGACTTGATGCGCGTGTTGAGCCAGTTGTAGCCGAACAAGGACGGGATCGCGACCGACAGTCCAGCCACCGTCGCAGCCAGCGCCGCGGCGGTACCCGGCGCGATCGCGTTGACGTTGACGTCGCCCGATAGCGCGATCGCGGCGAACGTGATCATTACGCCTATCACCGTGCCGAGCAGGCCGAGGAACGGGCCACCCGAGATCGCGATCGTGAGCAGTACCATCTGGCTGCTCAAGGTCTGCTGCAGACGGGTCATCGAGGAATCCATTGCAGCGCGGATCGCATCGATCGACTGCGGCGACAACATCTGGGCGCGCTGCGCACTGACGGTCCTTCCCGCAACGCGCTTATTGAGCTCGAACACGCCGTGGTGATACAAGCGATAAAGCGTCGAAGCGCCATATTGGTGGTCGGCTTTCGCGAGTTCGGCCATCGAGGGCGCCGTGGCGATCAGATCGTGCTCCTCCGAGCCCGTCGGCGGCTTGTCGAGCGCGGTCGGGTCGCCGCTCAAGCGGCGAAACTCCTTCAGAAATCGGGCATTTGCCCGCTCGACGCGGGTCAGGAAAATCGCCTTCAAGAACATGATCACCAGCGCGATCGCGAGCATGCCCATGCAGATGCCGATCACGACCCAGCCATCGACGGTCAGGTTCTTTGCAATCGTGACGAAGTACGAGCCCTGGCTGCCGCTGTCCTTCTGGCCGTCGGCGCCGTACACGACGAGCTTTTCATCCATGCCCTGCGCCTGGTCGGAGGCCTTGATCCAATCCGCCGAACGAGCCGTCTTCGCGACTTCGACCTCATCGAGTTCGCCGTTCAGGAACCTGGTTCCGGATCCCGACCCGATCGTAAAGGCTCCGCCGATCTCCTCCAAATGGACCGGCGCGCTTGCAACCGCAAGGCCGTCGACATATAGCGTCAACTTATCGTTGCCCGCGGTGACCGCGACATGATGCCATTGCGCGATCGCCAGATCGTTCGGTTGCGCGGCAGTCACCGGCGCCCCGCCGAAGGCAGCACGCGCCACCAGGTGCGCACCGTCGATGATCAGGTCGATCGACTTGCCCTGATCGGCGAGCTGGAACACCGTCGCCTGTTGCGCTTGGTCGATCCGAAGCCACGCCGACGCAGTCAAACCCTGGTTCGGCATCAAGCGCAGCGAGGCCGAGGCCGGCACGGTGATGCTTTGCGTGCCGGAGAACTTGGCCCCGCCGCCGATTAGCGAGGCCGGCGTGAGCTCTGCCGTGGAGGCGGTCGGGTTGTTCTTGTAGGCCGTGAGATCGGCGGGCGGGCCGCTCGCATCAGAAAACGGCAGCACCAGCACCTGCGAAACGTCATAGGTTCCGGCGGGGTCGGCAGCGTTCGGCGCGTCCGCGTTGCCGTAATAGGCATAGATCTTGTCGGTCTTCGCGCCGCCCGTGAGTTGCGGGATGCTAACCCAGAGCAGCGCCATCTGGTTCGTGACGTCATACTTCTCGAAGTGAAATTTCAGCGGCGTCTTGTCATCACCCGCGATTAGCCGAAAGTCGGCTGCGTCGGGCTTGGTGTCGTTGAAATAATTGAAATTGCCGAGCGACAGACGGATTAGCACAGGGACATCGATCGGCGTGCCCGCCACATCGGCACCTGTCGGCGAAAGGTCGAAATCGATCTCCTTGCGGTATTTCCAATCCCCGTTCCACCATGAGCCCGCCAGTGCAACCACCGGAATCAAAAGGGCAAGGAGCCCGATCAGCTTGGCATGACTCTTCATCGGTGTCCTGATCCTTCTCTGCAGAGACTCTTTGAGCCATCTATTGTGGATAGATCGCGTGATTCTTTTATGACAAATTGACGACGAATCTATCGACTTTAGGGTGCCGTAGTCCTTTGCTTCTTGAGGCACTCGATGTCGTCCGGCTTGCAGTTGTCCTCGCCGAGGCCCGTCACGAAGACATCGAGCCAGCTGATCGCCGTCTGCGCGAGCGGCGTGGCTTCCTTGGCCGCCGCCGCCGACTCCTGCGCCGAATTGGCGCTCGAGGTCTGTGTGCCGGCTGCTGCGCTCGAAGCCCCGGACAGGGAGGCGCCCAGGCTACTGACATCCGACGGTACCCCGGTGGCAGTTCCGCCGAAATTGATGTTGTCGACACCAATCACGTGCGCGGCGGCGATGTTGATGTTGCCGGCCGCACCAATTCCGGCGTCGCCGGCGTTTACCGTGCCGACGGGGGCGTCGAGATCGACGTTGCCCGCGGGCACGTCCGGACTGATCTGAATCGTTCGGATGCCCGAGCCCGTCGCAAGCGCGCCACCGAAATTCAGTGTGACGTTGCCGTTCTTGTCGACACTCACGGTCGGCGGCGGCACCGACAGCGACGATTTGGAACCGTTGCCCGCATCGATGCTGCCAAGGGTCGACCAGATCAAAATATTGCCGCCACCCAAAGTGAAGATGCGCGACTTGTTGACGTTCACGTCGCTCAGCGAATAAATGTTCACGTTGCCCGCGCCTTCGGCGACGATACCGAGGCTCGATGCGGGCTTTGCCGCGATCGCGGGCGGTGGATTCGCCAGCCCGACGTTGATGTTGCCGCCGGGAACGAGAATCGAGATGTCGCCGCCGCTTTCGGTGTAGATTCGGCTCGAGGTCAGCGTCAAGTCGCCATCGTACGGCGAAGGGTTCGCCGCAGTCGGGGCGCGGCTCCCAGGGAACAACGCATCGATCGCTGCGTAGCCCCGCGCAAAACCGATTCCGGTGCCGGAACTCGCTTCCCGGCCCGACGCCAACAGTTCGTCGAAGAACACTTGGTCGATTAATGCGCTTTGCTGCTGGATCGAAAACTGCGAGAAATCGCCTTCGGCCTCGGCGAATGTCAAGCCCGTTGCGCCAGTCAGCGACTCGACATAGCTGATCAGATTTTGTTCGTAGTTATAGCTGCTCGTGGGCTTGGCGATGATTTGCGACAGGAAACCGGAGAGGTCGGCACCTTGGCTGCCGTAGCCCACCAAGACGTTGGCGTCCGCGCCCTGCGCAGTCGGCAGGTTCGGATTCACGAGGTTGCCGACCGTGACGATGCCCGAGCCAAATCCGAGATTCAGGTTGCGCCCCGTCAGCACGTCGAAGCTCCCGGGGCCTCCCAGCTGCAGCCCGAATCCGCTGCCCGCCCCGGTAGTATCCAGATCGCGCCCCGCCTCGATCAGCGTGGCGTCGTTCGATGACACATTCTGGCCGCGGAATCCGAGATTCACGAGATCGCGACCCGCAACGATCTGCGCTGGTTTAGGCACCGACAATTGCAGATCAACGATATCGAGACCGGCAGTCACCAGCACCGGATTGGGATCGTCGGCATGGATGACGCCCGCGAACGGCTTGAGCCCGCTGCCGTTCGCGTCGGGAGAACCAAGGTCGGACACGGTCGGATAGGTCGCAGAGAACGAGTCCGACATCACGATCGTCGCATTCGAATTGGTCGCTTCGATGTCGCTGCCGGCAAATAGCGACAACTGGCCGGTGCTCGACGGCGCTAGGGTCACGCCACTGCCGCTCAGGATGATATTGCTCTGCGGTGCCTGCACGGCGAGCGTCGGCGGTAACACCAGGAAATAGTTGCTGTCGGGCCCGTCCGCGGCTTTACTGCCGAGTAGCGTACCGGTCTGACCGTTGGCCTGTTCCAGCAACTCGAGCGTTGCGCTGCCGGTTGTGCTCGACAGGGTGACCGAAGAATTGTCGGCGTAGGTCAAATAGGTGCTGAGTGACAGTGCCTGATCGCTAAAGAGCCCGGCGATTTCGGTCGGATTGTAAATCGCATCCACCTGCAGCGAGTTGCGGACCCACACTGACACCGAAGAATCGCCGAGTGCGATCCCCGCACCGACGGGATTCTGCTTCGTGCCGGATACATAGAATTCAGTCGCGGTTAAGCCACCGCCTGCAATCAGCGTTCCCACCCCGTTGCCGACATAAATTTGCGGCGTGCCGATGTCGCCGCCCGCACGCATGCTAAGGTCACCGCCAAAACCCAAAGGCGTTGCGGTCGAGAGCGAGGGGTTTGCCGCTTCGGGAACCAATACCAGGCTGCTCGCCACCGCGGCAGACAAATTCGTAATGCTGCCGGCGGCGGTCACGCTGACATCGCCCCCGCCGAGCGCGCCGATGTTCCAATCGAAGCTAGCACCGAGGTTCGATTCGAAGTTACCGTAATCGACACCATACTGCGCCGGCAAACCACCCAAGCCCGCGCTGCCTTGATGCAAGAGCCAGCCGGTCACGCCGTAGTCACCGCCGTCCGTCTGCGGATCCAGCATTCCGACCGCTGAACCCGCGATATTGCCGCCTGCGGACAGTCGCACGCTCCCACCATTCGTACCAAAGTTCATGAGCAATTCGTCGTTCAAATAGGCGACTGGCGGGGCGTTGGCCGGGGCATAGCCGCCGGTGTAGACCCCGGCCGCGCCGCTGAAGTCCTCCTCAAACACGATGTTGCCGGCCGCGGCGAGGTTGATGTCGCCCGTGCCGGTGCGCACCACACCGGGTCCGATGCCATCCTCGGTGCCGTCCGCCGGCTGGCCCGAGGTCGCCAGGGTCAGGCTGGCATTCGAACCGCGCAGCGTCGACAGCACATTGGCGCTGCTCGTATCCGCGCCCGCGACGATGCTGATGGACGCGGATGGCAAGTTGCTGAGTGCCAGCAGACCGGTCTGGGTGGCCGGATTGTTGTCGTTGACGAATCCGTCGGAAATTCCCCCGTATGTACTTGCGGTACCACCGAGTAGGGTCACGGGACCGGCCGCACGAATCGCGAGATTGATCACTTGGGGAGTTCCCGTGTTGATGCCGGTGCTGTACGGTGACAGGTCGATGCCGGGTAGCATCAAAGTCTCGTTGACGGGGTCGATGAGGTCGACGCCAACCTCGACCAGCGGCGGAGTCGCTGACGTGTATTGCGCGGCGGACGGCGCGAGGCGCTGCTGGATCACCGAGCTCGCGACCGTGAGAAACGAGGACGCCGCCGCGACGTCGTTCGGCAGGTCGTTGCCGATGAAATCATTGTTCGTCGCAAAGCTCATGACCGGTTCGATGATCACCTGACCGGCATTCGACACATTCGCACCGATCCCGGAGATCCCGGTCGCAGGAACGTTGATCGCGACGTCGTTGCTCGATTGCAATGCTGGGGCGCGCAGAATCAGCTGCCCCGCCTCGGTGCCGCTCACTGTCGTGATCGTACTGCCGCCGTAGAGCGTGATCGCGCAGCTCGAGCAGGCAGGAATCAGCGTCATGCCGGCCGGCGTCGGGATCGTGCCCGGAGCCATCGCATCGCCGGCGTTCAGCTCGATCTCTCCGCCGATGGCTTGCAGCGTCGCACCGGAATCCAAAATGACGTTGTCGCCGGACAAATCGATGAATCCGTGCAGGGATCCCGAAGAAGCGAGCAGTGAGCCCGCGATCTCGACGGTGCCCGTATCGGCCGTCAGGTTGATGGTCGTCGCTGCAAGCGTTCCTCCCGACAGCGTCAAATCGCCGGTTCGCGTGCGGACGCTCACCGAATCGCTGAAGCCGCCACTCATGAGCGTTGCCGCGAGCGACGACAGCCCACCGACCAGTTGTCCCGCGTCGAGTGAAAAGTCGCCGCCGGTCCCGCCGCTGCCCGCCGCGCCCAAGAGCGCGCCTGCCAAGGTGACCTGACCGGCGCCAAAGATACTCAAGGTCCCGGCCGGCGCTACTTGTTCGCCCGAGACGTTGATCGTCGTGCCGCTGCCGAGCGTAACGTTGCCGGTGGCGCTGAGCGCTATGCTTCCGCCCGGCGTCGGTGCAGTCTGATCGACCGCTTGCATCAGCGTGCCCGCGACCGTGATCGAGCCGTTTGCCCCGATTTGAAGGTCTCCACCGGTAGCCGTCAGCGTGACGATGCCGGAGGGCGCCGCGATCGCCCCATCATCGATGATCGACGCGGCTTGCAGCGCTAGGGCCCCACCGACCGGGGTCGTCACGCTGGTTCCGGCGGCGAGCGCCGGCGCGGCGCCGATCGTGAGGTTACCGCTGGCAGTAATCGTCGTGGTGGCGGCGACTCCGGGAGCGATCCGTACGGCGTTGATATTCAGGTCACCGCCGACATCGAGGCCCGACGTGCTCGAGGCCGCACTCGTGACGACGCCGGCCACTTGCAGCTGGGTAGTCGCAAATCCGCCGATGTTCGTCCCGCCCGATGCCAGGTTGAGCGTATTGGCAACCAAAGCGAGCGTCCCCGCACCTGCGGCCGGCGCCGCAGTCGCAGGCGGCGTGAGGCTGCCGAGGGTCAGACTTTGCGCGCCGAAGACCGAGGACCCGGCATTCTGATTATCGATCGTCGTCGCAAGCAAAGTCAGCGCGTCCAAGGTCGGGGCGGTGCCGACTGACACGGCGCCGAGAGTGACCGGAACGTACAGGTCGAGATTGCCTTGACTCGCGAGTCGCACCGCGCCGGCCGATTGCAGCGCCTGCGTCAGCGACGCGTCGATATTGAGCGTGTCCGGCTGTTGGCCCGAGATGCCGACGAAGGCGATGCTGTTCGACCCGAGCGACCAGCTGGCGCCGGCAGCGCTCACGGTTCCGTCGGCGATCGAGACGTTGCTTGGCGCATCCAGCACCAGCGCACCGCCCGACTTCAGATTCGATCCCGGGTCGAGGGTTACGCTGCCGCCCGAGGCTGCGCCAGTCCGCGCAACGAGCGGCAGTCCCAGGTCGGAAACCGCGAGAAACGCCGCACTCGGATCGCTCAAGATTAAAGGCTGCATCGCCGGCAGCGTCGCCAATGGTGTCCCGGCGGTGCCGGAGGTGGACGCCAACATGGCGCCAGAAGCGACTTCAATGCTCTGATGCGCGACGATGTAAATTTGATTCGCGGTGAGATTCGCGCCGTCGGCGACGAGCACCTGATTCGCGGCCACCGACACCGTGTTGCCCTCGGCGCCGGTGCCGGCATTGGCAGTCGTAGTGCCGCCGAGAGTCACTTCGCTCGCATTCCAACCTTGAAGTACCGCCGACGATAAGCCGAGGAATCCCGGCGACGCCGAGCCGTCTGCGCTGAGCTCGAGGTTCGGCGCGCTGAAGTTGACGATGGCGCCACTTCCGCCATTTGCTGCCCGCGTCTCGACGGTACCGAGCAGCGACAAGGAGTTGTTGACTGCAGCATTGACTGTGAGGTTCAGGAAGCCGGCATCGGCCGGCTCGGGCACGCGGCCGGTACCCGCTAAGGCCGCGGCTGAACTAAAGTAGCTAGACGCATCCGTGATCGTATACGCCGCAAGCTGCTGACCGTAGCCGCTCGGGTAGACCGCGAAGCCCTCGTAAGTACTCGGACCCGCATGTAGCGTCGTGCCCGCATAGCTCAAATATCCGCCGATCACGGGCGTGCCGTTGGCGAGGGAGCCGATCTGGCCGCCGGTCGCACTCGTGTACGACGGTTCAATGGCGATCAACAGCGCACCCTGGGCGAGCGCGTAGCGCGGCGGCAGCAACGCATAGAACCCCGGCGCAACACCCGCACCACCACTCAGGTACACGGTGTTCATCGTACTGTAGCCGGGACTCTCCTCGGCATCGTAGGGGGCCGCTTGCCCGACTTGTTTGGGGAAAATCGCGAAGAGCCCAGCGATTCCGCCATTCGCCGGTGAAGCCAGAGCATCGACGCTGCCGCCCGTGCCCGGAACCCATTCATATGAATAGAGGTCACCGCCGCCCTGCAGATCAACCTGAGAGCTGTGTTCGAGGACCACATTCGGCGCGGTAAGGTTGATCCCCTTGGTCGGCACGGCGGTAATCGTATTCAGACCGTTCAAATATTCCCAGGTCGTGCCGCCGAGCACGGTCTGGCCATACGGAATGTCGAGCCCGGCGCCGCTGACCGACAGCAGGCTGCCATTGGATAGTTGCAGCGACTGGCTCGCGGTCAGCGTAATCGTTCCGAGCGGCGCATAGAGATCGCCGCCGATTTCGATGTTGGCCGCTTCCACGGTGAGCTGACCGCCGCCCGAGAGGGGCGCCCCGGGTGATACGGAGGGCTTGCCGTTGACGAGGATCGGGTCGATGTCGACATTCGTGCTTGCGGTCCCCGACTGTGCCTGGATCATGAACATCGTGAACGTGTCCGGATACACACGTTCCGCCTGTAGCCTGACGTTGCCTGCCGTCACCAAGGATCCGTCGTTGAGGCCGCCATTGGTTGCCGTCGACGTCGTCCCCAGCAGCTGGATATCGCCCTGACTCGCAAACGTCAGATTACCGATACCCTCGAGCGTGACGTTGCCGTCCAAGGTTATTTGATCCGCGGCAACCGTCAGACTGCCGGTGCCGGCGGTCGGGCTTGGCTGAACCGCGCCGTTGAACAGCAGTGTCAGCGGGTTGCCGATTTCGACGTCGGGCGCGGAGATGCTGGCGGTAATTCCATTGGGAACCGCGAGCACTTCACTTTCCAACACCAGCGACCGGTTGAGCACGATCGGCGCACTGGTCTGCACGGAAATAACTCCAGGCGCGGTACCGCCGGCATTGATCGTGAGTGCATCGATGCCGGTGCCGTCAAGAATCTGCGCGATCCCAATTGTCGCCTGCCCAACCGCCGGAGCGGCAGCGGAACCGGCATCGGCCACGAGATTGATCTGCAAGGGTTGGTCGACATCCGGTTGTCCCGGAATATTTTGCGAGCGAGCCAGGTCGATTTCGAGCGAGCCGCCGGCGGTCCCACTGCCGCCGGAGTGGCCGTCGAGCGAACCCAGCAATTCGATCGATTCAACCGAGGAGACAGTCAGCGATCCCGCAGGGGAAGCCACGACCTCGCGCGTGTAGTTCTGGTTGCTCGCATTGAGCACATCGAGCATCGCGTTGGTACCGGCAAATTCGATGTGCGAGCCAGCCGCAACCACCACCGCGCCGCGCTCCGCATCGATGCTCACCGAACCTCCGCCTGGAACGCCGCCGAGCAGCAAGCCTTGTTCGTTTGGCGTCAATACGGCGCCGGGAGCGCTCACATCAAGTACCGCCGAGGGCGCGACGGTGATGCCCAGGCCCGCGAGATACCCTGGGTCGATGACCGTCCCGTACGCGTAGTCGGTCGGCGACTTCAGAGTCACCGAAATATTGCCGGCGGGCGCAAGCAGAGTACCGCCGATCGCGATGCTCCCCTCGCCGGTGAGGCTGATGTCGGCTCCGCGGTCCGCGGCGATCGTGGCGCCGGCCTGTACGTCGAGGACGCCGTAGTCGAGCGATGCCAGCGGCTCGTCGTCAGCAAGCCGCAAGACGTTCAAGGAGAGATTCGTCGGTGGACGCTGGTAGGGCATCAACGTGGTCAGCTGCGAAAAGTCGGCGATGGTTCCGCCGCTGGCGCGAGACTGAAAACCGGGATCGAGCAACAAAGACTGCTGCGTCAAAACGTACGGCGCGTCGGCCGGTGTCGGCGGCGCCGCGACCGTGAGCACGTCGGCGCCCGGAGTCGCTGCTGCGCCGGTTGCCGTCAGCGAAATGTTCGCAAAGCCGTCTTGGGACAGCAGCGGCGCATAGATCTGCAGCACGCCACCCGGGGCCGTGAGGTCGTCGATCCGCTGTGCTTCTGTCCAAGCCGATCCGCTCCCGGGCGACAGCGCGAGTCGCGGAGCGAGCAAGGTGAAACTGCCGCCGGCCTCTGTGCCGGCGCCGAAAGCCTCGACGATCTCACCGGTGCCGAATTGCATCGCGCTCTGTGCCGGGCTTGCATCGAGCGTGATCGAGCCGCCCGTGCCGTAGGTTACCGACCCGGAAGTCTGTTCCCAAGCACCGGCGTCCGATTTCAATGCGACATTGTTGCCGAGCACCAGTTCGCTGTCCGGCTGAGTCAGCTGCAGATTGATCGATCCGCCATTTTGCAAGCTTGGCCCCGATGCCGTTCCCGCGGTCAAGACGCTGTCGTTCGTCCACTGACCTGTGACGTTCAAGGTAACCCCGTCGCCCACGCCAATGCCGAGCCGCGGAATTCCGAGAATGCTGTACGTTTCCGGGTTTTCCGCGACCGACCCCTCGCTCTCGAAGCTCAATGAGCCGCCCAGGTTGGTGATGCTCGAGTCGACGTCGATGCGCGGCGCCACGATCGACAGCGCGCTTCCCGGCGCAAGCGTCAAGGGCAGTCCGAAGGGCAGCTTGAAAGAGGTATTGCTCGCGAACTGAAAATTCGTAAACCCATCACCGCTCAGGTACGCGGCCGGAAGCTGGAGTGTCTGTATCGGCAAGCTGGCCGCATCGGCGACCACGATTGGGATCGGAGTCGTGACGACCTCGATGGGTGGAGCGAGATAATCGACGAGCCCGGCGCCGTTGGCTTGTCCGTTCGGCTCGCCGAGGATCAAGGTGCCGCCAAGCGTGGCGCGTGGCTCCGTTGCAGTTCCGAGGTTTCCCCGCTGATATGGTCCGGTGATCGAGTTCGCGACCAAACCTCCGGCGAGCGCCAGGCTCGGTGCCGCAAATTGCACCGTTCCGGCCGGGGCACCCTGCTGGTAGGTTGGCTGGTACTCGCCGAGTCCCGGGGTCGGGATGACGTCCTTGACGCCCCAGTTATTGTAAGTCTCGGTAAAGGTCGGGTTGATGACCCCGACGTAAGTCAACAGCGGGTTCGCGGACCCGATATCGTAGATCTGGCCGTTGGAGCCGACGAGTCTCGTAGTTTGAATCGTGCCGCCGAGATAGGTCGTCGCGCCGCCGGAAACGTTGATCGACGCACCGGGACTGAAGACGATGTCGCCGAGCGATTGAAACGTGGCGGTGCCGCCCGATTCTGTGCGCTGCGCAATGTTTTCGCCTACTGCGGCAATGTCCGAGGCAAGATCCGCGATCGGCGAGCCCAAACCGCCGTCGGCGCGAATATCCACTGTCACGGTGTCGCCGCGCAGCGCGCCATTACGCTGGGTGGGGTCGTCGGCGAGTTCATTCGAGCGCAGCTGAACTTGAATCAGATTCGCCGAAACCGGCAGAGTGGCGTCGCTACCCGACAAATCGATCACGGTACCGGCGTCGATGCGCAAACTCGCGGCCGAACTATAACCCGTGAGCTCCGCGATGGAGGATGGGTTCGGCGTGGCGGTCACATCTAGGTTACCTCCAGGAGCCTTTATGGTCCCGCCATGCATGAAGATGTTCTGGCCGGTGATCGTCACGGTCGACGGTAGCTGCGTTTGTGCGCTGACCGCTGTTGTCGTGTCGGTGAGTTCGGGCAATATTTCGATGTCACTGGCAGGGCCAAGCACGGCTTCCCCACCTTGGGTTTCAGCAATCTCGGGCAAGGATGCGTTTGGCTTTGTTCCCGCGGTGAGGATCACCGATCCATTGGCGGCGACGCTCGTGGTGGCCGAGATCCGGCCATCCTGATTGATCATGAGTCCGGCGAGCGTAATATTGCCGCGCGCCGCTGACAGCGAACCGGTCGCTTCGTTGATCGCGTTATCGAGCGGGCTCCCCGCCATCGTGCCCGCATCCACTTGCAACTGTTTTGCGGCCGAAGTGCCGGCGTCCACCTGCACGATCAGGCCGCGTAGCGTCGTGTCGCTGCTCGGTGCGGCCTGCAGATACACGCTTTGGCCCGCGGCGAGCACGATCTGACCATCAGGTACCGTCAATGAGCCGGCGTTGTCCACGGTCGCCGCCGCTAGCAGCAAGCGTCCGCCATCGGTGCCGGTGATCTGTGCGCCGTTTTGCACCGTAATGCTGCCGGTATTGAGCAGAGGACTGGTAATCGTGCCGTTCGGACCCCTGTCGGACGAGAAATTCGTCG
>Ga0187847_10003320_pt1 | contig 12351 bp, 10 predicted proteins | sample June2016WEW_4_10_FD_132458 | JGI IMG/M metagenome (GOLD analysis project Ga0187847, IMG submission 132458) | Peatland microbial communities from SPRUCE experiment site at the Marcell Experimental Forest, Minnesota, USA - June2016WEW_4_10 | ecosystem: Environmental > Terrestrial > Soil >...
CAAATTTCAGCTCGATTTGCGCGCCTTTAAGCTGGTCGAGCACCGCGCTCAACGGCTGCGCCGCGCCAAGCTGAAAGGGGAAGTCGGCCAGCTTGTGGGCCAGCGGCTCGCTCGAATCGTAACGCAACCCCGAGATCTTGCCGCCGCCCTTTTCTTCGATGGTCAGCGATTTCAGCACATCGTCCATCTCGCCGGCCTTGAAATCCAGGCGCGCCGATTCCCCCGGCGCCACTTCCCCGGCGCGCACGAAGTAACCCACGCCATGCTTGTAAAGCACCACTTGCCGCACGGGCAACTCCGCGCCGTTCGCGCCAATCGCGCCGAGCGCCAGGGCGCCTGTCAACCAAAAGGTTCGCTTCATAATTGGTGAATGCCGCCAGCGCGGCGCTCCTTTCGTTTTACTCGCCCATCGCTTTGACGATGACGCGCTTGGACCGCTGGCCGTCGAACTCCGCATAATAAATCTGCTGCCACGGTCCAAAATCCAGCTTGCCCTTGGTTACCGGCACGATCGCCTGGTGGTGCACCAGCAGGCTCTTCAAGTGCGAGTCGCCGTTGGTTTCGCCGGTGGCGTGGTGCCGGTAGTTCCGCCGGAACGGCGCCAGTTTCTCCAGCCACTCGTCGATATCGCCGAGCAGGCCGTCTTCGGCGTCGTTCACCCAAACTCCGGCGGTGATGTGCATCGCCGAAACCAGGATCATGCCCTCCTGAATGCCGCTCTTGCGCAGCGCGCTCTCCACTTGCGTAGTGATGTTGACGTATTCGCGGTGTTTGATAGTACGGAAAGTCAAATATTCGGTGTGAAATTGCATATGGGGATGATAACTCTGATAGCATGCACTTAATGGACTCCACGGCCGGCCGCATCTTGATCGTGGACGACGACGCTGCCCTGCTGAAGGTGATGGACCGCTATCTTTCGCGGCTGGGCTATCGGGTGGACGCCTGCCGCAGCGCGCCGGAAGCGTGGGCATTGCTGCAATCGAACCCGTCCCTGTACGCGGGAGCGCTGGTGGATCTGAATATGCCCGGCATGCGCGGCGAAGAACTGATTCGCCGGATACTGGCTTCGAGCGAGGCGATTCGGCTGGTGGTGATGAGCGGCTATCCGGCGGGGCTGAGCGGGGCGAATTTGTACGGAAACCGGGTCGGCTACCTGACCAAACCTTTCGCCCCTAGAGCGCTGGCCGAGGCGTTCAAGTAGGACAGTGTGGTGGGGCAGGCTCGCAGCCTGCGCGGGCCTCGCAGGCCCGCTGTAGCCGGGCTTAAGGCCGCCCCCCAGCTTGGTAGGACTCCGGATACGGGTAGGGATACCGGCCGTAGCGTTTGTACAGGAACCAGTTCTCCGCGCAGTTGACCAACACTCCCGTTAGCTTACCCGCGGCGCTTACCTTCCGCAGGGCCGCCAGGCATAGATTGCGGTCCGAGTGGTCCGGCCGCACCACGAAGACGACCCCGTCCGCTACCGCTTGCACCAAGTCGTAATCGGTCACGGCGGCGATGGGCGGCGTGTCGATGAGGACGAACCGGAAGCTGTTCTTGGCCACCGCGCAGAGTTGATGCCAGACCGCCGAATCGAGCAGCTCCGCGGGGTTGCGCCGGGCTTTTCCCGCTGGCAGGACGTACAGATTAGGGAACTGCGCGGTCTCCACGATAGCGTCTTCCAATTTGCAATCGCCATGGAGCACATCCGCCAGGCCGGGGTCCGGGGGCAGGCCCAGAGCGGGCGCGAGACTTGGGTTTCGCAAATCCGCATCCACCAGCAGGACGGTAGTTTCGCCCTTAATGGCCAGCGCACCGGCGGTGTTGACGGCGGAGAGCGTCTTGCCATCGCCCGAGCCGCAACTGGAGACCACCAGCACGCGCGGCGCATCCGGATTCTGCAGGAGATTGGTGCGCACGGTGCGGTATTGCTCGCCCGCCCGGGGGCTGCTGCCGTCGTAGGGAAGCAGCGGGGACGATTCGGCAAGCTGCATCGGCACTACGCGGATGCGGCTCTTGGGGTCATGCCGCAGCGGCAGCGGCGCTGCCGGCGACGGTCGCGGCGGCGCGGCCTCGGGGATCAGTCCGGCCTTGCTGTCCAGAGCCTGGAAGATGGTGCTCATGCTTTTCTCCTGCCGGCCGGTACGACGCCGCGCCACCATGGCGGACGCGCCGCAATCTCCGGGGAAGCCCCCGCCCTGCGCAAAGGTATCGCCGGAGCGTCTCCCGGCGGCGGCAATCGCAACACATCCAACGACGGCCTGTCCGAAGGCGTGGCCGGCGCGTCCACCGCCGCGCGTACTTCCCGCGGATCCGACGGCGGCTCCGTCAATTCCAGGACGCCCAGGGCCTCGCGCACGGTTTCAGCTCCAATGGACGCATTCTCCGAGGTGTAGGCGCGCAACAGGGCGATGTCGCAAATGGCGTTCATCACGCGCGGAATTCCGCGCGACCAGGCGGCCACCAGATCCACCGCTTCCGGGTTGAACGGGAAATTGCCGTTGCCGCCGCCCTGGTGCCAGCGGTGGCGCATATACCGCTCCACTTCGGGAGGCCGCAGCGGCACGATGTCCAGACGCACGGAGACACGCTGGCGCAACTGGCGGAGATCTTCGCGGCGCATCAGGTCGCGCAGTTCATTCTGGCCGGCCAGCACGACTTGCAGCAGCTTGCGCTCGGCCGTCTCGAAATTCATCAGCAGGCGAACTTCCTCCAGCAATTCGGCGGATAGCTTGTGGGCTTCATCCACCAGCAGCACGGGAGTCCTGCCTTCCTCGTCGCAGGCCATCAGAAACTCCCAGAATTCCAGCAGGCGCTGCGCCTTGCCGATGCCCGCCACCGGGAGTCCGAACCCGATCAGGATCAACTCGAAGAATTCCGCCGGCGGCACGTTGGTGCTGAACACCGAGCAGAACTGCACCTTGCCTTCCGGCACGGACTGGATCAGCTTGCGCAGCAGGGTGGTCTTGCCGGTTCCCACTTCGCCCGTCAGCACCGCCGTGCCCCTGCGGCCGAGCACCGTGAACATCAGTCCAGCCAGGGCTTCCCGATGCGTGGGCGCCAGGAACAGGAACTCCGGATCCGGAGTCATGGAGAAAGGCGGTTTCGAGAGATGAAAGAATTCTTCGTACATAAGGCAGCCGCTACAGCCCCCGCGCCCCCGTTGCCGGAACAATGGCCGTGATGCGGCCCAGAATGGGGATATCCGGCGGCAACTCCCACTCGCCCAACAGCACATTGCGCTTCATCTCGCGAACCACGCCGGCGCCCACGGCAATCAGCAGGCTCAGCGCGCAACCGATACCCGTCCACTGCAGACGGTCCGGCGAGAAAGGCTTGGCCGGAGCTTGGGCCGGATCGATCATGGTAAATCGCTCGCCCTGCTGCCGGCGCTCCAGATCGGTGGCCATATCCGCCGAGAGACGCTTATCCAGCAAGGATTTGTAGTTGGCTTTCGCAATTTCGTAATCGCGCGACAGCGCGGTCAACTCCTGCTCGCGCACCGGGAGGGTATCCATGCGGGATTGCAGCGCCGCGATCTTGGTGAGAATGTCTTTTCGCTCGACAGTCCGCAGATCCAGATCGCGGCTGGCCAGTCCCAGTTCGGTGCGCAGGCCGGCGATGCGTTCGCGCTGCTGCAACAGATCGGGAACCACCGCCTCGGACAGGCCCGGGCTTGCGGGAGAGCTTTCCTGCCCGCTTCCTGACGGTCGCGGCTCGGTAAGCGCGGACGACGGTCGCGGCTCGGTAAGCGCAGCTCTCTCCGACTGGCGCGCCTGGGCTACCATTTTCTCCAGGCGTTGGACGTCGGGGTGCTCTTCGGTGTACCGCAAACGCATTGCGTCCAGTTCCGCCTGTAGACTCGCCACATTGGAAACCGCGTTACCGCCCGCACCCGGCGAGGAGTTCCGGTTGCCCAGTGTCCGTTCCAACACTTTCGCGGTGGATTCAGCCATGGTAAGCGACGTCGAAAGCAACGCCTTGGATTGTCCCGCCCGGTTGATGGCGTCCTGATTGGCCTGCAACTCGATCTGCCCCCGCGACAGAGCGCCCGCCAGAGAGCCCTCCTGCTCCGGCAATTCGCCCTTGTGCCGCAGTTTGTATTGCTCGACCTGCGCCTCCAGCGCGGTGAGCGTCTTGCTGGCCTGCTGCAACTGTTCTTCGATGAACTCGGAAGTTCCCGCGGCGTGGTTCTCGCGGGTGCGGAGGTTTTCCTCGATGAAAAGATTACCGATCTGGTTGGCCACCTCGGCCACGGTTGCGGGATCGCGCCCCTGGTAAGCGATGCGGAAGGCGCTGGTGCGCTCCTGGCTCCAACCGCGCTCCAGAGTGATCTTGGTGTCGCTGCGCATCTTCTCGATGATCTCTTCCTGCGGAAGCCGCCCTTTTTCCCGCTGGTACAGGTGGTATGTGTCGATGATCTTTTGCAGGCGGCTGGTGGCCAGGATCTGCTGGGAAATGGTGGCCAAACGGTCTTGCACGTCCGCGTTCGCGGTGGACGCGACATATCGCTCCGGGACTTTCTGGCCATCCACCAGGATTACCGCTTCGGCCCGGTATTCCGCCGGGACCATGTAGACGGCGGCACCCACAAGCAAGCCAAGGAAGATCCAGATCAAGCCAATCAGCGTCTTTGATTTCCATAGCATGCGCGCCAAAGACAGCGGCGACATTTCGGGATGCGCGGACGGCCCGGAGGTCAGGGGAAACATAGCTCTTCGTCGATAGCACGGCTCCGGCCAAACCCATGGCCGCGAGGTTCGCGCGCCTGGGGGCCGGTTTGAGCGCGCCGGCGCGCGCGCGCCAGTGCGATTCTTGCGAACTAAATCCGAAACCTTCGGACTACCGGGACGCCCGCCGGCGGCGCCCGATAAATCCGATGCCCAGCAACAGCCCGCCCAGCAGCGTCAGGCTGATGGAACTGGCTTCAGGTACCACGACGCCGTAACAAGGCTCGAAGGCCGTCACGGAGGCCACGCTGCTGTCGATGATCTGCAACGTCCCGGTCATGAAAGCCGTGGCATTCGTTTGAATTTCCAGCACTTGGGTCCCGCTGCCTGGGGCAACGCCCGGCAGCGTGGAAAAGTTGAAACCAATTACATTGCCGTTGCTGCTGCGGTCTACCGTGGCGGGGTCCACACCGCTCGGCTCGCTGCCCTTGCCAATGGAGTAACCGACATTGGTCAGGAAGGCGCCGAAGTTAGCCAGGGTGATGCGTTCGATATCGTCTGTCGAAGACGAGTTGCTTTCCACGACGACGAAGAAGTCGAGGCAGCCCGCACAGAAGCCGTTGTTGGGGTCCTTGTACACCATGGCTTCGTATTGGCCTGAAATGGTGGTTTGGCCGAGCGAGTTCGTGGCCGTGAAGTCCTGCACACCGGTGTTGGCCAGGTATGGACCGTTCACCGGGGTTCCAAAAGCGCTAGCCGGAACCGGCGGGGATCCGCCGGGCGAAAGAATGGTCGCATGGGCCAGCGCGACGGTAAATACGGCGGCAAGTACAGAGCATCCACGTAGTCTCATTGGTTATATTCCCTTTCGGCGTACTGCGACGCGTGGGGAACAGCAATCGGTGTGCCAAGTGGGTTGCGGACGCGGGGTCCAAACAGATGTGCAACTTGGAGCGATGGCGGGCAAGCCGCGAACGCCGCGGCGGATGGATGTTTGGGAATACGGGAAAAAGTTTGGGGCGCCTATGGCGCTCCCAAAAGCTGCTGGGCCATGCGGGCTTCCGGCAAGTCCGGCGCACTCTTCAGCGCGGCCCGCAGCGTGGGCTCGCCGCGGCGGTCGCCCACTTTCCAGTAGGCCATCCCCAAGTGATAGCGTATGACCGGATCGGCCTGGCCGGCGGCGGCGCTCTCCAGGTATTGCACCGCGGACCGGTACAACCCTTTGCGGTACATGATCCAACCGATGGTATCGTCCACGCCCTTGTTATCCGGAGCCAATTCCTTCACTTGTTGCGCATACTTCAAGGCCTCGTCGAACCGCTCGTTTTGCGCGGCCAGCAGATAGGCGAGGTTATTCAACGCCACAATGTTGGCCGGGTCGGCATCCACTACTCTGCGGTAGTATGCAAGCGCCCGCGGATAGTCTTTTTCCAGATTGGCGAGCCAGCCCATATAGAGCCAAAGCTCGGGATCGTTGCGATTTCCGGCCAGCAGGTCCGCCAACGCATGGTGCGCGGATTCGAGTTTGCCTTCCGATACGTCCAGGCGGGCCAGCGCCAGTCGCGCGGGGCGAAACCGGGGATCGGCTGCCTGGGCCGCGGTGAAAGCAGCCCGCGCTTGGGCGGACTGGCCGGCGGCCAGCAGGAGTTCGCCCAAGAGGTTCTGAATGGGCGCGGAGTTTGCATGCCGGGCCGCGTACTCGCGCAGTGTCCCGAGCGCCGCGGCCGGCTGGTTCTGCAGGCCATAAAGCTTCACCAGCGCGCGCAGCGCAGGCACATCTTCGGCGTTCTGCTTGAGCACGCTGTCCAACGACGTGTGGGCGCCACGGTAATCTTTGGCGTCCATCTTCACCAAGGCATCCTGCACCAGCAATTCCGGCGACCGGGCCAATTGCAGGCCTTCCGCGATGCCTTTGCGCGCTTCGTCGCGGCGCCCCAGGTCCATCAGCGCCCAGTTCGATTGCACGATCAGCGGGACGGCGCGTTTCTGCGCGTCCGGCGCCTGGTGCAGAATCTCCAACGCGGCGGCGGCGCCTTTAGAAGCGATCAACAGGCGCGCCAAATCCAGCCGCGCGGCCATCCGCGAGGGATCCAGGCGGAGGGCTTCCGCGAGCTCCTGCCTTTGGTTCAGCGTGTGCCCCTGCGCCTCAAACAGGCGCGCCAACAGCATGTGCGGCTCGGCGGATTCCGGGCGATAGCGCAATACTAAGTTCAGGTCGTTCTGCGCGTCCCGATAATTTCCGGCGTCCAGGGAGAGTTCGCTGCGCTGCAAGAGGGCCTCGGCGTCCTTGGGATTCTTGTTGAGCACGCCGGCCAGCAGCCTTTGAGCGTCCTCATGGCGGCCCGCCAACAAATACATTTTCACCAGCCTGGTGCGCGCGGTGCGATCGCTGGAGTCCTCTTTGGCTAGCCGCTCCAACTCCGCAATGGCGGCGTCGCGCTGGCCGGTCTCCAGCAGAAAGATCGCGTAGACCGGCTGGTAGCTTTTGTCCGGGAGACCCGCGATCTGTTTGAAGACCGGCCCAGCCTCGTCTTTTCTGCCTGCATGGAACAGAGTCATCGCCAGGTCCATTAAGGCGGCCCCGTATTTCGGGTCGATGCGGATGGCCCGCCGGAATTGCTCCTCGGCTTGCCGGGAACGGTGCGTCACCAGATAGAACCGGCCCATGACCAACGCGACTTCGGCGGACTGCGGCGACTTCACGAAACACTGCTGCAAGGCTTCCTCGGCGCCCCGCGCATCCCCCTGGCTCAGCTTGGCGCGCATCAATAGGGCGGAAGATTCGAGGTCGCCCGGAAGGCGTGCCAGGGCCTGTTCCAGGTGCCCGGCGGCCTCCTCCGGCTTGCCCAAGCGCAGTTCCGTCATGGCCAGGGTGTTCAGCGCGTCGACGTTGTTTGGGAATTCGGTGGCCACGGCCTGGGCGCGTTTCTCCGCGTCCGCGATCGCCACCCGGTCGTTGACCGTAGCCATTATATCGGCCAGCTTCAGTTGCGCGGCGGCATGCTTCGGATCGAGTTCGGTGGCTTTCCGGAAACAACCCACCGCCAAGGTCCGGTTACCCGATCCCAAGTAGGTCAATCCGAGTTGATAGTAAGGTTCCGCATCGGCCGGCGCGGTTTGTATGGCCTTGCGGAACTCCAGCCCGGCTCGCACGTAATCGTTCGTCTGCAAGCGCTTCTTTCCCAGCTCGATGAAGCGGGCTTCGCGTTGTTGCGGTGAACGTGAGCATGCCACGAAGAGCGGTACCGCGGCTAGGAAGCAGGCCATCCACTTACAACAGCGCAAGAGTCGCATAGAGAACGAATCGGACAGACGCTGAATATGTGCACTTGCCATGCCAGAACATCGCTTGGGGTGCTTAACAGTTTTGGGGAAACCGCTCCCTGACGGTCGCGTCTCGGTAGTACGCGGGTTGATTGCGCACAGTTTACTGAGCCGCGACCGTCAGGAAGCGGTTCCTGTCGGTCAGGAGTCCCCAAAATGGTCAAGCACCCCATTGCTTGAGATTGCGCTAGTTTCTATCGCAGAGAGTGCCAAAAAGTGGTCCTAAATCCCGACGCGTCGGAAACCTGGGTTGGAACTCCGGATGCTAATGAGTTGCCGCGGGCTGTGCAGGCGGGCGAAACCGCCTGCCCTGCCGCGCAGCCGATACACAATGATTGGCACTTTAAGAAAGTAGTTCGGATTCAGTGAGCCTGGAAAGCGTTGAGACACCACCGGGGTTCTACGCCGAGCGCCGCGTGCGCAGCCGCGTGCTGTTGCGCTGGCCGCTTTCGATTCTGAAAGGCCCGCGCGACTTGCGCGTCTTGTCCACTGTTACGGAAAACCTGAGCAGCCGCGGCTTCTGCTGCGTGTTGGAGGAGCCGCTGTCGGCGGGCGAAAGCGTGGCGTGCATCCTGAGATTGCCCCACGCTCGCCGGATCTCCCAGGCTTTACTTTGCCAGGCGCACGTGGTTTGGGTACGGGTAACGGAAGATGGCCGTTTCAGTGTAGGTTGCAGCATCGACGATTACACCGTCGTTGCCTGAGCGGGTGTTTTCTTATACCAATTCCATCATGTTGTCTGGCGCCCCTGCATCGTGCCGGGCCACCGGAGCATCGGATTTTCCCGATGCGGCGGGCGCAGGCACGAGCCTGCGGCAAGCCTGCTGGAATCCGTAGCGCCGAAGACTCAGAAGCCTCCTAAGTGACTTCAGGAGATCGCTTAGAAGATCTACGGCAAGCCGGTAATTGACACCCAGCCGACGTCCCTGTTTAATTGAGTGACATCCATCCGGGAAGGAACCCGGCCCACGACACATGCATGTTGCGCTCATATCCCGCGACGACTCGCTCCAACGGCTCTGCCGGGAAGTACTGGCCACGCTGCCGGCAAGGCACTGGAACCTGCTGGTAGCCTCTCCGGACGAACCGGCGCCAGCGGCGGATTTGTACCTTTGGGACTGGGAGCGCCAGATGCGCCTGCCCGATCTGCCGGGCGCGGGGGGATCCTCTCACGCGCACACGCTGGTGATCGGCCGCGAGGAGGCCCGCAACATCATGGACGCCCTGGAAGGGCTGCCGTCCGCCGCTGTGACCCTGCTGCTGAAGCCTGTCAACCCGAACGCTTTGCGGACCTTCCTGGAAGAGGCGGCCCGCCATCGCGACGCGCCGGCCGGGCCGGACGCCGTGCGGATCGGATCGTTGCGCCACGACCGCGACACCATTCTGGACTGCTTGCTGTCGACCACCCTGCGGCTGCAGGAATACGATCGGGACCGGATGAATTTCCTGGCGCGCGCGGTGCATGATTTTCGCACGCCGTTGACCGCCGTGAACGGTTACTGCGGGCTGCTGCTCAGCGGAGAATTCGGACCCCTGACCGTGACGCAACAAGAGGTGCTCGACCGGACCCTGCATAGCGTCAAGCGGCTCAGCCGGCTGGCGGCCGCCCTATTTCAGTGGAGCTCGGGGTTGCGGGTGGGCTTGCAACCGCAGCTCCGGGAAGCCGATATCGAGGAGTGTTGCCGACAGGCCTTGCACGAGATTCGGCCCTTGGCGGACGAGAAAAGCATCTCGCTCGACTTGGAATTGCAGGCGCCCGAACAGCCGTTGCGCTTCGATCCGGCTCAATTGGAGCAATTGCTGGTGAATCTGCTGGAGAACTCGTGCAAGTTCACGCCCAGGGGCGGCTACATTCAGGTGCGCGGATTCCCTTCCTTTTGGGAGAGACGCTCCGCGGCCGTTTCGCAGGCCATTTCGCGGGATGCTGTATGGATCGAGCGGCGGCGGGCCCCGTCGGGGCGGGCGAACGCCTACCGGATGGAAATATCCGATAACGGCATGGGTGTGCGGCCGGAGCACTTGGAGACGATCTTTCGGGAGTACACCTCGTACGGCGGAGGCAGCGACCGTTCCGGCACCGGCTTAGGCTTGGCCATCTGCAAGCGGATTCTGGCGGAGCATGGCGGCCACATCTTTGCGGAATCGGGCAACCAGGGCGTGACCTTCATCTTCCACCTGCCTTTCGCCAAGCCGGAAGAGCGGGAGGAGCAGCGCGATTTCGCGGGCGCCGCTAGCGGCATTCACCTGGTGGCGGAGACTGTGGGCGGGGAGAAAGCATGAGAGACAATAAGACGATCCTCATCGTGGAGGACGAGGCGGACGCGCGCCATTACTTTGAAATGGTGGTGCGCTGTCTGGGGTATCCCGCCGCCATCGCCGCGGACGGCGAAGAGGCCCTGGCTTGCCTGGACGCGAACCGCTCGATTTCACTGGTCCTGATGGATCTGCTCATGCCGCGCCGGGACGGCCTGGAAACTCTGCGGGAAATGCGGAACACCGGACGCAACCAGCCCGTGATCGTGCTTTCCGGGGCGGCCACCACCAACAATGTAGTGCAAGCGATCAAAGCCGGCGCCACCAATTTCCTGGCCAAGCCCATCAGCCACGACGACCTGCGCATGGCCATCCGCGGCGCGTTGAAAGACGAGGCGCCGGTTGGCCAATCGGCCATCGAGGACCATCCCGCGTCCGACTCTGAAGTCTGCTTCTTGGAGAGCTGGATGGGGAAAAGCACGCAGGCGGCCTGGAGGCGGGTGGCCGCATCGGACGTGCCCTTGCTGATCGAAGGCGAAACCGGCTCCGGCAAGGAGGTGCTGGCCCGCCGGATCCACGCCAACTCTCCGCGCGCGCACAAGCCCTTCCTGAAGCTGAACTGCGCCGCGCTGCCGGGTGAGCTGGTGGAGAGCGAGCTGTTCGGCTACGAGCGCGGAGCATTCACTGGAGCCTTCACCAGCAAGCCCGGCAAATTCGAACTGGCCCAGGGCGGCACGATTCTGCTGGACGAGATCGGCGACATGGACGTCCGGCTGCAAGCCAAGCTGCTGCACGTTTTGCAAGACAGGGAATGCGAGCGTCTGGGCGGGAAGGACCGCATTCCTTTGGACGTGCGCGTGATGGCCGCCACCCATTGCGACCTGCCGCAAGCCATCGGCGACGGCCGGTTCCGCGCCGATTTGTACTACCGGCTCAATGTGGTCGGCATTCGCGTGCCGGCGCTGCGGGAGCGCAAGGCGGATATCCACGCCGCCGCGGAGTTTTTCCTGCGCAAGCATGGCGCGGGCGCGCCGCCCGCTGGTCTGCTCTCGCCCGCGCTGCGGCAAGCCATGCTGGAATACGAATGGCCGGGCAACTTGCGGGAACTGGAAAACATGATGCGCCGGCTACTGGTCATCCAAGAGCCGGAAGAGCTGACGCGGCAGTTGCTCTCGGTGGGCATCCATCGCACGCCTGCCGCGGCCGCGCCGGGCGAAGGATCGCTACCGGACGGGGTGATTCGCTTCCAGCCCGCCGGCGCCGCATCGAGTGTCGGTTTCCCCATCCTGGAGAAGGTGAACGAAGCCAAACGGAAGGCGGAGACGGAAGCCATCCTGCGGGCGCTGGACGCTTCCCGCTGGAACCGCAAGCAGGCTGCGAAGATCCTGCGGATCGACTACAAGGCGCTGCTGTACAAGATGCGCAAACTGGAGATCGACCAGCCCGCGGGTGGGCTGCGTACCGCGGCTGGCGGAGCGTAGCGGCCTGCCATGGTGGGGCAGGCGTCTACGCCTGGGGCGGGTCTCCAGACCCGCCCCATTCCCCGCAGCTCGCACTGGGTTTTCGACCGTGCGGGCCGAACTCCCCGTCGGCCTGGGTGAATCCAGGTAAGGCGGAGTTGCGGGCAGAGCGGGTCCTGGAGGACCCGCGCAGGACTGGAGTCCTGCCCCACTTGGCATCGCAGTTTGCCGTGGTGGAATTCCCTCCCAGCTTGCGAAACCCCGTGCAACTCGATATGTTTAGGCTTCCCTATGTCCAGCAAAACCCCTATCACAGTCGCGCACGGCGACGGCATCGGTCCCGAAATCATGGCCGCCACCTTGCATATCCTGGAGGCGTCCGGCGCGGCCCTCGAGATCGAGACCATCGAAATCGGTGAAAAAGTCTACCTGCGCGGCAATACCGCGGGTATCGAACCCAGCGCTTGGGAATCCCTGCGCCGCACCAAAGTGTTTCTGAAGGCCCCCATCACCACGCCGCAGGGGGGCGGCTTCAAGAGCCTGAACGTTACCGCCCGCAAGACGCTGGGCCTCTACGCCAATGTGCGTCCGTGCGTTTCCTATCACCCGTTCATCGACACGCTGCATCCGGGCATGGACCTGGTGATCGTGCGCGAGAACGA
>Ga0187847_10003323_pt1 | contig 12338 bp, 13 predicted proteins | sample June2016WEW_4_10_FD_132458 | JGI IMG/M metagenome (GOLD analysis project Ga0187847, IMG submission 132458) | Peatland microbial communities from SPRUCE experiment site at the Marcell Experimental Forest, Minnesota, USA - June2016WEW_4_10 | ecosystem: Environmental > Terrestrial > Soil >...
AACAGCTAGATTGTTGAAGTGATTCGCAAGGCAAAACGCATGGAAATGCGTGGCCCCGTCATGATCGAGAAAAGATAGGAAGTTGGCCAGTTGACTTCAAGGGAGGCCAGCCCATGCAGTGCAGAATCGCAGCGCCCTCGATCTACTCGCGCCCCTCGCCGCTCCGGTCCGCACGCCGCATCTGCGTCAACACCCGGTGCGCCGCACGCGCCGAAGGATCTTCTCCCGCCTCAAAGAAAATCGGCATGCCATTCTCATCTCGATAGCGCGACATGAACTTCATCGACGTGTCTTTCTTTTGCGCTGCGGCCCTCGACGCGCGCCGCATATCGACGGCCATCAGGCCGAGCAGCGGCACAGCCACCAGCACAAATCCATACGCCGCCAGGCGATGATTCGGAGCGGCAAAGAGAAAACTCGCCAACAAGTCATGCATGGAGATCATCCTCGCATCGGTTCATCGGATAAGTTGTCTGCGGCTCAGCCCAAATGCGCTGTTCCGCCTACAACAAAAGTGTGCATTCAGAGTGCTTTCGCTCACCGTAACGACGTCTGGCCCGGCGTATAATTCCACCCGAATCACGGTAATGCATTCGCAATCTTTCTTCCGCTCTCTTCGATGCATAACCGCGGAACGAGGCACGCATGACACGATCTTTCGTCTTCATTCTTCTGCTGGTTCTTACAACTCAGGCCTTCGCCAAACCCTATCCGGTACCCTGTAGCGATCTCTGGAGCGCTGTGACCGACACGCTCGGCAACGCAGGCAACTACAAGATCGTTGCGACCGATGAGGATTCGATGAAAGCTTCCTTCATCGTCGTCGGGGCACTGTATCCGGGAATCAACGCCCTCTTCCTGAAACCCCAGGGCAACGGATGTGAGCTGCAAATCAAAATGGGCTTCACTGGCAATGATGACGAGAGCGCCTTCAGGGGCCGGGTCAACCGCGCATTGGCCAAGATGAAAACGGCAAAGCAATCCACTTCCGCCAAACCGGCGGGAAACCTTTAGCCTCCGCGCAGAGCCGCAACGTAACGCAGTGTGGGCTTCGAGATCCCCCTTCTCAAATCCCCTTCTGCACGGAGGCATGCTTATGTTGTCGCCGTTTTCGCGCTGCAGCGCAATGCGGCTTTCGTTCCTTCCCACTGCCGCACCAGTAACGCGAGCCGGGTAACTCCGGCGTAAACCGAAGCCGATTCCCCCACCGGGTCGCTTGCATTGGCCGCGGGCGCGGCATCGGAGTCTTGCCGATTAGATACTATGTGCGCTCTCGCGTCATGCGGATACATATCCGAGGCCGCTCGGACCCAACCAAGCGAGGAATCGTGCGATCCAGGGCATCGGTCACCCGACCCGTCCAACCTAAGACAGAAATTGGTCAGGCACAAAAAACCTTCGTCAATTGAACAAGGAGTTCGGCGACTTCAGGGATTGCAGGGTCTACGCCCTGGGAGTACATTCATGGCGAGGTCGACGATGAGTGTTCTCCGCTCACTGTTGTGTACGGCCCTGCTGAAGGGTCTTCCCGCCCTTAATATCTCGGCCAGCGCACAACACCCGTCCCCCGGCGCGCCCACTCTCACCGTAACCTCGAACCTGGTGTTTCTCGACGTCACCGTACTCGACAAGAACGGTCACCCCGTTGTTTTCCATCCTGGTTCTGATCTCCGCCGCTCGTTCCCATCCGATCGATCCGCCATGCAACCACGACGGGAGTCCTCACCGGATTGAATTCCGTCGCCAGGAGAATCGAGGTCAGAAAGAAGCAGGGATAGAAAAACGAAGGAGATTCCTTCAGCCAGCGCAGTGGCAGGCTGGCAACCGATTTCCGGAACATTGGCATGAGCGAAATGCAGCCGATTCCTATGCCCAGAAGCGCGCCAACCAGGATGTCGGTTGGATAGTGAACACCGGAATAGATGCGCGGCAAGCACACGAAAAATAAGGCGTGACAATAGGCGAAGAGCCCGGCACGTCGCGATATAAGGAAGATGCTGGTCGCCAAAGGAAAATAGAAGACCGCATGATCGCTTGGCAAGGAACTCCATCCCAGCAAACTATCCCCGTCAGACCCGAACGGCACACGAAAGTGGAGCATTGGAACATAACGCGGCCGAATGCGAAACGGCAATACGAGAGCCAGCCCTCTTGCCACAACCAGCGCCACCATGGAAGCGGCAATGCCTGAAATGGCAATCTCTCTGTCGCGCGATTGGGTTTCGCGATTACGGAACCAGGCCCACCAGAAGAAAGCTAGAAGGAATCCGCCTTGGAAGATCAATTCGTTGGATATGGATCCTATCAAGTTGTCTAGATGAATGGACCTTTGCGCAAATTGATCAAAGAATTGAATAATTCTGAGATCGAAGAGGTTCACTTGAACAACCTCCTTTTTTGTTTGTTGTGATGGTTGTTCTTTTTAGTTACATCTGCCAGAAGACCACAAATCGCCGGAAAACGAGATCACTAAAAGGTTGTACTCCATTCGCTCCGCGCTTAGCATTCACAGCATTTATGTAACACAAGGGAAACTTCCTACGCCGTGACTTAAGCCGTAGAAGATTGACCAGCCTGTTGATATCGTGGCCTTCTTGCGCGAGAGGCTCATCTGGCCGGCACCAGCGGCCAGATGCAAACCCGCTATCATGGTTCTCAGCGCCTCGCGAGCCGGCGCTTCGATGTCCGATCCCAAAACCGTCTTCATCTCCGCGGGAGAAGCCAGCGGCGAAGCCTACGGCGCGCTGCTTCTTTCCGCGCTCAAGAAGCGCCTGGAAGTTCAAGGGCGGCGAGCCGCCTTCTTCGGCATGGGCGGTCAGCGCATGGTCGATGCCGGCCTCGAGCGCGTCGTGCGTGCGGAAGACATGGCCGTCATGGGCATTACTGAGGTCGTCCGCCACCTGCCCCGCATCTATCGCGAATTCCGCCGTCTGAAACAAGCCATCAGGGAACGCCGTCCCTCCCTTGCCATCCTCATCGATTTCCCCGATATCCACTTCAAGCTCGCCGAGGAGTTGCACCGCCTCGGCATCCCCGTCCTCTTCTTTGTCAGTCCACAACTATGGGCCTGGAAAAAACGCCGCATCAAATTGGTCCAGAAGTACGTCGACCGCATGCTCGTCATCTTCCCCTTCGAAGAACAGTTCTATCGCGAACGCGGCGTGAAAGCGGAATTCGTCGGCCACCCCCTCGCCGATATGCCCCTGCCTTCGATCAGCCGAGAACAGTTTGCCGCCGAAAACAATCTCGATCCGGAAAAAACCTGGATCGCCCTGCTGCCCGGCAGCCGCGCCAAAGAGATCCACGACAATCTCCCCGAGATGATCCATGCTGCGACACTCTTGTTCCACAACTACCTCCAGCAAGGTAATCCAGAGCCACAGTTCGTGATTCCGCTCGCCCCGACTCTCACCGTCCAACAGCGCCACAAAGTAGAGAACATGGTGGGCAATCTTAAGCAGAGCCTCACCATCCGCCTCCTAAGAGACAGCCGCGCCGCAGGCGCAGTTGGCCGAGCCTCAGGCGCCCTTTTTCACGCCCGCGCCTCCATCGTCGCCAGCGGCACTGCCACCGTCGAAGCCGCCCTGATCGGCAATCCCTTCGTCGTGGTCTACCGCGTCTCGCCCATCACCTACGCCATTGCAAAACGGGTTGTCACCGTGCCCCATGTCGCCATGGCCAACCTCATCGCCGGCAAACGGATAGTTCCCGAGCTCATTCAAAACGATTTCACTGCGGCAAATATCGTCCAACAACTTGAGCCGCTGCTACCCGACGGGCCCCCTCGGCAGTCCATGATGCAGGAGCTTGAGCGCGTTCGGGGGTTGCTCAGTACTGACCCGACCGGCAAAAACGGCCCGGCTGGCGAAGGGGATGCGCATGGAGCCATCGACAGGGTGGCCGCCATCGCACTCAGTTACCTTGGCATTCCTTTCCCTGTCGCCGAATCCGTGCAATCCTGATCGGGAGAAATAAATCCGCGCCAGCCAAATCTGCGAGTGATCAAAAAAACGATATGCAATTCAGAAAGCCAATGATTCTGCTCGATTTTCCAACCCGTCGCTTCTGGAACGTATGTTTGGCCCTGGTCGCCGCCCTGCTCGCCGCCGTGTCCCTCTCGGCTCAGCGCGCTGAGCGCGCCACACTCGATATCACCGGCTACGTCATCGACGCCGAGCTTGACGCGGCCACCCATCACATCGCTGCCAAGGCCCAGGTCACCTTCACCGCGCCCGAAAGCGCCGACGAGGTCAGCTTCGGCTTTCATCCCGCTCTCAAGATCAACAAAATTACCGACGACGCCGGCAAGCTGCTCACCGGTGAGCGTCTCGCCGACGGCACCATTCGCGTCGCCCCCTCCAAACCCTTCGCCGCTGGCCAGGCCAACCACTGGACATTCGACTACGAAGGCGTTATCACCGGCAATGAGGACGGCCCGGTCGAAGGCCTCAAGCTCGCTGCGATTCAGGAGCCGATCACATATCTGCTCTACCCGGCACGCTGGTTCCCCACCACCGGCTTCATGACCGATCGCTTCACCGCGCAACTGCACATCAAGGTCCCGCAGGGCATGAAAGTTTTCGCCAGCGGCGCCCAGGGGACATCCCAATCCGTTACGCTCGCCAGCGGCAAACCAGGCGATGAGTTCGACTTCAACTGGGACAAACCCGGATTCCCGGGCACCGTCATCGCCGGACGCTATCTCGGCCCCTTCACCGCCGGCCCAGGCAACGTCAAGGTCTATCTCACCGTCAGCCACCAGGCCTCCGGCAACCAGGTCGCCGAAACCGCTGCCAAGGAATACGACTTCTTCACCGACAGCTTCGGCTCGCCTGAAACTCCGCACCTCACCGTCGTCGAAATGCCCGATGACACCCTCCCCGCCGCATGGGCTCCCGAACTCGCCGGCATCATGGGTTCGCGCATCGCCGACAAATCCGGCGTACGCCTGCTTGCCAACACCATTGCCCATCAGTGGTGGGGTTCTGAAGTCAGTCCGCGCACTCTCAACGATGCCTGGATCACCAACGGCATGGCCCGCTACGGCGAGCTGATGTATCTCGAAGACGAAAGCGGCCACAGCGCCCTCCACAACGCCCTGCAGGACGTCTCCGCCGGAGCTCTCGCCTACGACACTGTGCCTCTCTCGAGCGTCGGCCGCATGAGCCCTTTCTCGCCCGAATTCCAGTCGATGACCCTCGAAAAGGGCGCCATGATCTTCCACATGCTGCGCGGCGAAATCGGCGACAAGACATTCCTCGCCACGCTCAAAGGAGTCCTCAGCGAGTACACTGACAAACCCATCCGTGCCAGCGATTTCGAGAAGGTCGCCGAAGCGCAGAGCCAACAGCAGCTCACGCCATTCTTCGCCCAGTGGATCGACGGCACCGGTGCCCCCACTTTCACTGACAAATACACCGTTTACCGTCTCGGCAATAACAAAGGCTTCCGCACCATCGGCTTCATCAATCAGGACCTCGACCTCTTTCGCATGCCGGTCGACCTTCGCGTCGAGACTGACGGCAAAACCGTCAATCAGAAGATCGACGTCGTCGGCACCGACTCGCAATTCGTCGTCGACACCTTCGGCCGCCCCCGCCGCATCGCCATCGATCCCGGCGACTGGGTGCTCAAATCCTCACCGGACCTCCAGGTGCGCATCTCCATCCTCAAAGGCCAGCAGCTCGTCGCCCAGAACGATCTCGCGGGCGCGTTGACCGAATATCAGAAAGCCCTCACCGCCAATCCGCAAAGCTCGCTCGCCAGCTACCGCATCGGCGAAGTGCTCTTCACCCAGCGCAACTACCAGGCCAGCGTCAACTCCTTCCGCGACGCCCTCCGTGGAGACGACGAGCCCGCCTGGACCGAGGTCTGGAGCCACATCGCCATCGGCCGCATCTTCGACATCACCGGCCAGCGCGACCGCGCCGTCAACGAATACCGCCTCGCCGTCCAGACCAACGACAACACCCAGGGCGCCATCAATGAGGCCCGCATGCTGCTCCAAAAGCCCTACAAACGCCCCGACACCGACTAGCGCTCGCCCCAATCCCCGCAGTCATCGAGAAGAATGGGTTTCCCATCCATGCGGGAACCCACAAGCCTTCTTTATCAGAGCATCCATCCGCACAAACATGGGTGCCCCATCCAAGCTCCGCTTGGGTGGGAAAGCACGAACCCAATCCCCGGCGGTTATCCACAGTTGTATGCCCCAGGTCCGGGGTCCCCAGCGACAGGTCTTCGTCGCTGGGGCGGAGATCTGGATTTTCAGGCCTGGGAAAGCACAGACTACATCCATCGACCGCGGTCTCCGCGGGAATGGCAGCAGACCGCAAACAGAACGGCCAGCCCGAAGGCTGGCCATCCGTACGCCAAAGGTTGTTTTCTTCCTAATTCGTCTCCCGCTTCTCCGAGGGCAACACCTGGATAGTGACCGGCACAACTCCTACCTCCGCCATACCAATCTGTTCGGCGGCGGCATACGAAAGATCGATCACCCGCCGTCCATAAAGGATCCCGCGGTCCGTAATCCGTACCACTACCGCCCGGTGATTCCTCGTGTTCACCACCCGTACCTTGGTGCCAAACGGCAACGTTGGGTGGCAGGCCGTCAACTCGTTCATGTTGTACACTTCGCCGCTTGCTGTTTGGCGCCCATTAAAGACCCCGCCATACCAGGAAGCGAATCCATGCAACAGTTTCACCGGCGCCTTGTGTTCCACTTTCGGTGCTGCTACCACCACAGGCGTCGGGCTTGTGACCGGCGCAACGGAAGGTGCCGCTGCCTCCGGTCGGGACAGAAGCGCATCGGCCTGCACGGTTCGCGCGGGAAGCGTCAGAACCGCACCGGCAAGCGCAACGCACGAAGCTCCCACCATCAGCCAGAACTGGACGGGATCTTTCGCGTTCACGTTGGTCGCGTTTCGTCTCATTAGCATCTCCCCATTTTACTAGTTCGGCACTAGTAACCCTAAATAATTCGAAGAGATACAACAGGAGATCCAGGGCGGGAAAAGCCGGGAGTTTGAGGTTCTTGCTTGCTAAACCCATACTCCTGACAAGCTTACAAAATGCACCACATTTGGTGCAGAAATCCTTATTTCATCTTGTGAGACCCTATCGCATTTACCCGTAAATAAGAGCGGCTATTCAGGTCCCCTACGGGCTCGGACCGAATATCCGGCCTGTCCCAATCGCGAAAGGCTATCACGCGACCCCACCGCCCGTATAGCAACATTTCGCCATTCCAGACCATCTTTTTTTCCACAGAAAGGGTAGGAAAGTCCCGTGAGTAAGACCGCAGGGTTCAGCCTTCTCGGACGTTGTTGCAGAATATTTCGCGCCTCCTGCTAGCGTGAAAAGAGTGCGGAGGGAGCGTAGGGCTTTGGCGCCTCAAACGTTCGACGGAGGGAGCAGGGGCTCAGGCCCCTGAATCGCTCGACAATTGAATCAAGGGCTTTAGCCCCTGAAAATGCCCCCCAAGCCGGGTGGCTTTTCTTTTCCAGGAGGAAACATGAAATTGAGCAACGCGGGTTTGGAGTTAATCAAAAAATCGGAAGGTTTTCGCAGCAAAGTCTACCTCGATATAGCCGGCCTGCCGACTATAGGCTACGGACACCGCCTCGTCCATCCGGAGTGCTATCCCGACGGAATCTGCGAAACCCAGGCCGAAGTAATCCTCTTATGCGACGTCCACGAGGCCGAGCACGCCGTCTCCCGACAGGTAACCGCGCCGCTCACCCAGGGCCAATTCGACGCACTCGTCTACTTCACCTTCAACTTAGGTTCGGGACGCCTTGCTTCTTCCACTCTGCTGCAAAGCCTGAATGCCGGCAAATACGATGCCGCCGCCTCGGAACTGCTGCGCTGGGACCACAGCGGCGAACACGAAATCGTCAGCCTGAAGGCCCGTCGCCAAGCCGAATTCCAGCTTTGGACCGGCGCCAAATCCCAACAACAAACCGCGGCCTAAACAGCGATGCGCAGGGCATGAGCGATTTTTCCGCCTCGAATCAAGGCAAAGATACAAGAACCCCAAAGCAGGATCCCTGTCCCAAGCGAGGTCGAGATGACAAGCGCATTCGAGCGGAAAAGCACCCAGCACAGCACACACCAAAGCGTCATCAGGATGCCGAGGATATTGAGATGTGGTGCGCGAAATATCTTGGCAAGCGGCAGAAAATGGACCCCCACGATTATTCCGCACCAGTCGGTCGCAAGGTCGGCGCGATCGATTCGATACGCCAGTGTCGACGCCAATACAATTGCAAGAAATTCGATCAGCACGAGGATCACGTACCACTTCCAGATGTTGCGCTGCGGGATGGCGCCTACTGCCGGGTAACTCTTGCGGAGCAGCCGGCCTCTTCGAAGCACGTAGATCGAGCAAGCTAGAAGCAACAGAGTCATGGATCCAAACGTGGGACCCGTGAATCCGTTGAACGCTTTCGCGGTGCCCAAACCCCACCCCAGCCAGCCCGCTCCAAACATCGCCTCAATCAACGCACCCCGTCCGGCGCCGACAACAGCTTGCGCCTGAAACGACGGATCGATGCTCGTAGACTCAATCGAAACGCGGCCTGTCATTTGGCTTTCGTTTGGATCATGCTGAAGCCAAAGTAGTCTTCTTCCGCGATGGTGTCAGCACATTTCTCCGAGCGCCGACGCGGTCAGCCTGCGAGCTCGGAAACCTCCAGCCGCTCTCCCACCCGCAAATACCTCTTGCGCCGAAACCAATCCTCCATCGCCGTCTGCAGCCCGTCGAGCGGCACGCGATGGCCAGCCTCCAACAACCCATCGCCTGCCGGCAGCGTGTCGTCGAAAATCGCGTCATTGGTAAAGTTCCGCATGGCAAAGTTGTCGATCCAGCGAACCGGGCATGGATGTCGGTCTCCCGCCACATCCACCCTCTTCACCGAAAGTTTCCGCGCAAACATGCTTTCACTCTACCGCGCCCCGCGGCGCATTCACGCGCTCACGGCTTCTTAGCTGCAGGCACCTGCGCGTCCTTGGCCTGCTGCGTTTCCACCCTGAACCGCTTGTAGTCGTAGTCACGCTCGATAAAGTGTTGGCGCAGATTCTTCACCAGCAGCACACGCGCCTGCATCGTTCCCTCGCCGCCCGTAGGCAGCCAGAGCTCGCCATTTCCCCGGGCCCCCGGCGCCAAGTCTTCGTTGCTGGGGTGATTCACCAGCTCCTGGTCGAAATGAAAATTCGATCCCTTCTGGATATTCGCCAATAGCCCGCCGACTACGTGGAAGTTATCGATGAAGCTCACTTCCAGATGCGCCACCTGGCGATCGGCCTCGTCAATCCAGATCGTCCCTTGCAGCTTCTTTGAAGCATCTTCGGCCAGCCCGTGGGTCTTCGCATCCTTGCGGCCTACAAAATCGAACACGATGGCCGGGCGCCCGCGAAAGTTCACCCGCCGCTCATTGCGCACATCCATAATCTCGAGCACCCGGCTCACACTGATGCTCGGCCCTTCCAGCGGCTGCCCCGCCGGCGTCTTTTCTGCCTTCTCCACAAGCTTGGTCACGCGCTCCGTCTCTTTTTGCTGGTCATGATCGCTCAGCGGCTGCCCATCTTTCTTTACCGTGCGCTCGATGACATGGCCATTGACGAAGAAGTCTTCGTGCTCCTCCGTCTCCGTCTTCTTCACCTGCCCATTGGCATCAATATCCTGCGTCGTTTGCATCGAAGTATAGGTATAAGATTCGCGCACCTTGTCCAGCTGTCGCTGGTGGTCCTGCACTTCCTGCATCAGTCGGCGAATGTCGGGCAAAGGAGGATTCGCCGCTGGACCCCCATTTTGTCCCGCAGCTCGCTGCGCCGCCAAGAGCGACGTCGCCCCGATTGCGATACAGCAGACAAGGTCTCGAGCCGGCATGCATCCTTTTCCTGGTTGATGGCTTGTGATAGAGGGCCAGCTTCGCGTACTTGGGTCTTTTGACCCGGCGCGCATCGAAAAGGTCACGGCAACCGGAGAAATCGGTCGCCGCATCTCCTCATCGCCATGCTATACCGTTACAATCAAGGTTTTTACTCGCAGGCGCAGAGAAAGGCGAAATACCCATGTTTCGATTGCTGATTCACTGGCTTCTCAGCGCAATCGCATTGCTGCTGGTATCCCGTATCGTTCCAGGATTCTTCGTGACCGGCCTGCAGGCCGCTTTGGTGGCCGCACTGGTCATCGGCTTCCTCAACGCCACGTTGGGATTCCTTCTGAAGCTGATTACTTTTCCGCTCGCCATCCTCACCTTCGGCGTGTTTCTGCTCGTGATCAACGCGGCCATGATCCTGTTCGCGTCGCACTTGGTAGGCGGCTTCTATGTGTACGGCTGGGGTCCGGCATTTTGGGGAGCTGCCGTGCTCTCGATTCTAGGCCTGATCATCCGCGCCTTCGCCAAGGAATAGTCGGCGATCCAGCAAGTCTCGGAATCCAAGCTCCGCTTGGGTGGGATCGATGTCTCAATCCGCAAAACCGCACCGTGCCCCATCCTTTCGACTTTTTCCTGGCGAAAGGGTGGGAAGTGCGAACCCGAAAAGCGCGATGTCCAAGCTCAGTGGCCGAGCGGCTTCGCAGTTTCCGCCTTGGCCTTCTTTACCGGCTTCTTCGATGAGTCCGGCCCCTTCTTCCCCGCAACCGCATCTGGGAGTGGATGCGTCAGCACAGTCCCGTTCAGCGTCTTCGGCGTCCGTATCGCATTCGCACTGGAGAACCCTCCATGTGCAGCAACAGGGGGAAGAGCGATCGCCTTCGGCTCCTGCGCTGGTTGAATACGCGTGCAGACTTCCCAGCCGCCACCCGCCACCACAAACACAATCGCCGCAGCAGCAGCGCCACGAAGCCACGGGCTCTGCATCCAGCCACCACGCGTCGAGCCTGAACGCATCGGATCATGCGGTGTCGTCAGCGGCCAACGCAAGAGGCTTGCGCTGCGCGGAGCCTGATGCAGCGTCTGGTGAAGACCAGCTTTAACCCGCTCCTCCAGCCCTTCAGGCGCAGGCAAACCGGCAATCAGGCGCAGTGTCGCTTCAGCTTCGCCCGATCCAGAGCCCGTATGCGAATCAAAAGTGTTGTGAGGATGCGAATTCATCGGAGACTCCTCGAGTGATTCAGCAGGTCGGCCATCAGGTTGCGCGCGCGAAAAAGCCGTGAACGAACACTCGATTCGGTGATCCCCAGAACCGAAGCAATCTCTACGCTGGTCAGCTCCTCGAACGCCGAAAGAACCATCACTTCGCGTTCCTTGGCGGGCAGCTGGTCTACGCAGGTCAGCACATGCGCGTGGTGTTGCGCAGCCGCGGCGCGCTGTTCGGCGCTCAATCCATGGGCGGGAAGCACCCGCGCAAGTTCGGCAACATCGTCGGTTTCAGGGCGGGTCTTGGAGCGGCGCTTGCGGTCCAGGACAATATTCCACACGATGCGAATCAGCCACACACGATGGTCCCGAATCTCACCCAATGTGTCGCGATGGCGCAGGACACGCAGAAACGCCTCCTGCACTGCATCTTCGGCGTCCGAAGGATTGCGGAGGATTGAGAAGGCGACACGGTAGAGGGTCGACGCGTATTGGCCGACCAGTGCATCGAGTGCTTCCTCTTCCACTTGCTCGCGGGCCTCGTCCTGCACGGCGCTTGGTGCGATTTCCATCCAACCTGCGAATACGGATTGGCTTGCGCTCATACATTAAGACAGACGCAGCCCTCCGGGGAAATGTTCGAAATTTAATCGAGCCAAGCCGGGTTCTGGAATCTTTATTGCCTGGTTATTGTCCGGTCAGCTTCTGAGCCGCAATCGATCCCGCAGCCCCGTCCTTGTCCGTGTCTTTCACCTTGGCCCAAAGATTGCGCGCCATATCGCGCTTGCCCGAGGCTGCGTAGAGGTCGGCGAGATCCAACTGCGCCACCGCCGCCGACACCGTCACCGACGGCTTCGCAACGATCGCGTTGTAGAGCTCGATAGCCTGCGAATCGCGATTTGTCTGGTGATACAAACCGGCAAGAGCCAGCTTGGCAAGGTTCGCGAGGTTCCGATCCCACGAATCTGCCGCCGCCTTCAGCTCCGTTTCAGCCGGACCCGTGCGGCCAAGTTCCGCGTCGGTGACTCCGGCAAAATAACGCGCCTTGGTTCCTTCGGGCAGCCAGCTGTACTTATCCGCCACAGCTTGGAACTGCTGGTTAGCCGCCTTCGCGCGCTCAGCCGCAGTGGAATAGATGCCATTCTCCGGCGGCGCGCCGGGAGTGGCCAGCGGAGATGAATAGGTGTCCATCGCCGCTCCCAATTCGGTGCTGGCAGCAGATGAGCGCATATCCCAAAAAATCCACCCGCCCAC
>Ga0187847_10003327_pt1 | contig 12327 bp, 8 predicted proteins | sample June2016WEW_4_10_FD_132458 | JGI IMG/M metagenome (GOLD analysis project Ga0187847, IMG submission 132458) | Peatland microbial communities from SPRUCE experiment site at the Marcell Experimental Forest, Minnesota, USA - June2016WEW_4_10 | ecosystem: Environmental > Terrestrial > Soil > Wetlands...
AGCCAAAACGCTGCTCAGCCCGGATAATGATTCGCTGCTGATGATCGACCACCAATATCTGCAGATGCTCACTATTCGATCGCACGATGCGAATGAACTCATCAACCATGCCGTGGCGCTCGTCGAGGCGGCAGCAATCTTCAAAGTGCCAATGCTGACCACGACTGCCTTCAAGGAGCGCCAGGGTTTGGTCGCGCCATTAGCCGAGGCGACTAAGGCAGTCACGCCGATCGACCGGACGACTCTCAATTCGTGGGAAGACCCGCGTATCGTCGACTGGGTAGAGAAGACTGGACGGAAGAAACTCGTGATAGCCGGACAGTGGACGGAGGTCTGTGTCGCTATGCCTGTACTGTCCGCGCTCGACGCGGGCTATGAGGTGTATGTCGTAACGGATGCTTGCGGCGGCGCGTCTTGCGAAGCCCACGACATGGCGGTGGAACGTATGGTGCAGGCGGGCCCACACCCGATCACTACCTGGGCCTATGTGTCCGAATTGCAGCGCGACTGGGCTCGTGCGGCAACTGCCGAGCAGGTCACTAAATTGTTCGCACAGCGGGGCGGCGCCTTTGGCCAGCCTGCTGTGGGAGTGGGACCTGCTTAGCCTCAAGGAAGGCACTCGATAGGCTGGAGTAACAATCGCAATCGAAGCAGCGTTGCCAAATCGGCTGCAGAAGTTCCTGTCGAAGTTATAAATGAGTCTGGCACGACCTGCCTTCGGGACTGATTGATGCCGCCCGCCCAGGTGAGTGTTGAATAACGAAAACTGACTTCCGCTTCAGAGACAATCGGCGCAGGTTCCTGCGCATACAATGCAGTTGCCCGCGTGGATTCTCTTCATATCCGATTATTCTCCTTCAATCTGAAAGTTCCGAATGATTTCGGTGTCTGTTTATCAGACGACCGAACAAGTTTGATCGGTGCTGCCTCCGATGCGGTAAACCTGTCCGGCTCTGGAAGGCCTTCCTGTTTTGACTTCTGATTCGTCCCCCGGTTCGTCTCAAGGTCATGCCTCTGACGTCATTTCGACAGTCGCAGATCAGTTGGCGCGGTTATTACGACGAAAACAAAGAGTTTCTGCGTGACTCCGAACTGGGTGGAGAAATGCATTTGTGTCGGGCATGGGACGAATAGCGTTGTTCACTTCACTTCTATTGGTTTTCACGACGTTTCAAAGCGAGGCGCAGACTCCGATGGAAGACCTCGCGCGTGTTCTTCGGGAAAAGCAGATCATCACGTCGGCGGACTACGACAGGATTATGCATGCCTCGCCTGGTGACGACGTCACGCTGCTGAAGTCCATCCTGCTCGACAAGGGGATACTCACAACCGCCGAGGTTGCGGGGATCGGATCGCGCGCCGTCTCCGCGCCGGCACCCCAACTGACAACTCCTCAACCCTCAACGCAAGTCTCCAATGCCGGTGAGGGCGGACAGCATCTGAATTTTTACGGCACGCTTCTCTTCAATACGTACTTCAACGATCAGGCAACGAACAATGCCGACATACCGCTCTTCGCGAGTCCGAAAGCATCCAGCCCCGCTGAGAATTTTGGCGCTACCGTGCGTCAGACGCGGCTCGGAGCAAGTTATTCCGGTCAAAAGGCTGACGGCGCCGACTTGAGCGCAAAGCTGGAGGTCGATTTTCTGGGTGGAGAACCCGCGTTCACAAATGGCATCAGCATGGACCTCGTCCGTCTGCGCCTGGCTTACTTTCGCATGGACTGGACACACTTTTCGTTAGAGGCGGGCCAGGACTGGACCATCTTCGCGCCTTTGAATCCGACCTCGCTCGCCGAGTTTGCGATTCCCTCACTTTCGGCTTCAGGGAATTTATGGATTCGAACTCCGCAACTGCGAGCGGAGTGGAAGAACCGCTTGGGAGGTGGTAACGTCTTGTGGCAGTGGGCGGCGCTCGACCCGGACATCGGCGACAACGCAGCCGCTTACGCCGTCGCGCGTGTGCCAAAGGCCGGGGAACTGGGGAGGCTTCCAGCCGTCGAGACACGATTCGCGTACTCCGCACCGATACAGGACAGAACTGCCACTCTCGGCTTCAGTGCGCATTGGAATAGTGCTAAAAACACCGGCACGATTGGAACGGAACCGGTCGCGCTCAATTTTGAATCGTGGGGAGTCGCCGCTGACTTCGCGTTGCCCGTCGCCAAGCGTCTCTCCCTCACAGGTGAAGCCTACGGCGGACACGCACTCGGTATTTTCAGCGGAGGTATTTCGCAAACGCTTGCGGCCGTTGGCGAAGCGGGAGATCGGGGGATCGGTTCCCGCGGCGGGTGGATGCAGGCACAGATCACCCTCGCAAAAAAATGGCAGAGCAATACCGCATACGGAATCGATTCCCCCGACCTCCGCAATCTCATCACGGGAAGCCGTGCCAAAAACCAGAGCTACATGAGCAACATTATGTATTTCCTGTCGCCCAATGTAACGTTGTCCGCGGAGTGGCGGCGGTTCCTGACGAATTACAGGTTCCAGCAACTGTTGAACAACATCGGCGACCAATACAATCTTGCGGCCGCATACACATTCTGATCGCCGCGAATAACAAGGACACGGACTTATGACTAATACTCCCAATCGATGGATCATCGCCGTTGCGGGTGTCCTGATGCAGATCGCATTAGGCGCCGTTTACGCGTGGAGCGTCTTTCGCATCCCGCTTACCCGGACTTATGGATGGAGCATCCCGCAAGTAACATTCGCGTTTGAACTCACGATCGTCATACTCGGCTTCGCCTCCTTTGCGGGCGGCTTATTAATGAAAAAGACCGGACCTCGCCCGATCGCGATTCTCGCGGCTGTTCTTTATGGCGCTGGCACGTCTTTGGCTGGACTTTCCCACAGCATAGGTATGCTTTATCTGACTTACGGTGTGATCGGCGGTGCAGGTCTCGGTTTGGGTTACATCGTTCCCGTGGCAACCCTGATCCGGTGGTTCCCCGATAAGAGGGGAATGATTACGGGACTCGCGGTGGCGGGGTTCGGCGCAGGTGCGCTGCTTACGGCGCCGATTGCAGAGGCGCTGCTTGGCTCAGTTGGCGTGGCAGGCACATTCGAGATTCTCGGCTGCGCCTATCTTGCGATCGTTCTCGCTGGCGGCGCCTTCATGAAGAATCCGCCCGACGGTTACACTCCGCCGGGATTTCAATCGGCAGCCAGCAGCCAAACTCATTCCGCAGCGCAGAACTTTACTCTCAAAGAGGCACTGGGAAGCTGGCAATGGTACGCGCTATGGATGACGCTATTTTTGAATACCACGGCCGGAATCGCAATCATTTCCCAGGCCTCTCCCATGGCGCAGGAGATCTCGCATGTGACTGCGGCCACGGCCGCCGGCCTTGTAGGTCTGATTTCGATTGCTAATGGCGCCGGACGCCTTCTATGGGCGTGGTTCTCAGATCTGGTCGGCAGGAGGACCGTCTTTCTGATGATGTTTCTACTGCAATCCGCCCTGTTCCTTGGGCTCGCGCATGCTCAGCAATTCTCTCTACTTTCTCTGCTGGCATTTCTCATTCTGCTCTGCTACGGTGGCGGCTTCGGCACTATGCCCGCATTCGCCGCTGACTACTTCGGAGCTCAACAGGTGGGATCGATTTATGGTCTTATGCTGACCGCGTGGGGCGCGGGCGCCCTGTTTGGCCCAACACTGATTGCCCGTGTACGTGAAGCCACGGGGCATTACCAGGGCGCGATGCAATTCATCGCCATCGTGATGCTGGTGAGCTCGGTGATTCCTCTGTTCTTACGGCCCGTAAGCCCTCGCCGTCAACTGGATAATGCAGGTCGGCCAAGCGACGCGGTGGCGCGCAATAGAGAAGGGCGCCAGCCTCTACGACGGCCCGAGTTTGGGGAGGGAAGTTCAACGTAAGGGCTGGCTGGAGAGTGACGCAATACCGACAGGTATGACGTCTGATCGACTCTTCCCTGCGTCTGCCCGGTTTAATTTCAGGCACTTCGGTGTGGTTTTGAGAATGCATGTCGCGGACTGGTGATCGCTCGAATGACGATTTTCATTGATGGTATTCCTAACGAAGCACAGGCTGGAGAGCATCTCATCGACGTTATCGTCCGATCCGGTGTCGAGATCCCCCACGTTTGTTATCACCCGCAACTTGGGCCGATCCAAACCTGCGACACGTGCCTCGTGGACGTCGATGGCGAACTGGTGAGAGCCTGCGCGATCCCTGTTTCACAGGAAATGTCGGTGCGGACAACGACCAGCCGTGCGCAGGCGGCGCGTACAGAAGCGTTCGATCGCATTTTGACCAGACACCTCTTGTACTGCACCGTGTGCGACAACAACAACGGCAATTGCGTGGTGCACAACACTACGAAAATGCTGGGTGTGGAACACCAGAATTTACCGTTCGTACCCAAACCCTACGAAGTCGATAACACCAATCCGTTCTATCGCTACGATCCGGACCAATGCATTCTCTGCGGCCGCTGCGTGGAGGCCTGTCAGGATCTTCAGGTCAACGAAACTTTGTCGATCCGCTGGGAGGATGCCCACCCGCGAGTTCTATGGGACGGCGGCGCGACGATCAACGAATCGAGCTGCGTTTCCTGTGGTCACTGCGTGACGGTTTGTCCCTGCAATGCGCTCATGGAGAAATCCATGATCCATCACGCCGGCTTCATGACCGGCCTGTCAAAACCGGCGATCGACGGCATGATCGATATTGTCAAGGGTCTTGAGCACGAGACCGGCTATAGGGCGATCATGAAAGTCTCCGAAGTAGAAGCCAAAATGCGCGAGACTCGCATACGCCGCACCAAGACAGTGTGCACCTATTGCGGTGTCGGCTGCAGCTTCGATATCTGGACAAAAGACCGGCACATCCTGAAGGTAGAGCCGGCGGAAGGTCCCGCAAATGGAGTTTCCACTTGTATCAAGGGCAAGTTCGCCTGGGATTTTGTCAACAACGGGGACCGCCTCACTGCACCTCTGATTCGCGAGGGCGACCGCTTCCGCGAGGCGAGCTGGGACGAGGCGCTGGAACTTGTTTCCAAACGTCTGGCAGAAATCAAGCAGAGCAATGGCGCCGATGCTCTCGCTTTCATTGCCTCATCCAAGTGCACCAATGAGGAAAGCTATCTGATGCAGAAGCTGGCGCGGGCGGTGATTGGCACCAACAACGTCGACAACTGCTCACGATACTGCCAGGCGCCGGCGACCGCGGGTCTGTTCAGGACCGTTGGTTACGGCGGGGATTCCGGTTCGATCCGAGACATCGAGAAGGCCGATCTGGTTATCATCGTCGGCAGCAACACCGCCGAGAGTCACCCCGTGCTGGCCACGCGCGTCAAGCGAGCGCACAAACTGCACGGCCAGAAACTGATCGTCTCCGATCTGCGGGAGAACGAGATGGCGCGGCGTGCCGATGTGCACCTCCATCCACGGGCAGGGACCGACCTGGTTTGGCTCTCAGCGATTAGCCGCTACCTGCTTGACAACGGTCTCGCGCATGACGCGTTCCTCGGAGAGTGGGTCAACAATCTGGACGCATATCGGGAGAGTCTGAAGCCCTTCACCCTCGAATTCGCGTCCCAAACCTGCGGTCTCGCCATCGAGACCCTGACGCAGGTCGCGCACATGATCGCCGATGCGAAGGGCGTCTGTGTTCTGTGGGCGATGGGCGTCACGCAACACAGCAACGGATCCGACACCTCCACCGCGATATCCAATCTCTTGCTTGTGACCGGAAACTACATGCGGCCGGGAACGGGCGCCTACCCGTTGCGCGGGCATAACAATGTGCAGGGCGCTAGCGATCACGGGTCCATGCCGAACTTCCTGCCCGGCTACCAGTCGGTCGACGATCCCGCCGTCCGCAACAAATTTGAGAATGCGTGGAACGTATCGTTGCCGTCCACAAAGGGCCTGGACAATCACGAGATGGTCGATGCCATCCATGAGGGCAAGCTAAAAGGGATGTATTTGTTCGGCGAAGAGATGAGCATCGTCGATTCGAATGCCAACTACGTGAGCGCCGCTTTCGGAAAACTCGACTTCTTCGTGGTTCAGGATATCTTCTTCAGCCAGACCTGCAGGTTTGCGGACGTGGTGCTTCCGGCAAGTCCAAGCCTTGAAAAAGAAGGGACCTTCACCAGTACCGAAAGACGCGTCCAGCGGCTCTATCAGGTTTTCGAACCGCTGGAAGGCAGTCGGCCGGATTGGCAAATTGTGCAGCAGGTTGCAAATCGGCTGGGCGCAGCCTGGAACTACCAGCACCCTTCCGAAGTGATGGATGAAATCGCGTCTCTTACGCCCATGTTCGCCGGCGTCAACTACGAGCGACTGGAAGGGTACAAGAGCCTTCAATGGCCGGTCACCGCCGATGGCGCCGATGAACCGTTACTCTACACAAAGCGATTTAATTTTCCGGACGGTAAGGCCAGGTTGTTTCCGCTGCTCTGGCGAGAAGCGCCTGAGCGCCCTGACGCCGAATTCGATCTGCTCCTGAACAACGGGCGATTGCTGGAGCATTTCCATGAAGGGAATTTGACGTATCGCAGTCCTGGGATCAGGGCAAAGACTCCGGACACGTTCGTGGAGGTCTCGCCGGAGTTGGCTGAAGCGCGCGGCATCAAGAGCGGAAGCCTCGTACAGCTCACCTCACGGCGCGGCCGATTGCGCGTGCGGGCGGTAGTCAGTGATCGGGTTCACAACGGAGAACTATACATGCCAATGAATTCCGCTGAAAACCCTGTCAATGTTCTGACCGGGAGCCACACCGACCTGGCGACGCATACTCCTGCCTACAAAGAGACCGCCGTTAAGATGCAGGTGCTGAAGGAAGACGGAGAGAGCCCGCTGCCCCGCACCAATTCCCGCTTCGGACATCCGACACCCCAACGCGGCGTGGAAGTCGAGCGGAAGTGGAAGCGACCGGATTACCGCATGCCCGGCAACGGTCTGGTCCACATTGGAACGAAATAGAAGGAGGCGAAAATGGCTCAACCAATTGCTTTTCACGCGCCCGCCAGTCCAGTGCCTGTGGTTCCGGAGCGGCTGAGGAACGCCCCCGCGGAGCACTCCGAGGCTCTCCTGTCGGCTTACGAATTGCTGCAAGTCCTGCACGACAGGGGCATTTTGAATCTGCTTCGTGGCCTGGCAGGTGGCGGGGACGCACTGATCGGCACGCTCGCCGCGGCCGTTGACAAGCCGGAATCGATCCGCGCCATTCGCAACTTTCTTCTGCTCACGCAATTCTTCGCTAACATACCTCCGGATGTTCTGGCCAGCCTGGCTGACACAGTCGGTAGAGGAGCAAAAAGAGAGAAAGCAAGCAAGGCCCCGGGCCTGCTACAGCTGTTGTGGCGGCTCCGCAGTGAAAACAGCCGTCACGCTGCTGCGGTTGCTCTCGACCTGCTCGAAGGACTAGGAAAAGGGTTATGACGCCGGCGACGGTGCGCTTGCAGATCGCAAAGGTGGAGGGCCGGATCACACGCCCTCGGGAGGATAACCTTGCGGTCGAAGCACCGCTCGAGATTCGCGTGAGGTCCAGAAGTCTCGCGATCACAATGAGAACGCCAGGCCATGATTTCGAACTTGCGGCCGGCTTCCTGCTTGCCGAAGACATCATCAGTAGCGGAAGTCAGATTCGGGAGATGACCAGCCCTCAACCGGATGTCGTAGACATCGACCTGTCGCCCGATGCCGTGATCGAACGTCCGAAATCACAGCGGGAATTGATCATGACATCCGCCTGCGGGGTATGCGGTAAAGAGTCGCTCGAGTCACTCGCCGTCAATCGTTGTCCTGTTCTTCCACCCACCCGTTTCAGGATCGATGCCGCTGTGATCCATCGCCTACCGCAGGAATTGCGCGAGAAACAAGAAGTTTTTGAGAGTACGGGCGGGCTCCATGCAGCCGCTCTCTTCGATGAACACGGGGAAATGCACTCGCTTCGCGAAGACGTTGGACGGCACAACGCGGTTGACAAGTTAGTCGGCCACTCATTGCTACGGTTTCGCGCTCCTCTGCGCGATTCCATCATGCTCGTCAGTGGGCGCGCAAGCTTCGAACTGGCGCAAAAGGCTTCAATGGCCGGCATTCCGATGCTGGCTGCTGTCGGAGCCCCTTCGAGTCTGGCGGTATCAACCGCGGAGCGCTGCGGAATGACATTGATAGGATTTCTCCGCAACGGTGGCTTCAACGTATATTGCGGAGGCGCACGCATCGCAGGTTTGACTGATCAGGAATTGGTAAGCCCATTATGAAACTTCGCATCCAGGGAAACGCGCTCCGCCTTCGTCTAACGCAGAAAGAGGTGTCGTGTTTGCATGACCACAATCTTGTTGAGTCCGCGATTCAATTCCCGTCCGGCCGGGCGTTTCGCTATGTGTTGGTTAGCTCCTCCGAGGCATCTGAGGTTTCCGCGGACTATGACGGCGATTCGATCCGCGTCGCAGTGCCACGCGCCGTAGCGATCTCATGGGCGCAGAGCACGGAAGTCACAATTTACGGCCCGGGCAACGGGGTGGGGATCCTGATCGAGAAGGATTTTCAGTGCCTTCACAAAACCGACGAGCAGAATGCGGACGCCTATCCAAATCCTCTTGCCACAGGCGTGATTCGGTCCGTGGCCTGACGCGGACCGGATCGCCGGAATAATTCTCAGCTCACGTTGCTGCAGTGCGCCGCCAGCAAGAACCATTCACGTACTCATAATCTTTATACGTGGGCCGAGTTTGTTAGTGAGTGCGCGTCCGGGTAGAAACCGTCGAGCCATACCGAACACGGGCGACGGCAGCAAGGACTGCCGCTTTCGCCAACAAACCGAATCCGTCGAAACAGACTGTTATTCCGATGACAATGACTAAGGCTAGCGGCCACCGAGCCTTTTGGCCCTGGCCGGGTTATCTATTCCAAGCTTTATGCTTTAAAATTATGTTTCGGATTGTCGTGGAAGGCAGGCCTGCAGCGTATCATTCTCTCTTGAAACCTTTTCTGAAAGCATTGAGCTGGCCGCGAAAGCTTCTTATGCCAAAGTCTGATTCGTCGTCGAAGCGCCCCTCCTCGTCCTGAGCCAGAAGGCGATTGAGGAATTGTTTCACGAATCCGGCGTCGTCGCCGGTCGCCAGCGCGCCCATGTCGAGGCCGAGAAGAAATGCGTTGGCGAATTCGAAATCCGGGAGGTCCGCGTCAAACACGGCGTCGGAGAAGAGGCGATCACTCTGTTGTTCGTAGCGGCGTAGAACGATTCGAAGATCCTGGAGGTCCTTGGCGCGCCGGTACGGGTCATCTACCCAGGCAATGATCTTCAGAAGGGCCGTTACGATCGGCGGCGCGACACGGATGGCCATTCCGCCCGGCAGATGAACTTCGACGGCCTGTGCGAAGACGTGTTCAAATCCGGCCAGGCTCATCCTGAACTGACTCGCGGGCCAAGTGATGGAACCGCTGCGACGAAGTTCGGTACCGGCAGGCAAGAGATCTATGATCGTCTGGCGCGGAGCGATCCAGCGGTGCTCCAGCTTCGGTGACGGTGTCCATCCGATTGCGGCCAGCCGCATTGTCAAACGCTCGAACTCGTCAAAGTCGAGCGCAACCGTGAGATCGACATCGCGTGTAAAACGCCCAAGATCTCCCATGAGGATCAACAGGGAGGTGGCGCCGATTACCACGAGGTCGGCTCCCAGTTCCTCGCAGATCTGGCTGATCCCCGCCAAGTCGGCGATCTGATCAGGCGTGAGGATGCCGTTCATTTCAAATACTCCTGACGAAATTCCTCCGCCGCCTCGCGCGCTCGCGGATCGCTGCCGGTCAACAGTTCCGCATAGACCAGCCATGGAGGCGCGACCATTCTGCCCTCGAATTCACGCCAATAGACTAGATGGCCAAAAGGCTTGAACAGCATGACCGGCCCGGTCCGATCGGGCAGCAGCCGCAAGCTGCGCTGCCATTTCGCGTCGAGAAAAACGGGAACTTCGGCGCCACGGTAGAAGTGTTGCATCGCATCTGCGGCGGGCCCTCCGGTGAGCGCATAAGGAATTTTCTGCGCCGCGGCTTCACGAGACAGCCGAGCTACGAACTGATCCACGGATGGTTCCTCGTACCGGCAGCGCCCGATCACGAGCTTCGGCCGCAAAATCTGACTGTAGCCAGCGACTAACCGGTCGCCGATCTCGGTTGTCATCCGGAAGTTAGGTTCGTCGGTCGATCCAGTTAAGATCCGCTCAAGGAAGAACTGGCCGCGAATCTGCGCTACCCGGGTTTTGCTTATTCCGGTAGATCGGGCGAGGTCACGGACTGTCCATTTGGCCGATGGTGGATCAACCGCAAACTGGAACAGCAGTTGTATGGTCGCGGGAGTGGTGCGGCCCGCCTCAGGCAGCGCGGGTGGCTCGCGCTTGCCAAGTACCGTCCAGTTGAATTTCGTTCCGAGCTGCAGATGGACATTGCCCGGATCATCGGCAAAGCAAACACCGGCCTTCACGAATTGCTCGCCGAGGGCTGCGGGAACATAGCGGGCGATTACCAGCTTTCCCTGGCGACCGTGTGCCTGCCCGATCACAGCGTTCACCAGGCTCAGGTTCAAATATGATCTCTTCACTTCGACCGATAGACGATACTTCCCTGTTGCCGTTTCGAGTTCAAGGACTCCATCATAAGCCCGGTCCGCAGATTTCAGCGCCGGAATGAAGCGCAGGCTTCGCACAAATGGGAGCGCCGCGAGGTGTGCAAGGGCAGTGTCCGTGTCTGTTCGGCGAGTCGCCATTTGTCCACTATTATATCGTGTCCTAAATTTGTGGACAGATGAAATATAGGGACAAAACGTGCCTCATGCCCTAAAAGCATGGGGTCGAACCACCTCCCTGAGCCGTATCAGAACCGTATCAAAACCCCATCTGTTGAGGCTGTTGAGCTTGCTGATTGAGCGAAAAGCAGACTCCCCAACCTGTTGAAAAGACAGAGAACGCGATGGAAATTATGGAGCCAAAAGAAGCCTGGATCAGGCTTCACACGCAGGAGGTCCGGGGTTCGAGTCCCTGCGCGCCCACCAATACTTTTAGAGACTTACGGAGCATTCGAGCCGTTCCAAGAGTCGACTTTTGGGTACACGACCTCCTGCTTTTTCTGTGGATTTCGGTGGTGTTCCAAAAGTCGGGGCACACTTCCCGTAATGACTTCCGCGTCGCGACGGATAACTTCCGGGTAGCGCGCCACCCGGGCTCTATTCGCGAGCTCAATCGCTCCAGGTATTTGCGGGGCGTCAGACCGACGGCCTGCAAGCGTGGCACTCCCACAGCCTGTTCTTACTTTGGCGCCGGCAGATCGCCCTTCAGTTTGATTCGCCATTCCCCGGCCTTGTCGGGTTTGAGCCAGTCCTCGTATAGATGTACGATCTGGTCTCCAGCGGAACCCACGTCCGGTTGACTGAGTGCGGGGATTTTGCCCCGCCGCTCGATCAGTCCCTGGTATCCGGATATCAGTAGTGGCTCTGCCTCATCATACTTTCGCGCACCGGCGAGGCTCTGTCCCAATAAGCTCTGGGCATTGTATCGCTCCCATGACTCAGACATGGTCCTTTGATATGTATTCAAAGCTTCGCGGAAGCCAGGTTCCGCCAGAGCGTACCTGCGTTGCTGGAGCCGGGTGCGCCCCAACCAGACCAAAGAACTCAGCGTCCTCGGATGCTCGTTTCCGAGGACCCGCCGGTCGCCTTCGAGCGCCTGCGCGAATAATTGCTCGGCGCCAGCATAGTCGCCTTCGTAAAATTTGACGGTACCCAGTAGATTCATAGTGGTCAGCGTCTCAGGCCGGCCGGCGCCCAAGACACGGCGCTGAGCTTCGAGCACTCGTTTAAATGCCGCCTCGGCCTCCGGATACTTGCCCTGATTCCGGTAAACCTTGGCCATATTCCCCAGGTCTGCCAGGGTCCGGGGATGTTCGGCTCCCAGGATGCGGGTATCTACCTCCAGAACCCTGCGCTGTAGCGGCTCCGCCTGGGCGGACTTTCCTTCGTCCAGATAGAGCTGGGCCAGATTGGACGTGATGATCATCGTGCTGGGATGCTCTTCGCCAAACACACGGGGCGCGGCTGCCAGCGCTTCGCCAAAGAGCTGCTCGGCCTGAGAGTATTTGGCCTGATCGTTGTAAAGCTGCGCGAGATTGGAAATTGTTCCCACACTCTGACTGTCAACGATTTTCAAGCGGCGGAGCCCATCCACGGCTTTAATGTAGAGCGGCTCGGCAAGCGCGGCTTTCCCCTCGTATCTATAGAGCAAAGCCAGATTGTTCATCGCGTCCAGCGTGTCGGGATGAAGATCACCCAGCGAGCGTCGTCTCAACTCCAGAAGC
>Ga0187847_10003330_pt1 | contig 12321 bp, 9 predicted proteins | sample June2016WEW_4_10_FD_132458 | JGI IMG/M metagenome (GOLD analysis project Ga0187847, IMG submission 132458) | Peatland microbial communities from SPRUCE experiment site at the Marcell Experimental Forest, Minnesota, USA - June2016WEW_4_10 | ecosystem: Environmental > Terrestrial > Soil > Wetlands...
CCCAGATTGTACAGATAGACTGCCATGTTCATTCTCCTTAGCTGGAAGTGACGTTCGAGGCCCAAAAATCTTGTGCAGCGGAAGTTACGCCGAAGCGGAAGGGAAGTCAAGTTCACCCACGCCGGACCCACCAACGACCTTACTTAGCAGCAGCGGCGCTCAAGACGTTGAGGTGGTAGCGAGGATCAGCGCGCAGAGACACCAATTCGGGCTCATTCTTGATGTCATCCAGATTTTGGCCAGCCTTTACGGCGGCGGTCAGGGCACTTAATGCCTTGTCGCGGTCGCCGGAAACCTCGTAGGCAATCGCTACTTCAAACAGGATGGTTGGATCCTTGAGGGCATCTAGTGGAACTGTCTGGAGTTGTTGCAATGCGGCCGATTTTCCACCGCTCTTGGCCAGGTAAAGGGCTAACTCTGCTCGAAGCTCCGCCTGGTCAGCATGCTTGGCAATCTCGTCTTTTATCAGTTGGATGGCCTGTTGATAGGCTTCGTTTGCTTTAGCTTGATTGTGCAGCTGGCGATAGGCGTCACCAAGGCTGGCCCAACTGTTGTAGTCGTTCGCATTGAGCGCTACGGTTTTCTCGAAGGCGGCCGCCGCCAGATCATACTTGCCCTGGTAATAGCGGATGGTGCCGAGGTTGTTATACACGTCGGCATTTGGCTTGATTTCCAAAGCATGCTGGAGAGCGGACGAGGCATCGTCATCGCGGCCCAATGCATGGTAAACCGCTCCCAGGTTGACCAGGGCCTTCACGTCGTCGGGTTCGATTTGGAGGACATGCTCCCAATTCTCGGCGGCTTCTTTGTAGCGGCCCGCGTTATATGCCTCAAGACCGATTTCCATGTAGGTACGCCAATCCTTGGAGTCGAGCGCCAGGGCCTTCTGCAACTCCGCGGTGGCATCGTCCTTTTTACCCTCGCTGGCGTAGGTTGCACCTAAATACCGGTGCGGTGCCGGGTTCTTCGGATCGAGCTGGATAGCCCGTTGAAATTCTCTGATTGCGGCAGGCACATCGCCAGCGTCGGTTTTGACCATGCCGAGGGCGATGTGAGCTTCGGCCAGGTCTCCGTCCAGAACGACAGCTTTGCTCGCATTGTCCGCCGCTAGCTTCGTCCACTGCGGATCGGGACTTTCATGGTTCTTGAAGTGATACGCTTCCGCCAGACCTGCATAGCTTACCGCCGATTGAGGGTCGAGCTGTATGCCTCGTTGCAATAAAGCTATCGCCTTGTCCACATTGCCGGTGCGGTCCCACTTATCCAAATATTGCCTTGCGCGCTGGTAAAGCGCGTAGGCGTTGTCGTCAACGGAGAGCGTCTGGATAGACGTGGTCTGGGTAGGTTCGCGCCGATGCAAATAACGCCACGCACCGAAACCAACCAGCAAAGCGAAGATAATAAGAGCGGTAGTAGCCCACATCGTGCTTCTACGTGATCGCGGTGTGTAAATCGGAATTGAGCCCGACAGCCAGCTGGCGGGCCCACTTGACGCGATATTGCTCGGACGCCCACCACGCAGAATGGACGCGACTTCGCCCATGGTCTGAGAGCGTTTCGCGGGATCTTTTTCCAGCATACGCGCAATAAGCGCGACGATGGGTTGCGGCACATCCGACCGCAACTGCGTAAGATCGCGGGGCGGCATGAAATGTAAATTGTGCAAAATAGCGATGGAGTTCGGCCCATCGAACGGAAGTTTGCCGCTCAGCATTTCAAACATGACGATGCCGAAAGAAAAAATATCCGAGCGGAAATCGGTTTTTTCGCCGCGCGCCTGCTCGGGTGACATGTAGGCGACTGTTCCCGGAGCAACGCCCGGTTGGGTCAGGGTGAAAGACTGCGTGGGAGCTGAAGCTGAACTATCCCCGGCTTCGAAATCGATTTTTGCCAATCCGAAGTCGAGGACTTTTACCAGTCCATCCTCGGTAATCATGATGTTGCCGGGCTTGAGGTCACGGTGAATTACGCCGGCGGCATGAGCTTTGGTAAGGGCATCAGCGATCTGTGTGCTGTACATGAGCGCTTCGTCGATGGGCAACTTCTTTTTGCGCAGGAGCGCCAGCAGGCTTAGTCCGCGCACATACTCCATCGCGATGAAGTCGGTTCCATCCTGCGAATTGACTTCGTAAATCGTGATGATGTTGGGATGATTCAGCGCAGACGCAGCCAGCGCTTCGCGCTTGAAGCGCGCGCGGGCGTTTCCGCTAATGGGGCGGTCGCTGGGAAGAACTTTGATGGCTACATCGCGATTGAGCGTGGTGTCATGCGCGCGATAGACCACGCCCATACCGCCCGCGCCTAAATCTGCGACAACTTCGTAATGCGAGAGTCTTCGGCCGATCAACGGCTTGCCCTCGAGAGAAAGTGGCTAAACCGAAATTCTACACTTGCCGCGTCGGCAAGGATATTTGTCTGTTTGGCTTGGGGCGTCCTAATTTGCTCGGCTAGTCCCTCTCGAATGCCTCTCTAGATGTAGATTGCGTCGCCGAACCGCCGTTTTCATGTTGCTTTTGCCAATCAGCTTCGCTCAACACGGAGATGGCTTCCAATTTTTTCTTCTTAAGCGAGGCGTTCAATTCCGCAAGATCTTTATCCGTGCGCTTACGGAAGTCGGTGACGATGTCTTCCAACTCGCGCGTGAGTGATTCGGCGCGTGCGACCTGATAGTCACCCGGCCGGCCTTCATATCCATTCACATCGCCGTACAGGTTCCCGATATGTTCACGGATGCGTTCTTCTCCGGTGATGGCGCCGCCTTCTTTAGTTGCCACGATTTTGGAGCGAAGGTTCTCCATGTCTTTGGAGAGCTGCTGCAGACGAGCCCGGAGAGGATCTTTCTCAGCGAGTTTGGCGGCGCGAGCGCTGGCATCATCACGAACCGCTTCAATGGCGTCCACGGCGTAGGTCATGTGGCCCATCAGTTTGCTGAGCTTGACTGCGAGATCAAATTCCGCGTGGCGATCAGCTTCGGAGAATTTTGCCCGCGGGTCGAGCACGATCTTCAGAGGGGCTGAATAAACCTGATCGCCCTTGGTCATCTTGACCGTGTAAGTGCCGGGTAGAACACGCGGGCCTTGCGAAGCCTGGAATAGCGCCTGTGCGGCCGGAGGCACGACCGGTGGTTTTAAGCGCATGCCCCACGTCACGCGGTTCAACCCGCGATGTTTGCTGCCGGGAATTGTATCCACGACTTTGCCGTCGGCGTCGAGAATTTCGATTTTCAGATCGCCATAGATGTGGCGGCTTTTCTGGTAATAAGTGATTGCAGCATCACTTGGGCGGCTCGGCCCGGTGAAGCTCTCATCTCCCAATGCCCAGCCACCGTTGGCTTGCAGATACTGGACGACCGGGCGATTGTTGAGCACAGCTGCGTTTTGGGCCATGAATTCGGGTGTAAGGGCACGCAGGGAAGAGATGTCGTCGATGATCCAAATGCCGCGGCCATGCGTAGCCAATACAAGATCAGACTCGCGTGGCTGAATCACGATGTCGCGCACGGCAACGTCTGGGAAGTTCGAGCCTTTGTATTGTCCCCAATGGTTGCCGCCGTCAATGGATATCCAGAGGCCAAATTCGGTGCCGACGAAAAGCAGACTAGGATCAACCGTATCTTCGGTGATGACGTGCGCGTAACCGCGAACGCCGGCATCCTTGAGGTTGAGTGAAGTCCAAGTCTTGCCATAGTCGGTCGTTTTAAACGCATACGAGGTGGTGTCACCGAACGTGTGGCGATCGAAGGTAGCATACGCGGTGCCTTCATCGAAGCGTCCGGCGGCGACCGTGGAAACCCAGGAGTTCTTTTCGAGTCCGGGAACATTGCCCACGACATTCGTCCAGGTTTTGGCGCCGTCGCGCGTAATCTGTACGTTGCCATCGTCGGTGCCGACCCAGATGATCTGACCGTTTCTCGGAGATTCGGAAATGGAATAGATGGAGGTGTGCATTTCCGCCGAAGAGTTATCCACCGTGATGCCCCCGGATTCCTCTTGCTTCTGTTTTTCCGGATCGTTTGTCGTTAGGTCAGGGGAAATCCGTTCCCAGCTTTGCCCATGATCGCGCGAACGCCACAAATATTCCGAGCCGATGTAAATCGTGCCTTTTTCATTCGGGCTCATGTGAATCGGCGTGTTCCAGTTGAAGCGAAGCTTTTTCTCGTTGTAATCGGGCAGCGGTTGGATGGGACGCGTCTCCAGTGTGTGCCGGTTCACGCGGCCGATGTATCCACCTTGCGCTTCGGCGTAGATATAGTCTGTGTCAGATGGATCGACGAAAGCCCAGAAGCCGTCGCCACCGTAGATGTTCTCCCATTGCGAATTGGCCACACCGCCAGGATAAGAAGAATCACCAATCCAGCTGCTGTTGTCTTGCAAACCGCCATAAACGTGGTAGGGATCGTCGTTATCAACGCTAACGTGATAGAACTGCGAAATGGGGAGATTGAGTTGGTGCTTCCAACGCGTGCCGCCGTCTTCGCTGCGCCACAAACCACCATCGTCGCCCGTATAGACCACGTTCGGGTTGGCAGGGTTAATCCAGATGTCGTGGAAATCGCCGTGAGCGTTGGCGACGGAGCTGAAGCTTTTTCCGCCATTTACGCTGAGTAATAACGGGCCATCGGTCTTGAATATCTTATTTTCGTCTTTCGGATCCACAATCAGGTTCGCGAAGTAGAAGGGGCGCCAGACCATGAAGGCGCTGGCATCGAGTTTGCTCCAATTCTTGCCTCCATCTTCGGAGCGGAACAGGGCACTGTCCTTGGCTTCAATCGCAGCGTAGACCACTTGAGGCTTCGAGGGCGCAACTGCGAGCGCAATTCGGCCCCAGGGTTTTAACGGCAGGCCCTTCGCGTTGGCATCGCTAATTTCGTTCCAATGATCGCCGCCGTCCGTGGACTGAAACATAGCGCTCCCTGGGCCGCCGGAGCGGAAAGTCCATCCCTGACGGCGGAAATCCCACAGGGATGCATAAATCGTTTTGGGAGCCTGGGCACTCATCGACAACATTCCGCAACCCGTTGAGCCGTTGGCCCCGGCGAGAACCTTGCGCCAGGTTTTGCCGCCATCGTTGGTCTTGAAGACGCCGCGCTCGTCGTTGTCGTTCCAGGCATGTCCGGTTGCGCACACGAGGACGTTGTTTCCGTCGGCGGGGTCAACCAGAATCTTGGCGATGTGTTCGGAGTCTTTGAGTCCGACATTGTTCCAGTTCTCACCGCCGTCGGTGGATTTATAAACACCGTCGCCAATGGACACGCTGTTGCGCATCCAAGACTCGCCGGTACCGACCCAGACCGTCTTATGGTTTGACGGATCGATCGCGACCGCGCCAATGGATTGCACATCTTCGCGGTCAAAAACCGGCTTGAAAGTCGTACCGCCGTTGACTGATTTCCAGACGCCGCCGCTCGCGGCCCCTACGAAGAAAGTCACGAGGCCGTTTTCGTCGACGCCGGCGACTGCAGCGACGCGCCCACTCATGGCTGCCGAGCCAATATTGCGCGCGGGCAATCCGGAGATCGTGGCGGAATCGAATTTGAACGCCTGTTGCGCAGATGCCGCGGCAGAAAAAAGCGCGGCAGACAAAATAACCATCACTTTCAAACTTGTAGCGCTGGATAAGCGAGAAGTCATTTTCAGTGTCCTCAAGAGGAGTGCTTATTTCTTGCTCGAATCGCCCTTCAACGACGCCGGAACCGCGAAATCCGAATTTTCCAGCGAGACGTTGGCTTCCATTTTTTCGATGGTTACGGTCTGCCATTGGCTCGGATCGGTTTTTGGACCCGAAGCGATGGAGAACGGGAAATAAACCCCAGCAACCTGTTTGTAGGATCCCAGATCGATCGTGTTTTCGCGGATGGAGCCACGAATAAATTCTTGGGTTTCTTTGCGAATCTCAAGGAAGGTGTCAGGATCGAGGTAGTAATAGATGATGTCGCCGTTTTTGAGCGTAACCTTCAGGCGCAGAGCGTCATCGCCATCCACCGTGTCATGTCCCAGATATTCGACTTTGTTGCCTTTCGCTTGATAATCGACGAGCGGACCGTCGAAATCCGCGTCGATGAGCAGATCACGCATGTCGTCGTCGCCCATGAGTTGGGGATCCTTGCGGCCGCCGAACGGCTGGATCTGCCATCCCGTCGTGCCATCGTACGCCTGCACGGCCGTCATGCCCTGGAGAGAAAAGGTCTCGCGCACCAAGTTGGGGCGCAGGTTCTCCTGCCCGGTCATGCCAGTAAAGCCTCCGCCGGCGACTAATTTGCCGGTGGCACGTAGGGTCTTGATGGCCTTCATCTTTTCGAGTCCACCCTTCGCTTCTATGTTTTTCTGCACCAATTCGTCGGCGGTTTGGGAAGACGCGAAAATCCCGAAGCTGAAAATGGCTAGTAACAGGGCAGCATAATGGCGCATTCGGTGCTCTCCTGACTCATGTCCGTTGAATAGAACACAAACTTTAAACTGTTTTGACGTGGATGCCAACTATTGGTCATCGATGGAAACACGTTCCGCTGCTCCCATCGGGAATCTTGTTAAATACTTGTGGTTCCCAAGCGCGAGTTGTCAGTATGAATGTTCAGAACTCTATTACTAGGGAAGGACTTACTTGGAGAATCCCTGCTGCCTCCGTTGCAATCGCGAGCTAGAAGCCGGAAGCAAATTCGTTTCGTTGTACATGTTTGCGCAAACCGTCGGAATCAGGCCGCGGCAAAAGTCGTCAGCACATCGCATCTCATTTTGCCCTCAGTGTTCTGTATCGTTGGCGATGGGCCTTCCGCCCGAAGGCTCACTCAACGTGGCCGCATGGGACATGATCCGGGGACTGGTCAGCGCCGACCCTGGCTTGAACGATGCTGCCTGGGAAAGTCTGCGCGGAGTTGTAGGCTTGCTGTCTTCCGGGGATAAAGAGAAAGAGAAAGACGCGCCAGCCTCGGACGCATGGGTAAGGTTCAGCCGTGCCGGCTAAAGGAGAGAGTGCAAAAAAAATCGGCCGATAACGGCCGATTCGTTAACTTGATACCAAGATTAGAGCTGAGCGCACGCGTACGAGTTGATTTCGCAATTGAGGCAAATCTCTTCGAATTTCGGGCTAGTCCATTCCATTTCGCAATCTCCTTACCACACTCCAAAATTTAACACAGTCCGGCGGACGAACCAAGCATTTTTTCCCAAAGAGACGGTTGAAATGCTTGCAGGGCGCACAGTTCACAGGATGGGCGGTTATACTGTCGCTGCCGCGAAACTTTTCTCATCGCTGATAGGTGAGGAAAGTTAGATGTGCAACAAATTGCACATGAATCGGCGAATGGGCTAGGCATGTACGTTCAGATATTAGGTTCAGCCGCTGGCGGGGGCTTTCCGCAATGGAATTGCAACTGCGCGAATTGCCGCGCCGTTCGATCGGGGACGTTCTCAGGGAAGGCCCGCTCGCAAACTCAAGTTGCTGTGAGCGCCGATGCTAAAGGGTGGGCTCTCCTCAATGCTTCGCCCGATTTGCGAACGCAGATTGAAGCCACAACCAGATTGCATCCGCGCGACGCCGGGCGCCATTCTCCTATTGCTGGCGTTGTAATGACGAGCGCCGATCTTGATCAGATCGCGGGACTCTTGTCGTTGCGTGAATTGCAACCATTGCGCGTTTATTGCACCGCTTCCCTCCGGCGAATTCTGCATGAGGACAATTCCATATTTGGGATGCTAAACCGCGTTCCAGAACAGGTCAGTTGGATTGATGTTGATCTGAATAAAGAATTTCCACTCGAGGGGTCCTCTTTAAGTGGCAAGCCCCTAAGTTGCACTGCATTCTCTTTGGGCAGCCGTTATCCTGTTTATGTATCGTCCAAGCGGGTGTCGACTCTGCGCCCCGACGAGGCGCTGGCAGGTCTGATTGTGAAGTCTTCCGCCGGCGCAACGCTTGCCTATTTGCCAGCGGTGCCTGCGCTTGATGATCCGCTGATCGCCCTGCTGGAGACGGTTGATTTGCTGCTTTTTGACGGTACTTTTTGGAGTGATGACGAGTTGATTCGAGTGCAGGGAAAAGGTGCGACGGCGCTAGAGATGGGGCACATTCCGATTTCCGGTGTACAAGGCAGTTTACGGCGGTTGGCGGGACTGAAGCGACCGCGTAAAGTTTTCCTGCATGTGAACAATACCAATCCCATACTAGACGCATCGAGTGAACAATATAAAGAAGTGCGCGCGGCGGGTTGGGAAGTGGCGGAGGATGGATGGCAGTTCGAACTGTAGATAACCTAGATAACGGTGACGCCATGCTGTCGCCAGAAGAATTAGAGGCACGGCTGCGCCAAACCGGCAAGGAACGCTACCACCATCAGCATCCTTTTCATAAGCTCATGCACGAAGGAAAGCTGAACCGAGGGCAACTGCAAGCGTGGGCGCTGAATCGCTATTACTACCAGAGCCGGATTCCCGTGAAAGACGCGATTATCCTTTCGCGCAGCGAAGATCCGCAATTTCGCCGCGCGTGGAGAAAGCGTGTGGTGGATCACGACGGGAATTCGCAGCAAGAGGGCGGTATTGAGCGCTGGATTCGCTTGGCCGAGGCGAGTGGTCTAGAGCGTGAACGTGTAATTCGATGTGACGAAGTGCTGCCGGCCGTGCGCTACGCCGTGGATGCTTATCTCACATTGGTGCAGACCCGGACCTTCCTGGAAGCCGTGGCATCTTCACTGACCGAGATGTTTTCGCGGGACTTGATTGCCCTCAGAATGGATCGTATGCGACAGCATTATCCCTGGCTCTCGGGCGGCCTTGATTACTTTACCGCGCGGCTCCATCAGGCGCCGGAAGATGCGCAGTTTGCTTTGCAATGGGTGACGCAGCACGCGCGAACCCGGCCCGAACAGGAACTGGCGATCGCCGCGTTGCGCGCGAAGTGTGACATTCTGTGGGCACAGTTAGATGCGCTTTATTTCGCTTACATCCAACCGGGATGGCCGCCACCGGGCGCCTTTCGAATCGAGGAAAACTAAGTGTCGCGGCCCTCTGATTCGAGCCGCCCAAGTTTTGCTGCCGGATGCCGATGGGGCAATCATGGCGAAGACCGGGTTGTTCTGTTTCCTGAAGGCATGATCCGCGTCCATGCAACGGGTCTGAGCATACTTGAGCTTGTGGATGGTCAACGCGACGTGGCTCATATTATTTCTTCGCTGGCCGAACGCTACCAGCAGGCGGACCCTATAAAAATCCGCGAAGACGTGCTGAGCTTTCTCGAAAAGCTGCACGACAAACGCGTGGTGGATTTCTGAAGTGACTACTATCTACAAACCGCTAGCTCTCATCGCGGAAATTACGCATCGCTGTCCATTGCATTGTGTGTATTGCTCTAATCCTTTGGAGATGATTGCCGCCAGGCGCGAGCTGGCAACGCAAGATTGGATAAGAGTTTTTCATGAGGCGCGCCAGCTTGGAGTTTTGCATCTCCATTTAACCGGAGGCGAACCAGCCGCGCGTGCTGATTTAGAAGAATTGATCCGGGCGGCGCACAATGCGGGACTCTATACAAATCTAATCACTTCTGGGATTGGAATTTCTGAAAGCCGCGTTCGAGAACTCATCGAATCCGGACTCGATCATGTGCAACTCAGCATTCAGGACTCGCGCGAGGATCGTGCCAACACGATCGCGGGAACCAAGGCGCACGCGCACAAGATCGTGTTCGCGAGGACAATCAACAAATTGCGAGTCGCTTTTACCGTGAACCTCGTCGTTCATCGCCAGAATCTTGACCATCTCGAAGAAATGATTGCCTTTGCTGAACAACTCGGCCCTAATCGTCTGGAAATTGCACATACGCAGTATTACGGCTGGGCATTGAAAAACCGTGCTCAGCTGATGCCAACGAGAGAGCAGGTGGGGCACTGCATGAGCATCGTCGAGGCGGCGCAAGAACGTCTTTCAGGAAAAATGAGAATTGATTGCGTGGTTCCCGATTACTATGCCCGTTATCCCAAAGCCTGTATGGGAGGATGGGGACAGCGCTTGTTATTGATCGATCCTGCTGGACGGGCACTACCTTGCCACGCTGCGGGAGTCATACCTGACTTGAAGTTCGATAACGTCCGCGATCATTCCCTGGAATGGATATGGAGCGAATCGGCTGCGTTCCAGCGTTTTCGCGGAGAAGAATGGATGCAGGAACCTTGTCGGAGTTGCGAGCACCGCACAGAAGACTTTGGCGGCTGTCGATGCCAGGCATTTCTTCTAACCGGCGATGCAACTGCAACAGATCCCACGTGCTCGCTAGCGCCTATGCATAACATAGTCACCGAGCAGCAGATAGAGCAGCGAGATCCGCAAAACGACGCAGCGGCTTCATCATTGACGTATCGCCCAAACCCCCTGTAGGTCCCGAATAGCGAAGAATGCCGTCGGAAATCTCTGACTTAAGAAAATACGGTCCGTCTAGTAAATAGAGCGATTGGTCTGCGTACTCTGAATAACACCGCCTTTGACGGATAACGAATAACTCAGCCCGCCCTGGCCGACCCATGACGGCAAGTCGAACTTCGCCCCTTTTGGGGCGCGATAAACTTCAATATTGCTAAAGGCGAGAGGCATGCGTTCTTTGCAGATTTCCGGTGCCTGCGTGGGATGAAGGAAATAGGCCCCCTTGCCCGATCCGACGACAACACCTTTTCCGTTCTCATCGACCAACACCGCTGATCTTTCATCAATCGCAATTTCCCGCGGATGGGCCGACAAATCATCCTGCATGATGCGGGCCAGAAACACTAGTGTTCTTCCCATGCGGTCGCGCTTGGCGAAGTGGCTGTCGGTAATCGTGTTGGCAAGTAGTGGAATCTTCAGGAAGTTGTTCACGATCGTCACTTGATTGTGAAATGGGTTCGGCAACGCATCTTTGGAGTGAAGTTCGCTGTCATCAGGATCGTTGAGGGCGCCGTAGGAAAATTGTCCCAGGATCGCGAGACCTGCGCTGGTGCCACCGATGGGCTTGCCGTCGGCGATGTTCTCATTGATGGCATCTTGCACCGGCGTTCCTTTCCAAAACCGGACGTAGAGGGCCTGATCACCGCCGGCAATGAATACTATTTCTGCATGGCGAATAATCTCGGCGAGATGTGCATCCTGGGCGGATGCCCGATCAGGAATAATTAGGGTAGAAACGGAGTTGGTCTTGCACAACCCTTGCACATAAGGGTTGTAATCATCGTCTCCATGTGCGCGCAAGATGAGAAAGTCGCCTCCGCCGCCTCGCATGCAAAGCCAGCGGAAAGCTTCGTCCAGATCCGTTCCTCCGCCCATCATGGCAATCCCAGCGGTCGTTTTGGTTTGTACATCGGCGGTATTGCCGCTGCGAAAATATTTATATGTAGCCTGCGCATTTGCGGTCGCCGCGAGATGCAGACACACGAGGAATGCTATAGCTGTTATGTGTGGACGGATCATGGTCAGCACTATAGCGCAGCGTTGGGAAATTGGCGGAAGCGAATGGGAGTCGAACCCATCAGTGACATCAGAGATGCCATTCAACGGTTTTGAAGTTGAGCCGTATTGCGGGCGTGAGCGAAGCCGGGGCCCCATCCGCGTTTTTTCGCGTGATGGGGTGGGAAGCGGGAGCCCGCAGGCGAAATCCCGAGCGCAGTCGAGGGACCCCCAGAAATTGGCGGAAGCGAATGGGAGTCGAACCCATCAGTGACATCAGAGATGCCATTCAACGGTTTTGAAGACCGTGCCGATCACCGGACCAGATGCGCTTCCGCAGAACAATCCATGTTAGAGCATCCGGCCATCACGCCGCGACTTTCGGCGTTCTCACATGCTCGGGCCTCACGCCCACGCCTAACATCCGGGCCGGAATTCGACGGAGAAAAGGGAATCGTCCGAAAAGCTTCATAAACCACGGCGCGCGCATAGGCTTGTTTTTGTCTGACGCGAGAACTCTGCGAATAATATTGTTCTGTGCAAGGACCTGAAATCCCTGTGTGACACGGGTGGGAAAGATTCGTCGCTGCTGGACGGTTGCGAGCTCGCTTTCCGAGGGCGAGCGCTGCAATAAAATCGCGCCCAGCAAATTTGCGATCGCCACGGCATCCTGAATCGCCAAATTGATGCCAACGCCGCCAATCGGCGACATCGCGTGAGCGGCGTCGCCGATGCATAGCAGGCCGGGCTTGTACCACTTCTCCAGGCGATCGACAGCGACCGTCAGCAGGCTGACGTCGTTCCAATCGTTAAGTTCTTGCACTCGCTCACCGAGAAACGGCGCAATTTCGAGAATCGATCTTTGGAACGCCTCAATCCCTTTCTGGCGAACTTCGTCGGCACTTCCTTTCGGAATGAGGAA
>Ga0187847_10003331_pt1 | contig 12320 bp, 19 predicted proteins | sample June2016WEW_4_10_FD_132458 | JGI IMG/M metagenome (GOLD analysis project Ga0187847, IMG submission 132458) | Peatland microbial communities from SPRUCE experiment site at the Marcell Experimental Forest, Minnesota, USA - June2016WEW_4_10 | ecosystem: Environmental > Terrestrial > Soil >...
GTAAATCATCTTCTTGAGGTTGTAGCCCATGGGCAGCTCGTAAACGCCGGGCCGCTCCACGTGGCCGCTAATTCCGAACAGGCGCGTACCCCCGTTGCGCGGAGTGCCCACCGCTGCATACGCCGCCGCGCCCATGGTGATGATATGGGGCACGGTGGCAATGGTCTCGGCATTGTTGATGACCGTGGGCCCGCCGTAAAGGCCGACGACGGCCGGGAAGGGCGGCTTGATGCGCGGCACACCGCGTTTGCCTTCGAGCGACTCCATCAGCGCCGACTCTTCGCCAACCTCGTACGCGCCCGCGCCGGTTTGCGTGATGATTTGGAATTCGGAGCCCGAGCCGAAGATGTTCTTGCCCAGAAAGCCGCGATCGTATGCATCGGCGACGGCGCGCTCCATGATTTCGAGCAGATAGCGATACTCGCCGCGCAGATAGATGAAGCCCATGCGTGAGCCGACGGCCAGGCCTGCGATGATCGTGCCCTCGATGATGGCATGCGGATCGTGCAGGAAAAGCAGGTGGTCTTTGCAGGTGCCGGGCTCGCTCTCGTCGCCGTTGACGAGAATGTATTTGGGCTTGGCGGATTGCTTGGGAACAAAGGACCACTTCATGCCCGCCGAAAAGCCCGCGCCACCGCGTCCGCGCAGGCCGCTGGCCTTCATCTCATCGACGATCCACTCGGGGGTTTGCGCCAGGCACTTCTTCACGGCCTCGTACCCGCCCAACTCGAGATAGCGGTCGATCTTCTCCGCGCCCATGCCGAAGCGGCGGGAGATGATCTTGACTTCATCGGGATGGGAGACGAGCCTACGCATTGTTGGTTTTGCCTTTCGCCTTCTGCCCCTCAAAAGAAGGTTCGTTCTTAAGGGCTAAGGCCTTGCCGCGATAGCCGCTCACAATGCCGGGCACGAGGTCGGGCTTGAGCTCGTCGTGGAACTCGTAGTTTACCTGGATGGCCGGGGCCCAGCAGCAGGCGCCGATGCACTCCACTTCTTCGAGCGAGAAGATGCCGTCGGGCGTAACGCCCTTGGGGCCGACGCCAAGCTCTTCCTGGAAACGCTCGTAAACCTCGTAGGCGCCGCGCAACATGCAACTGATGTTGGTGCAGACCTGAATATTGAACTTTCCCGCAGGCTTGAAGCGCAGCATCGAATAATAGGTGGCCACGTTGCGTACTTCAAGCTGCGTGATGCCGATGCGCTGGGCGACTTCGGCGATGACTGCGTCCGAAAGATAGCCCACCTCATCCTGCGCGTAGAGCAGCATGGGAATGAGCGCCGAACGCTTCACGGGATACTTTTCAACCAGCGCGTCGAAGCGCTTGGCCAGCTGCGGCGAGAAAACCGACATGGTCTCGGGGCTTTTCTTTTCGGGATTCGTTTTGTCGGGACTCATCGCATCAACTCCCGTGCCCAGGCTTCAGCTATAAGATCCATTTCATCCTCGCCGGTTTCGTTGCGCAATCTTCCCGCCTCGGTGATTTCCATCTTCCCGCTGCTACTATCTTCTCGCATCCAGGTGACGATTGAGGCGTTGCGTTCGAGGTGAAGTCGTTTTTCTCCATGGCGAACCGTGATTTTTTCTTCGTCGGCTTCAACTGTGGCTTGACGGTTCATGTCGAGTCCGTGCGCCACGGTGTAGCTGCGGAGCAGGGAAGCGAGTGAGGACCACAGTTCGATGTAAACGTGCTCGTCGTGGATGACCTGTGTCTGTCCCAAAGCAACTTCCCTCAGGGGCTAAAGCCCGGTTCAAGTTGGTCGTTTACTGGCACGACTAAAGTCGTGCCCTTTCAAAACCGGCATCGCCCCTACGGGGCTCGTCACCAACTCTCTTCTCAACCCCACGCTTAAAGCGCGGGGCTAACAACCTCTGCGCCTACGGCGCGCTCGGCACGACTGAAGTCGTGCCCTTTCACGAAACCATTTATGAAACAAGTTCCAGCGTTTTTCGGCACGGCTGGAGCCATGCCCCCTCAAAACATGCAACTCTGATTAGCGGTCGATTTCTCCCAGCACGATGTCGATGGAGCCTACAACGGCGACCAAGTCGGCGATCAGGCCGCCCTTGCACATGGTTTCAACTGCCTGCAACGTGGCAAACGAAGGATAGCGCATGTGCACGCGGTAGGGCTTGGCGGTGCCGTCGGAGACCACGTAATAGCCTGTGATCCCATGACCACATTCGATGGCCTGATAGACCTCACCGGCGGGAACATCGAAGCCCTCGGTAACGATCTTGAAATGATGGATGAGCGCCTCCATCTGCGTCTTCATTTTCTCGCGGTCGGGCAAAACAATCTTCGGCGCGTTGGCCTTGACCGGGCCGCCGGGCATGCCGTCGAGGGCTTGCTGGACGATCTTGGTGCTCTCGCGCATCTCGACGAGACGGATTTCGTAACGCGCCCAGGTATCACCTACCGTCGAAATCGGCACCTGAAACTGGAATTTCTCGTAGCTGGAGTAAGGCATGTCGCGGCGCAGGTCGATATCGACGCCGGAGGCGCGCAGCGGCGGGCCGGTGACCCCAAGCGCAATGGCATCGGCTGCAGAGAGATAGCCGACACCCTTCAAGCGATTCATGAAGATGGGATTGCCCGTGAGCAGGTTCGAATATTCGTCGATCTTCTCAGGAAAACCGTGAATGAATGCAGCCACACGCTCGAGCCAGCCGAGCGGTGGTTCCATGGAAAGACCGCCAACGCGGAAGTAGCTGGTCATCATGCGTTGGCCGGCTACGGCTTCAAAGAGTCTTAGAATTTCCTCACGCTCTCGGAAGGTATAGAGGAAGACCGTGAGAGCGCCAATGTCCATGGCGTGCGTGCCGAGCCAAATGAGATGCGAGTTCAGGCGGCTCAACTCCGTGAGCAAGACGCGTATCCATTGTGCGCGCTCGGGGATTTCGAGGTTGAGGAGCTTCTCGACGGCCAGACAGTAACAGAGATTGTTCGAAAGGGGATCGAGGTAATTGATGCGGTCCGTTAGCGGAACCACTTGCTGGTAGAACTTGGCCTCGCAGGTTTTTTCGATGCCGGTGTGCAGGTATCCGATCTCGGGGCGGACACTGAGAATCACTTCTCCGTCCAACTCGACCACCAGGCGGAGCACACCGTGCGTTGCCGGGTGCTGCGGGCCCATATTGAGGACCATGCGCCGCGCGCCGGCGTTTTCCGATGCGGGCAATTCGACGAGAGCTGCGCCAGATGCCTCTGTCATTAGCGATATCCCTCCACGGGGTAGTCCTTGCGCAGCGGATGGCCCTTCCAATCGTCCGGCAACATAATGCGGCGCAGGTCGGGATGGCCGGCAAAGTGGATGCCGAAGAGATCGAAGACTTCGCGCTCGTAGAAGTTGGCACCGGCCCAGACGGGGGTGATCGAGTCGATACTCGGTTCTGTACCGGGACTCGGTTCGGTGCCGGGCTCAGCTTTATCCAGCAGAACGCGCAGCCGGATGCGATCTTTCAGCCCCAGGGAAAGGATGTGATAGCTCAACTGAAAACGGGGCGTTAGCGGGTACCAGTCTACAGCCGTCACGTCTTCAAAGAAGTTGTATCCGGCGGCTTGCACCGTGGAGCAGGCGGCGCGAATCGCACCAGAAGCGATGGTGAGGGTCAACTCGCCGAAATCAAATTTTGCGTCGGTGAGGGCGTCCGGTTTCCAGGCGAGAATGGCTTTGATCGCGGGGTGTTCCGGCATCCCGGCGAGGACGGCTTGTTTGCCCGACAATGTGGGTGGTTGACTTGCCATCCTATAAATCCGCCCTGTCATGGCTCCAGTTCAGGATGCCTTTGCGCACGATGTAGTAGAGGCCGACGCCCACAAAGCCGAGGTAGACAAGCATCTCCCAGAAGCCGAAGAGGCGCGAGCAACCGGTAAGAGCGGGAAGACGCCTGTAGATCACCGCCCAGGGCATCATAAAGACCGCTTCTACGTCGAAAAGAATGAAGAGAACGCCGACCATGTAAAAACGCACGCTGAAACGGCCGCGCGCGTCGCCAGTGGCCGTAATGCCGCACTCGTAGGCATCCAGCTTGACCACGGTATTACGATGCCGGCCAACAAACCAGGATGCTATAACCATCCCCACGCCAAGCAAGATTGCCGCAAGAATCTGCATCAATAACGGGAGATATTGCCAGTAATAAGGGTTCATCGCCGCCCAGCCTGAAGGAATTCTATAGAACTGCGCCGCTTGCGCCCCGAAATACTCCGAAGACGCAGCTTTCTAGGATTGAGATTAGGTTTTCGAGCTCATCCCGTCAAGCATTGAGCCGATAGACAGCGTAGAACTGCTTTATTGTGCAGGAGATATTGCTTTTGCGCGCAGAAATGGGCTTGGGCGGAGGTTCTAGGACAATCTGATGTGAGCCTCGTCACAGGCTTTCCCGCTTTGAGTAGTGCATAAAGTAACCTGTCCCGATATGAAACAGTACCTTCGTTACTTGAAGAATGGGTTACCCAGTGCCGATGATTCAAGTGAGGATGGAAAGCATGGCAACCGCTCCGACAATGCGCGGGTTTTCGATGGAGATAGCTGCACCAGTTCTGGTAACGAGCCGTAGCGCGGTGCGGCGGCGCGAGATTTCACCGGAAGCTGGTCGTGCGCTGGAGATCCTCGGCCATGCCATCGAATATCTTACTGATGAGTTTGTTAATGCCGGTGGGTCATTCTCCGCGCAGAATCCGCAGGTGGAAGCGGTGCAGTTGCTGATGGGCCTCAACCGGAAGATTTATTTTGAGTGCCCCGAAGTGCCCAGCTTCCTTGATCGGCTCCGCGCCTTGATGGGCCTGCGTACAGCGTAAACAGCGGGTAGCTTCCAGTGAATAGCTGATGGTCAAAATCTGCTAGCTGATCGCGGTTAAATCTTACTGACCCAGCACCAAAACCCCAAGAAGCACCAGCCAGGCAAAGCCCATGGCGTGCCAGAACCATGCCGTTGAATCCACTGCGATTTGGCGGGATTCCACACGTTTGAGGCGAGCCAGAGCGCAGAGACAAAAGAGAAGGGCGAATACGCCGAGGACGAGGTGAGCGGCGTGCGACCAGGTAATGAGGTAGAAGAAATAACTTGCCGGTGTGGACGAACTATTGAAGGCAAAACCCTGCGCGGTCAATTGCCTCCAGGCCAGAGCCTGGCCGCACAGGAAGGCGAGGCCCAGCACCAGGGTGAGCGCAATCCAAGGCAGGGTGCGGCGCAGGGCGGGCCGGCCGAGACCGAGCCACTCTTCCAACACGTCGAACTCGTGGAAGATATGTGCTCGTGCCCGCTCCATGGTGAGGGTGCTCACGAGAAGGACCGCGGTATTCAGAAAGAGGATGGGCGGCAGCAGTATGGGATGCCAGTCGCCCACCTGGCGCAGGGTTCGCGGATCCATGTGCGTGCCGGCTTGACGCGCATAAAAGATCACAACCAGCACCGCAAAAAACATCATGTCGCAGGCCAGTACGCAAAAGACAGCCGCGCGTGTGCGATGCAGAGCCTCGCGCGGACCACGGTGCGGTTTTCGCCAGTCGTCGTCGCCTCCGCCCCCGCCGCCACCGGTCGGACGGCGGGCTACGGGAGGCTTGCCCCCAGTTCCAGGCGCCTTCCGTTCAATTTCGGCCGGGACGGGTGAAAAGATAGAGGGCATGGGGATGGCTCCTCGCTTGGATGAGGGTACTCGTACTCTTTCTTGGACGCGCGCAAAGTGGGAAGAGTGGGCTGGGGAATGAGAAAAGAAAACTTGCTTGCATGAAGGCCGCAAGCTGCTACAGGGATTGTACCGCTTAACTCATTTGCTTGAAAATGGGTCGAAGACTCGGACACCGAAACTTGCGAAGTCTTTTACGTTTCGGGTGACGACGACTAGGCTGTGGATGCGGGCGGTGGCGGCGATCATGGCATCTTCAGTCAAATCGCGCGACTTGCCGTGAATGAGCCTAGCCCACTCGCGAAACGCAATCGCATCGAGAGGCAAAACAGCGTACGAGGAGAGAACCATGTCGATAAACCGCTCGATTTCCGCGGCCTTTTCGGGAGCTTGTAGGCGGGTCCGCTTGACGCCAGCCTGCATTTCGCCGATGACTACAGCTGAAACGAATAGGTCGTTGCTGCCCACGGAGCGGAGCCAAGCTACCACCGCCCCGTGAGGCTTGGATTTGCGCAGCTCAGAAATGACATTGGTATCGAGAAGATACATGAGGCTTACTCAAAATCGGGCGGCGGACGAAGGCGAAAGCGGCCGCGCGGTGGAATATCGAGATCATGCGGCCCGTTCGGGTCGAGCAGAATATCTTTGAGCGACGGTCTAGCTTGGCCGTTCAGGCGCTTCCATTCGTCGATGGGAACCAGGACGGCGGTTTCTACTCCGCGGCGCGTGACCACTTGCGGACCGTCCTTGAGGGCGGCGTCGAGCAGTTCGCTGAAGCGCGCCTTTGCGTCGTAGACCTGCCAAGCCATGGGAGAAGCTCCTTCTTACATAGTCATATAACTAGTCATATGACTATGTCAACCACCTGCGGTGGGGCAGCCGCTCGCTGATCGCTCGCATGCGATTCGCCGGTAGGGACACGCGGTGAGGTGGTGTGCCGATTTTGCTCGGTCCCGTTATTCCCTTGACGATATATGTAATACAGTACATATTTAGTTGATGGCCTGGAAGGTCGAGTTCACGGATGAATTTGGCGGGTGGTGGGACGGCGGAAGAACAAGACAGTATTGATTTCTCCGTACACATGCTTGAGGACGCCGGACCTGCGCTCACCAGACCCTACGCCGATACGGTTCGCGATTCCAAGTTCCCGAATGTGCGCGAATTGCGGGTTCAACATGAAGGCCGGCCCTACCGCGTCCTGTACGCATTCGATCCGCGGCGTACAGGAGTTCTGCTCATCGGCGGTGACAAGACGGGGAATCCTCGGTGGTACCGGGAGTTCGTACCGAAAGCGGACGCGATCTACACACAGCATTTGCGGGAACTCGGAGAGGAGTCAGACGATGGCGAGGAATTTTGAAGAGTTGCGGGCCAGGATGTCCCCGGAACGCCGGGCGCGGAATGAGGCACGTGCCCGAGAGGAGCTTCGAAAGATGCCGTTGCATCAACTCCGCAACGCGCGCGAGATGACGCAAACTCGTCTGGCCGCGGTGCTGGAGATGGACCAGGGCAACATCTCCAAGTTGGAAAAGCGTACCGACATGTACATCAGCACGTTGCGCAGCTACGTGGAGGCGATGGGGGGGACGCTGGAGATTCGCGCGGTTTTTCCCGACGGGGATGTGAAGATCGATCTGCTGAATAAGCTGTCGTCATGAGCACCTGCGGTGCGGCGGAGGCCTTCGGCCGGGAGACCGAACCGTCGCTAACTCTTTTAATTTAAGAGTATGCTCTGTCTATACGGAGGAATCGTTATGGCTTTGGACGACTACACACATCTACCAGTTGGAACCAAGGTCGGAGTTGTTGCCATTGAGGTCTGCCCGCATTGTAAAAGGAACGGATTGCCAGTAACCTTAATTGGTGGTGGTGTGATATTTAATCACCGCCAAGAGCTAGCAGCAGCTACTGCAGACAATCTTCCGCTTGCGGTTTGGGATTCCTGCCCAAGAATCAATGCACATTGATTTCACGGTGAACAGACGAAACTCCTACGACGTTGGATCAAGCCTGGGGCATCCGGCGAAGCTTATCAAGCCACGCCGGTGGAACAGGTTTTTGATTCGCTAGCGCGATCACCTTATTTGCCCACTTATTTTGTGGAAATATTCGGAGAACGAGTTTGGCTTTTTGATATTTGAGACCGAAAGTGACCTTTAAGAGAAGCCATATCGGCAATACAGTGATCGCCATATAGAAAAGGCACCATCCAATCAAAAGAGTGATTCCGAGGCACTCCGAGATGATGTGCCGCACCAATAGATGTAGCGTCAGTCCGACCGGCTGCCGGGCGACCATCTGAGCTGGCGCAAGAAGTATTTGGGCAATAGGGTGCACCCGGACGCCTTCATCCCTTGAAAAAAGGGTGAGACCTAGCTCGTGCCAATCGATTTCAAGCAGGTACACCACCAGCAAAACAGGGAAAATCAAATAGCCAGAGATAAACTTCAGCCAATCAAATAACGAAGCGCCCTTTCCCGCTTTGCCCGCCATCTGGAAATCGCCCCTCTGATTTCGGCCCTCAGTATACCTCGAAACGAATCCCCTTTGAGTATGGAGCGCTGATTTCGCGCAGGCACTCGCTTCGGCCCCGTACTCGTTTTGGGCCGTGGTACTCTAGTTCGCGTTCCTCGCTTCAATAATGAAGTGAGCGGCGATTCAGGGAGGAAATATGAAATTCGACACGGCAAAAGAACTGGTAAGACAGAAGACTTCCGACCTCTTTGCTGAGATTGAAAGGACATGCTCAGCAGACGAGATAAGGGGCATCAGAGTCGTTTCGGACGAGACAAACTGCACGATCACCAACGATCTCATCAGTTTGACCGTCGAGATGAATGTCGTAAATGGGGAGCTCACGGTGAGTAAATGGAGCCACCGCGCCGTTCTTCCTGGCGAGCCAATATCGGGGTTCCAGTTCCCGCCAAAAGCACTTGCCAAGACTCGCTTCGTGCCGGATTGGCCCACTGGGCGCACTTTTGGCTGGCGAGAGAATGGCAGAGCCGCGCTGCCCTTGCTGTCCGTGGCTGAACTGGCCCAGAAGTGTGTTAGTCAGTTTATAGCCCTTGAGCAGCGCGATGAAAGCGGCCTGATCAAGCGCGAGTGGAGAGGAGCCGGTGGGCAGGCGGGCCACCCTTAAGCGAAGCCGGGGGAGGGCCGAGTGCCCCATCCTTGCGCTTTTTTTTAGCGCAAGGATGGGAGCCACGTAAGCCAGTGCGAGCGAATAGCGAGCGGCTGCCCCACCGCAGGTGGTTACCAGCCGCGGGTTTGTAGAAGCTGAGATTCTTCTAATGCGGCGGCGGCCAGGCCCTTCATCGTGCCGGTGACTTGCTCGCTGGCTTCTGCCAGGATCTTGGGGTCGTTGGCGTGCGTGGTGGCGATCACGATGGCCTTGGCGCGCGAGACGGCTTCTTCGCGTTCCTTGGGGTCGTTCTCGACGTCGAGCGGCGTGGCGCGTTCCTTCATGAAGATTCCCGAACCGACAAAGATAGCTTCGGCGCCGAGCTGCATCATGAGAGCCGCATCGGCGGGCGTGGCGATGCCGCCGGCAGAGAAGTTGGGCACGGGGAGCTTACCAGTTTGCGCAACCATCCGGACGAGCTCATACGGGGCTTGCAGCTCCTTGGCCGCGGCGTAGAGTTCCTGCTCGGTGAGGACGGTGAGCTGGCGCATCTCCTTCGTAATCTGGCGCATATGCTGCACGGCATGGACTACGTCTCCGGTGCCGGCTTCGCCCTTGGTGCGGATCATGGCCGCGCCTTCGGCGATGCGCCGGAGAGCCTCGCCCAAATTGCGCGCGCCGCAGACGAATGGCGTGGTAAAGGCATGCTTGTCAATATGGTGCGCCTCATCGGCCGGGGTCAGAACTTCGCTCTCATCGATGAAGTCCACGCCCAACTCCTGAAGAATCTGGGCTTCGGCAAAGTGGCCGATGCGGGCCTTCGCCATGACTGGAATTGAAACGGCCTGAATGATCTGCTTGATCAGCGCGGGCCGGGCCATGCGGGCCACGCCGCCCTCGGCGCGAATCATGGCGGGCACGCGTTCGAGAGCCATTACCGAAACCGCGCCGGCCTCTTCGGCGATGCGCGCCTGTTCGACGCTCATCACGTCCATGATGACGCCGCCCTTGAGCATCTCCGCCAGTCCCACTTTGAGGCGCAGGCTGGTTCCCGTCAAGCTTTTATTTTCCTTCGATTCTGGCATGATTGTAGACCTCAGAGAGCGGCAGTTCGCGTCCTCGCGGGACTGGAACGCTCGAAAAACCTTCTAGTTTTCAGTGTAGCAGCGATGTGAATGGGCTGCTGCATGGATTGAAATCGGTCACCAAGTTGGCGCAAGTCTTAAGCGCCGGCGCAATTCTTAAACCAAACTAATCCTTTCCACCCGCCTCTGGTCCTATTTCTGCTGCTGTACTGACCGGAATGGCGACAGTACAAGCAATGCCGGCCGCTGCGGGCGTACCACATCCGGGGGTAGCAGCACCTCGTCCGGGAGCAGCAGTACCACACCCGGGAGCAGCAGTACCACACCCGGGAGCAGCAACAAGCGAGCGCTCCGCCGGAGAAACCGTTCAGGCCCTGGTTGCGGCGCCACAAGCGCAGCCCATCAAGGAAGAGACGGTTTTCCCTGCGGTGATTTCCCGGTTGCCCGTGCAACTTGGCGTGTCTGTTCCCGTGCGCGAGTTCCGCGTACGCCAATTGCTGGCTCTGGCTCCTGGGCAGGTGATCGAAACGCAATGGAACCACGGTGAGGATCTTCCCCTCGCGGCAGGCGAGGTCGAGGTGGCGTGGAGCGAGTTCGAAGTGGTGGAAGCGAAGTTGGCAGTGCGCATTACGCGGCTGATCTAGAGAGCGATGAGGAGAAATCGAACCATGGCTGGTGGAGCAGGCGAAAGAGCGGGTGGCTACGGCGGCCTGGGGGTGTGGTTGCTCGAAAAGTTGCGCGGCAGGCGGCGTGCGGAGCCGCGTCTGGCATTGCTTGAGCGCATCAGCCTGGCGCCACGTCAGTCGCTGGCGCTGATTGAAGCCGAAGGCCGCAGGATTTTGGTGGCAACCTCGGCCGAAGGCGGACCGGCGTTTTATCCGCTGGACGAAAACCGGGGTTCTCCAATACTCGCGGCAGCCAACCGGGCCTTGCCCGGCCGGGCGAGGGCCTCATGGTAGGCGCATGGTTTCTCGAGATGGCCGCGGCCGCTCCGGCAGCTGTGCCCCTCTTGCCCGATCTCAACACCAAGCTGCGGCCTTCGGACTCAACACCGTGGACGATTCTCTTCGTCCTGACGTTGATCACCCTACTGCCCGCAATCCTGATGGCCATGACGCCCTTGGTGCGCCTTATGGTCGTGTTTCACTTCCTGCGCCAGGCGCTGGGCACGCAGACTGCGCCCTCGAACCCCACTCTGATGGGGCTGGGGCTGATGATGACGTGGTTCATCATGACCCCGGTCCTGAATCAGGTCGACCAGCAGGCCGTCGAGCCTTTTCGCAACGGACAGATTACCGGCGTCGAGGCCATCGAACGCGGCGCGCAGCCCATCAAGCACTTTCTGCTCAAGTACGCGCGAGAGAAGGATCTGGCGCTGTTCACGGCCGCGGGCCAGATCCCGCGGCCCAATACGCCCGACGATCTGCCCATGCGCGTGGTGGTTCCGGCCTACATCCTCTCCGAACTCAAGGCGGGATTCGCCATCGGCGCCGTGCTGTTTTTGCCCTTTCTCTTGGTCGATATGGTCACGGCCGCGATCACCACCTCGATCGGCATGTTCCAGTTGCCGCCGGTCGTGGTCTCGACCCCGCTCAAGATTCTGCTGTTTGTGATGGTGGATGGCTGGAACCTGCTGGCGAGTTCTCTGTTGCACAGCTTTTGAAGGGAGAGCCATGACACCGGACCTGGTTGCCGAACTGATGCGCCAGTTGATGCGCGAGGCCATGATCGTGTCCGCGCCGCTTCTGATCGCGACTGTGGCGATAAGCTTTGTGCTCAGCCTGGTCCAGACCCTGACCAGCCTGCAGGAGCAGTCGCTGACCAGCGTGCCGCGCCTGGCCGCCATCGCGCTCATCCTGCTGGCTGCCATGCCTTGGTTTCTTGAAAGGCTAGCTGAGTATACGCGGTTGCTGCTAGGGGATTTTCACCGGTATCTGGGGTGAAAGCGCAGCCCCTAGCTCCTAACTTCCAGCTGCTAGCTCGGAAGTGCGGATCGAAGCCGCATAGGCGGACCGTGGGCAGCAAAGAAGAGCAACCTGCGGCTGGCTTGATCGCGAAAGAACGGATTTTGACTTGAGAGCCACCGGCCGCACAGAAGGAGCTAGCGGCTAGGGGCTGGAAGCTAGGAGCTTCATTGACCGACTGGCCGACATTTCTGAGCGCAATGCTGCTGGCCCTGGCACGGGTGAGCGGGATGATGACCTTTGCGCCGTTCTTCTCCTCGACAGCGCTGCCCATGCGCGTCAAGGCAGTCTTTGCCGGAGCGGTCGCGTTTCTGCTGGCGCCTTTGGTGGCCGTGGCGCCCCATGCACAAGCATCGCTCACCTTCTCGTCGATCATCGGAGAGCTCTCGGTCGGTCTGGTCTACGGGCTCTCGCTGGCGCTGCTCAACGAAATGATGCTCTTCGCAGGCCAGATCGCAGGCCTGCAGTTCAGCTTCTCCCTGGTCAACCTGATGGACCCCGCCTCGGCCATCCAGAC
>Ga0187847_10003333_pt1 | contig 12318 bp, 8 predicted proteins | sample June2016WEW_4_10_FD_132458 | JGI IMG/M metagenome (GOLD analysis project Ga0187847, IMG submission 132458) | Peatland microbial communities from SPRUCE experiment site at the Marcell Experimental Forest, Minnesota, USA - June2016WEW_4_10 | ecosystem: Environmental > Terrestrial > Soil > Wetlands...
AATCTCGGTGGGACCCTTCTTGCGCATCAGGCTCTCACGAGCGGCGAGATCGATCTCTATCCCGAATACACCGGCACAGCCTTGGCGGCGATTCTGAAAGACTCCACCGGCGCGGCCGATGCTGCGCCCGTGCTGGATCGCGTCCGCGCCGAATATCGGCGGCGTTTCCAGATCGAATGGCTCCCTCCGCTGGGCATCGACAACGGTTTTGCCATCGTGGTGCGCGGCCCGAACGCGCGCCGCCGGCACCTGGAAACTCTGAGCGATGCCGCTGGCGTCGCGGAGGGTTGGAAACTCGGCGCAGGATACGAATTCGAACAGCGTGCGGATGGCCTGGCCGCCCTCAAGCGCACCTACCTCTTGCGCTTTCCGGCCCCACCGGTGAACATGGATCTCGGACTTCTCTATCAAGCTCTCGAGCAACAGCAGGTAGACATGATCGCCGCCAATGCCACCGATGGCCTCTTGTCAAAACTGGACCTCAAGGTTCTCGCCGACGATCGGCATGCCTTTCCGCCCTACCAGGTTTGCATTGCCGCCCGTCAGGACAGCCTGGCCAGGATTCCTGGAATGGAAGCCGCCCTCCAGGAACTATCGGGCAAATTCACGAACCGGATCATGCAACAGCTCAACTACAAAGTAGACGCCGGGCATCGCCCTGTATCCGAGGTCGCGTTCGACTTCCTGAAACAATCCGACAGGTGACCCGAAGGGACCATTCTCGGATCCCGGTTGAGCGGGCTCGGGAATGGCGGCGCCGGTTTATCCGGTAGCCGGCACCACTCGTGGACGCTCGGTGGTGGTGCACGCCGGATCAAGGGAAGAGCTTTCGTCACAATTGGGCCGACGACTATTGTGGGCAAGCATTTGTCGTTTAACGCCCATAGCAAAACATCGAGGAAGGTATAGTAAAGACACGCCGGAAGCTACTTGGAAACCTCACGAGAAACACGGAGTGCTCACGACGCAGAGTGATCTGCCAGATCGAGGGCGCAGTGACGCGTGACCGCCGAAGGCAGAGATAAGAATCAATCGGTCAGAGAGTCGGCCGACAGAAGAAGTAACGGCGCAAGTGAAGTGGACATCTCAACCAATACCACAATTGGAAGAAGAGACAGGCGTCGGCGACCAGTTCTAGCGTCGCTCATCTAAGTATTGTTAGTGACTGTATGCGCGCCGTACGAGGAGAGGAAATATGAAAGCAGTTGTAATCCGCCAATATGGCGGTCCGGAAGTACTGAAGGTTGAGGACTATCCTGATCCAGTGCCCGGTCCGGGCGAGGTGCTGGTGCGGGTCGCCGCCGCGAGCGTGAATCCAATCGACTATAAGCGGCGTGCTGGATTAACGAAGGAGTTTTATCCCATCCAGTTCCCGGGCCTCATAGGGGTCGATATGGCAGGAACCGTGGTCAAGATTGGGGCGGGAGTGGAAGGCTTTTCCGTCGGCGACTGGGTGTTTGCCATGGCGGACGATACTTACGCCGAACTTTGTGCCGTAAATGCAGCAGTTCTGGCGAAGATCCCCAAGGGGCTCGATTTGATCCGAGCGGCAGCGCTGCCGCTGGTGACGACGACCGGCAACCAGCTCCTTTCAGCTACGGGAATCAAAGCGGGCCAGACGGTCATGGTCGTTGGTGCGGTAGGAAGTGTCGGGCGTTCGGCGGTATTCACTGCGAAGGAACGCGGGGCGGCTGTGATCGCGGGTGTCTTGAAGAGGCAGATGGATGAGGCGAAGACTGCCGGCGCGAATCAGGTGGTCGCAACCGACGACGACACCGCGATTGAGAAACTGCCGCCGCTCGATGCGGTTGCGGACACGGTCGGCGGAAGAACCGCGGAGAAGCTGATCGCCAAGGTCAGGCCGGGAGGAGTGTTTGCTACGGTTCTCGGGGCACCTCAGAACGCCGCGAAGTACCCATCTGTAAAGGTGGTGCCGGTATTCTCGAAATTCGACAGGAAAACGCTCGAGTTCATGGCCGAAGCGGTGCGAGATGGCAAGCTAGTAATCCCGATTAGCCAGACCCTGCCACTCAGTGAAGCGGCGGAGGCTCAAGCAGCGGCAGAAAAGGGTGGCATCGGGAAAATCTTGCTGGTGGCTTGAACTCGCTGCTGGACATGCAACGGCCAAAGGAACAATCGAATGTGAAGAAAGATCACCGCGGAATTAATCTCGCTTCGAAGCCAAGCGGCGACGGGTGTGTTGAATGCCTGGCGTCACCGAAAGGTTGGTGGTTTCATCTCCGTCGGTGTGCAGAGTGTGGCCACATCGGATGCTGTGACAGTTCTCCGAGTCAGCATGCATTAAAGCATGCGGCGGCGACGAGGCATCCGATCATGACCAACTTTGAGCCGAGCGTCGCCACTCCCTGGTTTTCACAGGGCTATCGCGCGTGTAGATCAGTGGCCGCTGGCCGAGCCGGACGGCTCGGCGGCGGCTGGCGCACACTCGAACGCGCCGGTGATCAGGACCCGCTAGCTGCGCCCTGCTGCGCCCGCGCTTGTTCCATCATCAGCTTCTTCATCTCCTGAGGCGTCGGCTCGGCCTGATGAGTCGCGATCATCCAGGTATTGCCATCCGGATCAACAATGGTCCCACTCCGGTCGCCCCAAAACATGTCCATGACCGGGCCCTTCTGCTGCGCTCCCAGCTTTACTGCCTTGGCCACGACCTTGTCCACATTCTCAACCAGCAGGTACAGCGTAACCGGAGAGGCCCCGATCGTCTTGGCGCTCCGTGCTCCCATCTGAGCCATCTCCGGCCCCAGCATGAGCGTCGTGCTCCGCAGTACCAGCTCAGCGTGGATCGGCTTGCCGTCGGGCCCCTTCATGACTCCCCGTTTGGTGAAACCGAACGCCTTCTGGTAAAAGTTCACCGCGCTGTTGATGTCGGTCACGGTGAGCATAGCACTCACCGCACCGTACTGCTTCCGGTTGAGAGGATCGATCTTTTTTGCCATAAGCACCTTCCGTACGCATTCTACAGGACTACGTCGAGGTGACGCACGGGGGAGCAAAGCTGGTTCAGCCGGGCTGCTGTCCCATCTTCGGTCGGACGAGAACTGTCAGGATCTCCTCAATGCGCCGAATGATCGATCAGGCTGAGGGTTGGGAAACACCGTAGAGAACAATCGTCTCACCACGACATCGACCGCAGCGTAAACGACTACGCTATCCGTTTAGAGGGGTTTTTGGGCGGCGAGGCCGGCACCCCATCGCAATCCGCTGCCGAACGGAGTCCACGGGAGAACCAGCGTCGCTAGGCGACACTGTTTTCGAATCTCCCTGGCATGGCCTATCGCTGCTATCCCTTGTGCTACTGCTGCGCCACCGAATAGAGCCGTACCGGACCGAGCAGGCCTGACGGAAGCAGTGGTGAGTTTGCCTTGTACGGCTTCACATCGGCAAATGTGATCCTGATCGCATTCGGCTGCTCATCACCGATTAGCCGGTTGACCCACGCATTGGTCACCTTGATCGCGACTTCATTGGCTCCCGGTTTCAAGGCAGCGGTAGCGTCCACGCGGTACGGAGTGTGCCACACCATCCCCAGCGGCCTGCCATTCATCGTCACCTCGGCCAGATTCTTTACGTCGCCCAGATCGATCCACACCTGCGCATTCCTCTCGAACCACTCCGCCTTGGCATCGATCGTCTTGGCGTAGGTGGCGGACCCGGAAAAGTACTTCACTCCGGCGTCCTGGTTTTCAGACCAGGATGCGAGTTTGTCCAGCATAATGGAGGGCGGTGCTCCGCGACCCGACTGGAAGCTCACATGCCACGGTCCTTCCACACTGACAATCTCTGTTTGGGTCTTGCGGGGCAGCGTGCGGGCCGTTTCCTTAGTCGGCGTTCGGAAGACCACAAACACCGTACCCCATGGTTCCAGCTTCAAAGGAACAGTGGTGCGCCCACCGGCGATTCTGAAAGACGCGGGCTCCGTCGTGCCGGTGTCGGCATGCCACAACTCGGGTACCTTCCCGGTTACGCGAAAGGTTGCATCCACTGTTTCGTTGCGGTCCTTGCGGTTGTCCACAAAATATAGATCGCCGTCCGCCAGCTTGCGGTGAACAAAGAGAAGGCGTGCATCGCTCTCCGGCTTAGTGAAGTCGAAGTCGGGCGGAACCTGCAAAGCGTTCAAGGCCTCGCCAGGATTCTGGCCGGCGTAAACCGCGCCCTTGCCAACCTTGTGGACTCCTGTCCCATCGCCAAACAGCTCGTCGCTCAATTTGCGAAACTCTGCCTGATCGTCTGCGAGGCTAGGATCGTCGGTTGGCTTCGGCCCGGCAACTACGGCGCCATCTGCCACCAGTCTGCGAATCGAGCGCAGTACCGGCAGGGACATGTGCCGGCCATAGGGGTCGAGGCCCAGCAACCGGTAGTTCATGCCGCTGCGGGTGGTGATGCGGCCATCTCTCACGCTCAACTCGTGGATCAAGGCGTCGGCGTTGATGTAGTCGAAGCCGTAGCCGGCCGGCACATCGGGCGCCTTGTGCGCAAAGATCGCCGTGAGGTTTGAGTCCTCGCCGTAGAAGTAGATCAGGTCCGCACCGAAATGCCCCTGTTGCAGCAGGAAACTGGTGCGCGCCAGATATTCGATCCAAGGGCGTGCCTGCTCCGCCCAAGTCTCGTTGCGGTTGAACCACTGGCCGAAGGGTCCAAGCGTCATTCCGGGCGCTTTGTTCACGAGCGGCTGGTGGGCGGACTCGTGAATGACAAAGCGGTTGATGCCATTCAGAAACTCCTGGTCGGCGGTAGGTTTCAGGGTCGCAGGGGACCAGGCCCAGGGCGCGGCCGCCGCAGTCATCGACTCTGCCGCCGCAAGATTCTGACCGTAGATGTGCGCAACGGACGCGGACTCGCGGTCGTCCGCGTTATATCCGAACTGCTCGTTGTTGACGCCGGGCGTCTGCGTCCACATCGCGCTCATTGGCACTTCGTTGAACTTTTTCACCTCCATGCCGTCGGCCACAAATGCGCGCCCGCCCTCGTGCGATTCCCCATAATGACCCATTCCTCGCTCATGCAGGGTGGCCTCCAATTGGCCATAGTGCTCGTTGGCAATCAGGTCGCCAATGGTCTTGCGGAAGTCCCAAAGAAACTGGTCGCTTGCCTGGGCACTCACCACCACGCGGCCGGCCAAAACCGGCATCCAGGGTACCGGATCATAGCCACGCAGCCTCTGGAACTGGACGATCATGTTATCGGTCCAGTTTTGCGAACCCGCCTCCCAGCTATCGTTGATGACGTAGCCGATGCCCCGTTTCCCCATGAAGTCCGCGCCTACCGTCTCCTTGTAGCTGTCCAGGTACGCGTCGAAGTACTTCTTAACAAACCTGCGGTCCAGCTTGTCTACCTCCAGGCCTGTCGCCTCGGCGGTTGCCGGATGGTTGGTGATTCCCAGCAACGAGTAGCCGAAGCGGAGAACGATCCAATCACCTGGCGGGGGCGTCCAGTCCAGCGTTCCATCCGGCTGCATCTTCGATGTCAGGTCGATGACATTAGACTTTGCAACAGCATCGGAGGCGGCTACGGCGGGAGATGCAAAGCCATAAAGGTCTGGCTCCGGTGTGAAAGCTGCCTTCTCTTCAAACCGGTTCACACGCGCTCCTGGATGGAGCGCCAACTCGGCAATTTCGTAGTCGGCCGGAGGCTGGCGCCCGGAACTGATCTCGAAGCCGACGGCCCAATCGGGTATGGGAGGCGCCGGCATCCGCTCGAACGTCACACGAAAGAACTTCGCCGTCACGGCTGGGAAGGCAAGCGTGTGCTCGGGAGCATCTCCGCCGGAGAGCGCAGTCACCAGCCGGAAGCTCTTGCCGTCGTCGCTGGCCTCAAGATTCTTCTCCGGGGCGCCCAATCCTGTCTCCCTTGCCTTCCTCCAGTCGGGATCTCGAGTGACATAGGTGATGGCACGAATTGTCTGCGCGGCGGGAAACTCATATTGGATCCAGGAAATTCCGCCAACCGCTGGAACCGGCAGCTTGGTCGTTTTCTCCAGGTCGCCGTCGGAGAGCATGGCCACATCCGGGGAGCCGCCACTAGACGTAATCTTCGGGTGCAGCGCTTCCAGAGGCACATCCGAGGCCGCCCTGCGGTATGCAACCACCACCGAATCGGCGTAGAACTGCGGAATCGGCCTGGAGCCCGGAGGAGGGGCGCCGTCCTGGATGCCCACGTTCTGAAACGCCCCGGTGTTGGATGGCGGGTGAGCGAGTTTGCCCGTGAATGGCTTACCGCCCTCAACCAATGTCTCGCTCCACACATACTTCTTCATGCCCTCGGCGCCCGGCACCCAAGGACCGCCCGACTCACTCCAGCCAGGAGATCCCGCAATCGCTTCTTCCAGGCCCAGGTGATCACCCAGAGTGATGGCGTACTTGAATGCATCCTTCCACTCGGGGGTCATGTAGGCCAGACGGTGGTCCACAACCTGCGGCGTGGCCAGTGCCGCGTCGAAGTTCTGGAATCCGCCCAAGCCAACGCGGTGCATCCACTCCAGGTCCAGCTTGATCCCTTCCTTCGTGATGTTGCCGTTCATCCAGTGCCACCAAACCCGCGGGCGGGCGCCCTTTGGAGGGTTCTCAAACCCGCTCTTTAGCGAATCGGTGCTGGTTTGCGCCAGATTAGCGCAGAGACCAAGGATCAGGGTCAGGGCCACCGAGCTCGACTTCATAGCCGGGAGTTTCATTGGGTCTCCTTCATCCCCTTTGCTTGGGGACCAGTTGGATCGATAGTGTAGCGCAAATTGTGCGACCGGTCCCGGCATCGAAATCGGCGGTTTGCAACGCCGAGCAGACTCAGTTGTTGCCAAGTCGCCGAGCCATGATCAGGTGGTGAACGCGAACGTCTCCACGCCCTCTTTCGACTGGTTGTGTTCTTTTGTTTGTCGTCACTGCATGATGCCGGTCATGACTCCAGCTTTCTGACGCATCCCGAACTCCTGTGCGACCATATAGCCGACGGCGTCACTCAAGTGACTACGTTTCGGATCCGACTTGTCGATCTCCGTTTAAGCCATTCCCATGCGGATCGCTCTTCCAGCGGACCCGTTCAAAGTCCGGCTTTCCAGGGCGGTGCCCCTTCGGGAACGCGCTCGCCTTTCTGGACGCTGAGGACTCTGCCGACAACGAGCAGCGGTCCGCCGCCGTTTCCTTCAGTTGGCAGATCTGAATGAACCCGGCCTCGACGCCGATCGGCATACCCACCGCGAGCGTGAGCAGCATGAGAGACTGTGCGACGGGCCCCCTGATGCGGATGTAGGCACGGCGCATCATCATTTGTTCTTCAGCTTACCAACTGGCGCAGGCAACCAGGACGGGGGTTCCTTGGGGTAAGCGGGCCCGCGGTCACTGCTGACTGCTCGCGCCAGGAGCTCCTCGCTCACAGGCTAAGTCGGCAGATGCGAGGCCCGCGCAGAGCGGGCTTCAGGCGAAGGCCACGGTCAGGTCATCGTAGACGTTCCGGCACCTGGCGCCGCGATGGTGGCTGGGCTGAAGGTGATGGTGACGCCGTCCGGCTGGCCCGAAGCAGACAGGGAGACGGCCGAATCAAAGCCGCCGGAAACGGCCGTGGTCACGACGACAGAACCGCTTTGGCCCTTGTCCAGGTATCCGGAAGTGGGCGAGACGGATATCGCGAAGGTGCCGCTTGCGGCCGCGGTCACAGTGAGTGACACAGTCGTGTTTTGCGTGATTCCGCCGCCGATACCGGTAACGGTGATCGTGTAGGTGAGTTATCGGTGGGCAACAGAAGGTACCAGTACTTATCACGTTCTGCGGCAAATCGGCCGCCAGTTGATCGTGGGTTCAGCTTGCGCCGTCACAGCGAGTCCGACGCGTGTTACGGCGGGGGCTGGCCGTCGGTTGGAGGCTTCGATTCGCTGCGGATAACCACGATGGTAAACTTGGCGACCAGGGCAGAGATCGCGCCCATGGCGGCGAGGAGCGGGGCCACGATTACACCAACAGCAGCGATGGTCACGGGAATCTCGACGAACGTGTTGCCGTGCTCGTCCTTTACCACGATGCGTTGGACGTTGCCCTCGTGGATAAGGTCGCGGACCTTATCGACGAGGTCGCGGCCCAAAACCTGAACTTCTTCCACCAAACTCCCGAGGCTCATAGCTGAGAATACGTTGGCTCTTGGCGCCAAGTTCCCACCCCTTACCGGGGCGGACCTGGGCGAGGTGTGCGGGCGGCCGGCGGGGACTCGGAGCAGATCTAGCTGCTGCTCGGCGCTTCACCCGCAATAACGGCATCACCGAGGGCTTCCACAACAAGATGGAGCTCATCAATCGTCAAGCCTACGGTTTCCGCAACTTTGAAAACTATAGACTCCGCGTGAAGGTGTAATATTCTTAGAAAGGTTTGGGATCGGGGTTTGCCCCGTTGCTGGCGTAGAGCCGAGATTTTGTGGTACGCCCGAGTGGATTCGAACCACCGACCTTTTGCTCCGGAGGCAAACGCTCTATCCAGCTGAGCTACGGGCGCACATCAACTGCCTCTTCATTGTAGAACCCGAAACATTGCGGTTCAACTGCTTTGATGGCGCGGCGCGCACAAACGCATCTCTCGGCGAGGTATATCGTGCCCTCAACCCTACCGGGCGGGCGGGGGGAGAGCCGCGACGATCAGCGGCTGCGAGGTGGGTTGCGGCGCGCCGGCCTCGTTTTCCAGCGTGACCGCGACGGCCGCGGTGGCGGCAACATCCACGGGGCCCGGCTCGATGTGCATGGCGGTGTTGTCGCCACGCGACTGGAACAGGCCGGCAGGGCGGGGTGAGCCGCCTTTGGGAATGATCCACATTTCGTAAATCCGGCCCGCCGGCGCAGGCGGCAGGTGGGAGGCGATCATCATCACGCCGCGGGTGGGATTGACGAATACGCGGCCGTTGGGCGGCGCCGGCTGGCCCTTGCCAAATACCACCTCGGTGGTGCCAGGCGCGTTAAGGATGGCGAAGGCCTCCTGCAGGCGGCGCAGTTCGGTGGTCTGATCGCCCAACTGGCGGCGCAGGTGCTGGCTTTCTTCCGCGTACTGGCGTTCACGCCCGCTGAAATAGACCGCCGCGGACAAGCAGAGCAGAGCGGCCGCCGCCCAGGCGAGAGGCCAGCCATAATGCCGTTCGGGAACACCCGCCGAAGCCAGCAGGCGCCGGCGCAGGCGCGCGGGTGGAGCGGCGGATGGAGCTGAGGCGCCCACGGCCGCCACCAGGGCCAGAGCCTGCCGGATGCCCTCTGCACAGGCCTCACAGCGGCGTTCCAGGTGAGCGTTGATCTCGCTGTGCTCGGGCTCCTCGGCCAAGCCAAGCGCGTAGAGTTCGTAATGTTCCCGCAACTCGCCGCAGCTCATTCGGCCACTCCCGCTTCCATTGTCTTGCGCAGCCCGGCCAGCGCGCTGCGCACCCAGGTCTTCACCGTGCCGAGCGGCTGTCCCAACCTGGCCGCCATCTCGGTTTGCGAAAGCCCGTCAAAATAGGCGAGCTCAATTACCTGCCGCTGGTTGTCCGGCAGCTTGGCCATCGCTGCCTTGACCCGCCGCGCCTCGTCTGCCAGCACGATGTCGGATTCCATGCCGGAATAAAGGCGCGGATCTTCGTTCTCTTCGAAAACCGCCAGCTTGCGGTCGCGCCCTTCCTGGGAGCGCAAATAGTCGATGGCCCGGTTGCGCGCCACCGTCATCAGCCACGGCCCCACCGCACCCTTTTGCGCGTCAAAGCTCTGGGCGCGATTCCACACACGGAGGAACGTCTCCTGGACCAGATCCTCGGCTGCCGCCTGGTTCCGTACAATGCGCAGGATCAGGGCGTACACAATCCGCCCGTAGCGATCATAGAGCTGCGCCAGGGCACGACTATCCCGTCGTTCCATCCGCCGCGAAAAATCTCCGCCATCATCGGCGGCCGCTATCGCCAATATCAGCAGCATCGAGGGAGGCGCCGGACTGCTTCCAGCGCGTCCCTTGTAGTATACGAACAAAGGCGCATGGACGGATGAGCAGGGTGCCCGGCGGAGGAGCGGAATGCGAGGTTCGCTATGGTACTATTTTGGATGCAGGCCCTTGCATCGCGCCGGAGAGGTGGCTGAGTGGTCGAAAGCAGCGGTTTGCTAAACCGTCGTAGGGTCACAAGCTCTACCGGGGGTTCGAATCCCCCCCTCTCCGCCAGTTTCGCTTGGCAGGTTCAGCACCCAGGAAACGCCTAGATTGGACCGGAGCGGCCGCCGCTGCCGAGCGGGGTGACAATGTCACCGTAGACGATGCCGCGGCCATTCATTCCCAGAAAGACCCTGCCATAAACGCGCGAATCGGCGGCGATGACCGCCGGGCCGCCGTACTGATGCGCACTGTCGTTGACGCGAACCCAGGTGGATCCATTGTCGTCGGATCGGTAGATGGCCAAGGTATTGGACGCCTTGGTTGCGCCGTATAAGAAGATCGACTGGACGGCACTGCGCGAGCGCGGATTCGCCGCGCCCACGGCGACCATGTTGGCCTGCAAGACCGTGGGCACATTGGTCCAGGTGCCGCCGCCATCGGTGGAATGATACAGGCCGAAGGCTCCAAGAGGCAGCCACAAATCCCCGGCACGCGCGAAATTGACCACCGGGGCACGCTGCGGCGAGCCGAGCGGGAATGTGGTTTGATTCACTTTCGTGAAAACGGTGCCGCCGCTGGTGGTCGTGCTGAAGAAGCTGGCGCTGTCGAAAGCGTAAAACAGCTGCGGTGTCACTTTGTCCGCCACAGGGGTCAACAGTTGGGGAAGACCACTGGTGACGCTCCAGTCGCCGCCGTTATCGGTGGAGTATTGGGGTGCAGTAGAGCCGCTGGCAGTGGTCCACAACATCATGGTTCCGCTGGCGTCGACCGCGATGGTCCCCGTCCCATTGGCGGCGCCGGATGCGCAGCCGTCGAAGGGTTTCCAATTGTTCCCGCCATCGGTGGAGTACGCGCCGTAATTGCACGGGCTCGTGGAAACGCTGTTGGGCGAGCCGACGCGGGCTACGAACGACGGGTTTTGTCCAGCCCAGTCGAGACTTCCGGCACTGCCCGTGACAGGGTTGGTATACATGCCGGCAGCGGGCGAAACGGCGAAGTCGTCATGCCGGAAGCCGCCGATGTCACCGACGCCGCTGAACAGGTGGGCGCCTTGCGTGGGGCTAATCAGCGCCGTCACGGCGGTTTCCTCGATTCCCAGCGCCTGCACGTACCAGGCAGGCGGCTGGCCGGAATCGGCTGCAGAGACATTGTCAGTGGCGTAGAGTGTCGCGCCGGTGGCGAACATCAGGTGATCCGGATTCAGCGGGTCAATCAAAACGGCCGACATCCACCAGCCGAACTTCGCGGTTGGCATAGGGGACGTCGGATAGGACGTGTTGCCGAAGGTCAACCAGGGGGAAATCGGTGTGAATACAGAAGGGTTGAAATAAGAGTTGCCGTTGGGCGGGCCGTCGACGCCGCCGATGGAGGACGTGGCGCCGAGATCGACCCACGTATTGCCGCCATCATGCGTAATGTAAACCGTGTCGACCGGGTACCAGCGATCCATCGTGGTTACGGCGACGGTGCCTTGCCGGCTGGGGTCCTGAGTGATTCCGCAGAACCCGCCTCTCGGCGTCGTCAGGTAGTCTGACGGCGTGACGTTGGTCCAGGAGTTGGTTTGTGGATTATACTTCTCGACAACTCCGTAGGACATATTGGATGGGCCGCGATCGTCGCTGAAAGTAACGTAGAAGCTGCCGTCCGGGTTAATAACGCCCCGGTTCGGAGTTGGCGGCCTGGTCCCATTACCCACACTGTAGGGCCAGGTCACGGCCGGGAGAGAGGTCCAGGTGGTGCCGCCGTCAGCGCTCCTGTAAACCAGTGACGTCGTGTACGCGCCGACATAAATCACGCCATTGTTATTCGGGTCGAAAACGACAAACTGAAGGCCGAAGCCGTCCGGGGAGGCCGAGACGGGAAAGCTCGCCACCTTCGTCCATGACTGCGCGTTGTCGTTGCTCACCCACAGCCCGCTGCTTCGTGTACCCATCAGGAGTTGGTTCGGCTGAAACGGGTTGACCGCGAGGCGCTCACCCGCTGACCGGTCGTCGCCATTCGAGGCCATGGTGAATGGAACTTGAGGGTAAGTGGTGAACGTCTTGCCCTGGTCGGTGGAAACCATGATCCCCGCTTCCCCGCCGGCGTACATACTGGCCGCGATATAGAGGCGGTTGGGATCGGTGGGATCGAGCGCGATGCTCTCTGGACCCTGCAGGTTATAACCTCCGGGCGGGTGGAAGTCAGTGAGCGGGATCCATTCCGCTGTGCCTGCATTCCAACGATA
>Ga0187847_10003334_pt1 | contig 12316 bp, 11 predicted proteins | sample June2016WEW_4_10_FD_132458 | JGI IMG/M metagenome (GOLD analysis project Ga0187847, IMG submission 132458) | Peatland microbial communities from SPRUCE experiment site at the Marcell Experimental Forest, Minnesota, USA - June2016WEW_4_10 | ecosystem: Environmental > Terrestrial > Soil >...
GGTCAGCGGCACGATCGCGACGACCAGAATGATAAAGGGTGTCGAACGCGTCGCGTTCACGATCAGGCCAAGGATGCGATTGGCCGCCGGCGCCGGAAACAGTTCATTGGCCCGGCTGGTCGCCAGAAAGATGCCGAGCGGGAGGCCCAACAGTGTTCCGAACAGGCCGGATAGTCCCACCATCACCAGCGTGTCCAGCGTCGACCAGGCAATGAGCCGGAGGATCTCAGGAGACATAACCAAGATGCTCCACGCTGTTCTGGCCCGCGCGCAATTCCGCGATGATCCCGCGCAAGATCTCCGGTTCGGCCGACACCGAAATGAACAGAGATCCGAAGGGATGACCCGCGATCGTCTCCACCTGCCCATGCAGGATGTTGACATCGACCCCAAGATCTCGCGCCAGCCGCGACAACACCGGCTGGTCGGCGCCTCGGCCGACAAACGTAACGTGCAATACCGCGCTGTCGCCGGCAAGGCGTTCTGATCTTAGTTTCACCAGCAGCCACTCCGGTACATGGCCGCCGGCGACCGAGCCGACAAATCGCCGCGTCGTCTCGTGGCGGGGATTGGCGAAAATCTCGAAGGTCGTACCCTGTTCGACGATGCGCCCGCTTTCGAGCACCGCGACCCGGTCCGCGAGTTGCTTTACAACAGACATTTCGTGGGTGATGAAAACGATGGTCAGCTTCAGTTCGGCATTGATCGTCTTCAGCAGCGACAGAATCTGGTCGGTGGTTTCCGGATCGAGCGCGGAGGTCGCCTCGTCCGACAGCAGGACCTTCGGTTTGGTCGCGAGCGCGCGGGCGATGCCGACCCGCTGCTTTTGTCCGCCGGACAATTCCGCGGGATAGCGGTCGCGCTTGTCGGACAACCCCACCATCGCCAGCAGCGGCTCGACGATGCCGGCGATCTCGCCGGTGGGGAAACCGGCGATTTCCAGCGGCAGCGCGATATTCTCGAAGGCGGTTCGGGACGACAGCAGATTGAAATGCTGGAAGATCATGCCGATGGAACGACGGGCCTGGCGCAAGCCACGTTCGTCAAGCGCCGTCACGTCGGTTCCGTTGACCAGCACGTGGCCGCTGCTCGGGCGCTCCAGACCGTTGATCAGGCGAATCAGCGTCGATTTGCCCGCGCCGCTCTTGCCGATCACCCCGACAATGGCGCCCTCCGGCACCTCAAGATCAATGGCGTCAAGCGCCACGACGCGCGCCGATTCATTGCGCGCGGGGTAAACCTTGCTGACATTGGCGAATGCAATAATGGGGCGAGTTTGCACGTCGCTCGGCGGCGGCACGGGCGCTCCGGACAGGATCGGGAATGGGGAGTTCATCAAAGGCCAATTCTACGCGAATGGGAAGATCAAGCTTAAGCCCGGCCGGCGAATAAATGAACGGGAATCCACCAAGCCAGCCAGGCTGGGGTGGCACTACCGCAGCCGCGCCATCTCTGGATCCGGATTTTCCGTTACAATTGGATCGGAACGAAGTGATTGACGGTGATCAGGATGGCCAGCAACGCCAGCCCGAGCCCAAGGCTCCAGCCGATCAGCTTCTTCTCGATCGGCAGCAGCGGCTCGACTTCCGCGGCATTGATTTCGTTCTTGAGATCAGGTGACGACATGGATTGTCCTTTGAACGAGCCGGTAAACTAGCTGACCAGCGGCGGCTTGAAGCCGCTGAAGAACAGCCATGAGATCAATAACCCGACCCAGATCACAAATCCGAACAGGCTGACGAAATAAACCGCCGCGAGCTTGCCGAAACCCTGCTGCCAGAGTTTGCGGAAATCCGACAGCACGCCAATCGAGAAGAAAGTCAGGACAAAGAAGATCACCCGGAACACATTGGCCTCGCCGGCCGCGGCAGGAAGCGCTTTCGCAATATCCGGCGTCGAGCCGACCGCGAGCCACAGCGACACCGCAAACACGAAGATGAAACCGAGAATGAATTTCGGGAAGCGTTGCCAGATTTCCGCCGGCTTGGCCTTGTCCGGTCCCTTGTCGATATGGTTGGTCCAGATATAGCCAAGAATGAACGCCCAGATGCCGATGAAGATATCGATGAAGATCTTCACCGTCGTCGTGGTCGCGAGAATCCAGCCCGGCTGGTACTTGATGCCTTCGGCCGCCGCTTTCGCCATGATCAGCGATTCGGTGATGCCGCCGCCGGCAACAGCCGCGCCGTCGGTCTTGATCGCGAGACCGATCCAGGCACCGGCCACCAGCGGCTCCTGCCACAGGAAAGTCTGCGCCAGGAACGGCAGGATGAGAACTTCAACGACCGCGAACACGACCACCAGGGATGACACCAGGATCGGCACCGCGGGCCGCGCCCGGATCGCGCCGCCGGTTGCGATCGCCGCCGCCACGCCGCAAATCGAAATGCCGGATGCCAGCGGCACCGACCATTCGCGGCTGAAGCCGAACCATTTGCGCGCGATGTAATAAATCACGGCCCAGTAAATCAGATAGGCCTCGACGATCGCCGCGGCCCCGCGCAACAGCAGCGAGGAAGCGAGATTCAGGCGGCCTGCCGCGGTGACCGCGACGGTGGCGCCGAGAATGACGATCGCGATCTTGATGTAGAGTTCGGGCCGGATCGCCTCCTTCAGCCAGTCCGCGAGCCGCGGAAAGAAATTGGCAATGACCAGTCCCGACAGCAGCGCGACGATAAAGCCGCCCTCATTGGTCAGCTTGAGCGACCAGGCGAGACCGAATTTCTGCTGCTCGGCCGGCGTCACCGCGGCGACATAGGCATAGCTGCCGAGAATCCAGCTCGCATAGGCGATGGCGAACACAACCGTGAATGCGAGGGCGAACTTCCTGACATCCGCGCCGAGCGTGACCACGCCAATGCTCAGCACCACGAGCAGCGCGGCGTAGGTCGCCAGCAACGCGCCGCCGCCGCCGAGCCAGCCATAGGCCTTGGCAAATGGGTTCAGCGCCTGCGCCAGATCGGTATAGACCGACGTGGTCACCGCCCAGCCCAGCAGGTCGGTTCCGCTGATGCTGATGAGGGCCGACCCGAACACCAAAAGGCCGATGACGACCGCGAGCCAGTCCTCATTCAATCGCGCCCGCAGCGCAATGGGCGCCGAGACCTTGACCGCGATATCCGACATTCGATTTCCCCAAAAGCTGATTAGCAGGGCTGATTAAACAGAGCTGCCAGCCGGGTTCCGGCCCACGACTTCCAGGCGACGAAACCCGCATTGATTCCGGGCAATATGGCGCTGAAACAAGAACAACGGCAATCTCACAGAATTCTTTTGTTGGCCGCTTTGAAACAACGCTCTTCTCGCAAAATGCGGCTGGATAGAATGAATGACTGCGGGCCCGTTAATGCGCCCGGCCGACGCACATGATGGTGCCGATCGGTGGAACAAAAGCATCGCCTAGAGGCCGGCGCCCTTGCCGATGGCCTCGGCGAACGAGCGATCGACGATATCGGCGGCATTGAGCTTTTGCTTGATCAGGCCGGACCGGAAATACAGGTCGATGGTTTGCTGCTCATCGGCGACAACGCCGTCGTCAATCGGCGCGATCTGGATTTTCGCGCGGCCGAGCCAGTTCAGCGGCACGGCCGGCGGAATGTTCATGAGCTTGCCCCAGGCCTCGGCATAAGCATTGACATGGGTCAGCGACCAAAGGCGCGCCGCCGTCAGCCGCCGCAGAAAGTCTTCCAGTTCCGGCCGCTTGTCGCGGATCGCATTGGGCGAAGCGACCTCAAAGCTCAGTCCGGGCAACAATCCTTCCGCCGTGATCAAAAACCGCGACTGGAACAGCACTTCCTCCTGGCTCACATACGGCTCCCAGGTCGCCCAGGCATCGACAGATCCTTGCGTATACGCCACCTTGGCATCCGAGGGCGCGAGGAACACGATCTGCACATCGCCTGGTGACCATCCTCTGGCTTCAAGCGCCGCCAGGATCAACTGATGGCCGATCGAGCCCCGGCCGGTCGCGATCTTCTTTCCCTTCAAATCATCGAAATCGTGGATATGCGACTCGCGCGGCACCAGGATCGCGAGGCCCTCCCGGCTCTGCCGGATCGCGCCGATCGCCTTCACCGGCACATTGGCGGCGGCGGCGAAGGTAAACGGGGCATCGCCGACCAGGCCGGTTTCGATGGCGCCTGCGCCCAGCGCTTCCAGCAACGGCGCCGCCGCCGGGAATTCCTTCCACTCGATCTTGTACGGCACATCCCTGAGAACGCCGGCCGCTTCCATCACGGCCTGCGAATTGCCCTTCTGATCACCGACCCGCAGGGTTGTTTGGGCGCTCACTGAGGCGATAGTGCTCAGCAGCAAACCCGTGACAAAACCAACAACGCGACCGCGTATCATTCCGCAGCAACTCCCCGGGCGCGGCCGCGATCGGCGATCAGCTGGCGCGTCAGGGGAATCAGCTCGCGGCCATAGTCGATGGCATCGACCAAGGGATCGAAGCCGCGGATCAGGAAATGGCTGACGCCGAGATCGTAGTAGTCGCCGAACACCTCGGCGACCTGCTCGGGCGTTCCGACCAGCGCGGTGGTGTTGCTGTTGGCGCCGGTGAGCTTGGCGATCTCGGTCCACAGCCGCTTGTCGATCCGGGTGCCCTGCTCCGCCAGCGCCAGCAGCCGGCGCGCGCCGGCGGTCGCATGACCATCGGCCGGTTTGCGGTAGCCGGTCTTGTCCTGCAGCGCGGTGGCGCGCGCCAGAATTTCCTCGGCCTTGGCCCACGCTTTTTCCTCGGTGTCGGCGAGGATGGGACGGACCGACAGGCTAAAGCGCGGCGCGGGACGTCCATATCTGGCCGCGGCGAGGCGAACCCGCGATGTCACATCGCGCACCTGCGCGTAGGATTCGCCCCACAGCGCAAATGTATCGGCGTGCTTGCCCGCGACCTCGATCGCAGCATCGGACGCGCCGCCGACGAAAATGGGAATGCCTTCGCTGCGATAGGGCTTGACCTGCGAGAAGCCGTTTTGAACCTGATAATATTTGCCGTTGTACGAAAACGGCTTTTCGCTGGTCCATTCGGACCGGACGATATCCAGAAACTCATCGGTTCGGGCGTAGCGCTCATCCTTGTCGTCGAGCGTGTTGCCGTCCTGCTTGAGTTCGGTGGCATTGCCCCCGGTGATGACGTGCAGCGAGACCCGGCCGCCGGAAAACTGGTCGATGGTCGCCAGCTGGCGGGCGAGCAGCGTCGGGGCGGTGAAGCCCGGCCGCTGCGCGATCATGACATGCAGCCGGTCGGTCACGCTCAACACATGCTGGCCGACCTGAAGCCCGTCCGGCGTGGTGGAGTGAAAGGCCAGCAGCGCCCGGTCAAAGCCGGCAATTTCATGGGCTTTCGCCACCGTTTCGATATAGCGGCGATCGAGCACCGGGCCGGTCCGCACGATGGTCTCGGACGAATTATTGTTGGTGATGTAGCCGATGAATTCCACTGACATGGGGCAGCTCCAGTTCCGGGTTAATTCCACAAATCGTTCAGATGCCGAGCGCCAGGCGGCCGGCGATCAGGCGCGTCGCGTCGTCCTGAGGGGTATGGACACGCCCGCACAGCACGTCGCGGTAGTGCCGTTCCAGCGGATTGGCGCGGGTCAGGCCATGATTGCTGGTGAGCGACAGCGCGTCCTCGACGACCGCGACCGCATTGTTGGTGACGGTAAGCTTGATGATGTTGGCTTCAGACGCGCTTAGTTCCACGCCGCCGTCGAAGTCTGCCGCGAAGCTTTCAATCAGGCGCGCATTGACGGTGAGGCGGGCCTCGATGGCGCCGACGATCTCCTGCACGCGCGGCAGCGTGGCCAGCGAAGCGCCGAGGTTGGATGGCACCCGGTTCTTGAGAAACCCAATCAGCCAGTCGCGCGCGGCACGCGCAATCCCGTCATAGATCGCGGCCACGAAGATCGAATGGACCGTGGCCTGGGTAAAATCAGGCACCCTCCATTCATCCGGCTTGCGCACGTCGATTTCATGGTCGAGCGGGAACACGACGTCATCGAATACCACATCATGGCTGCCGCTGGCGCGCAGCCCAAGATGATCCCAGGTCTCGACAATGCGCGTCCCCGGCAATCCCGCGGGAACCAGAAACAGGCCGACGCGCAGATCCGGCTCATCCGTTCTCGCCCACACCGCGTACCATTTCAGGATCGGCGCTCCGGTCGAATAGATCTTGCGCCCGCTGAGCCGCCATCCGGTGTCGGTCTTGCGCACGACCGTCGCCGGCAGGCCGCCGCGTGACGGTGAACCGAGATCGGGCTCGACCCGCAGGGCATTGATCAGCGCCACGCCTTCAACGGTCTCCCGCGCCAGCTTGCGGGCGAGGCGACCCGGCCAGCGCACGCTCCTCGCCATCACCAGGTGCTGAATATAATGCATCGACAGCACCAGCGCCGTCGACGGATCGGCCTTTGCGAAGATACCGATGATGCGCGCCGCATCGAGCGCTCCGGCTCCGCTACCGCCGAGCGCCGCCGGCACGGTGAGCGCCAGTAATCCGGCCTCGGACAGCCGGTCGAAATTCTCGAATGGAAAACTGGCGTCGCGATCGTGCTGCGCCGCCCGGACCGCGAATTCGGAAGCCAGCAGATTGGCCTTGTCGAAGACGGTCGGAGTTGCGTCCATCGGAAGCTCTTTGCGTATCGCGCTCACCATGTTGCGTCCAATCCGAGCAGCGCCAGAATGTTCCGGCGCAATTCCGCCAATATGGGATCGCCCCGGTGCCGGGGGTAGGGACGATCGACCGCGATATCCGCGGCGATGCGCGCGGGGCGCTCGCTGAATACGATCACGCGATTGGCCAGAAACACCGCCTCCTCGACATCATGGGTGACCAGCAGCGTGGTAAATCCGCTTTGCTGCCACAACGACGCCAGTTCAGCCTGCATGGTGATGCGCGTCAGTGAATCGAGCTTGCCTAAGGGCTCGTCGAGAACGAGGATCCTGGGGTCGTTGACCAGCGCCCGCGCCAGCGCCACCCGCTGCGCCATGCCGCCCGACAATTGATGCGGATAGGCCTTGCGAAAGCCTGATAGCCCGACGAGATCGATCGCCGCATCGACGCGATGACGCTGGCTCTTCAAAATGCCCTGGGCTTCCAAACCGAGCGCGACATTGTCCCAGACGCTCCGCCACGGAAACAGGGTCGGATCCTGAAACACCACGACCCGGGAGGGAAACGGCCCGGTGATCGGAGCGCCGTCTTCACGCAGCGTGCCCGACCGCGGCGGTTCAAGCCCCGCGACCAGCCGCAGCAAGGTCGATTTTCCGCATCCGGACGGGCCGAGCAAGGCGACGAACTCGCCCGGTTTCACCGCAAAGCTGACATTATCCAGTACCGGAAGGATCGCGCCGTCGATGTCGAAGGCATGGCTGACGCCTTCGACATCCAGCGACGCTCCGGCGACGGCCGGTGATGCGCGTTCCGCAATCGCGAGCGCTACCATTTGACGACACCCTTCTGCCAGACCAGCAACCGGTCGCGGGTCCAAAACAATAACGTGATCGCACCCGAGCACAGCAACGACATCACGATCAGCGCGGCATACATGTTGGCATAGGCCGCCCAGCCCTGGGCCCATTGCAGATACCAGCCGAGCCCGGCCTTGACCCCGATCATTTCGGCGACGACCAGTACGGCAAAGGACGATCCAAGCCCCATGAACAGGCCCACAAACACATGCGGCAGCGCCGCGGGAATGGCGACTTTCAGCACCAGGAATGATGGCCTGGCGCCCAGCGTCCGCGCCACGTCGTAATAGGCGTTGCTGACGCTGGCCACGCCGGACCAGGTCAGTACCGTGACCGGAAATGCGGTCGCCAGCGCGATCAGGAACGTGCTGGCACTCCAGCTCGATGGAAAGGTGAAAAATGCGAACGGAAGCCACGCCGTCGCCGGCAACGGCCCGATGAATCGCAACACCGGATGCACCCAATAACCGACACTGCGCGACCATCCGATCGCTACGCCGGTCAGGAATCCGACCGCCGCGCCGATCGCGTAACCGCCGAGCTGAAGCTTGACCGATGCAAAAGCGCTGTCGAGCAGCTTGGGCAGATCATCGGTGTAGACTTCGACAATGGCTTGCGGCGGCGGAAAGAAGGGCAGCGGCAGCCAGGCAAATTTTGCGGTCGCGACCTCCCATAGCGTCAGGAACAATCCGAGCACGATCAGCCACGGCGCGCGCATCCGCAGGCCTGTTCCGAAACGACCGAGCCTGCTTCCGCTCAATGTCGCGGCAAGAATGCCGCCGGCGATGACAAAGGCTGAGATGGCAAGTTCATGGGTTCGCGACCAGTCGCCGAGATCTTCCCAGCGCAGGCACGCAAATCCGAAACCGGCCCACGCCAGACTGGCGAATATGCCGGTCTTGCCTGCCAGAACCAATTCAGGAAGCGGCAGCCGGCGCCCCGCGAACGCCGCTCCCTCCTCCACCGATTGCGGGAACGCTGCGACCTTAGACGCCGAATACATCGACACAGATCCGCTCCGCAAATTTGGTTGTATCGGTGCTCGGCTTGAAGACGGAGACGAGCTTCAGATCGTCCGCATAGGCCTTGAGCTCCTGCTTGAGCACGGCTCCGACCGGGTGGTGATGATGGGTGTGATAGCGAACCATCGCCTGCAGATCCCCGAGGCTCGCGTTCTTGGGCGCGTAGGGCTGGAACGAGGCGGCGGCCTTGTCCGGATTCTCTGAGGTGAACATCGCCGCATCAAGCAACGCCTGCGTGATGGCGCGGGCGACCTGTGGCTCCTCCCGCACCAGGCTGCCGCGCAATCCGACGATGCAGCAACTCTTGTCCTTGTAGTCGCCGTCCAGATTGGAAGCGACTTCCTTGTAGGCAGAGTCCTTCAGCCAGAGATAGGCGATCGGATCGGAAGACAGGACCGCCTGGACCTCGCCCTTGTCGACGGCAAGCTGCAGCAGATTACCCGGATAGGCCCGCCAATCGACGTCCTTGTTGGGATCGATGCCGAGCCTGGCGAGCTGGATCGAGAAGAAATTCTTGTCCGGTCCGGCCAGATCCCCGACGCCGACAATCTTTCCCTTGAGGTCGGCCAGCTTGTCGACCCCTGAATTGGTACGCGACAGAACGCGCATGCAGCCGCCATGGGTGCCGGCCGCGATCTTGACATCGAAACCCTGTTCGAGCGGCTTCAGCCAGCGCAACGCCATGCCGAGGCCCGCGTCGGTCTTCCCGGTCGCGATCGCTTCCAGCAACTGGTCGGTCGAGCCGCTGTAGTTGACCAACTCGACGTCGAGATTCTGCTTCTGGAAAAACCCATGGTCGATCGCCACGGGCAGCGGCGCGAGACACACCGCGCCGGCGTTCCAGGACAATTTCAGCTTTCGTGGCGCGCCCGTGAGCGGGGCTGCGTCGGAGGCGGTCTTGCAGATCGGGAATTCCGAAAAATCGATGTCTGGCGTCACCGTGCGGAACGGAAACGCCTGCGCGCTGAACACGCCGATCGGCGCCGCGAACGCCGCTGCGGCGCCGGCGCGCAGCAATGTGCGGCGGTCCAGCAAGGCGTTGTCCCGCTTGTTATGTCCCGACATCAATCTCTCCTGCTTTTTAAGCGGCACCAAGCCACCATCGGCGCAGCGCATCGCAGCTACGGCCTGTTATTGCTTCGCGTTGGCTTCCGTGAATTGGACTTCCGTGAATTGACTTCAATCGCCGCGAGCTTCCAGTTCCCGCTCCATTGAATGGACGTTCAAATGATGCGACGCGGCATCGCCATCGTCAATGAAATGGAATTTTGAATGTGGAACCGAACGGAGAGATTATCTCCACAATTGCATTGTCCGGCGGTGCAACGGTTTTTGCCCTGTCAAAAAATGTGCAGCGTTCCAAATTCGATGCGACACCAACCTCTTCGCGCGAGCCAGCATTGAACAGTAGACAATCTCCACCGCAATTTGAAATCCGAGACGATCATTGTTCGGCTGCGGAAATATTCGGTCAGTCATTTCATTGACTGCGAGCCGGCAGCTCTTAGGCTTTACGCATCGAAGTCGCGCGCCAGATCAAGCCGCAGGGCAAACCAGAGAGATCCACGAGCATGAGCATCTTCAGTTTCAGACCCGCAATCCGCGCGCGTCTGCATAGCGTCGGCGTTGCGCTTTTCGGCGCGGCCGTCAGTTTCGCAATCACCGCATCGGCCCCGGCAGCCGAAAACGTCACGCTGCATGTCGGCGATCAAAAGGGCGGCAATCGCTCGCTTCTGGAGATCGCGGGGCTGGCCAGGGATTTGCCGTACAAAATCGAGTGGTCGGAGTTTCCCGCCGCGGCGCCGATTCTCGAAGCGCTCAACGCGGGTGCGCTCGACGTCGGTTACACCGGCGATCTCGCTTTCCTGACCGTGTATGCCGCCGGTGCGCCGATCAAGGCCATCGGAGGCACCCGCGCCGACGCCAGGACGCAGGCGATCCTGGTGCGCAATGACTCTCCGATCAAAACCGCCGCCGATTTGAAGGGCAAGCGACTGGCGGGAACGCGCGGTGGCTGGGGCCAGTTCCTGATCGACGCCACGCTGGAGAAGGCAGGACACAGGGCTGACGACGCGACATTCGCGCCGCTCGGTCCGGTGGACGCCAAGATCGCACTGATCGCCGGCTCGATCGACGGCTGGGCGGTGTGGGAGCCCTACGTGTCCTATGCCACGCTCAAGGACCATGCGCGCATCATCGCCGACGGTGAAGGCCTGACGCCCACCATCACGTTCCTGGTTGCCTCCGACCAGGCCATCGCCACCAAGCGGGCCGCGGTGCAGGATCTGGTTCAGAGACTCAACAAAGCGCGGCTATGGTCGCTGGACCATCTCGGCGAATATGCCAAAAGCACCGCCGAGTTGACCAAACTGCCGGAAGACGTGTTGCTGAGCGCCTATACGGCGCAGCGCACCAGTCCGATCGTCATCGATGCTGCTATCGTCAGGGAGGTTCAGGAAGCTTCCGATCGCGCCACCCGATATGGCATTCTTTCCAAAACGCTCGATGTGAGCAAAGCGGTCGATCGCAGTTTTACCGCAGCATCGGCCGGATCCAACTGACGCGGGAAACCAGGGCCGGCGTCCACCGCCGGCCCCATCTACTGCGTGGTGCTCATGCGCCTTAGTTCGGGTGAAACACCAGCGTCCGCAGCTCAATGCTCTCGCGCGGCGGGGCATCGGAAGGCGTGGTCGGATCGGCAAAGGCGCTGTGGGGCGCGAAGCGGGCCCGTCCGTCGGTTTTGGAATCAAAGCATTTCAGCAACAGGGCTTCATCAACGGTCATCCTGGGTACGTAGAACCATTGATGATCGGGATAGTATTTGACCGAGTAGGTTTCGCCGACGCGATTGGGATAGACCAGATCGGAAGCCACCAAATCGTCAGGATGCACCGTGCGGGCATCGCAGACCGCCAATGGCGAGTCGAGCAGTGGCCCGCGAATCGGCCGCCACAGATTGATAATCTGAACCCTCCCCTTCAGGAGTTCGTCCGCTTCGTCTGGAAGGAGATCGCGGACACGTTGCGGACCGGATTTCGCGGTGTGATCCACATGCACGCGCGCGACCGGCTGGCGCAGCAGGTTGCCATCGCGATCGGCGGCGCCATCGACGCGCTTGCGTACGGTGTGATCGAAGACGAACACCCGGTCGGCGCCGGTCGCGGCTTTGATCAGCCGCTCCGCCTCCGGATAATAGACATCCCTGATTTCGTGATCGTCGTAGAAGTCCTTTACCGAACTTTTTTGCGTTACCAGGGCAAACCCTTCCCGATCGAGCGAAACCGTCTCGCTGATCGGACGAAGGTCATGAATTGGCACGCTGTGCGGTTCCGGCACGATGTTCGACCTCGGCCCGCCGGACGGCGGCTCGAAGGTATAGGTTCGCGGCCGGTCCAGGGGCGGCGTCAGATAATTGAGATCGGCCGTCACGAACGACAACGCCGCGATGTTTTCGTTTTGCAGTCCCATGTTGTTCTCCTTTTTGTTGGTTGTGGTCTTATTTTTGATTGTGGTCTTGCGTTTTAAAAAGGCTCCCTGAATGGCCGCAGGTCCAGCGGTAGCACCGCGGTGTCCAGACTCAATCTGTGCCGGTCGGTTGGCTCCGCCAATGGCTTACGGAAAATAAGATTGCTGTCATGCAATCCGCCCGCGCGGAGAAAGATTCTTCCAGGAACCGCGCGCGCGGGATGAAGTCCTTATTGTCCCGGAGCGCCTCAGGTTGAACTGGAAATGTGAACGTCGTCGCAACCAGCGCGGGGGCAATCAGATTTCATCTTTAGTCGGCCACATCGGGAGAATGTTGTGTGCGCAGCGTGCTCAAA
>Ga0187847_10003335_pt1 | contig 12313 bp, 8 predicted proteins | sample June2016WEW_4_10_FD_132458 | JGI IMG/M metagenome (GOLD analysis project Ga0187847, IMG submission 132458) | Peatland microbial communities from SPRUCE experiment site at the Marcell Experimental Forest, Minnesota, USA - June2016WEW_4_10 | ecosystem: Environmental > Terrestrial > Soil > Wetlands...
CAAGGCCAATGAGGAAAAGAAGGACAAGGGCCCGGGCGGAATCACCATGGATTCGAGCGGCAATTTGAAGTAGCCTTCCGGCTGCCAAGTTGAAAATGAAAAGGCCTCCGCTGATCGCGGAGGCCTTTTCTTGCGCGGAAATGGCCGACCCCATGGGTATGTCTTCGACCCGGGAATAGGCGTTCCCGGAATGGAATCATTGGATAAGGGAATCGGAGATAAGCGAAATTGCGGGTAGAGTCGGAACGCTGTGATCATCCGCTTTAGGCGCTAGGTCCGGTGAAGCAAAGGCCAGACGAATGCAGATGCGGTTGGCATTGTGCCACGTTTAAGGATGACCAACTACGATCGCGCGCGCGCCAGGCTACTGGCCATTCTTCAAAATCTGCTCAGCATAATAATTGCGAACGACGGCTTGGTCGTGGAGCATTTCGAAGTAAGCATTTTTGAGTAGCTGCGCATGACTCTCGCGCAAGAACTGCCGGATCGTCTGCTGCACGCGTGGATCGTTGATCTCGCGTTGACCCGCGGGCTCGCGTGACAGCAGCTTGTAAACCGCGTATCCTACGGTCCGATGGCCTGGGCCGCCTCCGTCATAGATCGGAATCGGATCGGTGATCTCGCCGGTTTTGAGCTTGCTGATGGCGTTGTAGGCGTCCGGTTCGCTGTGGAGCGCCGACTCATAAACAAAGCCCATGTCGCCGCCGTTCGCCGCATTGTTGGCGTTGTCTGAACTTTGCATGGCTACGACGCCAAAATCCTCCCCGCTTCTCAAGCGGTTGTAGAGGGTTTCAATCTTCTTTTTCGCATCGGCTTCGCTCGGCGGTTTGGTGCTCTGCAAATTCGGAGCCTGTTGCGTGGGTACGGCGCTGGCAACAATCTGCGCCAAGTGATATTGAGGCTCAATCAGATTGAATTCGGACTTGTGCGCCAGATAGTAGCTGCTGATATCGGAATCGGTGATGTTGATTTTGGATTCGATCTCCTTGTTCAGCAGCTTTTCTTTGGTCAGCGAGCGACGGAGGTCCCGCTTCAGGTCGTCGAGTGTAATGTTGCGTTGCTTGAGCTGCTTATCGAACTCTTCTTGGGTATAGGGCGCCTTCATCTCGGTGAGTTTGGCATTCACATCTTCGTCAGAAGCGGCGAGATTCAGTTTGGCGGCGCGTTGCTGCAGGATTTCATCTTCAATCAGCTGGTGCAGGATATTTAGCCGAACGATATTCGCCTGTTCGACGCTGGGTTCCTGAGGGTTGTCTCCGAGACTGGCCTTGTAGTATTTCTCGACGTCAGCACGCAGGATGTCTTTGCCATTCACGGTAGCCATGACGTCGGGAGAGGGGGGCCTGTGACAACCGGCCAAGGCAGCAGCGACAAGCCCAAAAGCGAGAATAGGGACAGCAAAACGATGCTGAAGAAAACGTGCTTCGACTTGCAACCTGGACACTCCTGAGGGCCGGATACACTCCCAGCTTTACAGGATAAATCCCCGCGCCCGGATACAGGAGACGAATCCTTCAGGAACCACCGGCGATTGCATGGACCCTTGAGACGCGGAACGTCGCCGCTTCGCTTTACTTTCCAGCACCCTTCGCACCAGGGGCTGGGGCCGGCGCCGGCGGTGCGGGGGGCTGTTCGCCGGCGGCGCGTAGTGCTCGATCGATGACCATCCATACCTGATCTTCAGGAATGGCGCCTATGATGCGTTCGCCATCGACAAAGAGCGAGGGCGTCGAATCTAACCCGAGCTTATCCCCCTCTTTCATTGACGCTCGGACCTGGGTCTCATCCTGCTTCGCCAGGCAGGCGTCGAGTTTGGTGGAATCCAGTTTTGCCAACGTGCCTTCCTGCCGGGCGATGCGATCCAATGCCGCAAAACTTTTGTTGATATCGCGATCCTCACCATTCACTTCCTGTCCATGAGCGTGCAGGTAGTCCACGTAGGTCCAGTAGACGTCGGAACTCTGCGCTGCCAGGCAATTGGCGTCAACCGCGGCGTGCATCGCCCAGGGATGCATATCTGACAGCGGATAATCCTTGTAAATGAAGCGGACTTTGTCCTTGTATCGTTCAAGCGTCGATGGAAAGAGCGACTGATGCATGCGAGCGCAGTAAGGACACTCAAGGTCATCGAAGTTGACCACGGTGACTTTGGCCGCGGGATTGCCGCGGACGGGCCGCCCAGCAGTATCGATATTGAACGCCGGGTCCTTGGCCAGGTCGAATGTTTCAAGACGCGCCAGCGTTTTCCCGTCGGTGGAAAGCAGGAAGTCGTAAGGTGTGATCTTTGATCCGCGCTTGAAGGTGACGGGCAGGGTTTCATAGCCAGGAAACTGGCTGGGCTCCCGTGCGCCAATAGTTACTGTGTAGTCCTGCGGTACGTTGAATTGCGACCGGACCAGGACCTCGATGCGACGGTTAGTTTCCGCGTCGGGCGGGTTCGGTTGTGCGGGCTGAGCCTTGCAGCCGACAGCGAGACCTAGTGCGAGCAGGCCAGCGAAGAATTGAAAACGCAACAAAATGGACAACCTCTAAAGAAAGGATAAACCAGACACGCCTTGGATCGCGGGACGGCTAAGGCAATCCACGAGCCATTCAATCCAGGGCGCTTCTTTCAATGGACGCGCACGGAAAGACGCAATTCCACCAGTCTCATCAATAAGTCGGCGGCTGATTTGGATCGCGAAAGATTGCGTTTGAGTGGCGGATATCCCCGACCGACCCGAAATTGGCGAGGGTAAAGCTGTAGAGCCATTCCGTCTCATCGCGGCTGACGGACCCAATGGTGCCAAGTTCAAAGCGCCTGTATCCCAGCATCAGGCCGCAGCAGCCCCAGTTATAGACCGCCTGAATCCCCCCGTATTGCAGAGCCCCATGGACGAAGTCATAGCCGCCATTGGCCGCCAGATTGAAGCCTGTGGCATTGGCCTTGCCAAATTGCAAGAAGGGTTGGAGTTGCTGGCTCTGAATGGTTGTCGCAGCGCTGCCCTGCTCGTCCACCGCATTTAACATTGCGTGGCCAAGGCCGACGGTAGTGCGTCCCCAACTGTAACCTGCATACAAGTTGTCGGCGCCCAGGTGGCCGAGACGCGGGTCATAATCCATGTCCCATTCAAGGCGAAGGTTGTCGATGGCCTCGAAGCGCAGACGGGAAACAACCGGCGAAATGTTGCGCGGTTCAGTGAGAAAGGCAACGCCGCTCATGTCCAGCGTGGAATCGAAGACATTGCGGCGACCGGGAATGAGCGCGCCGCCAAAATTCGGATCGATGAAGAACTTCTGCGCAATTTGCCAACTGGCCCATTCGCGTGGAGAGGCGGAGCATTTAGCGGGTGAATTCTCCATTTCGGTTTCGGAGCACGGCGACGCGTGCAGCGGGCGAAGATAAAAGCGCTGCGTCAAGGAGTAGCCGACCTCGTTGGTGTCCGTGGCTATGTCATTCGTGTCGATCAGGAGCACGTTGCGGGCATCCGCCCCAATACCGCCGACAAAGTGGTAGGTCAATTCTGGTTCGATTACGTGCCGCAACTCACGATTCCAGTTCCCGATCGTGAAATCGCGCTCAAGTGCCGGCGGGCGCAGATCGACCGAAGCTTCGAGGTCGGCGCGATCCAGTGGATCGTGGCTTACAGTGGGAGTTCCTCCATTGGCGCCAGTCAGATCGGGCGTCTCGCTTCCAGAGTAGAAGGTCTCCCGGAACCCAACCTCGGGAACCACGCTCCAACCGCCCGCAAACATTGGCATGGATAGATGAGGATAGAGGTCGATACGGCCCACATTTCGCGCGTGAAAATTGGGCTCCGCGCGACTCAGGTGACCGATGGACGAGTTCAGACCCCAATAGAGCATCGAATTCGCCAAAGGCCGATCGAGCGTGTCGAAGCGCAAGGTCGGAAGGTGCAGGATTCTTGCCTCGTCTCCCACAGTGGTACTCGCAAAGGTTTGCAGACGACTGAAGGAGCCGGAAGGGATATATCCATTGTGTTCATGCGTGAGCGCAAGGGTACTGAGCACCTCGGAGTTCACGGCCTGGGTGTAATTGTCGTCAAAGACCAGCCGGTACACATAGCTCGACAGGTATTCGACGGTTCCAGCAACACGTGTGCCGGGCGACAGATCCTTGCGTCCATCGGCCGAAATGTCGACGCCGCCTTGATTGATGAGTCCGGTTGCCGGCGGAGTCGCCGCAACGCCGCGATCCAGCAGGGCATTCCAGCGCACCAGCAAATGGTCGAACCCGGGACCTTTGTAGCGAAAGTCGCCGTTGGGCGCAAAGCCGCGCTTCGAGAAGTATTCGGAGCCGATCACCATATCCATGCTGCGGTTGATCGCCCAGTACACTTGTTCGCCAAATGTGTAGCCTCGAATCGAAGAGCCATTGCTGACGACTGGAATCAGCAATCCGCTCTCACGCCCTGTTTCGCTCACCGGATGACGCAGATAAGGCAGGTAAAAAATCGGGACGCCGAAGAGCTTAAAGAAGGTGTTTGCAGTGGAAGCCTCGCCGTTTTCCATCTTGATTGCGCGCGAAATCAACTGCCAGTCCGGCCGGGGTAAGCGGCAATTCGTCATGGTGCCATCCACGATGCGATACATGCCCTCGCCGGTTTGGAGCAGAACCCTCCCGGAAAAGAGAAAAGGATTGGTTGTGGAATAGACGATGGCGGGGCCGGCTCGCCGTACGCCGATCGAACCAGTGACATTGAAAAACCGTGCCGTATGCATATCGAGCCGCATATCGCCATGTGAGGCCTCGATATCGACATCTTCGGGCCCACCGGTGACCTGAAGGTGGCCATCGGCATCCAACTCCGAAGTGGACTGGTGGTAGACCACTTTGTCGGCGCGCAGAATGTAGTCGCGATAATGAACCACGACCTGGCCATCCAAGGTCCAGACATCGCCGACTCGGCTCTGATGCTGTGCTTCCCACCGCACCGGAACCCCGTTGGGTGGGGCGGGCTCGGGTTGTGCCAGAGGAAGAATCTCCTGGCCGGGATCTTCGGGGAGCGACGCATTCTGTGTTTCGGGACCGGGATTCTCGGAGGGATTTGGTTGCTGAGCCGAGGGAGGTAACGCATTGGTCAACATCTGCCCGCTAAGTTGCGGATGACAGAGGGCCAGCAGCGTGATAAACACAAAATTGCGAGGATGCATCCGGGGCCAAGGCCAGCATAGCAAATGCGGGGCTCTTACTAAGGACGTTACGCACCATCTATCTGGCAGCAACAAACACCCGGACGCAATTTGGAAAAGGATTTTTCGGTCCAGATTGCAGATTTACTCTCGCGTTACTTCCTGGCTCGTTTTTTTGAGCAACGTTCGCACCGGGCCAATGTGGCCGCGAAGCGAACCTGAAAAGTATTTCTGGGTCAGATACTGACGCAAGAAATACATCAGAAGGGTTCTGGAGAATTGAGTACACAGTCGAGCCAGCCTGTCCCAAGGCCATCGTGGAAACAGGAAGTCAATCGGCGGCTTGAAGCGCACAAAAGCCGCAAAGGTTTATCCGTTGTGGACGAGCACGCGCCGGATGGGGAGCATACCGGCGTTAGCGATCGTGCGGCAAAAGCGGCCGCACGCGTGGCGGCCCGTTTTTCCAAGGCGCCAAGCTACAGCGATATGCAGGCGGCACAGGCCGCCGCACAGGTTGCGCTGGCGAACCTCGAGCGAGCGCACGAGGATCAAATCGAGTACGAAGAGGAGCCGTGGGAACAGGCTTCTCCCGTTGAGCGGACCTGGGAAGTCTCAAATGAATCCGCACGAGCTCGTAGTGACCTGGGTGCGCCAACGGCGGCAGATGACGTGCCGCAGAGTGCGCGCGTGGATGACCGGCACTTCAATGGTGCACGCCCAGATGATTTTCCGGCCGCCCACTTCGTCGAAGCGCAACCCATCCACGCAAACTTGATTCACTTCCCGCGCGAGATCGTTGCGACGCGTCGAGTTCGACCGCGATCAGCGGGTGTGACAGAGGAGACTTCGCCGGAACAGGCGGGTCAATTGAGCATTTTTGAAGTTGACCCCAACTCCATCTCCATTGCGCCAATGGCGTCCGCGTCCACGGTTGAGACTGCCGCGCCGGCTCCGTCGTGGAGCGGGCCGGAATGGTCAAATATTGAACTCGAGATGCGGTCGGAAGATGTCGAGGAATATCGTGGAAATCCTCCGTCGACTCCATTCCGAATCGAGTTGGCGCCTCTCGAATTGCGATTGATGGCGGCGACGATCGACTTCGCGTTGACCGTGGGATTTGTTTGCGCAGGGGCGGTGGGAATTGCAGGGCATATGGCGCATTCGCCAGCCGTCAAGGCCGCAGAGATCGGTGCATTCGGTGCGCTGATACTGATCGGAATGCTCTACCAGGCATTTTTCCTCATGACTACGATGTCTACGCCGGGAATGATGTACGCCGGCATTTCGCTTTGCACATTCGATGACGAGAACCCCACGCGCAAGCAATTGCGCGATCGGCTGGTCGCACTGCTCATTTCGTTGTTTCCTGTGGGACTAGGTTTCGCGTGGGCGATCTTTGACGAGGATCATCTGAGTTGGCACGATCGGATTTCGCGGACGTACCAGCGGAAGTGCTGAGGCGCTGATGCAGGATTTGCAAAAACTTGAGGCGCGGGTAAATCCCGCGCCTTTTTCTATGCTCGCCAGCAGAAGACGCTACCAGGTCAGGGCGCGTAACGCACTCACCCCAGCCCCAATCAGAGCCGTCTCGTCATCGGGAGGCAGGATTTCAAGGGAATAGCTCAAAAGCGGGCTCATCTTCACCATCGTTTCGAGATGGGATCGCAACACGGGTAGCTCGAGGAAGCCCACATTGTGGCCAGTGAAGTAGAAGCGTCCAGGTCCGGCCAGGTGGATGAACGACGCAGTACCCGCGGCCAGTGCGCGATGCCATAGATCGACGAAATCGCGGCAACGGGTGTCGCCCTGTTTTGCCTGCGCGAATACCTCTTCAGGTTCGAGGTCGAGAAAGCGCATCCGCATTGCACGATACCCCATGATGCCTTCGAGGTGCCCCACCCCGCCGCAGCCGCAGAATCTCTCTTTCGGGTCGAGTGTAACGGTGACATGTCCACCTTCCCAGACGCCCTCGACATAGGGCCAGCGACCATACCCAATCCCGTTGCCGATCGTCCAGACACGGGTTAGTTTGTTAAGCTGGCCGCGCGTCGAAGCCACCCCAGCGGCGATCGAGTCCGCATCGTTGGCAATGTAAACCGGAGCTGAAACGCCTCTCTCATTGAGAACTTTTGTGAGCTCGTCTGCGAGCCGCATACCTTTAATCTGAGGAAGATTCGGTGAATCCTCGATGACGCCGTGACGAACCACACCGGGAACCGCGACGCCTATCGCGTCGACGGGAACTTTGAATGTGCCAACCAGCGCGGCGATCTTGTCGACTAGAACCTCAATCAGCTCTCCGCCAGGGAGAGCCGCGAGCGCCTCATGCTCGTCGGTACTTTCAGGAAAGCGCAGCGGCTTTCCAGTCAACCGCTGATCTTCAAGCGCGCCTGCCACAATGTGCTCGGTCATCACAACGCCGATTGCGGTGCTCATGAACAGTTCCTCTCATCCCGCCTGATAGCGATTCAGGCGGCCCAGGCCATTGAAGGCTGCGGTCTTGTAGCACTCGGCGAGGGTCGGGTAGTTAAAAACAGTTTCGACGAAGTAATCCACGGTGCCTCCCAGCGTCATGACCGCTTGGCCGATGTGGACCAGTTCGCTTGCACCTTCGCCGATGATATGCACCCCCAGGACCTTGCGGGTGTCGCGATGGAAGATCAGCTTCAGGCGCCCGGTTGTGTCGCCTCGGATCTGTCCACGCGCAACCTCGCGATAATACGCCATGCCGACCTCGTAAGGCACATCCTCATCGGTCAACTGCTCTTCCGTTTTGCCGATAAAGCTTATCTCGGGAATGGTGTAAATCCCATAAGGGTAGAAGCTGGGATTTGAGGAGGTGGCGTGATCGTTGAAGGCGCGGGCGGCGGCAATGCGTCCCTGTTCCATTGACACAGAAGCTAGAGCCGGAAAACCAACCACATCGCCCACCGCAAAAATGTGCTCTACATTGGTCCTGAAATTCTCGTCAACCGGGATGCGTCCGCGGCTGTCGGCCTCAAGACCGGCTGCGGCTAGATTCAGCTCGTCCACGTTGCCTTGGCGGCCTACCGCATAGAGCAATGCATCGCCGGAGACTTTTTTCTTACTTTCGAGGTTGGCCACAACGCCGCCGTCAGAGAGCTCTTCCACACTCTCCACCTCCTCGCCGAGCCGCATGGTCACGCGGCTGTCCCGCAGGTGGTAGCTGAGAGATTCGACAATTTCCTGGTCGGCAAACTCGAGAAGCTTGTTACGTTTTTCAATAAGAGTGACGCGCATGCCGAGAATGGCGAACATGCATGCGTATTCGACTCCGACCACGCCGCCACCTACGACGATCAAGGTGCGGGGCAAGTTGGGAAGGTCGAGGACCTGGTCACTGTTGATGATAGTGCGGCCATTAATGGGAACCTTGGGCGAAGAGGCAGGCTTGGTCCCCACGGCAAGAATGATGCGGCTGCCTTCGAGGGTCGTATCCCCATGCGGACCTTCCACGCGCAGTACGTGCGGATCGATAAAATGCCCAATTCCCTGGATCACGTCGATCCCGTTGCGCGAGAGCTGGGCCTCGGTTACGTCCACTTCAGTCTTGATGACCGCCTGCACACGGAAAGCGAGATCGGCCATGGTGATCTTTTCTTTGACCCGGTAATTCATGCCATAGACGGAGCGATAGGCGTACCCGGAAAGGTGCAATACGGCTTCACGCATGGTCTTGGACGGAATGGTGCCGGTATTGATGCAGACGCCGCCAACGACCGCGCGTGCTTCGACGACCGCGACACGCTTCTTCATCTTGGAAGCCGCTACGGCAGCGCGCTGGCCTGAGGGCCCGGAGCCGACAACGATCAGGTCATACTGGACGGCGCTCATGCAATTGTCTCCCGGGAACTAATCGAAGGCTGGGGCGAGTGGTACGCTGATGCCGCCGGCGTGGGCCACAACCGGAGGCTACCATACCGCGGTGGAACGCGGACAGCAGCGCTTCGTGAAAATGACGGACTCGGGCGGGGTCAGGACAGAGTCTGGCACAACTTCGGTAAAGAATGCCGGCGATCTCCAGGATCGCCGGCGTCCGGAGGATTGGATGCAACGGAACCGATTCGTACTACGCGGCGGCTGAACGTCGAGCTGCGACCGAACGGGTTGCAGAACGGGCCGAAGGTTTGCTCTCTCCGCGGAAGTTTCCGCCCTGTTGCACAGAGCCTTCCAGTTGGAACTGACCAATCATTCCGTCCAGGTCGTTGGCCAGGGAGTTGAGGTTCTTTAATGCCTCTACAGCTTCCTCGGCGCCTTGGGTGTTCTCAGTGGCCAGCTGCGAGATTTGACCGGCGGATTCGGAGATTTCTCCGGATGCGGCTGTTTGCTCGGTCGCTGCGGTGGCGATGAGTTGAATCTGCTGCTCAACTTGCTTTGAAGACTCAATGATGGCTTCGAGACTTTGCCGGGCACGGGCGGTTTCGTTCATTCCGCTCTCAACCGCGGAGCGGCTATCCTCCATCACCTGAAGAGTGGTGCGAGTCTCTTCCTGGATGCTGCGGATGGTGCCGGCAATCTCTTCCGTAGCGCTCTTAGTGCGTTCCGCCAAGCGACGCACTTCGCCGGCCACGACAGCAAATCCTCGTCCATGCTCACCGGCACGAGCTGCTTCGATCGCGGCATTTAGAGCCAGCAGGTTTGTCTGCTCGCTGATTTCCTGAATCACGCTGACCACCTTGCCGATCTCCGCGGAACGGTGCGCAAGCGAAGTCATTTTCTCAGAGACAGTTCCGGTAGCGGCCGCGATTTTCTCCATGGTCATCGCGGCGGCCTGCATCACCGCGCCGCCCTGATCGGCGGTCTCGGCCGATACGCGGCTGGCGTTGGCCGCGCTCTCTGCGTTATGGCTGATTTCGCTGATGGTGGCCGTCATCTCCTGGGCCGCCGCGGCAATCTGATTGGTCTTGCTGGATTGCGTGTTGGCGTTGCCGGCTGACTGGACGGCGCGCGCGCTGATCTAGGTCGTCGCCGCCGAAAGCGTCTGTGCGCCCTGTGCAACCGATCGCACGATCTCGCGCATGGAATCTACACTGGTGTTGAATGCCTCACCCAGCTGCCCGATTTCGTCGCTTCCGGTTACCCTGACACTTGCCGTCAGGTCCTTTGTTGCCATCGCTTCCACGGCGATCTTCAGCGTATTCAGACGTGGCGCAATTTCTCGTGTGAGGCCGACTCCAACGATAGCGCATAAGATGAGAAGTACCAGCGTCAAGACGGAATTTACCCAAATTGCGCGGTTACTGGCACTAAGAGCCGCGGAGCTTTCCTTACGACCTTCATTTGCATTCAACTGGAAATCGTCATTCAATGCTGCAAAGGCCGTGTGATATGAGTCCGCGGTGGAAGTTGACGTTAGTACGTCCAAGGCATCTCCGGCCTTTCCGGACATAAGCAACGAGTTCGCGCGGTCGCTGGCTTCCTGGTATTGCGCAAATGCGGTCGAAAATCTCTGGTAGAGTTCGCGCTCTCCGGGATAGCTGATCAAGGGCTCGTAAAGCTTGACGCCCGTCTGGTAATCAGCCCAGGTCGTTTGCCGCTTCCCCGTGTGCGTGGACATGCATGTCGGTGTGGTGCAGAGCAAGAGATCGAGATCCTCGCGCCGTGCGTTGTTGGCTGCATTGCGGATTTGTGCCAAAGCGAGTACTGATGGGAAATTGTTTTGACTCACATCTCCGCTCATTTGCGCGATTCGATGGAATGTGAGCAGCGAATAGCCTCCCAACACCATGCAGAGACCGCACACGATACCGAAGGCAAACGTGAATTTGCGAGAAACGGGAAGATTGCGCAACCATCGCATGGCAGTAACCTCTTCTTCTTTCAATCTCCCTATTTCATCGGCGCGTCTTGCCGGGACTTGAGGGGCTACCGCTTGGTGGTCATAAAGCAAGCGCTCTATGGACATTGGAAATGTCTTCTTGCTCGACACGCGGTAAATCGATATTCTTTGGCCCGTTGGTGTATCTCGATTTCGAGAATGGCCTGAGAGGTAGGTTATGTCCGCCAAACGATTCGTTGGTTGGTTCGTGGTTATGGCATCGTTCATCCTGGCTCTCGGCTACATGCAGGGGAGAGGGCAAAACCCTCCCGCAACCGCCTCTTCACCTCAGCCGGCAGCTCGCCCTCAACCGACTCCGGAGCAACTCGCCATCCAGGCTGCGTCAGAAAAAGAGCATCGGCGGGAGTTGGACGCGCTCGGCATCAAAGAACTGCGTCCAGGCGCCGACGGCGATGCCAGTTCGCCCCACGCCGCGAATTACGACGAGACGAAGGCAGATATCTATCCAAAGATCCCCGATCCGCTTGTTCTGAACAACGGCAAACCGGTGACGACGGCCAAAGTCTGGTGGAGTCAACGCAGACCGGAGATCGTGGAGCTTTTTGACCGCGAAATTTATGGACGCATGCCTGCGAATCTGCCCAAGGTCAATTGGGAGGTCGTCAGCACGGTGCGCGAAAAGAATGGCGATGTGCCCGTGATCACGAAAACGTTGGTCGGTCACGTCGACAATTCGGCGGATCCAAAGATTACGGTGAACATCGACCTCACATTGACGACTCCGGCGGATGCAAAGGGGCCGGTTCCCGTCATCATGGAATTGGGTTTGAGCAAGGAATTCATGGCCATGCTGGCCAAGAGATTCCCCCAGTTCGCCGCAATGGCCGGACCGGGACCGACATGGCAACAGCAAGTGCTGGCGCGGGGATGGGGCTATGCCGAATACATCCCGACCAGTGTGCAACCCGACAATGGCGCGGGCTTGACGGAGGGAATCATCGGCCTGGCAAATAAGGGCCAGTCGCGCAAGCTCGATGATTGGGGCGCTCTGAAGGCGTGGGCGTGGGGCGCGAGCCGGTGCCTGGATTATTTTGAAACCGACAAGGATGTGGATGCGAGGCAAGTCGGCATTGAAGGCCACTCGCGCTATGGCAAGGCCTCGCTTGTCGCCATGGCTTACGATCCGCGTTTTGCTATCGGCTACATCAGTTCTTCAGGCGAAGCAGGGGCGAAGCTCTACCGGCACATCTTTGGGGAACAGGTGGGCAACGTTGCCGGAGCCCAGGAGTATCACTGGATGGCCGGCAATTTCCTGAAGTATGCGGGACCGCTGACTCCCGGCGATCTTCCAGTCGACGCGAACGAATTGATCGCCCTGTG
>Ga0187847_10003337_pt1 | contig 12313 bp, 7 predicted proteins | sample June2016WEW_4_10_FD_132458 | JGI IMG/M metagenome (GOLD analysis project Ga0187847, IMG submission 132458) | Peatland microbial communities from SPRUCE experiment site at the Marcell Experimental Forest, Minnesota, USA - June2016WEW_4_10 | ecosystem: Environmental > Terrestrial > Soil > Wetlands...
AGAGGCCAGTCTCCGCGGCGAGCCATCCGTAGCTGCCGCCGCGCATCCAGTGGTTGGTGTTGGACAGTGCGACGCAGCCCAGGCCATGCAGGCGGGCAAGCTCGATGGCGCGCTCGATCGCTGCGTAGGCGTTCAGGTTGCCGGGACCGAGATGTCCGTCCCAGCGCTCGATGGCCGCGGCGCCGGCGACGCGTGTGGGCTCGGCGGCGAGGTCGATGCTGCCGTTGGCGACCATCTCAGCGAATCGCGGAAAGCGGTTGAGGCCGTGGGTGTAGACGCCGTCGCGGGTGGTCTCGGCGAAGAGGCGGGCGCAGAGTGCTGCGCGATCTCCATCGAGACCGAGGTGCAACATCGCGCGGTGCAGCGCGTTGTAGAGGTCGGCGTAGGGAACTCGCAGCATGGCAGTGTCCAGAAAGGAGTTGACCTAATTGTTCAAGGATGTCTCGTCTGTCTCGGCTTCTTCTTTCTCTTCTTCCTCCACCTTGTCGCCTTCGCCGGGTGCCAGAAAGAGGTTCGTCTCCAGGCCGTGCTGGCGGGTGTAGAGGTCAAAGTAGCGCCCACCCAGTTGATAAAGCGACTCATGCGTGCCGCGCTCGACGATCAGGCCGCCCTCGATCACCAGGATCTGGTCCGCGCGGCGTATTGTCGAGAGGCGGTGCGCGATGACGAAGGTCGTGCGGCCATGCATCAGGTGATGCAATCCGCTCTGGATCATCGCCTCGGACTCGGAGTCGAGCGAACTGGTCGCCTCATCCAGAATCAGAATCCGCGGGTTGGCCAGGATCGCGCGCGCAATCGAGATGCGCTGCCGCTGGCCGCCGGAGAGCTTCACTCCCCGCTCGCCGACCACCGTCTCGTAGGCCTCGGGAAAGCGCTCGACAAACTCATCGACGCGCGCGATGCGGCAGGCCTCCATCCACTGTTCCTGGGTCGCTGACGGGCGCGAGAACAGCACATTCTCGCGAATGGTGCCGTCGAAGAGGAAGGTCTCCTGCAACACCACGCCGAGTTGTTCGCGGTAGCTGCTCAGCCGGATCGTGGCCAGGTCCACTCCGTCAATCAAAATCTGCCCCGTTGTTGCCGTGTGGAAGCCGCAGACCAGGCTGATGATGGTCGATTTTCCCGATCCCGACGAGCCGACCAGCGCGGTCACTGTTCCGGGCCTCGCCTCGAAGCTGATTCCGTGCAGCACCGGCTTGCCCTTCTCGTACTCGAAGACCACGTCCTCGAAGGTGACATCACCGCGTACATCGAACGCATGGCTGCGCGCCGGTTCCGAGTCCTCCTCTCGTTCACTCATAATCTCGTTTGTGCGGTCGAGGCCGGCCACCGCCTCGGTCAACTGCGTGCCGATATTCACAAGCTGCGCAATCGGTGCAATCATGAACGCCAGAAACAGCACATACGAGATATAGCTCCCCGGAGTCAGCTTCCCAGCCGCATTCAGGTGCGCCCCCAGATACATCACCGCCGCGCCAACAATCCCCAGAATCACCGTCGAGGACAGCATCATCAGCGACTGCGCCGTCAGCGAGCTGATGATGTTGTTCAGCAGTCGCGTCACGCCCGCCGCGAAGACCCGCTCCTCGCTCGCCTCCGCGTGGTAGCCCTTCACCACGCGTACACCGCCCAGGGATTCGGTCAGTCGCCCCGTCACCTCGGCGTTGATCTTGGCGCGCTCGCGGAAGATGGGCCGAATCGTCTTGAACGCCTTCTGTAGCACTAGAGCAAATGCCGTCATAATCACAAACGCCAGAAGCGTCATGCTGACGCTCACATACATGAGATACGCAAACGCAAGCAGCGCCGTCAGCACGCCGCCGACAAAGTCCACCACGCCCGTCCCAATCAGGTTGCGCACGCCCTCCACGTCCGTCATGATGCGCGCCACCAGGGTGCCCGTCCGATTGTCGTCGTAAAACGTCACCGACAGTCGCCCAATGTGCGCCTGCACTTGCTTGCGCAGATCGGCAATCAGCCGCTGCCCCTCGGTCGACAGCAACTGCGTCAGGGCATACGACGTCAGTCCCTGGATCAGAGTAGCCGCCAGCACAGCCCCCACGATATACGGCAGCAGCCCCATCTGGTGCTTGGTGAACACCCGGTCAATCAGCGGACGAGACGAATAAGGCAGAACCAGCGCACATACCCGGTTCACAACCATAAGCACAAAACAACCCGCCAGCAGCCAGCGCCGCGGCTTTGCCAGCTTCCATACCTCGGGAAGCACTTTTTTGAGCTTGGGTTTGGGCCGCTTGGCGGTCAGGTCGGCTGTCAGCGCGCGCCCCGTTCCCCGGCTTGGCCGATCCCCCGAAGGCATTCCACCACCCATGCCTGATGATCCAAACGACGAAGCCATATTGAGTTAGTGTACCCCGATCCGCGGTACGACTGGCGGAGCCTGCGATAAGATGGAGCGGTTCAGCAAGAGAAAGCGGTTTAACGGCATACATATTGGGAAGCTATACGTCTGAAGAAAGATAGGCAGGTGAAGAGCATGTTGAACAAGAGTTTGGCGGGGAATGCGCGTGGATTGTTTCTTCTGTTGATCGCTGGTGCGCTGCTGACAGCGGCGTGTTCGGCTGCGTCGGCGCAGGTGGCTCCGCTGGCGCCGCGCTGGCTGGCGGGAACACCGCCTCCGACGGTGGAGACGTTCGCGGATGGGTTGGCGCGGCACCACATCGACGTGACCGAGACGGCGTTGAAGGCCGCGCTCGCGGACCCGGACGGCGAGGTGCGAAGCCTGGCGGCAGCGCAACTGGCGGCCATGGACGACCATCCGGCGCTGACCGCGATTCTTGACGCGCTGGATGCCGAACCAGATCCCCAGGTGCAGGTGAATCTGGCGGGAGCGGCGACCTGGCTTGGCTCGAACCGCGCTCTCGACCGGTTGCAACGGCTCTGTCAGAACCTGAATGTGCCTTCTACGACGCGACTGGATGCCGCGCGCTACGTCTCCAATAAAGAGCTGCCAACATGCTTCTCCGCGGTGGAGCAGATTGAGCGGGACGATCAGGATCCAAGCATACGGGTCCTTGCGCTACAGGCCGCGGTGGACTACCGGGGGCAGAGCGATCATGCGCAAGCCCTGGCCGTCTCGGCGCTGGCGGACCGTGATCCAACGGTGCGCATTGCGGCGGTAGAGGCGCTGCGGTTCCTGCGCGCAACCGGTACAGTCGATGCGCTTGGCCGCGCGCTGCAGGTCGAGGGAGACGATACGGCGCGGGAGCACCTGCGATCGGCAATCCGCGCTCTGCGGGCTGACATCGCGGAGAAAAACGCGGAAAAATAGCTGGAAAAAGGTGCGGAGAAGTAAATACGAGATAGCGCCTGCGCGGCACTCGATCGATCAACCTCAACGATCAACCCCAACTGTGCGGAACCTCTACGCAGCAATCTTGCGCGACCTGCGCACAGCGATGAACGAGCGCACGCAGAGCAGCACGTAGACCAGGCAGATCACCGCCATCGCCACCTGGTTCGTGAACACGATGGGATAGTCCGGCGCGCCGTGCGCCTTCACCAACATGATGATCGCGCGAGTTGCGGCGCTCAGAAAGCCCAGCAGTCCCAGCCCCGCCGCGGTGTGTATCCACAGCTTTCGCCGCCTGGCGTCAGCGGTGCGGGCCAGCGCGCCGGAGATCGCCAGCGCCAGTCCGAACCAGAACGGGACCAGCACCGTAGGATATGTATTGTTCACAGCCACGAATCCCCAAATGCCAAGCAGAATCAGTACCACTCCGAAACCAATGCCTAGCTTTGCCATAGTGTGGATCTCCTTTTGAACCAGGAACAATTCTGTATGCAGCGGTGATGTGGGCTTTTGCACCACCGCTTGCAACTCTAATTGCTACCGCTTGCGGCTGAAGGTTGCAAGCGGTGTGTCAGAATAGCTCAGTCGCGCAGCGGCCTGTCAGTCCGCGGCTGCGCTCAGTTCACGCTGCGGCCGCGCTCCGGATCGCCGCCAGGATCTCGGCCGGCGTCCACTCGTTGGTGGCGTACCAGGCGCGGACTTTGCCGTCCTTGCCGATCAGCGCTGTCGACAGCGAGTGGGTTGGCAGGCCCGCGTCGCCCGGCGTAATCCCCACGTCGAAGAACTGCGTCAGCGCGGCCAGTTCCCCCGCGGGCGGCACGGCAAAGTCCCAGTGCGCGAACGCCTGCCTCGCGTCAGTTCCCATATACGTCTCGCCGTAGCTCTTCAGCACCGCCGGCGTATCGAACTTCGGGTCGAAGCTGATGCTCAACAGGTGCGTCCGAGCGTAGAGCGCGGGATCGGCCTTTAGCACACGGTCGATCTGGGCGAAGTTCTGGCTCATGCGGATGCAGTAGTCCGGCAGCGGGCAGCGCGTGTACACAAACGTCAGCAGCAGCACACGCCCCTTGAACTGGGCAAGATGAATGGTGCGGCCGCTCTGGTTGGTGAGCTTGAAGTCGGGCACCGCATCGCCCGCCGTGGGGACGTGATATTGCACGGCGGGCTTATAGTCTGGCCGGGCCTGCGCCGTCACTACGATCTCATCCAGCATCGGGTCTTCGTAGCCGTCCGCGGTCTTGTGCACCAGCAGCTTCGCGGTAATGCGGTCGCCGGGATGCAACTCGCTCGCCACCGTCGCGTCCTTCAGCTTGTAGGGCATGGTCATCGCGTCCATGAAGCCTGGAATGGCCTCGTGGTCCAGCGTCACCATTCCCTTCGCCGCGTCCACGCTGACGATCTTGCCGCGCACCGGGAAGGTCTTCAACTCGCCCGTCGCTACAGCCGCAGCGGAAGACGCGCCCTCTGTACCTTTGCCTGACTGCTTGCAACCAGCCAGGAGCATGGGAAGCAGAACCAAACAGACTGCCGCTGGCAAGGCAAATCGCATAGGCAACGTCCTCCTGCGTCCATCATAGCCTTACTCCACATACCACAGACCAAGACAGTCCGAAGAGGAATCTGTACGAAATATAATCAACCCAATGGATATGTACCACGGCATCCTCGTCAACTTGAGCCAAAGGAATCGATCGATCTTTCGCGAGTCTTGCATCGTTGGGCACAAGAACTTCTTTCTCGGGTTGCTCGTCCTGTACAAGATCGAAGTGGCACCGCAATATCTCGATCCTCTCATTCGGAGGATTCAGGCAAACATGGCAGACCGTGTCGCTCTCCTGCACAAGGAGTTCTACTGCCACTTCTATCGCGACGACGAGCTCGTCATCGTCTTTCGACAGAAACTCTTCCGGGTGACGACCGATCCGGGCACATGGAGTCAGGCCATCGCCTACGGCAGATCCATCGGGATTGCGAGAAGTCAACTCGACTTTTCCCCGTGCCGCATTGAGGACGAGTCATTCTGAATCAATCCGAGTCAGCTATATCACTCAGTCTCCTGCCAACATTTCCTCCCTCCTCCAGCGTATAAAAGGCGTATGGACGATCCTCACGCGCTGCCCCGGCAGATTCATCAGGCGCTGGAGCGCGGCTGGACCGTTCTGACCGCCAACCAGCGCTCCGCGCGCACCCTCCACCACGGGTTCGATCTGCACCAGCACGCGCTCGGGCTCGCCTGCTGGGAGCCTCCGGCAATCCTCGCTTGGGATGTGTGGCTCACCAGCCTCTGGCATCGCCTTCTGCTCGACGGCCACGCCCCCGATCCCCTCAACCCAGCCCTGCTGCTTAGTCCCGCGCAGGAGCACACCCTCTGGCACGCGATCATCGCTGCGGACAGCGCGCCGGACGGCGCGGCGCTCAGCCTTCGCCCCATCGACGCACTCGCCGAACTTGCCGCCGATGCGTGGCTCCTGCTGCACGCTTACCGCGGCCGGCAGCGGCTACAGGCCTCCGTCGCCAACGCAGACACGCGCGCCTTCGCCCGCTGGGCCAGTGAGTTCGACCGCCGGGCGATTCGCGCGCATCTCCTTACCCAGGCGCAGCTCCCCGAAGCCCTGCGCACCGCATTCACCGAGGGAAGATTCACTGCAACGCCGCCAGCGCAGGCCGGACTATTGCTGGTGGGCTTCGACTCGAAGACGCCCGCGCAGACCGCCCTGCTCGACGCCATCCGCGCCACAGGAACGCAGATCGAAGAGTTTGCGCAGACCTCACCGACGCACCCACTCACCCTCGTCTCCGCCCCCGACAAGCGCGCCGAACTTGCCGCCTGCGCCCGCTGGCTGCGCGCGCAACTCACCCAGCAGCCCACCGCCCGCATCGCCGTCATTGTTACCAACATCGAGACAGCCCGCGCCGAGATCGACCGCGTCTTCCGCCAAACGCTCTCGCCCGAACTGAACGCGATCGACGCGCCCGCCGACTCCGGCCCCTACGAGTTCTCGCTCGGCGTTCCGCTGGCCCAAACGCCGATGGTCGCCGCCGCACTGGACATTCTGCGCTGGGCCACCGGCCCGCTCGCCCTCGACCGCGTCAGCGCGCTGCTGCTCTCGCCCCACTTTGCCGCGAGCGGTCTGGATTCCACCGCAAAAACCAGTCCCTCCGCCGCCTCCGAGCGCGTGGCCCGCGCCGAGTTCGACGCCTTTGTCCTGCGCAAACAGTATTTGCTCCAACCCGAGATCTCGCTCGACGAGTTGCACGCCCTTGTCTGCAACCCGAGACATGGGACCTCCAGCCTTCCCATCCTGCTGAAGCACCTGAGCGCACTTCGCCCGCTCTTCCTGCGCAGAGACCTCCTCACCGCCGAACGCACCCATGCCGACTGGGCCGCCGCCTTCCACGAGCTGCTGGACGCCGCCGGTTGGGACGCGCCGGGACGCGACAACAGCGTCGAGTTCCAGACCCGGCGCAAGTGGGAGAGCGCGCTCGACGAGCTGGCGACCCTCGATTTCGATTCGCGCGCAGAAGGCACGCGCGTCCACTTCGCCACCGCCCTGGCCGCGCTCGACCGCATCGCTACGCAGACCCTCTTCGCGCCCGAGTCGTGCCACGCGCCGCTGCAGATCATGGGGCCTCTGGAGTCCGCCGGCTCCAGCTTCGACGCCCTCTGGTTCCTCGGCGCCGACGACCTCGCCTGGCCCTCCAATCCCTCGCCCAATCCCCTGTTGCCCTGGCTCCTGCAGCGCGAACTCGGCATGCCCGGAGCAGACCCCGCGCTCGACACCGATCACGCCCGCCGCATCACCGAACGCATAGCCGCCTGCGCCCCCACCGTCCTCTTCAGCTACGCGCAGCAGTCCACCGAGGGCGGCCAGCAGCGCCCATCCCCCGTCGTCACTGGCCTGTCCGCTACGGACAGCACCCTCGAACTTCGCAGCACCGACCAGTTCGCCCCCGCCGAACCAGCCGCTGAACCTGTCGAACTGGAAGCCTTCGCCGACGACGCACCCATCCCACCTCCGCCAGACCGCGTCCTGCAAGGCGGCGCGTCCATTCTCGCCTCCCAGGCCGCATGTGGCTTCCGCGCCTTCGCCGAGAAGCGCCTCTTCGCCTCCGCGCTCGAACCCGCCATCCTCGGCCTCGATCCCCGCGAGCGCGGCAGCCTCGTCCACGCCATTCTGGAGAGCTTCTGGTCCCACGTCGAGACGCAGACCGCGCTCCAGCTCCTGACCATCGAAGAGCGCGACGGCATTCTCTCCCACTCGATCAACACAGCATTCGCCAAGGACCACGCCCGCCCCGCGTCCGGCTGGCCCCGCGCCTACCTCAACACCGAACGCCAGCGCCTGCTCAACCTGCTCGGTCCGTGGCTCGACTACGAGGCCAACGTGCGCGCGCCCTTCACCGTCCAGTCGCGCGAAGAGACGCTCGACGACGTCCAGATCGGCCCGCTGCGCCTCGACATCCGCGTCGACCGCATCGACCTCATCCAATGCTCTGGCGAATCGGACGACGAACCAGGCGAAGAACGGGAAGAAGTCCATTCCACCGGCGAGATCATTCTCGACTACAAGACCGGCCCCGCCAGCACCGCGGACTGGCTCGGGGACCGGCCCGACGCGCCACAGCTTCCGCTCTACGCCGTCGTCAGCGCCGCAGCTAACAAAAGCGCCGCGGCGAACAATGAGAATGCACCGCAGATCGCCGCCGTCGCCTTCGCCAGCGTCCGCCTCGGCAAGGACCTGGGTCTCCTCGGCTACGAGTCCCAGGACGGAGTCCTTCCCAAGGCTGCAAAGTTGAATGCCGAGAGCCTCAATGCTCAGGTCAGCGAGTGGCGTGAGGTTCTCACCGCGCTCGCCGAAGACTTCCACTCCGGCCAGGCGCGCGTCGACCCCAAGCAGTACCCGAAGACCTGTGAGCACTGCGAGCAGCGCCTGCTCTGCCGCCTCGATCCCGCCACGCTCGACGCCAACTCGCTGGACGAAGATACCGTCGCCGACGCACCGGACGGCTCGTTCGATTCCGCAAGCGAGGAGGACGCCCGTGGCTGAACTCCTCCGCTTTCCCTCCAGCCCACTCGCCGCGCCGCCCGACGCCGATGCCCGCCAGCAGGCTCTTGATATCCGCCGCTCCTTCATCGTCGAGGCCCCGGCCGGCTCCGGCAAGACCGGCCTGCTCATCCAGCGCCTGCTCAGGCTGCTCGCCGACGACTCCGTAGAGCAGCCTGAGCAGGTCCTCGCCATCACCTTCACCAAAAAAGCCACCGCCGAGATGCGCGACCGCGTGCTCGCCCAGCTTGCCGCCGCGCAATCCGAGATCGCAGCGCAATCCGCCGAACCGGCGGTTCTGGACCAGCTCGCCGCAACCGCATCCGAACCACCCCCAGCCGAGAACGACTTCCAGGCCAGGTTGAGCGGACTGGCCCGTGCCGTCCTCACCCGCGACCGCCAACTCGGTTGGAACCTCCTCGACCACCCCCACCGCCTCAACATCCGCACCATCGACTCGGTCTGCGCCGAGATCTCTCGAACCCTCCCCGTGCTCTCCGGCTCCGGAGGCCGCCTCTCCCCGGTCGACGACGCCAATCCACTCCACCGCGAGGCTGCACGCCGCACCCTGCTGCTGCTCGGCACGGGCGACACCGCCTTCGACACCGCCCTGCGCAACCTCCTCCTGCACCGCGACGGTAACCTAGCCGAGTGCGAGTCCCTGCTCGCCAACATGCTCAGCCTGCGCGACCAGTGGGGCGACCTCATCCCCCTCACCCGCCCACAGCTGGACGAGGCGTGGCTCGACGCCAACGTCCTGCCCCGCCTCGAACTTGCGCTCGACCACGCCATCTCCACCGCACTCGCCCGCCTCGCGCAGGTCATTCCCGCCAATCTCCTCGCAGACCTCACCAGCCTCGCCGCAGACCTTGCTCCCGCCGCCCCATACGACCCCGAAGTTCCATCCCCCATCGCTCTCTGCGCCAATCTCCACACCCCGCCCGAGCCGCTCGCCGCAGCCCTCGACCACTGGCTCGCGCTACTCCACCTCCTAACGACAAACAGCGGTCAACTTCGTAAAGAAAGAGGGATTAACAGCCGTAACTTAAAGTTTGACTACAACAGAAAACACTCCAACCACACGCGCCTCGTCAATCTACTCGACAGCCTCCGCGACCGCGACGACCTCCTCCTCGCCTTCGAGAAAGTTCGCGCCCTTCCCCCCGCTCACTACCCCGCAGACCAATGGGCAGTCGCCAAATCCCTCTTCCGTGTTCTCAGCCGCGCGCTGGTCGAACTCCAACTCGTCTTCGCCACACGCAACCAGTGCGACTACACCGAACTCAGCCTCCTCGCCCGCACCGCACTCCGCGCCGACTCCGGCCCAGAAGACCTTGCCGCCGCTCTCGGCACGCGACTGCAGCACCTCCTCGTCGACGAGATGCAGGACACCTCCACCACCCAGTACGAGCTCATCGAACTCCTTACCAGGAGCTGGGACAGCTACGGGCAGACCGTCTTCCTGGTCGGCGACCCACGCCAATCCATCTACCTCTTCCGTCAGGCGCGGGTCGAGCGATTCGTCCGTGCCATGCACACCCAGCGCCTCGGCGACCTGCCTCTCACGTGCCTTCGCCTCACGTCTAACTTCCGCTCTCAGAGCAGATTGGTCGATAATTTCAATCAAGACTTCATCCTGATTTTCCCATCAGAATCCACTCTCCCCTACACCCCGGCCGACCCTACACTGCCCGCCTCGCCCAACGTGCGCGGAACCGTTTGGCACGCCAATCCAATCTCAATATCTCCGGACGACGCGACCACAGATCTCCTCACCCCGGCACAGCTCAAGCAGCAACAGGCCCGCCGCAACGCCCTGGAGATCCGCAGCATCGCCCGCGAATGGTTCTCGAAGCCCCTCCCTCCGGGCCGCACCGATCCCTGGCAGATCGCCGTCCTGGTTCGCAGCCGCAATCACCTCAAGGAGATCGTCGCCGCATTGAAACAGGAAGATGCAATCCCCTTCCGCGCAGCCGAGATCGAGTCGCTCGGCCAGCGACAGGAGGTCCTCGACCTCACCGCGCTCACCCGCGCCCTGCTCCATCCAGCCGACCGCACCGCTGCGCTCGCCGTCCTGCGCGCTCCCTGGTGCGGACTCTCGCTTGCCGACCTGTACACGCTCACCGGCTGCGACGACCCATCCCTCCAGAGCCACTCCATTCAGAGACTCATGGCCGAGCGCGGCCACCTCCTGCCAGACGACTCCTGCCAGCGCCTCGCCCGCGTCTGGAACGTCCTCCAATCCGCCGCCGCCCAGCGCGCGCGTCTCACCCCCGCCCAGCTCATCGAGCGCGCCTGGCGCACCCTGGGCGGAGACATTTTCCTCAGCGGGGAACAACAAAATAATACCTTCAAATTCTTTGAATTACTGGATGAATTGAATCTTCAACTGAAAGATAATTCAACCGCCAGCCTCTTCGATTTCACTCTCCTGCAAACTCACCTCGACCGGCTCTTCGCCGAACCAGCTTCCATCCCTCCCGGCCAGCCCTTCGTCGAACTCCTCACCATCCACAAGGCCAAGGGTCTGGAGTGGGACGTCGTCCTCGTCCCTGCCCTCGAACGCCAGCCAGCGGCAGACCGCTCCCGCCTGCTCACCTGGTCCGAACTCGAACCGCCCGACTCGTCCGCCGACCGCGCGGCCCACCTCATGCTCGCGCCCATCGCCGGTCGCGGTGAGCCGTCGAAGGCACTCAACAACTGGCTCAACGGAATTCACCGCGACCGCGAGGCCGCAGAGCGCCAGCGTCTCTTCTATGTCGCCTGCACCCGCGCCCGCGAGGAACTGCACCTCTTCGCCGCGCCACAACTCACCTCCAGCGGCGAGATCCATCCCCGCTTCGACAGCCTTCTCAACGCCTCCTGGCCCGCCGCCGAACCCCACTTTGCCGCAACGACAATGGACCCCGCAATAATTTCGTCATCCCGACCGGAGGCGGCGCACTTTGCCGCCGCAACAGGGGTCCCCGACGAGCGAACTTGCTCGTTGGGGTGGGCAGTGGAGGGCCCCCCGCATTTCTCCCCGCACAGCACAGAACCCGGGCCCTTCGACCTCGACCTGGCCGCCTCCGCGGCCCCATCCCATTCCAACCTGCAACGCCTTCCGCTCGCCTTCGATCCCACTGCCCGTTTCGCCGCAGCCCGTGCACACAAACTGCCCTACGGCGATCCCGACAACGACGACGCCTCCAGCCAGGCCACATTCTCACGCCCCGAGGGCTCGTTTGCCGCCCGCTCCTTCGGCAACGTCGTCCACGCCGCTCTCGAATCCCTGGCCACGCGCATCGCCGCGGGCCAATCCCCAGAGGAACTCCTCGCCGAACTTCCCACCTGGCTCCCGCGCATCGTCGCCCTGCTACGCGCCGACGGACTTCCCCACGCCACCGTCAACCGCCTCGCCCGCGAGACACGCTCTGCCTTGGAAAATACTTTGCGCGATCCCGACGGCCACTGGCTGCTCGCACCCAACTCCTGCGCCGCCAGCGAACTAGCCCTTACCGCCTGGCCCGCGCGTCACGCCCCCGCCGAGCAGTCCGCGCCAGCCGCAACGCGGCCCGCCTCCATCCGCCCCGTCTCTATCCGTATCGACCGCATCTTTCGCGCCGGCCCTAAACCTCACGCCCCCGGCGAAGACATCCTCTGGATCATCGACTACAAGACCACCGCGCCGCACAGCTCCACCAGCCTTGAGAACTTCCTCGTCCGCCAGCGCGCCACCTACGCGCCGCAGTTGGAAACCTACGCCCGCATCCTCACCCAGCTCCCGCACCCACCAGACCTGCCCACCCCCAAAGAGGTTCGCCTCGCGCTCTACTACCCCACCCTCCCCCACCTCTTCTGGTGGCCCTTCGCCAACCCACCCGCCTGAGTCCACCGTCGGAAGCCCCAAAGGTCCTCTGCGCCGCAGCCGAATTCAATCAGCAAGCGAAGCCAGCGCGCGCTCGAGCTTCACTCC
>Ga0187847_10003338_pt1 | contig 12312 bp, 7 predicted proteins | sample June2016WEW_4_10_FD_132458 | JGI IMG/M metagenome (GOLD analysis project Ga0187847, IMG submission 132458) | Peatland microbial communities from SPRUCE experiment site at the Marcell Experimental Forest, Minnesota, USA - June2016WEW_4_10 | ecosystem: Environmental > Terrestrial > Soil > Wetlands...
CTCGCGACGGCCCGGCTTACGGCGCCGGTGCGGCGGGCCTGCGAACTCAAGCTGATCGAGCTCTACGCCGAGGCCGGCCAGACGCAGGATGCGGACAAGGCCCGCGAGGCGTTCGCCCCGGCCGACACGCCGGACGCCGATGATGCCGCGCTCGCCGAATTCCGCGGGCGGATGGATTCGATCGATTCCCCCCTGGTTGTCCGCGAGAAGACGTTTGCCGAGCTGCCGATCTCGGATCCGTGCGTCATGGCCACCGCCATCATGGAATGGAGCCTCACGCCCAACCGCTCGCAGCGCGGCGCCACGCCCTGGGACGCGGTCGTCAAGCGGTACGCCGGCGGATTTGCAAACCTCCCCCTGCCCAAGTCCGCCGAGGTGGGCGACGCCGCGAGCACGCTGAAGCCGTACTAGAGGGTCCAACGTCGCCACCCGCCAGTGAACATCCTTTTCGTCAATTACGGCGACTTCACCACCAACAGCCTGAACCACATAGGCGGGTTTGCGAACGCCCTCTGCGCCCTGGGCCACGCCTGCATCGTGGCGGTCCCCTCCGGAAAGGACACGGTATCCGCCCTGTCGGGCCCCGCCTTCATTCCGGCCCTCTACAACGACCTCCTGGAGCACCCCTCGCCCTTCCCCGACGGGCGGGGTGCGGACCTGATCCACGCGTGGACCCCCCGGGAGTTTGTCCGGAAGTTCGTCGTGTCGTACCAGAGGGTGGCCGGCCCCGGCGCCCACCTCCTGATCCACCTTGAGGACAACGAGGAGTTCCTGGTCTCCGGATTCGCCCAGAGGCCGATCGGCGAGCTTCGCTCACTCGGATTCGCGGAGCTCGACTCGGTCCTCTCGGACAGGCTGCCCCACCCGGTCCGGCACAGGACCTTCCTGCGCCTCGCCGATTCGGTGACCGTCATCGTGGAGCGGCTTAAGGAGTTTGTCCCCGCAGGCGTCCCCTGGTCGGTCCTGAAACCCGGGGTCGATCCGGTGTACCTGCTCCCCCGGAAGGCGGACCCGAAGATTCGGGGGGAATTCGGGCTCGCTCCGCACGAAAAGCTGATCGTCTTCACGGGAAGCAACACCTTCGCAAACGAGCCCGAGATGCTGGACCTCTACCGGGCGGTCCGGCTGCTCAACCAAAGGGAAATCCCGACGCGGCTCGTCCGCACCGGGTTCAACCGGCCGCAATTCCTCGAGAGCCTGACGGACGACCTGAAGGCTTATGTGCTCGACCTGGGCTTCATTGAGAAAGCCCGGCTCCCGGGACTCCTCGCCGAGGCCGACGTCCTCGTGCAGCCGGGCCGGCCCGGACCGTTCAACGATTACCGCCTGCCCTCGAAGCTTCCCGAATTCCTGGCGTCCGCTCGCCCCGTCGTCCTTCCTCCCACGAATATCGCGCTCGAGATGCGCGACGGCGTCGAGGCGCTCTTTCTCTCGAGCGGTACGCCCGAGGATATCGCCGATGCCTGCGCGCGCGTCTTCCGCGAGCCGGGCCTCGCCGAAAGGCTCGGGAAGAACGGCGCCGCATTCGCCAGGCGCCACTTTGACCTCGCCGCCAACACGGCGGGGCTCCTTAAGGCCTATGAGCAGGTGCTCTCGCGTCCGATCCGGACTCGGTGGTCGCAGATCCGGGGCGGCGCAGGGAGCGATCTCACGGTTGCCGCGCGCGACCTGGCCGACGCCCTGCAGCCGGCGAAGGCCGGTGGCGCCCGGCGGGAGGACCTTTCGGCGTTGGCGGAGGACCTGGCCGACCTCGTACAGAGTGAGGACGGGCGCGCGTCCGCGGCCATCGCAGCCCGGGACGCCGTCAGGTTGGGCCTCGAGGAGAAGGCGAACCATCTCCTCCTGCAGCGGGATCTGACCAAGCAGCACGCCGAGAATCTCGAGAAGAGGCTGGAGGCGCAGGAAGAGCAGATGAGGCTCCACGAGACGCTGACGAAGCAGCACGTCCAGAATCTTGAGGACCGGGCCCACCAGCTTGAACTCCAGCGCGATCTCCTGAAGCAGCACGCGCAGAACCTGGAGGAGAAGGTCGATCTCCTGGACCGGCAGATGAAGCTTCAGAAAAAATTGACGGATAAACATATCCAGAACCTGGAGGCCCAAATCGCCGCGATGGAGAGGATCGCGCGGGCCGAACGGGATGAAGCCGCGCAGCGGGCGGCCGCGGCGGACGCCGCGGCGGCCCAGGCGTCCGCGGAGCATGCCAGGCTCGTGGCCCGCATTCTCGAGATGGATGCGGAGCTAAATGCGCGCGAAGCGAGGCTAAAATCCATCATCCAGTCCCGCTCCTACAAGCTTTCGGCGCCGCTCCGCGATATCGAGCGCTTCCTCGGGCGGAAGGGCCCAAAGGAGGCCCCCGGCCCGCCGCCCACGTCCGCGGCCCCGCCCGGGCCGACGCCGGTGGTTTCCCCAGCGCCAGCAGCCCCCGCGGCGCCCCCCGCTTCGGCCCCCGCCCCGGCGCCCCGCGCCTACACCTTCAACATCGACCACCCGAGGTCCTGGAACACGGCCTCGAACAAGCTCCTCATCCTCGGCTGGTGCTACGAGAATTCGGGCGCGCCGATCCGCGGGCTGCGCGCCGTCTTCGGGGACCGGACGATCGAGGGAATCTACGGCTCAAAGCGCCTCGATGTCCTCGCCTCGACCGGGATGAAGCAGTCGGAATACAGCGGCATCAAGGTCGATGTCCCGACGAGCCTCGGCGACCACATGCTTTCGATCGAGGTGCTCCATGACGGAGGATGGACTCCCTTCTTCCAGACCCAGGTCCACGTCGGGAAAGCCGGTGATCCGACCGAGCAGAGCGAATATGAGAAGTGGTGCGAACACCAGGAGGCGCTGGGCGCGGCGGACCGGGCCGCGATCAAGGACCACATCGCGGCTTTCAAGGCGCGGCCCGTGATCTCGGTCGTGATGCCGGTCTACAACACGGAGGAGGCCCTCCTCACAAAGTCGATTCAATCGGTCATCGACCAGCTCTATCCCCACTGGCAGCTGTGCATCGCCGACGACGCGTCGACCGAGCCCCACGTTCGCACCGTGCTTGACGGATTTGCGTCGAAGGACCCGCGCATCCGGGTGGTCTACCGCCCGCAGAACGGCCATATCTGCGAGGCGACCAACACCGCCCTGGGTCTCGCCACAGGGGAATTCGTGGCGCTCTTCGACCACGATGACGTCCTCGCTCCGACGGCGCTCTACGAGGTCGCCTCCGAGATCGACGCCCATCCCGACGTCCAGTTCCTCTATTCGGACGAGGACAAGGTCGACATGGACGACCGCAGGTTCGACCCGTATTTCAAGCCGGACTGGAATCCGGACCTTTTCTACGGGCAGAACTACACCTCGCACCTCTCCGTCTACCGCACCGAGCTGATCCGCTCGATCGGCGGGTTCAGGAAGGGCTTCGAGGGAAGCCAGGACTGGGACCTGAACCTGCGGGCCATCGAGCGGATTCCCGCTTCCGTGATCCGGCACATCCCGAAGATCCTTTACCACTGGAGGGCAGCCCCGGGTTCAACCGCCCTCCAGTTGGCCGAAAAGGCGTATCCGGTCGAGGCGGCACGGCTCGCCCTCGAGGACCATTTCAAGCGCCGGGGCGAATCGGTCGAGATCCTGTCGGTGCCGGGCGACCATTGGCGGATCAAGTACCCGCTCCCCTCGCCCGCGCCGCTCGCGTCCCTCATCATCCCGACCCGCAACTCGCTCAATCTGGTCCGCAAGGCGGTGGAGAGCATCCTCTCCGTCACCAGGTACCCCAATTACGAGATCATCGTGGTGGACAACAATTCCGACGACCCGGACACGGTCGCCTGGCTGGACGAGCTTTCAAAGGGCCAAAACCCGCGCGTTCGGGTGCTGCGCTACCACGCGCCGTTCAACTACTCCGCCATCAACAATTTTGCCGTGAAGGAGGCTCTGGGCGAGGTGGTCGGCCTCATCAACAGCGATATCGAGGCCATCGGCGGCGGCTGGCTCGAGGAGATGGTGAGCCAGGCGGTCCGCCCGGGGATCGGCGCCGTCGGCGCGATGCTCTACTACCCCCTGAATACCGTGCAGCACGCCGGGGTCGTGCTCGGCCTCGGCGGGGTCGCCGGCCATCCGTTCAAGGACTTTCCCCGGGGGGACAGCGGCCAGAAGAACCGGCTCCGTTTGGTCCAGAACTACAGCGCCGTGACCGCGGCCTGCCTCCTCATCCGGAAGGACCGCTTCCTCGAGGTCGGCGGACTGAACGAGCGGGACCTCGCGATCGCGTTCAACGACGTCGACCTCTGCTGCAAGCTCCTGGCTGCGGGCTACCGAAACCTCTGGACACCCTTCGCGGAATTCTATCATCACGAGTCGGCGACCCGCGGGGTCGAGGACACCCCTGAGAAAAAGGCACGCTTTCAGGCTGAAATCGACTATATGATGAACACCTGGGGGAGCCTCCTGATGTCCGACCCTTCCTATAATCCGAATCTCACCCTGGTCGGGGAGGACTTCTCGCCGGCCTACCTTTCGCGGACCCGCAAACCATGGATGAACCACCTGCCGTGAGCCCGAACGGGGATGCCGATCGGCGCGTGGCCGCCCTCCAGGCCGAACTCGACTCGGTCAGGCGCCGGGAGGCCGAGTACCGGGCGAAGATGATCCACGAGTTCCTCGACCGCGGGGAGCGCAATACCTACCTGCATGTGCTCCGGGAGGAGCGCACGGCCCTCATCAAACGCGAGCAGGAGGCGTCGGCCGACCTGGAAATCCTGACCCGCAAGATCGAGTCCGCCGAGGCCCGGGTGCTTGCGCTCGAGGCCGAGCTTGCGCTGGCGAGGAGGCCTTGGTGGCGGAGATTCCTGCCGGGGGCCGCCGTCGACCCCTCCCCCCAGGCGGCCGGGAAGGACCCCGTGCCGGGGGCTCCGTTCACCTATTATCTCCACACCTCGCCCTTCAGGGTCTACCGCGACGCGGTCTTCACGCTCCGCGGCTGGGCCTGGCCGGAGGACGGACGCGCGGTCACCGGCGTCCGGGTGGATCTCGACGGACGCCTTTTCGTGGGCCGGTGCGGAATCGAGGAGCCGGAGGTCGTCGCCCGGTATGCCCCCCAGCCGCAGAACCCGAGTCCGGGTTTCGAGATCACCTTCGAGACCCCGCCCGGGCGCCATTCCTTCAGCCTCGAGGCCCAGCTTGCGGGCTCCGAATGGAGGTCGGTCATGCGGACGTCCATCTGGTGCGAGCCCCATTCGTGACATGAGTGACGGCGACGCCCAGCTCAGGTGGCGGACAAGCCGCTCGCCGCTCGGCGACCGCTCCGCGTACAAGAAGGTCTGGGAGCTCCAGGCGCAGGACATGGACGTCGCGTCGCTCGCGGTGGCCGGCCACACGGACGAGGCCACGCTTGAACTCACCGCGCGCGGAACCATCGACATCCTGAGGTCCACCGTGGGCCTCTCCCCCGACGATGTGATCCTCGAAATAGGCTGCGGGATCGCGCGGGTGGGACTTCCGCTCAGCCGGGAATGCCTCCACTGGTTCGGCGCCGACATCGCTTCCGGCATGCTCCGCCACGCCGCCGCGCGGCTCAGGGACCGGCCCAATACGACGCTCGTCGAACTCTCGACCGTGGGCCTCCAGGAATTCCCGGCGGATTCATTCGACTTGGTCTACTGCACGATCGTCTTCATGCATCTCCTCGAATGGGACCGCTACCGCTATGTCGAGGAGGCGTTCCGCGTGCTGCGCCCCGGCGGCCGCTGCTATTTTGACAACTTCCCCCTGGACACGGAAACGGGCTGGAAGATCTTCATGGAGAGCTACAGCTATCCGGTCGACCGGAGGCCCGCGCACATCAGCATGTCCTCCTCGCGCGAGGAACTTGGCTCCTACCTTTCGAGGGCGGGTTTCGCCGATATCCGCCTCCACAACCTCCCAAACGAACTGATTGCGGTGAGCGGGCGAAAGCCCGAGTAGGCCGGCCCGCGCTGCGCGCCTATGCCCCGTTTGGTTTTTTTGGCAGCATTTCCTGAGAGCTTGGCTCGTGGACCGATTTCGCCTCTGGATTGCGATTTGGATGCCTTTCGCGATTTGAACCAAATCCGTCAAGTCCTGTGCTATACCTCACTGGAGTTTAATACTTTGTGAGGCGCCTCCAGTTGGATTTGAACCTCTCGGGACCGCAACCGAAGGGTTTTCTTCTCACCGAGTCCCTTGCTGAATTCGCGCGTTGCCTGGGTTTAATTGGAAACGTAGCTGTCAACAAAAAGGTGACATAACGGGCCATAAGCAAACCCTGCCTTGGTTTACTTCAATGAAGTTATGTCCATATCCAATAGACAAAAGCCAACAAAAATAAACTGCCTACTGACCGGTTGGCCCCAAGGGACGGTCGCGACCTATTCATGGCTCCAACAGCATGGAGTATCTCGCCAGCTCGCCAGCCAGTAATGCCGTTCCCAATGGCTCAGCCCGTTCGGGCACGGAGCCTTCATCCGCACGGGCGATTCGGTCAACTGGATGGGCGCACTCTACCCCTTGCAGCGTGAGCCTGCTTGCACCATCCATGCAGCCGCCAAGACCGCATTACTTCTCCAGGGTTGCGCCCACTTCCTCGTTGCGGACGAACGCTCGCCGAGGTGACGCACGGAATCCACCCAGCAACGACATTCCCCTAATGGAGCCTGTACTTCGCGACGAGCTCCCGCGCGCGGTCCATGGTCATTCCCGGTATTCCCGGCACGGCCTGGGTGTCCGTCGAGAGGTCCTGGAGGATAACGCGGCGCGAATCCGTCCCCCGCCACCGCGTGAAGGAATCGGCATCGGCAGACCAGCCCCGGATCATGGAGAGCCCCAGCGCCCCGAGGAGGCCAGCCACGAGGACGCCGCTCGCGATCCTTGAAAAGGGAAGACGCTCCACCACGCGGGAGAGGAGATAGCCCGCGAGCGGGACGATGCCGACGAGGGAGGCATATTGGTACCGCGACGACATCGTGGCGGGGAAGCCCGTATTGAAGCGGCCGATCCCGAGAAGCACCGCGTTCCCGAGGTCAAAGGCGACGAGAAGGAGGAAGAGGAGACGGATGCGCCCCCGGCTTCGAGCGATCGCCCACACGATGAGCGCGAGCTTCAGGGCGCCCAGCGCCGTCACGGTGCGCCAGCCCACGGATTCGACCGATAGAAGAAAATGAAGGGGATTGAGGCCCCAGTACCAGGTCCCGAAAGCCGCCGCGTCGCCCGCATGACCTGCCATATGCTGGTGGTTCCCGGAGGCGATCGTCGCGATCAGGATCGCCACGATGACCGAGGGTGCGAGGAACACCCCGGCTGCAAACACGCGGCGCGGGAAGCGGGAGGCCGACTCTCCCTCCCGCGGGAAAAGCGCGCCGGCCGCCACGAGGAGTCCCGTCAGCACCCCTCGCGAAAAAGACAGCGCGCTCGCGGTGATCCAGGCGAGCGATGCCCCCTTGGCCTGGGAGGTGAAGAAAACGTCGAGCGCCAGGAGCATGAAGGTCATCGCCAGGACCGCCGACCACTGCACCGACCACGCCAGGGTCTCAATATTGCCGGGCGTCAGCCCGAAGGCGACCTGGGCGAGGAACACGGCCGTCCAGGAAAGGCCGCAGGTGCGCATCACTTTTCCAAGGAGCGCCACATTGACGGCATGGGTAATCCACAGGGTCGCGATCATCGCCGCGTACGAGCCTCCAAAGAGAAGGACCTCCCCGCCCCACAGCCCCTTGAATAGCGGCACAAAATTCTCGGCGAACATGAGCCACATCCATTTCCAGAGGCCGAGGTGGTCGATCTGGTCTATCAGGTCAAATTCGTCGCCGAACCAGAAAAGCCGCGCAAAGAAGTCATGGCACACGAGATAGGGAAGCAGGGCGAGGCAGCCCGACACGAAAAGGATCAGGGCGTCCGCCGATCGGGTTTGTCTTTGCTGGGGAACAGGGTGCATGCGGGTCAATGGCCTTCGGGCGCGAGGAAGCGGAGGTGCGAGAGGTACGACCAGTCCCAGCGGTTGTCGTCCTTTAGACCCGGCTCCGTGCGAAGGATGAGACGCGAAGGGCCGTCCTGGGGCAGGTCGAGATCGATGTGCTGCGTCCCGCGGTCCTCGCTTCGCGCCACGGGATCCAAGAAACGGCTCCAGAGGTGCACCCGGTTGCCGGAGTCATAGACGAGATCGACGCCGAAGGTGACGCCGGCCGTGTGCCCGCCCTCCGTGTAGGCTCCCTCCCGGAGTCCGTATCCGAAGCTTATGCGTTTCGCGCCTATGGGAACCGCAAACATCATCTCGCCGGACGCGTGGAGAAGGAGCGCGCGGCCCTCGGGCGTCTCGATCACCTGCTGCGTGGCGACGGAGGTCACCGAAACCGCGGGCCTGTCGAGGATGCCGAGCTGGACGAGCCACGGGATGGGCGGCACGGGCCGAAGCGGAAGTCCGGGCAGGTCAAAGAGCCCGATATCGACGTGGCTCCAGAATTCCTCCTGGCCCGCTGGAGCCTCGAAATGGAACGACCTGACCCAGGAGCTCGCCTCGCCTCTTGCGAGGGAGGCAACGTCGCCGCCCTGGATCAGGGTCGGCACCAAGAGGAAGCCGGCCCTCGAAATCCGCGGCACCATCCTCCAGACGCTCTGCACCCCGAGGTCGTCCGTGACCGCGATATTGATGATCGCAGGCTTGTACACGGCGCTTCGAAATCGCCCGAGTCCCGTGGGGACCGGGTCGGCCTCAAGCCAGAGGGCTTGGGTGCGCTCGGCCGGAAGGACGACCTCCTCCGAGAGGAGGACCTTCCTGCGGTAGAGGAAGCGGCGCTCGAGCGGCGCCTTTGAGAGCGGGCTTGTCCGCCTGAAGAGCCAATATCCCGCCTCCGGAAAGAGGGGCTCATAATGCCCCGCAAGCCCCGCGATGATCGGGGCATCGTCCTGTCCGGGGTACCGGTTGTCGACCCGCTCGTCGCTCCACAGGAGGAAGTCGGGGGCCTGGTCCGACTGGTAGAAGCGCAGGTTCCATCCCTCGAGGCTCGGCGTGTAGGCCGAGTAACTCTGGAAGATCGGCCGAGAGGAAAGCCTCATCTCGTTCAGGATCACGGCGCCCGTATTGAAATCATAGGCATCGGCGGTGCCCCGGCCGACCGCTTCGCGAATCGCGGGCAGGGTCTCGGCCTTGCGGGCCTCCTCAAGCGAGGCCTGCCACTCCGACGGGAGGGAGGCCAACTTCGGCAGGGTGTGGAGGCTCCCGTAGATCCGCTCCCACGCGACCCTGGGACCCTGCCGGTAGTAGTCCCTGTCGATGAAGGCGAGGGCGACCGCACAGAACAGGACCGCGCCGTCAAACCAGTGCCACCGCCTCGCCGGGAACAGGAGCCCCGTGACCGCAGGGGCCATGATCGGGACAAACGTGAAAAGCCCAAGGATGTGGCCGCCCAGCGGCACCAGGTCCGCCCGGGTGTAGCTCTCCTTCCACATGACAAAGAGCGTGAAGCCGAGGAAAAGCGACACGGCGAGCGCATACGCCCGGTCGGGCACCGTGCGCCAGATCCGCAAGACAAAAAGCGCGCAAAGGAGCGCGAGAGCGGAACCCCAGAGGAAGGCCCCCCAGGGTTCGTCAAACTCCATCGCATCCGCGTAACCGGTGGCGATATCCACGCTCCGGCGCAGATAGGGATAGAGGTTGTCGAGGTTTTGACCCGCGGCGACCCAGGACGCGGCGACTCCAAAAGGGTAGCCAAGTACGAGCGCCGCGGCGCGCCTCCACGACAGCCGGACCCCCCACAAGGCCGTCGCCGCGAGGACGGCGACCGACGCGATCGCAAAGTACGTGAATTTGAGCTGCGACAGAAACCCCAGGACCAGGGTCCAGACGAGGATCCGGAACACGGGAACCTTCCGCTCCATGAGGCCCGCGATGGCGATCAGCGAAATGAGGACGAAGTAGATCACGTCCAGGAAGAGCCAGTGAAGGGTCATGACGAGCGCCACAAACACGAGCCGGCGCCACAGCGGGAGGGTGCGCGTCAGGTACACGAGGGCGCAGGCGATAAGGAGTTGTCCCAGGGTCTGCCATAGAAGGATCGGCACCGCGGCCGTGCTCCCGAGATGGTAGCCGTTGCAGAGGAAACCCCAGGGGCCCCACGTGAAAATGAGGCTCCGGCCGAAAGGGATGGCATGGGCGCGGGCATAGATCAGCATCTCCTGCCAGGAGGCGTCCAAATTCGAATCGGGCCGGCCCGGCACGCTGAAGAGGGACAGCGCCAGGGCGAGTGCAAGCCCCCCCCCTTCCAAGGCCCTCGACACCCGGTAACCCGCACCGTCCCCGCGGGTTGACGGAGAAGCAAAAGCATCCATTCATTGCCCTTAGCATGAACGCCACCGACAGACCAGCCGAACGTGATCGTTCCCGGGACCTCCTGCCGAGATGGCCCTGACCCCACCCCCCGGGGTGACCGTCTCGGTCATCGTTCCCGTCTATAACGAGATCTCGACCGTTCGCCCGGCGCTGGACGCCCTGGTGGCAAAGCGGATCAGGGGCTATGAGCTCGGGATCATCATCATCGAGAGCAATTCGACCGACGGTTCCAGGGAGGCCGTGCTCGAATACCGGGGCCGCGAGCGTGTTTCCGTGATCCTGGAGGAGGCCCCCCGGGGAAAGGGCCATGCCGTCCGCGCGGGCCTGGCCGCAGCCACCGGGGAGATCGTGATCATCCAGGACGCCGATCTCGAGTATGACCTGGGCGACTACGAGAAGCTCCTGGCGCCGATCGCGGCCGGCACCCACGCCTTTGTCCTCGGCTCCCGCCACTCGAGGAATGGCTGGGCCATCCGGAAATTCACGGACCAGAAGCTGCATGCGCTGGCCCTCAACGCCGCCCACTGGACCTTCACCTTCATGATCAACGCATCCCTGGGGCTCTGGCTCCGGGATCCCTTCACGATGTACAAGGTGTTCCGCCGGGACTGCATCAAAGGGCTCAGGCTCGAATGCAACCGGTTCGACTTCGACTGGGAGCTCCTGATCAAGCTCGTGCGCCGCGGGTACCGCCCGATCGAGATTCCCGTATCCTACCGCTCGCGCTCGTTCAAGCAGGGCAAGAAGATCACGATGCTCCGGGATCCGCTCACCTGGATGCTCGCCCTCGCAAAGTATCGCTTCCAACGGCTCCCTAAAAACCCCACTATGGGTCCTCCATGACGAAGAGAATCCTCGTGACCGGCTCCTCGGGCCTGATCGGCTCCGAAGTGTGCGCGTATTTTTCGCGCGAATTGGGCTACGCCGTGCACGGCGTCGACAATAACCAGCGGGCCGTCTTCTTCGGCCCCCAGGGCGACACCCGCTGGAACCAGGAGCGCCTGAAGCGCGAACTCGGGGGGTTCGTCCACCACGAGCTGGACATTCGCAACCGGGCCGGCGTCCTTTCCTTGATTGGGGAGGTGAAGCCCTCGGTGATTGTCCACGCGGCGGCGCAGCCAAGCCACGACCGCGCGGCGGCCATCCCGTTTGACGATTTTGACACCAATGCCGTCGGGACCCTGAACCTCCTCGAGGCGGCGCGGCGGGCGTCTCCGGAGTCGCCCTTCATCTACCTCAGCACAAACAAGGTCTACGGCGACGCCCCAAATCGGATCGCGATGAAGGAGCTCGCGACCCGCTGGGATTACGCCGATCCGGCTTATTCAAACGGGATTCCGGAGTCCTTCACGGTGGACCAGTCGACGCATTCGCTCTTCGGCGCCTCGAAACTCGCCGCCGACGTGATGGTCCAGGAGTACGGGCGCTATTTCAAGATGCCCTCCTGCGTCCTGCGGGGCGGATGCCTCACGGGGCCGAACCACTCCGGCGTCGAGCTGCATGGCTTCCTCAGCTATCTCGTCAAATGCAACCTCGAGGGCCGCGAGTACAAGATCTTCGGCTACAAGGGGAAGCAGGTGCGCGACAACATCCATTCCCTCGATGTCGCCCGCTTCATGGGCGCCTTTGTCGGGGCCCCGCGGATCGGAGAGGTCTATAACCTCGGGGGCGGGAAAGCCAACAGCACCTCGATCCTGGAAGCCTTCAAATTGGCCGAATCCTTCACCGGCAAGGCGCAGGTCCACACCTATGTGGAGCAGAACCGGATCGGGGACCATATCTGCTACTACTCCGACCTCCGGAAGCTTCGTCAGCATTACCCCGCTTGGGACATCACCCAGTCGCTTTCCGAAACCGTGCGCCAGATTGTGGAGGCCTGGAGGGCGAGACCGCAGGTTTGACGTATCCAAGCCAATCCCTTAGCGTCTCAAGGTCTTGATGCCTGAGGTCCTTAACCCTTTCCCCAGCCTCTGCCGGCGCCTGAACCTCGC
>Ga0187847_10003340_pt1 | contig 12304 bp, 13 predicted proteins | sample June2016WEW_4_10_FD_132458 | JGI IMG/M metagenome (GOLD analysis project Ga0187847, IMG submission 132458) | Peatland microbial communities from SPRUCE experiment site at the Marcell Experimental Forest, Minnesota, USA - June2016WEW_4_10 | ecosystem: Environmental > Terrestrial > Soil >...
GTGCTGGTCGAATGCGACCGCGCGGAGGTGAGTTTCGCCGCCGATCCGGTACATGACCTTCGTGTGGCCCTGCGCCGCTGTCGTTCGCTCGCCGATGGCTTGATGTCGGTCGATCCCAGTCTGGAATGGAAGGCGATGAAACGTGCAGGCAAGAAGGTTTTTCAGAGCCTGGGTGAATTGCGCGACGTCCAAGTGATGGAGGAATGGGTTGGCCACTTGGGGGATGCCAGGGATCCAGTGAGTGTGGGAATGATGCGCTACCTGTCGGATCGCCAAAGTGAGCTCAAAATCCACGCCGCGACCGCTCTCCACGACTTCGACCGCAAACAATGGAAGCGCTGGGAGACGACACTGCCACGGCGGGCGGCCAAAGTGCGCCCCGGAAGTTTAGTGTTCAAGCATCTGGCGTTGGAGCGATGGACGGAGGCGTACGAACTCCACCGTCGCGCGTTGCGCAATGGATCAAAAATCGCCCTGCACAGTCTGCGCATTGGCATCAAGCGTTTTCGCTACACGGTGGAAAACTTTTTGCCACATGAACACGCGGCCTGGAAAGACGACCTCAAAGAGATGCAGGACATTCTTGGCGAAGTCCACGATCTGGATGTGCTTTGGGCCACAGGGGTGCAGATCGGTGCGTTTTCAGACTCGGAGTGGCGGGCGCGCTGGCAGGAGAAAATCACCAGCGAACGACAGTTGCGAGTGGAGAAATATCGGGCGAAGATGCTCGGCGCGCAGTCCTTATGGCAGGTGTGGCGTGCGGCGCTACCGTCGGGCGAACTGGCGGCAAAGGGCGCTTTGCAGCGCTTCAGGTTGTGGGGGACGTTCTTAGATCCGGACCAGAAACATTCCGCGCAGGTGACTCGTTTGGCGCTTCAGCTTTACGAGCAACTGCCAGCCAAACCCGTAAATTCGGCGGTAGCAGGTCACGCTCCGCGCGAGATTTTGGAAGTAGCGGCTCTCTTGCACAATACCAATTGCGCTAAGACTCAGAATAAGAAACGGAAGCATTGCAAGGCAGCGCGTGTGATTGAGAAGCTGAAACCGCCTTTTGGATGGAGCACGGAAGACATGCGCCGAGTTGTCGCCATTGTGCGCAATGGACGCAAAGGATTGCCACGTGCCGGCGAAAAATCGATGACCGGCCTTACCGCGTCTGAACGACAACTGGTGGCGCAGTTGGCGGGAATTCTCCGTGTGGCGGACGCCTTCGATCGAGATCACGATTCCCGGATACGGCGTTTGCGCGTCACTGTCGATAAGAATCTCGCCGACAAGAACCTGCCGATCATTGTTGAAGCCGAAGGATATTCGCCGCGCGACCGAATGGCGCAAGACTTGACCGGAGCGCGCTATTTATTGGAAATGGTCTATCGCCGTCCGATTCTTGTGAAGACGTGGCGCGTGCCCAAAGCCATGGGTAACAAAGAAGTGCATAAGAAGACGGTACGTGCGAAAACTGCCCGCAAGACCGTCTTTGCGCGACTTCGCGCCGCTTAGACGAAACAACGACCAATCACGACGAAACCACTCAGGTACTTTTGCTTTCTTTCCATTTAAGCGAAACTCAAGTTCGCATGACCCACGCCCAGCTTGTAGAAGTTGCCGTGCAATGGCTACGCCGCTACCGCTGTGGTGTCGTGCTATCCGAGCAAATATGCGTGAGTGGGGAAGCGCCCGATGCAATTGGATGGAAGCGCGCATCCCACTCGGTCATCGTCGAGTGCAAAGTGTCGCGGGCGGATTTTCTGGCGGATATCGACAAGCCGTTTCGCCGCAATCCCAAGCTGGCCATGGGATGCGAGAGGTTTTATTTCGCTCCGACGGAGATGATCAAACCCGCGGAAATCCCGAATGGCTGGGGACTGCTCGAGTATCGCGCACGAAAGGTGGAAATGGTGCGGCCATCGGAGAAGAACCTGCGTTCGCCTCGCGGTTTCAGTTACGAAATGAATTTGTTACTTGCGAGCCTGCGAAGGGTCGAGGTGCGCATCGAACCACAGTCGATCACCGAATTCTTGAAGTGGAAGAACCGTATGGCTGAATACAACCGCGGAAGCATTCCGGAAGGTCTCGTCGCTGCCGAGGAAGAGGCCAACTTGTTTCTCGAGCCAGAAACTACACTGACGAACTAGAGCTCTCTCCGGCCTTCGAGGGCCTTTTGCATCGTAATTTCGTCGGTGTACTCGATATCGCTGCCGACCGGAATCCCCATCGCGATTCGCGTCACTTTCATCCCGTTGCGGCGCATTTGCCCGGAAAGATAGGTTGCGGTCGCCTCACCTTCCACGGTGGGATTGGTGGCCAGAATCACTTCGTCCACCTGACCGTGCTCGACGCGCTTCAGCAAATTTGCGATCCGCAACTGCTCCGGCCCTATGCCGTGCAGTGGCGAAATCGAGCCATGCAACACGTGGTAAACGCCATTGAAGTGCTTGGTCTTCTCAATGGACGCGATGTTCGTCGGTTCCTCCACGACGCACACTAGACGTTGATTGCGCGTGGCGCTGCTGCAATAGACGCAGGGGTCAACGTCGGTGATGTTATTACAAATCGAGCACAACCTGAGGCTGGCCTTTACGTCGCGCACGGCCGCGGCCAGGGCCTCGGCGTCATCATCGTCGGAGCGAAGAATGTGAAATGCGAGGCGCTGTGCCGTCTTGCTACCGATGCCCGGTAGCTTCTTAAGCTCGTCAATCAGCCGGGTCATCGGCTCTGCAAATTTAGACATAAGAGGGAAGAGCTACTTCTAGAGTCTCAGAATCAGAATCTTATAACCCAGGTATCCCCATACCGCCCAGCATGCCGCCCATGGTGGATTTCATGGCTTCATCTATTTTCTGGCCGGCATTGTTGATGGCGGCGGTAATAAGGTCTTGCAGCATTTCCATGTCGCCGGATTTCACCGCATCCGGATCGATCTTGAGGCCGAGCACCTGCTTGCGTCCATCCATTTTGACAGTGACCGTCCCGCCGCCGGACGACCCTTCGACCAAGGTCTCCTGCATTTTCTTTTGCAGGGTTTCATATTGCTTTTTTGCCTGCGACATCAGTTCCTGGAGATTGAATCCACCCATGGCTTCGGCGTGCTACCGCTTCTCCTTGTAATCAATCGTCGTGCGAATTTCCGCGCCGAAAAGTTCTTTCATCTTCTGGACTACGGGTTCCTGCTCGGCACGCCCGCGACCGTTGCCGTTTGGGCTTCCGGCAGACGAAGCCCCGTTTGAGGGGACTGCCTTGCGCGTTTCTGTTGCCTGAACGTTCGCACTGGACACGACTTTCAGCTTGGCCGGCATCCCCAGAAGTCCGCTGGCAGTTGCGATGAGCAGCCGCTTGGAGTCTGCGCCGAGCGACATATCAATCAAACTCGGAGAGTCGGACACTCGGACCATGACTTCGTTTCCCGCGATTTGCCATTCGCCGGCCTGTAGCATCGCGGCCAATACGCGCTGGCCTGCATTGTTGAGCGCTTCGATCGACGCCGATGCCAGTTTTTCGGGCGTCGGGGATTCCACCTTCGAAGGCCGTGGCGAAGGTTCCTGAGGGACGGCGTCCGCCAATGCGGTTGCGCCCATCACCACAGGCTGTGCGTTTCCCGTCGAAAGCGGACGAGGATTGGCAGGCATCGATTCCGACGACATCTTAGGTTCAGAAAAAATCGTGGATTCCCCAAACGTTTTTGGTTCGGAGGACATTTGGGGCTTGCTGCCCGTTTTTCTCGCAGAATCAGCGGCAAAAGGTGAGACCGCATTGGTTCGAGCCGTTGCAGGGGTCTCGCTGCGTCGAATATCTGGTACCGCGGTTGGCCTTCCTGGTTGGGGTGCCGGCATGCCAGCATCGCTAAGAAGTTGCTCGAGAGGCAGCAGTCGCTGTGCATGCGCCATTTTGAGCAGGCCCAGTTCGAGATGAAATCGTTGTTCTTGGCGATAGCCGAGTTCGGCATGGGTGCGCAACATAATCTGCAAATGGCGGGTCAGGTCCTCTTCGCTGAAAGATTCGGCCACGCGGGCTACGCGCTGTCGTTCGTCACTCGAGATTTGCAGCAGGGAAGACTCCCCACCCGCGACTTTTGCCACGATCGCGTTGCGCAAGAAGCGCACCATCTGACGAGCAAAGTGCGTGGGGCTTTGGCCGTCGCTGATAAGGCGGTCAATAAGCGTCAAGATAGTCTCGCTCGAATCTTGCGCGACAGCTTGCATCACTTCTTCCATCACGCCCGAAGGAACTGTGCCGACGAGCTGCCGCACTTCTTCTGCGCTGAGCTTGCCATTGCTGGACGCAATCGCTTGGTCCATGATGGAGAGAGCGTCTCGCATGGAGCCGTCGCCAACCTCGGCCAGCATCGCCAGCGCGTCTTCGTCGGCCGAGATTTTTTCCTGCGATGCAATCAGTCGGAGCTGGCCCAGAATTTCTTCAAAGCGAACAGCCCGAAAACTGAAGTGCTGGCAGCGCGACCGGATGGTTTGCGGAATGTCCTCCGGTTGGGTCGTGGCCAGCATGAAAACAATGTGTTCGGGCGGCTCCTCGAGCGTTTTCAAAAGGGCATTGAAGGCGGCATCAGTAATCTGGTGCGCCTCGTCTAGAATGTAGATTTTGAAGCGATCCCGGGCCGGACGGTAACGCGCAGCTTCGCGCAGTTCGCGAATCTCATCAATACCGCGGTTGGTGGCAGCGTCAATCTCTATCACGTCCACTGAGTTGCCCGCGCGAATTTCGGTACAGGATTCGCACACGCCGCATGGTTCAGTCGCCGGCTTATCCGAAGCGCGGCAGTTAAGCGCCATCGCAAGGATGCGCGCGATGGTCGTCTTGCCAATGCCGCGATGGCCGCTAAAAATATAGCCATGCGCGGTCCGGCCCTGCTCGAGCGCGTTTTTTAACGTGCGGGTGACGTGGTCCTGCCCGATTACCTCGGAGAATTTTTGCGGACGATATTTGCGGGCGAGGACTTGATAGCTCATGCGTCGCTTAGAAAGAGTGCAGCTAAGAAAATTATACGTGATGCGGACGAATTTCCCCGCTATCGGGAATTGTATTCCACGCCCCAAGAAGAGGCTGAACTTGCGGACTTATTGCGGGAAGGGTAATCTGTGCGTTATCCATTTGCTTAGGAGAGTTCACTGTGCTTCTTACTCTTAGCACTCGCACCACCAGCGACGGCATTGTCACCGTGGATATGGTGGGCCGCATCGTCTTCGGAGATGAGTCGTCACTTCTCCGTGAATACGTCAAGAAACTGCTGCCGAACAACAACCGGATCATCTTCAATCTGGCGGGCGTCACCTACATTGATAGCGGAGGGTTGGGCACGCTGGTTGCGCTGTACACTAGCGCCCGCACCAATGGCGGCGTGATTAAGCTCGCCAATCTTACTCCTCGCGTCGACGATGTGTTGCAGATCACAAAGCTGGTCACTGTTTTTGAAGTCTATAACAGCGAGGAGAAAGCCATCAGTTCTTTCCGCAAGAGCGGCGCTGCGTAACGGCGGAAGGCAGCCTGTGGGAGGCTGCCCAAAGCGAAAGATTCTGACAAATGCTTCCTAAAATTCTTTTTATTGCCGGGCTGGTCCTGGCTTGCAGCGGCTTTGTCTCGCCGCCAATCGCTCTTGTCATGGGCCTGGCATTTGGGCTGACCATGCCTCATCCTTACCAGCGCCTGAGTCGCAAGTGGTCAAAGTATTTATTGCAGGCATCAGTTGTAGGGCTGGGCTTTGGCATGAATTTGCATCAGGTAATTCATGCCGGGCGCAGCGGATTTCTCTACACCATGCTTGGCATTAGCTTCGCCATGCTGGCCGGTACCGCGCTCGGGATGTTGCTGCGCGTGGAACGGATTTCGGCATTTCTTATCTCGGTCGGAACGGCCATTTGCGGGGGCAGCGCCATCGCAGCGGTCGGTCCCATCACAAACGCCAGTGACGAACAGATGGCCGTTTCGCTGGGGACCGTCTTTATGCTGAACTCGGTGGCGCTGCTGACCTTCCCTCAGATTGGTTCGGCGCTGAAGCTGACGCAGAACCAATTCGGATTGTGGGCCGCTCTCGCCATTCACGACACCAGTTCGGTCGTAGGTGCAGCGGCAAAGTATGGCGCAATTGCATTGGCTGTGGGCACAACGGTGAAACTGGCCCGTGCCTTGTGGATTGTCCCCATGGCGCTGGGCACGGCGGTCGTGCGCGGAGCGAAAGCGAAGATCCAGTGGCCCTGGTTTATTGCATTCTTTGTTCTCGCCGCGGTCTGCAATACTTATTTGCCAGCGGGAGTGCGCGCTTACCACCTGCTTTCGGCGATTGCGAAAATTGGGTTGACTGCAACCCTCTATTTGATCGGCAGCGGCATTTCGGTGGCGACGCTTAAGAAAGTCGGGCCGCGGCCTTTATTGCAGGGAATCCTGCTCTGGTTTCTGGTGGCCGTTGGCTCCTTGTGGCTGATTCGCATAGGCTGGATTTCCATCTAATCGAATCATGACCGCCAACACTCGCATTATCTCTGCCATCCGCAAAATTCCTCGCGGCAAGGTCTCAACTTATGGCGCGGTGGCTCGTGCGGCTGGCTTGCCGAATGGCGCACGAATGGTTGCGCACGCCTTGCACCGGGCCTTGGATCTGCCTTGGCAGAGGGTTTTAGGTTCGGGCGGTGAAATCAAGTTGCGCGGAGACTCCGCGTTGGAACAACGCTTTCGCCTGGAAGCAGAAGGAGTCACGTTTCGCGGCCGAAGAGTGGACATGAAGCTCCATGAACACAAGTTCGGTAAAACGCAGACGAAGAAACGCTAGCGCTGGCTGGCCTCGCCCGCCAGGACTTTTCGATTGAATTCCGCCGATTTGTTGCGAGGTACGGTCAGCGACTTCCAATCTTCACCCTTAAAGTGTTTCGCCAGAAACACAATCTGACCAATATGATACGAGTAATGTGCAATCTGTCGGTTGATGGCCTGCATGACGGAATGCGGTTCTCCACGGATGGTCACCGAGCACTGTAGATCGGCCTCATTGAGGGGCTTTAGCGCGTCAAACACGCACGCCCAACCCTCGTCCCACATCGTCATCAACTCAGCGCGTGTCGCGGCCGATGCAACAAATTCGCCGTCACGGTTGCGATCCGGTTTTTCGCCATCGCTGGTCAGGAAATCGGTCCAGCGCGAGCGCATATTCCCCGCCATGTGTTTCACTACTATGGCGATCGAGTTCATTTCGTCATCCAAAGCGACGAATAGCTGTTCGTCGCTAACCTGGACCATTGCGCCCTCCGCCAGCTTCTTATAGTGCTCAAAGAGTGCAGTCGAATCTTCGATGTAAGAAGTTAAGAATTTGTGTGCCATTTTCCACCTGTGTATGCCCGCTAAACCTTGAACTGCTCGTCAATCTCCACTTGATAACCTGCCACGAGACGATTGGTTTCATTGGACATGCCCACCACGGCCATCAATTCCTTGAACATGGCGTCGGTCATGCCTTTCTTTTTGGCGGCTGCCGTATGCGACGCGATGCAGTAGCCGCACTGGTTGCTCACGCTCACGGCGACGTAAATTAATTCCTTCGTCAGCGGATCCAGCGCGCCGGGCGCCATGATCTGCTTGATGTCTTCCCACGTGCGCTTTAGGGCCACCGGATCATGCGCCAGCGCCTTCCAGAAATTATTAATCCAATCGGTTTTCCGGGTAGCCATAATGTCGTCATAAACGGCGCGCACTTCGGGGCTCGCTTCTTTATATTCAATAAGTCCGAAAATCGCCAAGACTCCTCCGTATGTTTCTGATGAAAATCTCGATGCCTACAGACTAGGCAATTCGCCGTTCAACAACTTGCCCAAGCCCGCAGCGGGAACTCGCAAGCCCACATAAAACAACCCAAAAAGCGCGTACACCGCGCTCACATGATCGAAGCGCATTTCGTAAATCAGTTTTTTGAATACGAGTGGATCGTCGGCAAACAAATCTACTCCCCACTCCCAGTCATCGAAGCCGATCGAACCCGTGATGATCTGCTTGACCTCTCCTGCATAGCGGCGTCCAACGAGTCCGTGCTCATTCATCTGCCGTGTCCGTTCTTCAATGGGAAGCGTGTACCAGTTCTTTTGCTCTCCGCGCAGCCGGTTCATTGGGTAAAAACAGGCATAGCGATTCGGCGGCAGGGCCGGGAACAAACGCGGTTGCATCGCTTCCCGTTGCCGGTCGAGCGTCTCGCGAATCGCTTTGTTCCACTCTTCCGAATGTGGCTGCAAGCCGCGCTGCAGAAGCTCGCCGTACGTCTTGGTGGACGATTCGTACAGCCCCAATTCAACGACAGACAGATACGACGTCGTCAGCTCCAGATAATCGTTCAGCTTCAACTTCGCGAGTTGCAACTCCGCGCGATTCAGCTCATCGAACGACTTCCGGAAATGGATAAGCATCAAGTCGCCCTTATGCCCGAGCAGGGAATACACCCCCGATTGTCCCGCCGCGCCTTGCTCCATCCGGCCGAGAACTCCCACGGCTTCGTGCACAATCTCGGTCTTTTGCGTGGAACGCACCGATCGCCACTCGGCCCAGCGAAACCGCATCATTTGATGCAATACGCTGTAACCTTCAATGGTGAGTGGTACGGCGGGGGCTTCCGGAGAAGTGCTTTCAGATTGGGTCGGACGATTGGCCATGGGTGATTGTGTCAGACGTACCATTGTAAAACGATAGGACGTCGTTGACAGCGCCGCTGCGAAAAAACGCCTTCAGATATACTTTGTAGTCCGCGCCATTGGCTGCAAGCGACAACACACGAAGGAGCTTTCATGCAGAGCAATATCATCGGCACCACCATGCCGGTTCTCGAATTCATTCTCGAGCCGAACGAATCTGTCTTTTCGGAAGCTGGCGAACTCTCCTGGATGAACAGCGCCATCCAGATGACGACGCATACTCAAATGGGCGGCGGCGGAGGCATTTTCGGGGTCCTCAAACGCGTGGCCGGGGGCGGAACCCTGTTTATGACGGAGTATCGCGCCACGGGTGCGCGCGGCGCGATTGCTTTTGCCACCAAACTCCCCGGCCACATTGTGCCCGTCGAAGTCGGACCCGGCCATGAGTATATGATTCATCGCCACGGATTTCTCTGTGCGACGCCGCAGGTCAACATCGGTGTCGGGTTTCAACAGTCGCTCGGCGCAGGCATTTTCGGTGGCGACGGCTTTCTGCTGCAAAAGCTCAATGGACAAGGCACTGCGTGGCTTGAGCTTTCTGGCGAGCTCATCGTCAAAGATCTTCAGCCCGGCGAAACTTTGCGCGTCCATCCGGGGCATGTAGGCGCGTTTCAATCCGGCGTGGGATTTCAAATCACGACCGTTCCTGGCATTAAGAACATGATTTTCGGCGGGGACGGCATCTTCCTCGCCTCGCTCACGGGCCCAGGAAGAATCTGGCTCCAAACCTTGCCCATTGCCAAGTTGGCCCACAAGCTCATGGAGTACATGCCGAAGCCTTCGTCCGAAGCAGCGCAGGGTGGTGTGGTCGGCGGAATCGTGGGATCGATACTCGGAGGCATGAAATAGAGGGCGATATCCATCAAGCAGAAAAAAGCGAGTGCCATTCCCGGCACTCGCTTCGTATTTCACGAAAAGAATTTATTGTGGCGAAAGCACAACCAAATGAAAGCTTCCGGAGACAATCGTCGGGCGCGGATGGGGCTCGGTTGCCGTCGGCGCAGGAGTCGGCCCAAACTGCGCCGCTGCGATATAAATCTTGCCGGTCTTCGTATCCAAGGCCATCGTCCGGCCACTCTTTTCTGCTTTGACCGTATCCGCCACTGAATATTTGTCCGCGCTTTCCTGCTTCAAAACCGTCAGCGTGCCGTCCTCGCCGTTGGGTGAAAACACCAGCTTCTTTTCGGCGTAATAGAACGTAGCATCGGGGCCATTGCCGACCGTCACAGTGGTCACCACTTTGCCCGTATCAGTGTTTACGACAGCCATCTTCTGGTTGTCGCACACGGAGAACAGCCGTTTCGAATCGCTATCGTAAGCCAATCCGGAAGGTTCGTCGCACGGTGCCAGCGGCCATGTTGCGGTAACTTTCAACGTGTGCGGATCGATGCGGACAATCTCACTCTTGTCTTCAATATTGTCGTAAATATTACCCGCGCCGTCGGTGACAGGGAACTCGGGCTTGCCATCGAGGGCAATCGTGCCCGCAACTTGCCCGGTCGCGCCTTCAATCGCAGTCACATCTTTGCTGCGGCCGTTAAATGCGAACAGACGTTTGGTGGCGGGATCATAGACGATGCCATCCGGATTCGTGCCTGCAGGCACCTTCTGCAAAATCGCCCGCGATACGAGATCGAAGATCACGATCACATTGTCTCCGCCGTCGCTGATAAAGCCCCGGCCCAGATCGTGAGCAATGGCAATCCCGTGGATGTGCTTCATGCCTGTAATGGCAAACACCGGCTTGCCCGAATCCATGTCAACGACGTCGACCTGCGCGTTGTGCGATACGTAAAGCATGCGACTGCCGGAATCGGCGTACAGATAATCCCAGCCGCCTTCGCCCGCAATCGGAATGGAGCTAGTCACTTTGTATTCTTGGGCAAAGCCTTTTTGTGCGAATCCGGAAATCGAAATCGCGAGCATCGCGGTCACTCTCAGAAGTTTGAAAAAACGAAGCTTGGACAACCGCATTAGAAAATCTCCTTACCAGGGAATTACTATTCTAAGCATATCAACCTGAATAAAATCTAAGGCGATACAACCCTCACTTTTGTTCCAGCAGCACTCGCATCACGGCGTCATGAAATTTCGGACGTACCGCTTTAATCTCCATTTGAGTACCGTCGGGCCAGGTTCGGTTCGTCAGCAATGTAATCGAAATGCCCCGCTCGGCGTCAATCCATAACGAAGTGCCCGTGTATCCAAGATGCCCGAAAGAATAGTGCGAAAAATATTGCCCGGATTGCGAGGATGGCGAAGGCGTATCCCAACCAAGCGCACGCGATGTGCCCTGTGGCGCCGACTCTCGGCGCGTGAACAAAGAAACCGTTTCGGCGCGCAGCCGCAGGCCTGTTCCATTCATAAGGCTGTGGGCAAAAATAGCGACATCCGCCGCTGCCGCGAATACTCCGGCCTGTGGTGCAACCCCCCCCATCACGCTCGCGTTCTCGTCATTAACTTCTCCTTGAATTACGCGATGCCGAAATACCTGATCATCCACCGTGGGCGGAATCGCCCTGCGCAAACCGGCCGGTGGCTTGAACGTTGCTTGCGTCATCGCGCAAGGGCCAAAAATCTCGCGCTGACTAAAACGGTCAAGCGGTTCGCCGGCAATCCGTTCCAAGACGACCCCGAGCAGCATAAAACCGATGTCGCTGTAAACAGCCTGTGTTCTTGGATCGGCCACCAGTGCAGTTTCGAAGACGGTAGCCAATAATGCCTCTTTCGTTCGAGCGGTTAAAAACAGCTTCTCATAGGCCGGCAAGCCCGAGGAGTGCCCCAGCAACATGCGCGACGTCACTTCCGCCCGGCGCGAATCCGCGCCGCGAAACTCCGGCACAATTTGAACAACCGGTACTTCCAAATCCAAAACTCCCCGCTCATAGAGAATCATCGCCATTGTCGTTGTGGCGATGACCTTGGTGACCGATGCTAGGTCGAAGAGGGTATCAGTACGGACTACAGGAGACTCGGCTTCATAGGTGAATCGCCCGAATGCTTTCAGCGCGACGAGCTTGCCTTTGTGTGTGATCGCGACCGACGCTCCGGGAAATGCGCCCCGAGAAATTGCATTTTCCAGGATAGAAAACGCAGCCGCAAACACTTCGTCCTGCGTGTCGCATGCATGAATCACCGGATTGGGCGCTAGGGCCAATGTGTGAGAAGAATCTATCTGGTTTATAGCAGAGCCGCCCCTGACTCGTCACTCCGCAACACTACATCCTCGCTGATAGACTCAGGTCAATTTGAACTTCAAACCTTTAAACGCAGCCCGGATGAAGTCAGCCTTGTTGCTCTGCGTGACTCTGTTGCCGTGGGCAGTCGGAGCGCAACAGGCGGTGCCCTCAATCGGCACCCGCAAATCACTCGACTCCGTCGTTCTCGATTCCATCGTCCTCGATGCCATTCACGATAAGCAGATTCCCGGCGCAGTCATACTCGTCGGGCACAACGGACAAGTTGTTTACCGCAAAGCCCTTGGCGAGCGCTCGCTTGAACCGCATCGCGAACCGATGACGCTGGACACAATTTTCGACATTGCGTCTTTAACTAAAGTGGTGGCCACGACCACCGCCGTCATGCAACTCGTCGAGCGGGGGAAAGTCCGCCTTAATGATCCAGTAGCA